>FWPV01006635.1_pt1 | contig 21833 bp, 17 predicted proteins | sample 2228371 | NCBI WGS metagenome assembly FWPV01 (sample SAMEA103939776, study PRJEB20133) | metagenome | reverse complement strand
ATCTGTGGGTTAGCCTCCCCCACAGAGTAAGAAGAGCCCGGATGGTGGCCGGGCTCTTCGCCCCTTTTTAAAATAAAGAACGGGGACATTATCCCCGTTCTTTTTATTTGAAAAATGAAAATATGTTACGTGCCTGCTGAATAATCGTTGATGTAAGCAAGTTGGTCTTTAGTAAGCTTATCAATAGAGTATCCCATCGTAGCAAGTTTAAGCTTTGCGATAAGCTCATCCTGTTCGGGAGATATATAGTAAACCTGATTGTCGAGTTTTTTCCCTTGCTTGAATAATTCAACCAAACGGAGCTGAGCCATAAATTGATTTGCAAAAGACATATCCATTACTTCCGAGGGATGACCTTCGGCGGCAGCTAAATTCACCAGACGGCCTTGTGCCAGCAGGAATATGCGGTTTCCGTTTTTGAGAGTATATTCTTCATTATCTTTACGTACTTCGCGAACTTTTACAGAAAGTTTTTTGAGATGTGGAATGTTAATTTCACAATCGTAGTGACCTGTATTGCAGACAATGGCGCCATCCTTCATACGAAGGAAATGACGGTCGACAATAACATCTTTTACACCTGTTGCGGTAATAAAAATATCTCCGATTTTTGCTGCTTCATCCATTTTCATAACACGGAAGCCTTCGAGTGTTGCTTTTAGAGCAGCGGTTGCTTTTACCTCTGTGATAATAACATTTGCTCCGAGTCCTTTGGCTCGCATAGCAACACCGCGTCCGCAATGTCCGTAACCTGCAACAACAACATTTTTTCCGGCAAAAAGGACACTCGTTGCGCGAAGAATTCCATCGAGAGTTGATTGCCCTGTGCCGTATACATTATCGAAATCCCACTTTGTTTCTGCATCGTTAACGGCAATTACAGGATATTGAAGAGCACCACTTTTTGCCATTGCACGTAAGCGGTGAACACCTGTTGTGGTTTCTTCTGTGCCGCCGATAATGTTTCCGATAAGTTCTGGATGTTTGTTATGGACGGTAAATATTAAATCGGCACCATCGTCGAGTGTAAGATTTGGTTTGAATTTCAATGTTTGTTCGATGCACCAGTAAAATTCTTTTACATTCATTCCGTGCCAGGCAAAAATACTTACACCATCAGCAGCAAGAGCAGCAGCAATATCATCCTGCGTAGAAAGAGGGTTGCAACCGCTCCAGCTTACTTTTGCACCGGCTTCGACAAATGTTTTTACAAGCACTGCTGTTTCTTTTGTAACATGAAGACAACCGGCAATAGTAAAACCTTTGAACGGTTTTGTTTTGCGGTATTTTTCACGTAGAGCCATTAATACAGGCATACGCGACTCTGCCCACTCGATGCGGAGCTTACCTGCTTTTGCTAATGAAATATCTTTTACCTTATATTGTCCTTTTTTTTCGTTCATAGTTTTTTCCTCTTAAGCATTCACACGTTGAAGTATTTTTACAAGATCTAATTTTTCCCACGTAAAATCTTTTTCATTTCGTCCGAAGTGCCCGTAAGCTGCAGTTGCGCGGTAAATTGGTCTGCGGAGTTTTAAACGTTCAATAATACCACGTGGTGTAAGGTCAATCTCTTTCATAATAAACTCAGCTAGCATTGTATCGGGAACGACACCGGTATTGAAGGTATGAACATGTATCGAGACAGGCTCAGCGACGCCAATAGCATAAGCAATCTGAATCTGGCATTCTTTGGCCAGTTTTGCAGCAACGATGTTTTTGGCAAGATGACGTGCTGCATATGCAGCGCTTCTGTCAACTTTAGTTGGATCTTTTCCGGAAAAAGCCCCACCGCCATGAGGCGCTTTTCCACCGTATGTATCGACGATAATTTTCCTGCCGGTCAAGCCACTATCGCCATGCGGACCGCCAATTTCGAAACGGCCTGTTGGATTGACGAAATATCGGGTTCGTTTGTCGAGCAAATGTTCAGGAATAACAGCCTTTACAACATGTTCAATAACATCTTCACGTATTTTTTTCTGATGAACATTTGGTGCGTGCTGGGTTGAAACAACAACTGTATCAATTCTTACAACTTTGCCGGTGTTGTCGTACTCTACTGTTACCTGTGATTTTGCATCGGGACGGAGGTAGGGCATTAGCTTTTTATTTTTTTTGCGGATTGTTGCAAGTTGCCGAACAAGTTTATGTGCATACATAATCGGAGCAGGCATATATTCGGGAGTTTCGGTTGTTGCGTATCCAAACATCATTCCCTGATCACCTGCGCCACCGCTATCGACTCCCTGAGCGATATCGGGTGATTGTGAATGGAGAGCAGAGAGCACAGAACAGGAATCGGCATCAAATCCAATACCTGCTTCTGTATATCCGATGTCGCGAATAACGCCGCGTACAATATCCTGTATATTGATGTCGCGTGCTTTTGAAGTAATTTCCCCGCCAACGAGAACCAAACCGGTAGAAACAAACGTTTCACAGGCAACGCGGGAATAAGGGTCCTGCGTTAAATAAGCATCAAGGATGGCATCAGAAATCTGATCGCACACTTTGTCTGGGTGACCTTCTGAGACAGATTCAGAAGTGAATAAATTTCTCATTAATTATTCTCCTGAAAATGAGTGAACATATTATGTAAATTCTAATTCGGAGGAATCACCGATGTTGACGTGTTTGTATGATCCACGTACAACAGCATTGTTGCCAACAATCGAATCTTCAATAAGCGCATTTTCAACAACGGCACCTTCGCTGATAATGGAGTTTCGTATTATTGAATTATTTACTACGGCTTTGTTGGCAATGGTAACATTTGGTCCGATAATAGAGGTGGTAACAGAGGCATCTTCTGCTATAAACGATGGAGGAAGAATAACCGAACTATTGCGTTGAGGGACGTTATTCTGTTTTGTTAGTAAAAAATGGTTGGTTGAGAGTAAAGTTTCCGGTTTACCGCAATCATACCAGCCTTCGATGGGAAAAGCCCGCATTTTCTCACCTTTTGCAATCATCATTTGCAGTGCGTCGGTAAGCTGAAATTCACCTTTTGTGCGTATGTTATTGCTGATCATTGTTTCGAGACATTCAGCAAGAAGCTTCGGATGTTGAATAAAATAAAGTCCCACAATTGCCAGATTGCTTTTTGGCTGTTCCGGTTTCTCGACCATTGTGGTAATAAAATCATTTTCAAGCTCTACAACACCAAAGCGTCGGGGCTCTTCGACGTATTTTACGCCAATTTCGGAGTATTGACTGTGTATCATTTTCGACAAATTGACATCGAAGATTGTATCGCCGAGAATTATAAGAACAGGTTCGTCACCAAACGTCTGGTGCGAAATATAAATGGCATGTCCCAAACCTAATTGCTCTTCCTGTTCGATGAATGTAAACCTAAAATCTGTATACACAGTTGTTACATATTCTTTAATCCGGTCACCGAGGTATCCGATTATGATTGTTGCTTCGGAAATACCTGCATCGCGTAAACTATCGAGTATATGACCGATAATTGGTTTCCCTGCAACATTGAGGAGTACTTTTGGTACTGTGTAAGTATGGGGTCTGAGTCTTGTGCCAACGCCTGCAACTGGTATTATTGCCTTCATATTTTTTTTCAAAAAAATAGAAAGAATTGATGTAAGATGCAAAAGGAAATCGAAGAGTTATTATGTGTAACACAACTCTTCTTCTTGCATCTGCAAACTCATTTGGTTATTATTTTCAGGAAAAGTTTCTTATGAAAACAGTACGCACATCATCACGGAAACAACAGCACGTCGAAATAACTGTCACAAAAGATGTAAGTCATAAAAATAAAACGGCAGGGTTCGAACGGTGGGATTTTGTACATAATGCATTGCCCGAAATAAATTATAGTGAGATTAATACAACAACACAATTTCTGGGTAAGCATCTTTCATTCCCTCTTATTGTTGCAAGTATGACTGGCGGTTATGCCGAAGCTGTATCGATCAACAAACAGCTCGCAGAACTTTGTGCAACTGCTGGTCTTGCTCTTGGAGTTGGTAGTCAACGTCAGGCTCTGGAAAATTCTAGACACCATCGTTCGTTTTCAATAGTACGCGAAGTCTCGAAAGACATACCGGTGTTCGGAAATATCGGTGCAACAGAATTAGTGCATCCGAACGCTGTTGATTCAGTGCGTCGTCTTGCTGAATTGATCGAAGCTGATGGTTTTGCAATTCATTTGAATCCCTTGCAGGAAATGCTTCAGCCCGAAGGGAATACAAAGTTTAGTGGTGTGTTGAATTCAATAGAACGACTTGTGAAAACATTGGAAATTCCTGTGATTGTTAAAGAAATAGGTGCCGGCATTTCTCCATCAGTTGGATTGAAGCTTTTAAATGTAGGTGTACGTTATATAGATGTTGCTGGTGCGGGGGGTACAAGCTGGGCGGGTGTGGAAATACTTCGCACAGCGTTCAAATCAAAATCTCAGCAACAATCTGTTGCAAAAGCGTTTTGGGATTGGGGTATTCCGACTGTCGATGCGTTGCGAGGCATTTGTGCACTCAAACAACAATACGTATTTCAGGTAATTGCTTCGGGAGGTATTAGTAACGGTATTGATATGGCAAAAGCGTTTGCTTTTGGCGCTGATTTCGTTAGTGTAGCGCGACCAATTTTAAAAACATTAAAGCAGAAAAAACTTTCAGGTACATTATCGCTTATTGAACAATGGAAAATGGAATTTCGTGGTGCAATGTTCCTGACAGGTTCACAAACACTTCAACAACTTCAACAACAACAACTTATACAACTTCAGTAAAACTATGTCAACATCACCGGAAACACGATACGAATATTATAAAAACATTGTCGAACGGTATTTAAAAAAGTCTATACCTGTTCATCAACCACGCTCATTGTATCGTCCGTGTCATTATGTTTTAGGCGGCGGAGGCAAAAGGCTAAGACCATTACTGGTACTATTATCGTGCGAAGCTGTTGGAGGTAAAGCACTCGATGCACTTCCTGCTGGAGCTGCGATAGAAATTCTTCACAACTTTACGCTGGTTCATGATGATATTATGGACAATGCCCCATCACGACGCGGTCGCCCAACCGTTCATACAAAATGGGATGAAAGTATTGCTATACTAACCGGTGATGTTTTGCTTGCGGTTGCATATCGTGAACTTTTAACAACGAATTCTCCGAACATTCAACGTATCGTTAAAGTATTTACAGAAGGTGTTATTACTGTTTGCGAAGGCCAGGCTCTCGACAAAGAATTTGAAACGCGAAACCGCGTACATGTTAATGAGTACATTGCGATGATAGAAAAGAAAACCGGTAAACTCTTTTCGGTATCGACGGAAATAGGAGCGCTAATTGGTTGTACTCTCTCTTCACACATTGAGGCATTGCGAAAATATGGTGCATTGTTAGGTCGTGCGTTCCAGCTTCAGGACGATTTGCTGGACATTATTGGTGATGAAAAATCATTTGGAAAAGCAATTGGTGGTGATTTGCAGGAAGGAAAACGTACGTTTCTTCTTCTTGAAGCAATGCGACGTGCAAAAGGAAAACAGAAAAAAGCGCTCGAACGTGTATTTGTCCGAAAAGTTACACGAAGTCAGGTTTCAGAATTCAGAGTAATTTACGAAGAAACGGGAGCTATTGATGCTGCAAAAAACCGGATTCGGGATGATATACATGCTGCAACCGATCAACTTTCTGTACTTCCCGATTCGTTAGCTAAACAAACACTCTACTGGCTTGCGGATAAATTGCTTAACCGGAAATACTGATGTGGGGTGTTGTTGGCATGATCGAAAAAGAAGTAACGATACGAAATAAAGCAGGTCTTCATACACGGCCTGCTGCAGCAATTGTAAAATTAGCTGCGAAATTTAAATCAGATTTTTATATTGAAAAAGACGAAATGGTTATAAATGGAAAAAGTATTATCGGAGTTATGACACTGGCTGCTGAACAGGGTTCAAAACTTATATTACGGTTCGACGGCCCTGATGAAGAACAGGCAAGCTCTGCTATGACCGAATTATTTGAACGAGGCTTCGACGAACCAATGTAAGAGAAGAAAGGTAAATGTAACAATGCCTGTACTATCAAGTGGAAAGGAAATACGATTTAAGGGAATACCAGCATCACCAGGTATTGCAATAGGTCCGGCGTACATATTCAGAAAACACGTACCATCAGTAAATGTGCGCACACTTGCTGAAGCTGATATAGATAAAGAAATCGAACGTCTTCAGAAAGCACGAGAGCGCTCGCAGTATGAGCTCCAGAAAGTTTTTCAGTTTGCAGACCAAAGGCTTGGGCCCGAACAGGCAAAGATTTTTGAAGCACAACTACTCCTTTTGGAAGATGATTTCCTCTTTAATACTATTGTTGAACGAATCAGCAGAGAGAAGAAAAATGCCGAACATTTAGTACGAGATGAAATTGAAAAATACTACCGTGTGATGACTGCAGCGAAAGATGAATTTACCAGAGAACGGGCGGATGACTTGCAGGATGTCTGTAATCGTATTTTAAGAAATCTGGAAGAACAAAAGCTTACTTCGAAACTCGATGGATCATACATTATTGTCTCTCATCACCTTGCAGCTGCAGATGCCCTCATCTTTAGTCGGAATGATGTGTTAGGCTACGTAACGGAACTTGGGGGCGCAACATCGCATATGGCACTGCTTGCACGTGCTCTTAAAATACCACTTGTCGTTGGTGTACATCAGATTTCAGGTATTGCTCAACTCAATGATACTATAATTGTCGATGGCAGTAATGGTGTTGTTATTCTCAATCCAACTCAGGAAACAATTCAGCAGTACGAACAACAAAAAATACAAGTACAACAATTCGAAAAAAAACTCGAATTACTTCGCGATGAACCTGCCGAGACACTCGATGGTCACAAAATAGTACTTTCTGCAAACATTGAGTTACTGGAAGAACTCGATTTTGTCAAACAGCAGGGCGCAAATGGTATAGGCTTGTATCGTACAGAAAGCCTACTGCTTGGCAGGGAAGTATTTCCAAGTGAAGATGAACAGTACGAACATTACAGGCAAATTGCAGAATCAATATATCCGAATCAGGTTATCATTCGTACTTTCGATATCGGAGGGGATAAATTTATGGCTCAAAACATAAAAGAAAATAATCCCTTCCTTGGCTGGCGCGGTATACGCGTTATGCTTGATAAACCTCAGATATTTCTTGATCAACTGCGGGCAATACTTCGTGCGAGTATAAAGAAAAACCTTTCTATCCTTCTTCCGATGATATCAAGTATTAAAGAAGTTCAATTGACAAAGCAACTCATTGAACAGGCAAAAGACGATCTTCGTCAAAAAAATATACCATTTGATGAATCGATACCTCTCGGTGTGATGATAGAAGTACCTGCAGCAGCTGTGATTGCTGACCATCTTGCCAAAGAAGTCAATTTTCTCAGTATCGGTACTAATGATCTCATTCAGTACCTTCTTGCTGTAGACCGTGGAAATGATATTGTCTCGGATTTATTTCAGGAGTTTCATCCGGCTGTTATTCGTTTTCTTCGTAGGATAATCGAACGCGGGAAACAGGAAAAAGTATGGGTAGGTATGTGTGGTCAAATGGCAGGAGATCCGCTAGCAACAATACTCCTCGTTGGTCTCGGACTCGACGAATTTAGTGTTGTACCCACAGTACTACCTGAAATAAAAAAGATTATTCGTTCTATTCATTACACCGAAGCAAAACATGTAGCAGAAAAAGTGCTCGAAATGCAATCCGAGGATGAAATCAAAGCTTTTCTGAAAGAATTGATGCGACACAAATTTCCTGATATACCAATAGGTGAGTAAACTATTTTGAAAGGAACTACTATGACACTTGATGAAATAAAAAAAATTGACCCGAAGGGGATGTATCAATGGATTTACGAATTTTCGAAACAGGTGGAAGAAGCAGTTCGTATCGGAAAAAAAGCAACAGTAAAACTCAATGTAAAAGGTATTCAAAACATTGTGCTTACCGGACTTGGTGGCTCTGCTATCGGAGGGGATTTGCTTCGTTCGTACCTTGCCGATGAACTCGATGTACCTTTTATAGTCAATCGTCATTATCAGCTGCCCGATTTTGTAGGCAACAAAACACTTGTTATTGTCTCCAGCTATTCCGGCAATACGGAAGAAACTATTGCCGCACATAAGGAAGCGACAAAACGTAAAGCAAAAGTGTTGTGCATTAGCACTGGTGGGCAAATACAGGAGCTTGCCAAAAAAAATCGTCAACCATGGATACAAATACCTGCCGGTTTATCACCACGTGCAGCATTGGGTTACTCTTTCTTTCCGTTGCTGGTAATATTCTCCCGCCTCGGGCTTATAAAGTCGAAAGATAAAGAAATAAAAGAAACCATTTCTCTGCTAAAGCATAAAGCAGCAATCTATGGTGATCCGCAACATCCCGATAATGCACCTTTAAAAACGGCAGAAGCATGTTTTGGTAAAATTCCCTTTATTTATTCACCAACCGAGTATCTCGAAACAGTGAATTTACGGTGGCGTGGTCAGATTGCAGAAAATGCAAAACAGTTGTCCCACGGTTATGTATTGCCCGAAATGAATCACAATGAACTTGTTGGCTGGAAATGTTTACCTGAATTAATGAAACAGATAACAGTCGTTTTTCTCAAAGACAAAGCAACGCACACGCGTGTTGCAATTCGCCAACAAATAACAAAAGAGATTGTTTCACGCTATGCTTACCGTGTGCTCGAAATTGAAAGCGAAGGTCGTACACTGCTGGCACGTATCTTTTCACTCGTCTATTTTGGAGACTGGGTGTCTCTGTACCTTGCTGTATTAAATAATGAAGATCCTGAACCAGTAGCGGTTATTGATTATCTGAAAAAAGAATTGGCTACGATTAAATAAAAATGCGAAGACTCTTTGAGTAAAGGAAAACCTGTGTCTTGATTCTCACAACAGAAGCAAATATATTGACACTGTAAGCCCTTAACAATTAAGTTGAGAGAAAACATATGCTAAAAGAAGAACTCCATTTCCTGCGAAACGTGCCCATCTTTTCGGAGCTTAACGACAAGGAACTCGAGCGAATTGCAAAGTTAGGTACACGTCAGAAACACAAAAAGGGCAATGTTGTGGTAATTGAGCAGGAAAGTGGAGCCGCATTATTTGTCATTATCTCGGGGAAAGTCAAAGTTGTGCGAATGGATGAAAACGGAAGGGAGGTCATCCTTTCCATCTTTGGTCCCGGTGAATTTTTTGGTGAAATGTCACTACTCGATGGATTGGCGCGTTCGGCAAGTGTTGTTGCAACAACAAAAGCCGAACTCTTTATGATTCACCGTCGCGATTTTCTCCAAATGCTCAATGATTATCCTTCTATTGCAATCTCACTGTTATCCGAACTTGCAATGCGTCTGCGAAAAGCCGATATGCAAATCAAAAGTCTCTCACTCAAGGATGCCGCAGGTCGTGTTGCGAATGTCTTGCTGATGCTGGCAGATGATGTAGGTATCTTTCGTAAAGGGAAAGTGGAAATTGACGAGTTACCATTGCAACAGGATATTGCAAATATGGCAGGTACATCGCGCGAAACAGTTTCCCGCGTACTCCATTCCTTTGCCGAACAAGGTAAAATTGAGCTCAAAGGGGGAAAAGTAATAATTAACGATTTCGAAGCATTCCGCAAGGAATTTTCCTAAGCAACATAATGCCTTCTCCAATAAATGTAGAGTTCGTTTATGATGTTTCAAGAATGTGAGAAGGAGGCTCAACATCAATCACCACCTTCGCAGTATAAAGCCGATTTGCACATCCATACAATACATTCCGACGGTGTGCTAACACCAAAGGAAATTATAGAAAAATGTTCACAACGGCATCTGAAAGCAATTGCTATTACTGATCATGATAATGTTCAGGGAGTGAAGGAAGCAATTCAAGAGGGTGCAATTGCTGGTATTGAAGTTATTACTGGAGTTGAATTGAGTGTAGAAATAGACGGAAGAGATATCCATATTCTCGGCTATTGTATTGATATTGAAAATACAACGTTGCAATATGAATTGGAAAAATTCCGTACCGCAAGATTCAAACGAGCAGAACGGATGGTTGAAAAACTGAACGCGATGAATATCCCATTATCGATGACTAATGTTTTGGAAGAATCGAAAGGTGGAGCAATTGGCCGTCCTCATATTGCTAATGCATTACTTCATTCAGGTTTTATCTGTACATATCACGAAGCATTTACGAAATACATCGGAACCGATTGCCCGGCGTATGAAACAAAAATTCATTTCTCTCCTCAGGAAGCAATTGAACTCATTAAAAATGCCGGTGGTGTTGCCGTTATAGCTCATCCGGCAAAATATGCTTCGGCAAATGATATACAACGCTTAATAAAAATGGGAATTGACGGAATTGAAACAATACATCCATCAAACACAATGTCGCATCGACTTTACTATGAGAAGTTAGCAAAAGAACACGGATTGTTAACAACCGGTGGTTCCGATTATCATGGTGTTGCAGAATATGAAGATAAAATATTAGGTGTTTCCACAATATCTTATAACGTCGTCGAACAAATAAAACAGAGGTTACAGAAACAATGACAACACAGAGCACACAGAAACAACGATTTGAAGGTCGCCTTCCGAAATGTCGCATAGCAGTAGTAGTAAGTTGCTTTAATAAAGAAATCACCCAAAAACTACTTGAAGGTACTGAACGGTGCTTTTACGAACATGGACTTAAAAAATCACAGTGGGAGGTTTTTTGGTGTCCTGGATCTTTCGAATTGCCACAGGTTGCTAATGTGCTGGCAGCGCAACGGAAGTGGGATGCAATTATATGCCTTGGAGCAGTTATCAGAGGAGAAACACCGCATTTTGAATATGTTTCGTCGGAATGCGCACGTGGAATTCAGAATGTTGCTCTCAACTGGTCATTACCTGTTGTCTTTGGTGTGTTGACAACAGATACTATAAAACAAGCGCAGGATCGTGTCGGTGGCAAGCATGGTCATAAAGGTTGGGATGCCGCCATAACAGCATTTGAAATGATATCACTTTTCCATTTATTAAAGAAAAAATAAAGTATATGAAAAGAGTTTTTAGCATCATCGTTCTGTGTTTATCAGCTGTTACTCTCTCCGCGCAAGTATGGAAGATCGGCACATGGAAAAATTTTACTTCAATGCGCGAAGTAAAAAATCTGTTGTACTACAATAATACACTTTTTGTGGCAACAACAGGGGGTCTTTATCTCTATATACCATCAACTCAAACGATACAACAGTATAATAATTCTGACGGACTGGCTGCAAATGAATTACAAGCAGTAGGTGCCGATCGTAGTGGAAGAATTTGGGTCGGTGCAAAAAATGGTGCTATTTCGGTCTTTACTCCGGAAACAGGTGACTGGAAATCGATATTCGATATCTACAATATTGACCCGACACGTTGGACTCAGCGTTCAATCCGTCAGTTTTGTCCCACAGATTCGGTAATGTACATTGCAACCGATTTTGGTGTAACAACTTTTCGGCTAAACAGGTGGGAATTTGCTGATACCTATACCGATTTCGGCTTCTCGTCACAACCTGCAGTAACAACCTGTTTTGTGACAAACGAGCATCTATGGGTTGGTACAATGGCGGGTGTTGCTGTTGCGAACAGACAATCACAAACACTTCTATCTCCATCATCGTGGTCTCGTCCGTCACTAACTGGACTCCTCAGTAATACAGTTGTTTCGATAACGACGTATCACGATACACTGTTGGTAGTTACAACACGAGGTGCAGCCGCTTATATCGACGGTACTTTTCAGCCAATAACATCACTCGACGGGATTTCTATAAGACAGGCTATTGCGACTGATGAAGGAATTTTTGTTCTCGAAGAATCTGGTAGCGGATCTCGGATATTACGGTTGAATCATGTTTTTGCTTCGTTTGAGGTTCTGGAAGAGAGTACTGTACAAGCAACTTCATGTGCAGTTGGAAATACCTTGTTTGTTGGTACACTATTCAATGGTGTACTCGAAAAAACAACAGATGGCTGGAAAACAATTCTTCCAAACGGGCCGGCGTCGAATGTTTTTACTAGTCTTGCAGTTGATTACGAGGGAGTACTTTGGGCTGCATCAAGACCAGCAAATGGATATGGCTTTTACCGTTATAATCCCTCGTTACCCGACACATTACAATGGAAGAACTTTTCAAGCGATCAATATCCAATATTGAAGAAAGATGGGTACAAGTTTGATGAGTACTACTGGGTTTCACTCGGAGCAAATAACTCTGTGTGGATCAGTTCATGGGGTAATGGTGTTATAGAAATGCGTGCCGATACTCCGTACCGCCGTCTTGATTATTTTAGCAAGCCAAGCCTCCTTGGAGCTATTAACCAGAATCCACCATCGTATGTTGTAACAGGTGCTGTTGCTGTAGATCGCAAAGGAAAAACATGGATTACAAATCGGGTGGGGTGGTCCGGTAGAAGTCTGACGCGGCTCGATACAGATACATCCGCAACATATTTCGACAACGAAATTACACCATACGAAGCTTTATTTCACGGACTTTACATTGATCAATACAATACAAAGTGGATTGCTAATTCAGTGCCATCCGATATCAAACAACCAGGTCTGTTCTTTTTGAATGAAGACAAACTTATCAGTAATACCACAAGTGGAGGTTGGGGACAGTTAAAAGTGGAAAACGGTTTGCCCAGCAATTCGGTTCTTTGTATTACAGGCGATCTCAATGGCAATATCTGGATTGGTACGACTTCGGGTGTTGTTATTCTCTACGATCCATTGACGCCAACACGACGGAGTTCATCATACTTGCTCAGTGGTCGTGTGATTCAATCAATAGCTGTCGATGGCAATAACAATAAGTGGGTTGCAACCAAAGAAGGTGTGTTGGTCGTTAATCCTGATGGTACAGAACTGTTGGCTCAATACTCCACTGCAACTACAAACGGCTTGTTACCAACCAATGATGTGCGTTCTATCGCCATCGATCAAAAAAGAGGAATTGCATACTTCGGCACAGAGCAGGGACTTTCAGCCCTTTCGATTAAATCAGTCGCACCGCAGGAAGAATATTCTGTTTTGCAAATCAGTCCACAGCCATATCGGTTACCTTCTGAAACGGAATTGATTATACGGAATCTAGTACCGAATTCCTCAATAAAAATTATTACTATTTCTGGGAAGCTTGTTAAGCAATTTCAGGCTCAGGGTGGTGGAAGAGCTTTTTGGGACGGTACCGATGAACAGGGAAAACTTGTTGCCTCAGGAGTTTATTTGGTTGTTGCATTTTCTCAGGAACAGAAAAAAGCGGTAACCGGTAAAATTGTTGTAGTGAGAAAATAATTATTTCCACTCTATTTTATATACTTTTACATTTAACGAATCACGCTCATTAATACCAAGTCCGGGCATCGTTGTTTCATACAAAAGTGTGATGTTTGAAATTTGTTGAGCAACGGACGAAAAGTCTAACATCCGGCGTGTAATAACAAACGATGGTTTTGTGGCGGCAAGGTATTCTTCATTTGATGTGTAATAGAAACGATTTTTGTCAACCAAACCATTGAAGTCATAAATCCTGAATCCAGTATACACCCCAACCATTCCAATATCCCAGACGGCGAGAGATCTTGTGTGATTGGTATCGTTTTTTAAAAGAGAGATAATTTTGGGATACTCCTGCTGAAATCCGTTAACAAAATTTTTTGCATCGGGGTATGTTACAGTATTAGTAAAAATGTAACTATAAACTAACGATAACAGAATTGTGGCTGAAAATATAATTCGCTGCTTTATGAATTGTTCAGTTGCAGGTAATAAAACTATTGCCGCAGTTATAACAAGAGGTAACGAAAAAAGTGCGTAGCGGGATAGTACTTTTACATTTTTTATTATATAGTAACTATAGAACAATGCAAGTACAGCAACAATCAGATACAAAAGATAGGAATACGGCAACACTACGGTTGTCTTCTTCAAAAATATGATAAAGAGAAGAAAACAGACCGATAACAACAGAAGACAAAGTTCAGGAAGATGGAGTGAAATAAAAAGCTTTGTGGTGCGAAGCACAATATTGCTTTCTATGTCAAAATAAGCTGCACCTGCTTTTGCAATAAAAGTATTTGGCAATATTGTGCCAAAATACAGGAAGGCAAAAGTATTCCAAACCACAAGCGGAGTTAATAATACAATTAGTTTCTGTAAAGATAAGGTTCGTTGTCGTAACGAGTAAAGAGTGATTACAGCAACGACAATCAACAACTCGGGCCTTATTAACGGACCTACGCCGAGTACAACGCAGTCTAGAAAGGAAAGCTTTGAATTCTTTGAAACAACATAGATAGAAAAAATTGTCCACAACACAGCAGTAGTTGCTTCCATACCAGTTGCTGCCCAGCGGAGCATATAAGGATTTGCTGCAAGCAACAAGGCTCCCAATGTAGCCTTGGTTGTTCCGACCATTTTTTTCAATACAACATACAACAGAATGATTGACCCAACTGCTGAAATGAGAGAAAGTGCTTTTGCCGAAAGTATATAGTTATTCAGTATTGCAGAAACTGTAGCGATGAGTAATGGCCAGAGTGGAGCTGTTGAACCATATGTTTTGTTTCCTGCAAAGCTGTACGATTGCTTCTCAAGGATATCTTTTGCGTAGGCAATATGTATGAAAGTATCATCAGGGGTAAAATCGCGGAAAAGTATAACAACAATTCCCACGAAGCAAAGCACTATCAATAATAGAGCGAGTGTTGATTTGTTCATATTTATGTTCAATTAAAAAAAAGTGTCCGTTGATAGTCTATCGAAATATGTGCTAAAGTTCAAATGAGTTTAGAATGTCGGGAAAAAATAACTGACGAAGGCAGCGAGCTTTAATGCAGTTATTCGATATATGGTGTTTGCAAGACATTTACTCTGACCGATTGATGTATTTTGCCATATTGCAAATAAAGTTGTATTAGTAGAAATTCGAAAATAACAGCACAGTTTGAAGGAGAAAACTACTTATGCCACATTACTAATAGCGAAGTAGTATCAAATTTGAATATAGCTTTTCTTGAATTCATTCCGAATTTTTTGTATTCTTTTATAGTAAATGTGCGTTGTAAAAGTTCCCGTTTCGGTAAAATGCACCAAACGGGATTTTTTCTTTATGTTGACAGATGAATATGGAACGATTATACGTAATACCTATTTTATTATTTTCGGTTGTTATTCACGAAGTTGCGCATGGCTATGTAGCGTTGAAGCTAGGAGATCCGACTGCACGCGATATGGGAAGAATAACATTTAATCCGATTCCCCACATCGATTTGTTTGGATCGATAATAATGCCACTACTTGCATTTGTTGCCAATTTCCCTTTTCTGCTTGCATGGGCAAAGCCAGTGCCTATCAATCCGCAAAATTTCAAAGTACCGCGCCGAGATGATATTCTTGTTTCGGTAGCAGGACCCTTTTCAAATTTTATCACTGCCTTCTTTTGTGTTATAGGCTATGTACTTGTCAAAAGCTTTACACCAATGTTTACTGCAGATGAAAATGATTTTGCCTTAATATTTACAACATTCCTTGCAAAAATGTTTGCGGCAGGTATTACCTTGAATGTGTTTCTGGCTGTGTTTAATCTTATTCCGATTCCACCGCTGGATGGCTCTCATATTGTTGCTTCACTGTTACCGGAGTCAATTGCACAACGATACCGTGAGTTAGGTTTTTTAGGTCTTTTTCTTGTAATTTTCTTTCTTAATATACCGGCGGCAAAGCAATTTCTCATTGATGTAGTGAAGATTGCAACAACGCCGTATATCTTGTTAATAAAATTATTTCAGTAGCTGATTACTATGGGATTTGTTGAATACAGAGACACAACGTTGTACTGTGAAGATGTTCCTGTACAGGAACTGGCCGAGGAATATGGTACTCCACTTTACGTTTATAGCAAACAGCAACTACTTCATAATTATCGTACAATAAATGCCGCATTTGTCGATGTTGAGCACACTGTGTGCTATGCTCTGAAAGCAAACAGCAATCCAACACTTCTTAAAATATTGGCTGATGAAGGTGCAGGTGCCGATGTTGTTTCTGCCGGTGAATTATACCTTGCATTAAAGGCTGGATTCCCTCCCGAAAAAATTGTCTTCGCTGGTGTTGGAAAACGTGATGATGAAATAGAATATGCGCTTTCAAAAAATATTGCAATGTTCAATGTCGAATCAGTACCTGAACTTCAGGCTATTTCACGTATTGCATTGCGGCTCAACACTACTGCAAGGATTTCGCTTCGTATCAATCCGCACATCGATGCTCAAAGCCATCCCTACATCACAACTGGTTTGCATACAACAAAATTTGGAATTGAAGACACGAAGGCTCTTGAAGTCTATCGCTATGCGATGCAATTGCCGGCACTTGAAGTGACAGGAATTCATACACACATCGGCTCTCAGATTACATCAACTGCACCGTACATAGAAACAGCAAAAAGTATTGCAGCGCTCGTCCAGCAGTTACGCGAAAGTGGAGTGAAAATAGAACACATCGACCTTGGTGGTGGATTTGGTGTTTCGTATTACAACAATGTAATTCACGAAGCACTCCCTTCTGATGGTACAAACACTGTTGTACCATCACCTTCGGATTTTATAGAAGCAATACTTCCCATTGTTCAAAACACCGGTTGTGAGGTGTGGATCGAACCAGGCCGAGCTATTGTTGCCAATGCAGGGATGCTGATAACAAAAGTATTATACATAAAGGAAAATACATCGAAAAAGTTTGTTATTGTCGATAGTGGTATGACAGAACTTATACGTCCTGCGTTATACAATGCGTACCACCAAATCGTGCCGCTGAACATACAATCGTATGAACACATCCGTGCTGATATTGTCGGGCCGGTATGTGAAAGCGGAGATTTTTTTGCACGTGATAGAGAAATTACAAAAATTCATCCTGGTGATTATCTGGCAATAATGACCACCGGTGCATACGGTTTTGTTCTTTCATCCAACTACAATGGCCGTTTGCGACCGGCAGAAGTACTTGTCAATGGAGAACGAGTGAGAGTTATTCGTTCACGTCAAACATTTGAAGAATTACAATAAATGAGGTGATAAAGTGAAAACATATACTGTTGCTGTTGCTGGTGCCACCGGTTTGGTGGGTAGAACGATGATGAAAGTACTCGAAGAACGCAATTTCCCGATTGGAAAATTTGTTCCTCTCGCTTCGGCACGTTCTGTCGGTAAACAGGTAACCTTCCGCGGCGAAACATACGAAGTAAGAGAATTAAAGCCATCGGAGTTTGAAGGTGTAGAAATTGCTCTCTTCTCTGCCGGTGCAACAGTAAGTTTGGATGTTGCACCTGTCATTGCTAAAAAAGGTACAGTTGTGATCGATAACAGTAGTGCTTTTAGAATGGATGAAAAAGTACCATTGGTTGTACCGGAAGTAAATAAAGCTGATATCTTCAAACACCGTGGCATCATTGCAAATCCAAACTGTTCAACAATTCAGATGGTTGTTGTGCTGAAACCATTGCACGATGTTTTCCGCATCAAGCGTGTTGTTGTATCAACGTATCAGTCAGTTACCGGTGCAGGACAAAAAGGTGTCGATCAGCTTGAAGACGAAATTGCTGGCAGACCAGTACGCTTTCAGAAATTCCCACATCCGATTGCATACAATCTCATTCCCCATATCGATGTGTTTTCTGATTCAGGCTACACAAAAGAAGAAATCAAAATGATGAACGAAACCATAAAAATTATGGGAGAAAATATTCCCGTTTCCGCAACAACAGTACGTGTACCCGTTATGGGCGGACACAGTGAGTCTGTCAATATCGAATTCGAAAAACCATCCTCAGTAGACGAAGTACGAAAAATTCTTCGCGATGCACCTGGAGTTGTACTTCAGGATGATCCAAAAACGAATTTGTATCCTATGCCTCTCTATGTGTATGGAAAAGATGAAGTCTTTGTAGGCCGCATTCGCAAAGATTATACAGTTAAAAGCGGCATTAATCTCTGGATTGTTGCCGATAACATTCGTAAAGGCGCTGCTACTAATGCAGTACAGATTGCAGAAGCTTTGATCGCCTGTAAAGATTCTTAACCACTTCAATTGATTTTTTAAAAGGATTGTTGTTTTTTTTCAACAATCCTTTTTTTATTTTTACACATCATTTCATTGTTTATTGTTATAGCGCGTAAAAAGTTTTGGTAAAGAGTTTCCGGAAAAAATTATGAAACAATTCATCTCCATTATACTCAGTATGCTCTTTTTTGTAAATCTTTACTCACAACAACCGGCCTTTCCCGGTGCAGAGGGATTTGGTATGTACGCTTCGGGCGGGCGCGGAGGGAAAGTATTGTATGTTACAAATCTCAATGATTCCGGACCGGGAAGTCTCCGCGAAGCTGTCGAGACAAAAGGACCTCGAATGGTTCTCTTCAAGGTTTCAGGCACTATCGATCTTCGCTCACCGTTAAGAATTACTAAACCTGATATAACAATTGCCGGACAAACGGCACCGGGCGATGGAATATGTCTGCGTAACTATACTCTTTCTGTTGAAGCCGATAACGTTATTATCCGATTTATCCGAAGTCGGCTTGGAGATCTTGCACGTTATCAGGATGATGCAATTCACGCACTTCGTGGAAAAAACATAATCATCGATCACTGTTCTTTCAGCTGGTCTGTTGACGAAACAGCATCGTTCTATAACCGTGTGGAAAGCTTAACAGTGCAGTGGTGTATTATCAGCGAAAGCCTGAATAAATCAGTGCATCAGAAAGGAGAACACGGATATGGCGGTATCTGGGGTGGGGTAAAATCGACGTTCCATCACAACCTTCTTGCGCATCATACCAGCCGTAATCCTCGATTCAACAACGGAAACATTCACCAGCCCGATGAACATGTTGATTGTGTGAACAATGTTATCTACAACTGGGGACATAATAGCGCTTACGGTGGAGAAATGGGTAAACACAATATCCGCTTTTGTTACTACAAAGCAGGCCCTGCAACACATAGGGCAGTACGCTACAGGATAGTAGAACCATCGGATACTACAGGTTTATGGTTTGTAGAAGGAAATTATGTCGATGGAAGTCAGGAAATAAGCGAAGATAACTGGAACGGTGGTGTACAGGGTAAATATTCAAACTTTTTCAGACTACGTCGTACTATCACTCCGTATGAATTTGCTCCCGTAACGGTTCACACACCACAGCAAGCGTATGAACTTGTGTTGGAACATGCCGGTGCAAGTGTACCAAAACGCGATACCGTGGATGCCCGTATTGTTTACGAAACACGTACAGGTACTGCCCAATATGGTAAACGTTGGAACGATGGCGGAAAAGGTATTATCGATTCTCAGAATGATGTTGGTGGATGGCCTGAGCTTGTCAGTGTAACTGCACCTGCCGATTCCGACGGTGATGGTATGCCGGATGTGTGGGAAATTGCCAATAACCTCAATCCCGCCAATCCGCATGATGCGGCTATACTCTCGTCTGATGGCTACACAATACTCGAACGTTACATCAACGAACTGGTAAAGAAGAAAATCAACTTTCCGCGATAACTATTACACATTATCTGCACACTACCATTTGTCTCCGAAAAAAGCTGTGACTTTCACTCTAATTTCTTTTATAATTAGCTATAACACTACAAGCCGTTCATTGGAAACTGATACTAAATATCACTTTGGAGTGAAGGCATGAGCACACACAATTTTATTACCAACCAGCAAACAAAAGAACTTAAAAAAAGAATCAATCAACTTATTACAAAAAGCAAGGAATTAAAATTTCTTATCGGATTTTTTTATTTCTCCGGTATAAGAGAACTTTATGAAGGCTTGAAAGATAATCCAACGGTAAAACTGAAAGTTCTTGTGGGGCTTGATGTAGATAAACTAAATTGTAATCTGATCGAATACTCAGATAACGAGATACTCTCTGATGAAGAAAAGATAGAATATTTTTTCAGATCAATTAAAAGGTCTGTGAACAGTGATGCCTTTGATGTTAAAGAGTTTTATGAGCAGGTTGGTTTCTTTCTTCAATTAATTGCGGAAGACCGACTGATAATCAGAAAAACTTTCAAACCAAATCATTCCAAGTTATACTTATTCAAACTTGAAGAAAGTCAGGTTGGTAAATCAGAGCTTTTTATAACCGGCAGCAGCAATCTGACAAAAGCAGGACTTTCAAAACAAAGTGAGTTTAATGTAGAAATAAGCGATTATGGCTTTGCCGATGCTGAAAAGTATTTTGATGAGTTATGGAATGTTGCAGTTAAAATAACCGAGCAACCTTATTTAAAAGAAAGATTAATTAAAATCATTGAAAACGAAACTCACATAAAAAAGATTGAACCGTTTGAAGCTTATGCTGTTGTGCTAAAAACTTATCTTGAAACTTTCCAGCATAAATCCATATCCAGCGCTCTGAGGGAATTGTTAGTTAAAAAGGGTTATAAGCAATATAAATATCAGATTGATGCTGTTGAAATCGCTTTATCAATTATTGAACAGCATAATGGTGTTCTTGTAGCTGATGTGGTCGGTTTGGGTAAAACTATTATCGCCTGTATGATTGCAAAGCATTTAAGGTCGAGAGGAATTGTTATTTGTCCTCCGGGATTAATTGGCGATGAAAACAAAACTGAAGGTTGGCGAAAATATTTAAATGAATTTCAACTTTATGATTGGGAAGCACGCTCTCTTGGAGATCTTGAGAGTGTATTAGAGTTTGTTAAGAAAAATGATGATATTGAAATTATTATTGTGGATGAAGCACACAGATTCCGTAATCCTGATACTCAGAGTTATGAGTTATTAAAAAATATCTGCAGGAATAAAAAAGTTATTCTTCTCACCGCAACACCTTTTAACAACAAGCCGGAAGATATTCTGGCAATGCTAAAACTTTTTATTGTCCCTAAAAAATCTTCAATAACACTTGAGAACGATTTAGTTGCAACCTTCAGAACTATTAATATTCTCTTTGAACGACTTGCATACATAAGAAAAAACTATAATTCAAAGGACAAAGAAAAGTTAAAAAATGCAAAGAATTACTACAGAATGATATTTGGCGAAGGTGAAATTGATTTAGGTAAAATCAGAAGAAAATCACATTCACTGGCGAAACAGATTCGTGATGTAATTGAGCCAATTACTATTAGAAGAAACAGATTGGATTTAGTCAAAAATCCATTTTACAAAAATGAGGTTAAAGATTTATCAACCGTTGAACCACCAATCGAATGGTTTTATGAATTAACAAAAGAACAATCTGCTTTTTATGACGAGATTATTTCAAAATATTTTGAAGACCCTGATGATGGTGGAAAATTCAAGGGTGCAATTTATGTTCCTTTTATTTATGAGGAAGGGCTTGGCACCACATTATTCGATGATAAGGATATGGAAAAGAATCGTGAATTTTTACAACAGCGTAACTTATTCGATATTATGCGAAGATTGCTTGTTAAACGATTCGAAAGCTCATTCGGTGCCTTTGAGCAAAGTATAAAAAACTTTAAACATATTACCGAGACTGTTCTTGAATTTATTACCAAGACAGGCAAAGGTGATCCTGAAAAAGGTGAATATATTTTAGACAGAAAGTTGCTTGAAAATATTGTTGAACTTAGTCCCGATGAGATAGAAGAAGCATTAAAAGATTACGAAAAAAATCTTACAACCGGAGCTTATCCCAAAAAGTATAAAAGATATAAAATCGAAAAGTTCAAGCTGGCAAGAGCATT
>FWPV01006634.1_pt1 | contig 21838 bp, 19 predicted proteins | sample 2228371 | NCBI WGS metagenome assembly FWPV01 (sample SAMEA103939776, study PRJEB20133) | metagenome | reverse complement strand
AGGCCAATCTGATAAATCCTTTTGCTTCCTCAACTCCTATCCCTACAGCTGGCTGACCACCACGCCGCTTCCATATACTCCCCTTAGACTGGATACCATGTCCTAACCCAAAAGAGGGCGGCATTTGACCGCCTGAGGATATATCCTTATAATTTAGGTTTCCTGGAGGCACAACTATGCTGGATGAGGTAATCATTAGCCGGGCGATAATTGAAAGCTACCATCAAGAACTTCTTTCCTGCTTAGAATGTGACGTGGTGGTAGGAGGAGCTGGCCCTTCCGGGCTCAGCGCCGCCTATTTTTTGGCCCAGGCTGGTCATAAAGTGGTTGTTTTTGAGCGAAGCTTACGGCCTGGTGGCGGCATGGCTGGCGGCGGGATGCTTTTCAACAAAATCGTGGTTCAGGAAGAAGCCAGGCCTCTTTTAGAAATGTGGGGAATAAGGTTTTCTCCCTTTAGCCAGAATTATTATGTGGCTTCCGCGCTAGAGGCCATAGCGGCTCTTTTGTTGAATACTTTAAGAGCCGGAGCGCATATTTTTAACGGCATAGGCATCGAAGATGTCATCATTAGGAATAGCCAAATCCAGGGAGCGGTGGTTAACTGGTCGGCCGTTGAACTCGCCCATTTGCATGTTGACCCTTTAGCGGTAAGGAGTCATTTTGTTGTGGATGCTACTGGCCATGCGGCTGAAATCGCCAACGTAGTGGCCCGAAAAACAGAGAGAAAGCTTTTAACGGCCACAGGAGGAGTTGTCGGAGAAAAGTCGATGTGGGCCGAGGAAGGCGAGAGGGTTCTTCTAGTCAATACTCGGGAAGTTTATCCCCATCTTTTTGTCTGTGGCATGGCTGCCAATGCTGTTTTTGGCGGGCCAAGGATGGGAGCAATTTTTGGCGGCATGCTCCTTTCTGGCCAGCGCGTAGCTCAGATAATCAGCGAAAGGTTAAAAAATTTGCGCTGCAGTAAGAGCAATAATGATTAAATAAGAAACAGACTCAGAAGCGGTAATTCAGTCCTACCGATATATGATAACCTCCGAGGTCAAACGGCTCAAACCCTTCAAAAGCCTCTTTGAGGTTTCCTTTCAAGCTTGAGTATTTGAACTCAGCTTCAATGGCCATTCTTTGAGCGATCCGGAACATCAACCCGACAAAGGCGTGGTAACCAAAAGAAAAATTATTATCATCCCGGGCATTGGTTGGATAAATGGGATAAATAGGTATTTCTCCCAGGTTCTCATCTTCATAATACCAGGTGTCGCTAAAATCAATCATGTCGCCTTGAAGCCGGACACTCCAGATATAGAGACCTATTCCCCCTCCCACATAAGGAGAAAAAGAAGACCGGTAGCTTAAAGGCATGAGTTTTATTCCGAGCTGAATGGGAGTTATGGAGACGCCGAAGACATGACTCAAAGCAAAATCACCCTGATAGTACTGGGCTGGAAAGGCAAAATCACCTTCCTGGAAGCTATAACCCACATAATCTTTATAAAAGCCTGCTCGACTTTTGCTATACCCATCAAGGCCTACAACCAGGCTTAGCTGAGGCGTTAAATATTTTTCATATACAAAACCAAGGGTGGAATTTTGATAGTTGGAAAGAGTAAAATCCATGTTTTCGAACTCAATTTCCCACAAATCGCTTTTAGCGCGAGGCACAAAATATCCCAGACGGATAGATATGGCATCAGCCAAAGCCATCGTCGGGAACAAGAGGATGGCAACTATCAGCCCGATAAACATTTTTTTCATGCTTTTTCTCCTTCGATAAAATTTTAAAGCAATTTTTATGCCAACCTATCAGGGCGGAAATAAGGCATCTTCTTCTTGCCTTTCCTTAGCGATGTTATCCTATGAGGTCAATTGTCCTTTTTCTCAGGTCACCTGAACCCGTCTATGAAAGCTTATCTGACCTTAGCACCAGCAGGAACCTCGCGGTCAAAGAAGGGAATGATGGCCTTTCCTTCAACTTCCGCCGCGAGCAGCATGGCCTGAGATTCAATGCCCCTTATAATGGCGGGCTTGAGGTTGACAATGACCACTATTTTACGTCCAATCAGGTCTTCAGGAGCATAGGTATCCGCCACGCCAGCGACCATGGTTCTTACTTCATTTCCGATATTTACTTCCAGGCGCAAGAGCTTGTCTGTTTGAGGGACTCTTTCTGCCTTTTGCACTTCGCCAACCCTGAGGTCCATTCGCTTAAACTCGTCAAAAGAAATCAAGTCACTTTTTTGTTCCATTTTTTCCTCCTTGGGGGCCTCGCCGGCCAGGAAATCCTTTAACTGGACCCGCGGGAAAAGAGGTTCTGGCCGAGATACGGGCTTTTCCGGGTGAAAAAGCTCCGGCCTGATTTCTTGATGGTCAACGGACGCAATGGGCCTCTTTTCTCCGAGAAGATGCCATATTTTTTCACAAGAGGCAGGCATCACGGGATAGAGAAGGTAGGCTATACCCCAGATAGCCCTGGCTGTTTCCAGAAGGATGCGGCCTAACCGGCCTCTTTGCGCCGGGTCAGAAGCAATTTTCCATGGCTCATTTTCCGCTAAATATTTATTGACTGAATTGATATAAGCCCACGTTTCTTCCAGGGCGCGATTAATAGCATAATCTTCGAAACAAAGCTCAACTTTCTCTTTTAAATGGAGAAAGGCTTCCCGGACAGCGAAGTCTTCTTTCTGCTCCGGACCGACTTCATCTATTTTCCCCGCGAAGTAATTCCAGATCATCGTCAGTGTCCGGTGGACCAAATTCCCCAGGTCATTGGCCAGGTCAGAATTTACCCGATGGAGAAAGCCTTCATGCGAAAAATTCCCATCCTGGCCTATAGGAATTTCTCTTAACATAAAGTAGCGCAACGGGTCTGGGCCAAAGGTCTGAAGGATGAGATGAGGGTCAAGAACATTGCCGCGGGATTTAGACATTTTGGTTTCGTCTTTGAGCCACCATCCATGGCCAAAAACTGTTTTCGGTAGAGGAAAATCAGCCGCCATCAGGAAGGCAGGCCAGAAGATGGCATGAAATCGGAGGATATCTTTCCCGATAAGATGGAGGTCAGCCGGCCAGAAGCGGGCAAAAAGCTCTTTATCCCAGTCATAACCTATCCCGGTGATATAATTATGGAGAGCATCAAACCAGACATAAATCGTATGCTTGGGGTCTTCGGGAACCGGGATGCCCCATTTAACTGTTGTCCGCGTGATACTCAAATCCCGCAGGCCTTGCCGGACAAAAGACACAACTTCATTCATCCGGCTAGCGGGCCGGACAAAGTCGGGATTATGCTCATAAAAAGCCAAAAGCTTTTCCTGGTAAGCGGAAAGTCGGAAATAGTAGCATTCCTCGGAGACAAGGATGGCTTTTTTGCCACAATCAGGGCAAATTTTTTCACCGGATGGCTCCAGAGGAATATCTTCCGGTAAAAAATTTTCGTCCGAAACACAATACCAACCATCATAGGTTCCCTTATATATATCTCCCTTCTGTCTGAGCCGAGCGAAAATCTTTTGGACACCTTTTTCATGAAAGCTTTCTGTTGTGCGGATGAAATAATCATAAGAAATGTTTAATTCTTGCCAGAGTTGCTTAAACCTGACGACTACCTGGTCGGCCAGCTCTTTGGGCTTTAACCCTTTTTCAGCCGCTGCCTTTTCTATTTTCTGCCCGTGCTCATCTGTCCCGGTAAGGAAGAAAACATCATGACCACGAAGACGATGGAAACGAGCCAGCGCGTCAGCAATAATCGTCGTATAGGCGTGGCCAATATGAGGAACATCATTCACATAATAAATAGGTGTCGTGACAAAAAATTTTCTCTTATTTTTCTTGGCCACCGACCAGACCTCCGTAGATGAGAGTTAAAGCTTCGGCTCTGGTCGCCGCATTGTTGCGAAAAGAACCACGGACCGCCGAGGTAACCGTAATGGTGCGCGGCTTCTTTACACCCCTCATGGACATGCACATGTGTTCAGCCTCGATAACCACCATTACTCCCAGGGGTTTTAGTTTTTCATTGATGAGGTCAGCGATTTGTTTGGTCAGCCTCTCCTGCACCTGAAGACGACGCGAGAGGATATCAACGACGCGAGCAATCTTGCTCAGCCCGACAATTCTTCCCTCTTTGGGAATATAGGCAATATGAGCCCGGCCAGCAAAAGGAAGAAGATGATGTTCGCACATGGAATAAAGCGGTATGTTTTTAATTAACACCATCTCGTCATGCTTCTCTTCCTGAAGAGCGCCAAGCTGGGCTTTTGGGTCTTCTCCTGTGCCGCCTAAGATTTCGGCAAACATCCGGGCCACACGCTTGGGAGTCTGCTTTAAACCAGGCCGGGAAGGGTCTTCGCCCACGCCTTCCAGGATAAGTTTAACTCCTTGTTCAATCTTCTTGAGGTTCATGCTAATTCCTCGTCTTTCACGGGAAGGGCGATTATTCACTGTTTTGACTTTTCTTCCAAAGGTCAAAAGCTAATTGTTGAATCTTGCGCAAGGGAACTCCCTTCTTGATGGCTACCTGTCGGCAATCATCGTATTCCGGCTGGACTTTTATTTCTTGGCCGGCGAAATAAGCCACTTTTACTTTGACCTCCTCATCATGGACGTTAACTTTTTCTTCTCTACGCTCCAATACCCGCCTCTCTACAGGATGGTAACGGAGACCGATAGTGCCTGTCTCACGGAATAAAATTTCAAAAATCTTATCTATTTTATCAACTGGTGCCAGGATGGTCAATTGGCTGGCCAGACGGCCTTTTTTCATCAGGACTGGAGTCTGGAATGCCTCCAGGGCGCCTGCCTCCAGGAGTAATTCGCAGGCGTGAGCCAGAATTTGGGGAGAAGCATCGTCCAGGTTCGTTTTAATTTCATAAATAGGCAGCTCTTTTTTGTGTCCCCTGTCTTCGCCCAGGAAGACGCGAAGAATATTGGGCCAGGAGGGAAAATCACGACTTCCTGCGCCATAGCCGATGCAGTTAACTGTGATTTCAGGGAAGGGGAGAAATTCACGGGCGATACAGGAAATGATCGCCGCGCCCGTCGGGGTAGTTAATTCCTCCTCGGCGCCAGCCGCAAACACAGGCACATTCTTGAGAATTTCGGCTACAGCCGGGGGAGGGACAGGAAGCAGTCCGTGGGAGGTTTTTACCCAGCCTGAGCCAAGGTTGATGGCCGAACAGGTAATTTTTTCTAAACCTAAATTTTCTATTAACCAGCAGCTGCCGAGGATGTCGACCAAAGCATCATCGGCGCCTGCTTCATGAAGATGTATTTTTTCTATGGGCTGGCCATGAACCTTGGCCTCAGCGGCAAAGAGAACGCGGAAAATTTCGCTCGCCTTTGTTTTGACCCATGAAGAAAAACGGCTTGCTTCAATTATTTTTTCTATATCTCTCCATTTCCGAGGCGGGCTGGCTTCTTTCTCGGGAATAATAATTTCGACTCGCCTGGCGCGGAGAGAAGCTCGCTGAACCTGGCTAATCTTAACGGTCACGCCTAACCCAAGGCTCTGGACGGCCGAGACAAAATTTTCCTCTTCGCCATAAAGGTCGAGGAGAGAAGCCAGGATCATGTCGCCACTTAAGCCTGAAAAGGCGTCGAAATGAGCTAGTTTCATGTTTTCTCCTCCGCGTCTATCCTCTCTTCCTGTAGTAGTTTATCCAGAAGAGGAAGAACTTCGCCCGCCTTGCCTTGAAGAAAGAAGTCAACGTAAGAGGTGAGAGGCGTTGGTTCAGGGTTAATTTCGATGATCGTCGCTCCTCGGTCAGCCGCCACCAAAGGTAGGGAAGCAGCTGGCTGGACCACAGCTGAGGTACCGATGACGAACATCATCGTGCAGTTGGCACTGGCTTGAAAGGCTGCTTCTAAAATATCCCGGGGAAGAGCCTCGCCGAACCAGACCACATGAGGCCGAAGGAGAGAGCCACAAGAGGGGCAAACGGGCGGAAGGGAAGGGAGCGGAACTTCTTTGTTTTCCGTGACTATTCCTTCTTTTAAACACCTTACTTGCCAGATATTACCATGGAGCTCAAGGAGTTTCGTCGAACCTGCTTTTTGATGCAGACCGTCGACATTCTGGGTTATCAGGACGAAAGAAGGTATTTCTCTTTCCCATTTGGCCAGGACATAATGTGCAGGGTTTGGCGCGAGGGGCTTAATTTTTTGACGACGCCAGTCATACCATTCCCAGACGAGCCGGGGGTCACGAGAAAAGGCTTCCGGCGTGGCTAAATCCTCAGCCCGGAACTGACGCCAGAGTCCATCCGGGCCACGAAAAGTGGGAACGCCCGACTCTGCCGATATACCTGCTCCTGTTAGGACAGATAAATTTGATTGGCGGCGGAGTAGATGGGCTACTTCTTTTAATTTGCTTTCATCCATCGGATAAACTTATCCTTAATTTGACCAACTGGTTTTCAATTAGCATACCGTTTTATTCCCCAAAAATCAAAATTGTTCTCTCCTATTTATCATTCTTCATTTCATATAGAGGGTATGCTTCAAAATGGGACGGAATAGATCAGGGAATCCCCTTGGTTGAGGTCAGCTCCTTGCCTCATCCTTGGTTTTTTCGCGGCGAACCTCACTCAGGAATCGCTTCGAGCGACTTAGCTTAAAATGCATAGAGGTAAAGCCGGGTTTTTCCTGTTGGCGGCTTCTTGACACAGGCTCGAGGAAAATAATATAGAATCTTTTCATCTCTATTATCTGAGGAGGAGGAGAAGAATGACCTGGCCGGCCCAATCAATGCAGCGCGCCGAAATAGGCATTTTAGGTGGCACAGGGCTTTATGCCCTAGAAGAAATGAGCCAGTTGGAAGAGATAAAAATTTCGACACCTTTTGGCGACCCTTCTGATGTTTTTATTTTGGGCACATGGGAAGGAAGAAGGGTGGCTTTCCTGAGCCGACATGCGCAAGGACATCGCTTTCTTCCCTCGGAAATTAATTATCGAGCGAATATCTATGGTTTTAAATTGCTCGGCGTCACGCGGCTCATCGCGGTTAACAGTTGTGGCTCTTTAAAAGGAGAAATAAAGCCGCGGGAAATCGTGCTTTCTGAACAGTTTTTTGACCGGACCTACCGGCGCTCCACTTTTTTTGGTGAAGGCTTAGCGGCCCATATCAGTTTTGCTCAGCCGGTTTGCCCCGAGTTAGTAGAGGTTCTTTTTCAAGCTGGCCGTTCATTATCTTTGCCTATCCACAAGGGAGGAACTTATCTGTGCATCGAAGGTCCGGCTTTCTCCACCAAAGCTGAGTCTAATATTTATCGCCAGTGGGGATGTGATGTCATTGGCATGACTGCGGCTACGGAAGCTAAACTCGCCCGCGAAGCAGAAATCTGTTATGCTACGATTAATTTAGTCACCGATTATGACGTCTGGCATGAAGAAGAGGAAGCTGTTTCCGTGGAGTTGATTCTGGAAAATCTCAAGCAGAACATAGCTAATGCCAGGTCTCTTATCCGTCATAGCCTATCGCTGCTCCCACCCGGAAGAAGTGGTATGTGTCCTTGTGCCTCTGCTCTGGCCAACACGATTGTCACTCAGCCTGACTTAATTCCCGCAGAATTAAAGAAAAAATTAGCGCTTATTATCGGGAAATATATTTATTGAAATGAGGATTATTATAAACGAGTGAGAATAAAAGATGAGCTTGCTGATTGTTGGTTCTATAGCTTTTGATACCATAGAAACGCCGTTTGCCCGAAGGGAAAAGATTGTCGGCGGTTCAGGGACTTATTGTGCTTTAGCCGCTAGTTTTTTTACCCGACCATGGCTAAGCGGGGTCGTAGGCGAGGATTTTCCCGTCGAGGTCATTGATTTTCTGCGGCAAAGAGGCGTTAAGACAGAAGGAATAGTGGTGCAACCTGGCAAAACCTTCCACTGGGAGGGAAAATATGGCTATGACCCTAACCAGAGGGAAACGCTGAAAACAGACCTAAACGTCATGGCTAATTTCCACCCTCAGCTTCCGGCGAGCTATCAGAGGGCGAAAATTGTCTACCTGGCCACGATTGACCCTGACCTGAATGAAAGCATCCTCAACCAGGTGCGGCAGCCCAGGTTGGTGGCCATGGATACCATCCAATTTTGGATCAAGCACAAGCCTGATTCACTTTGGAAATCTTTAAAGACAGTGAATATTTTTTTAGCCAACGAAGAGGAAGTCCGCCTTTTAACCCAAGAAGTTAATCTTATTCGAGCCGCAAAGAAAATATTAGCCCGCGGACCTTCGCTGGTAGTGGTGAAGAAAGGAGAGCATGGTGCTCTTGTTTTTGGACCCGAGCTTCTTTTTGGCACGCTGGCTCATCCGTGTGAAGAAGTTGTTGACCCGACGGGCGCAGGAGATAGTTTTGCCGGGGGCTTTTTAGGCTATCTTGACCGGGCCAAACGGGTTAGCCCCCGGACGGTAAGAAGGGCTGTGGTCGCCGGGTCAGCTATTGCTTCTTTTGTCATCGAAGATTTTGGCATCGACCGTTTGCGACGCTTAACCGCCGCCGAAGTTAAGAATCGGATGCGCTTTTTCCGGCATCTGGTTTCCTTTTAATTAAAAAGTATGGCAAAATAAATCCTTAAATTTTAAGGCAAAGGCAAGCGTGGTTGTTCAGGTTTTGAACCTAAGCTTAAGCCAGAAAATAAGAGGAAAAAAAAAAAAAAAGGACAAACATTGTGGCAGCAAAATGGGCGGAGGGAAAGAGTGAGCTTTAAACGCTCGCCCATGGAGCCTTACCGCATCAAAATGGTGGAGGCGGTGGGAAAAACAACCAGAAAGGAGCGAGAGAAAATTTTACAAAAAGCTGGCTATAATGTGTTTGCCATCCCGGCGGAGAAAGTTACGGTAGATTTATTGACTGATTCAGGTACCGGTGCCATGAGCGCCGAGCAGTGGGCAGCTTTAATGAGGGGAGACGAATCTTATGCTGGGGCAAAGAGTTATTACCGGTTCGAGGCGGCCGTGCGTCGCATTTTTGGCTACCGGCATGTAATCCCTACTCATCAAGGTAGGGCAGCGGAAAGGATCCTTTTTGATGCCGTGCTTAAGAAAGGCGATTATGTGCCCAATAACATTCATTTTGATACGACTATGGCTAACGTTCTTGTGCGTCAGGCTAAGCCTGTAAACCTGGTTATTGAGGAAGCTTACGACCCGAAGAAGGAGCACCCGTTCAAAGGAAACATGGATGAGACAAAGCTGGAGCGATTTTTAAGCGAGAAAAGAAGTCATATCCCTCTCGTGATGCTCACTATAACAAATAACTCGGGCGGAGGGCAGCCTGTATCGCTGGCTAACATAAAAAAAGTTAGCTTGATTTGTCGGCGCTACCAGGTTCCGCTAATTTTTGATGCTTGTCGGTTTGCGGAGAACGCCTTTTTTATTAAAGAAAGAGAAAAGGGCTACGCAAATAAATCCATTCTGGAAATTGCCCAGGAGATGTTTTCCCTCGCCGACGGTGCTCTGGTGAGTGCCAAAAAAGACGGGTTGGCCAATATCGGTGGGTTTATTACTCTTAACAATGATGAATTGGCTGAGAGGCTAAAACATATTCTGATCATCAGCGAAGGATTTCCCACTTATGGCGGGCTGGCGGGAAGAGACCTGGAGGCCATTGCCCGGGGGTTGGAAGAGGTCCTGGAGGAAAGTTATCTTGCCCACCGGCTTGGCCAGGTGCGCTACCTTGCTTCTCTGCTCCAGGAAGCGGGCATTCCTATTTTTAGGCCGGTGGGAGGCCATGCTGTCTATCTCTTAGCGGACGAATTTTTACCACATCTTGGCCGGGAGCAGTATCCGGCGTGGGGTTTGTGTGTTGCCCTTTACCGGGAAGCAGGGATAAGGGCCGTCGAGGTGGGAGGCGTTATGTTCGGGCAGCCGACGAAGAAAGGAGAAAAGGAAATTTTTCCTCGTTTAGAAATGGTGCGGCTGGCTGTGCCGCGCCGCGTTTATACAGCTTCTCATCTGGAATATGTGGCCGAGGCCGTCATTCGCTTATTTAAGAAACGCCACCAGATAAAAGGGTTAAAAATAATCGCGGGGAAACAACCTCTCCGCCACTTTACCGCCCGGTTCGAAGAACTCTAAAATTGGGGCTGGCTTGCTTTGCCCCCTATTTTGTTCCCAAAGGCCTTATATGGCCGCTTTTTTATTTTAAATACCGGTTAAACCAAGCCAGGACTCTTTTCAAGCGGTCAACCTGATAATCAAGCCGGCGAATTTCATGTGATTCACCGGGATAAATAACTAATTCTGTGTCCACCCCCAACCTTTTCAGGCTTAGATACATCTGTTCTGATTGAGGTAAAGGACAGCGGTAGTCAAATTGACCGCCCAAGAACAGGGTGGGCGTTTTTACCTTGGTAATATCTTTTATGGGCGAAAGTTGACGATAAAGGTCAAAGTTTTCCCAAGGAAGCCCGAGTTCTTCTTCCCACCATAAATGGAGGTCATCCGTGCCATAGCAACTGAAATAGTCGCTATCGGAAGCCCCGGAGACAGCCGCCCGGAAGCGCGTTGTCCTGGTGATAGCATAGTTGGTCATTATTCCGCCATAGCTCCAGCCGTAAATTCCGATGCGGGAAGGGTCGATGTAACCTTGCTGCAACGCATAGTCCACGCCGGCCATGATGTCTTTCAAATCTTTGTTGCCCCAATCAGCCCAGATAGCCCGGCCAAAAGGTTCGCCGTAACCTGAGCTCCCTCGAGGGTTGGTGTAAAGCACCGCATACCCTTCTGCGGCCAGGAGTTGAAATTCGAAACGAAAAGAAGTTTCATACTGCGCGTTGGGCCCTCCATGAACCATAACAATTAAGGGATATTTCTGACCTGCCGTAAAATCAACCGGTTTCATCAACCAACCTTCGATTTCCTGGCCGTCAAAACTCGGATAATGAATGTTCTCTGGCTGGCTTAGCTTGAGCTCGGAGATTAATTTTTCATGTAATGAAGTGAGCTTTTTTATTTCCTTTCCTTTTTCCTGATAAATATAAAGTTCAGGCGGTGCGAGGGGGGCGACCATGGTAAAAGCGAGGTAACGGCCGTCGGCCGAAATGGCGGCCGCCTCCACGACCACTTCGCCAGGCACAATTCTTTCCACCTCGCCGCCACGAGGCTTTATTCGGCTGAGATGGCGGTTTCCGCTATCTTCGACAATAAAATAAATGTAATCATCGTTTTTCGACCAAAGGAGCGGGGGTTGAATATTTCGGTCTAATTCAGCCGTTAGTTTTTTCGCTTTTCCTCCCTTGGCGGGCAAGTTCCAGAGAAAAGATGTTCCATAAACCGGGCTGGATACCTGGAGGTAAGCTACCTCTTGGCCACTCCAGGAAACGCTTGGGTTCGTCTCAGGCCTGGTGTCAGTCGTTACTTGCCTAATCTTTCCTGTCTCTAGCTCGACTGCCCAAATATCGCTGTTCCGGTTGCCATCCGGATTATCCGTCCGGTTAGAGCTGAAAAATATTTCTTGACCATCCGGGGAAAAACATATGTCTTCTTCATCATAGGGGCCATCGGTCAGCTTCTTCATCGTTCTGTCTTGCAGAGAAACAACCCAGATATGCCTTCGTTTATGGCTAAGATATCCCTCGCCATCACGCTTATGCTGGAGCCGGTTGACGACGATTATTTTTGGCTCTTTTGTTTCTTCATTTTTTTGGTCTTTTTCTTCGGCCGCGGTCTCGGGGTCCTTAGCGAGGAAAGCAATCAGGGAACTATCTGGCGACCAGACAAAGCTTTCTACGTCTGAATTAATGGTTGTCAGTTGATATGGCTCACCGCCTTGAGCCTGGAAAACCCAGATTTGATTTTTCTCTTCCCGACTGGAAAGGAAAGCCAAATATTTTCCGTCAGGTGACCAGAGGGGATGGGTGTCTCCCTTCTCATGATAGGTTAACCTGACCGGATTGCCGCCCAAGGCTGGAATCATCCAGATATCGGCGTTACGGCTATTCTTCTCTTTATTTTTGGTCGTGACGACATAAGTAATCCAACGGCCATCAGGCGAAAAAGCTGGCTGGCTGATGCTCTGGAATTGGTAAAAATCGTCAAGGCTTAGCTTTCGCTTTTCGGCTCCTTGCGTTTCAGCCGCCAGGATAAATAATAAAACTGTCAACAAAGCAGGTTTTATTTTTTGCATTTTTTACTCCTTTTTGGGTTATATGCTCTCAATTTTATTTATATTTTTCAAATAAAAGAGAAAAAAGGAAGGGGGGAGTGAAGCAGCGGCTAAAAAGAACTTTTTTGCTTGATAGACAATACCCATTATAGCCGCTTATAAATATACAGATTAAATTTTATGGCTCTGGCGACATGGTAATAGCTAATCCTAAGGATGATTTATCTCCGAGATTATATGAACCGGTCTTTAATAAAATTCTATAAAGAAAATTTTAGACCGCAAGCTTGGTATCTAGAAGATGTTCAAAAAATACTCTTCCAGGCTCTGGAACAATTCATCTTTTGTTCCGTTCAGGATGCCCCGGATCTCTCAGGTTTACCCACGGGAGAACCGGATGAGCCGATTTTATTAGTGAAGCAGGAAAGAAAGGAAAATAGTTAAGAAGCAAGTGGGTAAGTAAGCAAGTAAAAATGTAAACATGCCATTCAGTCATTAAGTCAGGAGGTACAAAAATAATATCTATGTCGCTTCCTAAAATAAATCGAGGATTATTTTTCCTTGGCTATTTGTCTAAGCCTATTTATGCTTACTTTCATGCCAGAAAGTAGGCATAAATGAGTAAAGCATGAGGGTAAGAAGGTAGAAGATTCTCTAAGGTGGTAAGAGGCGTCGGCGATTACACCGAGAAGTCGGACTAATTACCTGAGGCTTCGACGATGACGCTGGAGTGGGGAGCGTTCCTGGAAAACGGGTCAGCGAATGCGGTAAAACCACATGAGAGGAAGCCAAAGCTGGTGTCCGTAGGGAATTCTTTTATGGTTAACTAAAATTTCCGTATCTTCCCATTCGTGAACCAGGTTGAAGAGCTCGAACAGGTCATCCACCTCTTCGGGAGTGAAGGTGACGGCATGCCTGGTCCATTCGCCGCTTCCTTCCACCTGATAGCTGGGGTGACGTTGAGCTAACGCCACTGCTTTCTCGTAAGTTGGTGTAGGCTTGACGCCAAAAATCAGCGTGATACAAAAAGACTTCGCTTTGGTGCTGGGATAAAGAATTTCTGCTAGTTTTTCTTCTTTTATTTTTTCTTCATCCATCATGGCCAACCTTCAAGCCTTCCCTCGCTTTTTTGCTTAATTTTACTCTAAGACTGAGGCGAGAGCAAATGCATAGCCGAAGGGGCTTTATTTTTTTTCCTTCTGGCCGAGTGAAAGGTCATAAATTACCAAACCCAGGATGGAAAGAAGACCAATAGAGCCCACGATCGCCCACATTATCAGCGGCTTAGCTGCTCCCCCTGATTCCAGAGGGGAAGAGATAAATTGCGTAAAAAGGGCCCCGCCCACTGGCCCGCCGACCATACTGCCCAGAGCAATGGGTAAGTTGGCATAACCGAGATAGAGGCCTTCCTGCCCTCGGGGAGCGATAGCGCCAATATATTCATAAGTCCGGGGAGAGGCCATCATTTCACCCACGGCCATCGAAGCAATCGAGAGAATCAAAAAGATACCCGCTATGGGAAGTGAAAGCCCAAAGAGCGATGTCCGCCCCGAAAGGTCATGGAGAATAAGTGGGGGAATAATATTCAGCATCATCCCGGCCGTAGTCACAGCCACACCCATGATGATCGAAGTAATCGGTCTCAAGCGGCGGACAAGATGAGTGATGAGCATCTGGAAGAAGACAATCATAACCGGATTAGCCAGAGTATAAAGCTCAACTGGCGCATTAGGGTCGATATGGCGGAGGTAAAGAGGCATGAGGTTATAAAGCTGGACATAGAGAAACCAAAACAGGCCGATGACGATTAAGAAAAAGACAAAACGAAGGTGGCTCAAGACGACGAAAATACCCAGCAGAGCCTGGCCCAAGGTTCGTCGCCGCGCCGAGGTTTCAGGTTCGCTTATCTGGCTGGCATAGGTGGGTTCGCGAAAAAGGAAAATAACCACCAGCAAGCCAAGCAGGATGAAGGGCGTAGCGGCGTAAGTAAAAATGGCGGGAATGCCAAATTTAGTCCGGATAAAATAGGAAACAGTCCTTCCTGTGATAGACCCGATGTTGATGACCATATAAAAGATGCCAAACCCGAGCGTAGCTTTAAGCCCGGATGTTTTCTGGACGGTTCCGGCCACACAGGGCTTAACAAATGAGCCACCGACGCCGATAAGGATGACGCCGAGAATGGCGGGTAAAGTATAATTGATTGATGAACCGCCCTGGAGAGCAGGCCAGAAACGCGGGATTTGTCCCATCAAGAAATAACCAAAAAAAAGAAGAACAAAGGAGAGAACAAGAGAGCGGCGAAAGCCGTACTGGTCGGCCAGCGTGCCGGAAACAATCGGGAGAAAAAAGATGAGCCCCCAGAGAATAGTTCCGTTGAGGAAGGTAGCCAGAGTGGGAGACATGCCTAAGGTTTCTTTCAAATAAATGACCATGAAAGAGGCCATGGAATAATAGGCCGCTCTTTCTAAAAGCTCAATCGAGTTGGCTGTCCAGAAAGAAAGAGGAAATTTGGCCCGCGCCGTCTCTTCTTTCATGATTTTCTCCTTATTTTATTTTAGGCATGCTTCTTATATTTCAACTCGGGTCAAGAAATCAATAAAAAAGCAAAAATGAATGAAGCAAAAAAGAAGAAGTAATCCTCCCAGGTATTTTCTTCAGGTTATTGACCGCTTCTTCGAGCTAATTTTGTCGCCCCATTCAAGCATTAAGCGAAAATTGGAATCCTACAGGATGAGCATGCAGTCGCCGTAGCTAAAAAACCGGTATCTTTGTTTGACCGCTTCTTCATAGGCTTTGAGGATTAACTCGCGGCCAGCGAAAGCTGCGACCAGGAGAAGAAGCGAGGAACGAGGTAAATGAAAATTAGTCAACAGTCGGTCGACAACCCGGAAGCGATACCCGGGATAGATAAAAAGCCTGGTGACCCGGCGGCCGGGGAGAACTTTAACCCTTTCTTGGTTTTCCTCGTAGCTGCTTTCCAAAGTGCGGACTACTGTCGTCCCGACGGCGACCACTGGCCGACCTTCTTTTTTTGCCTGATTAATGACCGAAGCGGCGCGGGGGCTAATGGTGTACCACTCCTCCGGCATTTGGTGTTCCTCGACCTTTTCTCGTCTGATCGGCTGGAAGGTGGCCAGACCAACATCAAGGGTAACAGCCGTTAAAATAGCGCCTTTTTCTTTTATCTGCTTCATGATGGACCGCGTAAAATGAAGGCCGGCTGTGGGGGCGGCTATGGAACGCCCGCGGCGGGCAAAGACTGTCTGGTAACGAGAAAGGTCAAGCTCGCGCATAGATTTATCTTCTTTTTGGCGTTTAATATAAGGCGGGAGAGGGGGATAGCCCACTTCCTGGAGCCAGGTGCGGATGTCGTCCGCATTAAACTCAAGTTCTCGACGGCCTTCCATGCCTTGACGCAGGACTACAGCCTCCATGCCCTTAGGGAAAATTATTTTAGTCCCGGGCATGACTTTCCTGGCCGGACGGCAAAGGACTTCCCACCGGCGGGGAGCGACCTCCTGCACAAAAAGGAAATCGACTTCTCCCTTCGGGCTCCTGCCCCAAACGCGAGCTGGAATCACGCGCGAGTTATTAAGCACCACCACATCACCCGGGGAAAGAAAATGCGGCAGTTCCTCGAAGCGGGAATGAACGATTTTTCCTGTCTGACGGAAAATAACCATCATCCGGGAGGCTGAACGACGCGGCAAAGGTTTCTGGGCGATCAGTTCCGGCGGAAGGTGATAATCAAATTCACTGAGGAGCATAACTTTTAAACAAATAAGGCTCTACTCCAAATTAGTTGGTTAAAATATTATATCTCATAGAAGAGAAAAGATTAATAAATTCTTTTTTGTAAGAGTTAGCTCTAATCAAAACGCGGAGGAGATACTTTCTTCGTTTTCGCTTTAATATTTTGGCTTTGAATCACACTCTTATGCCGATAAAAAATTATAGTTACTCGGCCAGATATTATGTTTTTTGCATCCATCCGTCACTCACTCAGCCACTTCCTTCCTTCCTTCCTTCCTTCCTTCCTTCCTTCCTTCCTTACTTACTTACTTACTTACTTACTTACTTACTTACTTACTTATCCGCTCACTCACTCACTCACTCACTCACTCACTCACTCAGCTAATTACTCAGTCAATCACTTAATCCATCCATCCATCCCTCAGCCAATTACTCAATCAATCAATCAATCAATCAATCAATCAATCAATCAGTCAGTCAGTCAGTCAGTTAGTCTGTGATGCTGAAAATTATTTTCTTAGCTTATTCATTTGAACCTTCATCCATCGCGGAAGAGTTTTTTCTGCGGGTTAATGTTTTTTTCCGGAAGGGAATAGCCTAAATGGGCCATGGCTCGGGCTGTGGCTTTCCGGCCGCGGATAGTCCTTTCTAAAAAACCGATACGCATGAGGAAGGGCTCATAGATGGATTCGATAGTGTCCTTATCCTCGTCAATAGCGGCCGCGAGGGTGGCAATCCCTACTGGCCCGCCGCCGAAATTTTCAATAATAGTCTGGAGAATCTTCCGGTCGACTTCGTCCAAACCCACGGTGTCAACCTCCATCAACTCGAGCGCAGCGTGGGCTTCCTTACGGCTAATCATGCCCTTCGCCTTGACGTCGGCATAGTCACGTACCCGTCGCAAAAGCCGGTTAGCCACCCGCGGCGTGCCGCGGGAGCGAGAAGCTATTTCTCTGGCGGCTTCGTCGTCTATTTTGACATTGAGGAGGCTGGCCGAGCGTTTGATGATTTTTTCCAGCTCCTCCTCTTTATAATAATCGAGACGGTGGATTATACCGAACCGGCCACGTAGTGGAGGAGTAATCCGACCAGCGCGGGTGGTGGCGCCGATAAGAGTAAATTTTTTCAATTGAAGTTTATGGCTGCGCGCTGCTGGCCCCTGACCGATGATTATATCCAGAGTGTAGTCTTCCATAGCGGAATACATTAGCTCTTCTACCGCGGGATGAAGGCGATGAATTTCATCGATGAAAAGGATTTCTTTCCGCTGCATGTTGGTGAGAATGGCTGAAAGGTCACCCGGTCGCTCGATCACCGGCCCGGAGGTGGGCTTAATAGCCACTCCCATTTCTTTGGCGATAAGCCAGGCCAGGGATGTTTTTCCCAGACCAGGAGGTCCGTAGAGGAGTACATGGTCTAAGGGGTCGTCCCGCCGCCTGGCCGCCTCGATAAAAATGCGCAAGTTTTCCTTGACTGTTTCCTGGCCGATAAATTCATCAAAAGTCCGAGGCCTTAGGCTCTCTTCAAAGACCAAGTCTTCCTTGCTTCTAATCGGAGAAAGAACGGCCGTCATGAGCTTATTCACACTTTGGCCATCCGACGGAGGCATTCTCTCAGGAGTTTCTCAAACCCGGCGGCGAGAGTCAAGTGACCGATAACCTCATCTACCACGTCTTCTACCTCCCTTCGGCGGAAACCGAGGTTAACCAGGGCTGAAACCAGGTCTTCCCGCTCCTGGGCTTTACGCGAAACCAGCAATTTTTCCTTTTTTTCTATTTTTTCCTGGAGTTCCATAGCTATGCGCAAGGCAGTTTTTTTGCCAATTCCGGGAATGCGGGCCAAGCGGGCCACATCGCTCTCGCGGACCGCTTCTTTGAGTTCCGATGGTTCCATCCCGGAAAGAACATTCAAAGCCAGTTTGGGCCCAACACCAGAAATAGAAATAAGCTTTAAAAAGAGGTCGCGTTCTTCCTCTGTATAAAAACCGTAAAGCGCCAGAGCGCTGTCGCTTAGATGAGTGTAAATGTGGAGCTCAACTAACTGGTTTTCTTCACCTAAACGGAAAAAAGTGGAGAGAGGGATAAAAGCAGCATAACCTACTCCATGGACGTCGATCACGACTTGCTGCGGCGTTTTCTGGAGAAGACGACCCTTAAGGAAAGCGATCATTGACTCCTTTTCTCCGCAAGCAGGTTTTGACCATGCCGGTAGAGAAGATGGCAATAGGCAGCTGCCAGAGCGTCGGAAGCATCGACGGCCAGGTCATCACTTGGTAGCTGGAGCAGAGCTTTGACCATGGCTAATACCTGGGACTTCTCGGCCTGGCCGTAGCCAGTTACCGCCTTTTTGATTTCTCGGGGTGAATACTCAAAAAGGTCACATTCATGCGACGCTACGGCCACCAAAATAGCTCCTCTAACCTGGCCAAGAGTAATGGCAGTGCGGATATTTTTGGCGTAAAAAGGGTTCTCGATAGCTACTTCCTCGGGGGAATATTTTTCCATGATTTGGTCCAAGCTGAGCCGAATCTTGTTTAATTTTTCAGGCAGCGAGAGACGCGCCGCGGGGCGGATGACACCGAAGGCTAAAACCTCGTACCGGCCATCTTTTTCTTCGATAACGCCGTAGCCTGTTGCCTGACTACTGGGGTCGATGCCGAGAACCCGCATGATGTCGCTTTTAGTTAGAGAAGCCAGCGATCTCTTCTTCGGCAATATCGAAGTTAGCCCATACATGCTGCACGTCGTCGTGGTCTTCCAGCTCTTCCATCAGGCGGAGAAGTTGTTGCGCTTGTTTTCCTTCCAGTTTAACGTAATTCTGAGGAATAAGAGCGAGGTTCGAAGTAGCCACTTCCACGTTCTTTTGTTTGAGCGATTCCAGGACAGCCTCGTAATTCTCAGGAGGAGTGATGATTTCCCAGTTAGAGCCGTCATCCCGGATGTCTTCTGCGCCGCTGCCCAGGGCTATTTCCAGCAGCTGGTCTTCTGTGGCCTTGCTTTTTTCTACGACAATATATCCTTTGCGCTTAAACATCCAGGCCACACAACCCGACTCACCGATGCGGCCTCCGTTTTTAGCAAAGATATGCCGGAGCTCGGAAACCGTTCGGTTTTTATTATCAGATAAAGCTTCGACCAATATGGCCACACCGCCTGGACCGTAGCCTTCATAATTTATTTCTTCGTACGCCGAACCCTCGAGCTGGCCAGTTCCTTTCATGATGGCGCGTTTAACATTGTCGGAGGGCATGTTTACGGCTTTGGCTTCAGCGATGGCCTTGCGCAAGCGGGGGTTTTTTTCGGGGTCAGGGCCGCCTAAGCGGGCAGCCACACTAATTTCCCGGATAATCTTGGTAAAAATTTTGCCCCGCTTGGCATCCTGAGCCGCCTTTTTATGTTTAATTGAATGCCATTTAGAATGTCCGGACATCGTTTCTCCTTAAGGAGGGAATTTACTTAGAAATAATATCATAACCATTTTTATCTTGTAAATATCCTGACCGCGGAAGACGGCGAGGGAACAAGGCAAGGTTAAGAAACGAATGACTTGTTTATTTCCTATAAAATCGATAGAATATATAAATTCAAAATAATATATAAAAATGAAGACCGAAACTCGACCGAGAAACATAGGGAGAACGGAAGCGGAGCCCAAGGAGGCTGATTTCGCTATTGAAGGCATGTCTTGTGCTTCCTGCGTGCGTCGCATTGAAACGAGCTTAGCTAAGCTTCCTGGCATTCTCGAGGCCTCTGTCAACCTGGCCACGCGAAGGGGCCATTTTAAGTATAACCCTAAGCTTATCAACCCGGAGGAAATTGGCCGCACCATCGACCGCCTGGGTTATAAAGCCTCCTGGCTTAAGGAAACTGAGGCCGAGGCTTTTTCGCCTGAACGCTTGGCGGAAAAGGAATATCTGAGGCTGCGGTACCGCTTTTTCGGTGCCATCACCCTGGCCGTTATTATTTTCGCGGGAAGCATGCCCCATTGGTTTCCCTTTCTTCCTCGGTGGTGGAGCTCGCCTTTTTTTCTCTGGGTTCTGGCAACACCAGTTCAGTTTTATTTTGGCTTACCTTTTCTTAAAGGAGCCTGGGCCGGTTTACGCCATGGCCGGGCGGACATGAATACCCTGGTTTCAGTGGGCACTTTGGCCGCTTATTCTTACAGCGTCGTAGCCGCGCTTTTCCCTCAGCTTTTTACCCGGGCTGGGCTTGAACCTGAAGTCTATTTTGATACTTCAGCTTTCATCATTGCGCTGATTCTTTTCGGCCGGATGCTCGAGGCCAGGGCCCGGGGCCGAACATCCATGGCCATCAGAAAGCTTATTGGTCTAAGACCAAAGACAGCGCGGGTAGTCAAAGATGGTCAAGAAATAGAAATTCCAGCTAATCTTGTCCAAGTGGGCGACATGATTATAGTTCGGCCAGGAGAAAGAATCCCGGTTGACGGCGTGGTGGTCGAAGGGCTCTCGGCGGTCGATGAATCGATGATTACAGGTGAAAGCCTGCCCGTGGATAAAAAACCAGGCGACAGGGTCATCGGGGGGACAATCAACCGGGCGGGCAGCTTTCTTTTCCGGGCAGCTCAGGTAGGCGAGGAAACCGTCTTGGCCCAGATTATTCGACTTGTCCAGCAAGCCCAGGGAAGTAAAGCACCGATTCAACGGCTGGCAGATAAAGTAGCGGGAATTTTCGTGCCCACGGTCATGGCCATAGCTACTTTCACTTTTATTCTCTGGTTTATTTTAGGCCCTGAACCGCGATTGACCCGGGCGCTACTAAATTTAGTCGCTGTTCTCATCATTGCCTGTCCCTGTGCCCTGGGGTTGGCCACCCCGACAGCTATCATGGTCGGAACAGGCAAAGGAGCCGAAAGAGGCATCCTGATTAAAGGCGGCGAAACTCTGGAGAAGCTTCATAAGGTTACGGCTGTTGTCTTGGACAAGACTGGCACCATTACGCGCGGTGAACCACAGGTCACAGATGTCGTCTCTTTGGCTGGAAGAAGCGAAGAAGAAGTCTTAACCTTATTGGCCAGTGCGGAACAAAGGTCAGAACATCCTCTGGCGAAAGCTATTCTGGCTGAGGCAGTTAAGCGAGGTCTAAAATTAAATGAGGTCGATAATTTCCGCGCCCTGGAAGGAATGGGTGTAGAGGCTACCGTCGCTGGAGAAAGAATTTTGGTGGGTAGCCTTAATCTTTTTCGCGAAAGAGACTTGCTTAAAAAAGAAGATTTGGACTTGATTGATAGGCGAAGCATAACCAACCAGTTTTCCTCTGAGGGAAAAACAATAATGCTGGTGGCGCGGGAAAATGAATTGGTCGGGATGGTAGCTCTGGCTGATACTCTCCGCGAAAATTCAGCCGAGGTGGTCAAGAAACTTGAAGCCATGGGCCTCGCGCTTTATCTGGTATCCGGTGACTCGAAGCCGGCCGTGGAAGCAGCGGCACGTCGGGCGGGCCTAAAAAAATTTTATGCCGAAGTGCTGCCCGCAGATAAGGGAAAAATTATTCAAGAGCTTCAGGCTCAAGGGCACATAGTAGCTATGGTAGGGGATGGGATCAATGATGCGCCGGCACTGGCCCAAGCTGATATCGGTATAGCTATCGGCTCCGGAACAGATATTGCAATGGAAACGGCGGATATAACCCTGATGAGCGCTGACCTGAGAGCGGTGGCTGAGGCAATTGAGCTCAGTCGCCAGACGATGCGCACAATTCGGCAAAATCTTTTCTGGGCTTTTATTTATAACCTTATCGGTATTCCGGTAGCGGCGGGCGTGCTTTATCCCTTTTTTGGCCTGCTTCTTAACCCGGTCATGGCTGCGGCCGCTATGGCTTTTAGCTCCGTCTCCGTCGTCACCAACTCGCTTCGTCTCCGTTGGAAGAACTGATTACCTATATTGCTTTTTCCCGGTGGTGACGGTTCGCTGCCTCTTCGAGCCCCTTTGCCCAAAGGAGAAGGTAATTAGACCGCTTCTTCTT
>FWPV01006625.1_pt1 | contig 21853 bp, 19 predicted proteins | sample 2228371 | NCBI WGS metagenome assembly FWPV01 (sample SAMEA103939776, study PRJEB20133) | metagenome | reverse complement strand
GCCGCATGGCTTGCCGGGCTGGAAACGGAAGCTGAAACTCCGCAAGTAGCACAGGAGATTTCGACACCCGAAGTTGAAGAACTACCCGACTGGGTGAATGAAATGAACAACAAATCCCACTTAACTGCAGAAATTCAAGCAGAGGAGGTGAGTTGGCTCGATATCGATTCTTCGGAATCCTCTCTTGCCGAAACCCCACCGCCTATAGCTGAAAGCCCCACAACCCAATCGACACAAATCTCTAGCACGCGTGATGATTTGCCAGATTGGCTTTTGGAGGAAGAAGCATCACCACAAACCGAACAACTCCCCGATTGGTTGTTAAGCAGTGAAGAAGAAGAAGAAGAAGAAATACCATCCCAAATTGCCGAGCTACCAATTACTGAAGAAGACACAAAACCAGTTATTGTCCATCCTGCGCATGAAAACACTGTTGAACAGTTACCTTCCTCTGATCAGCTTCTTCCCCCGATGAACGAAGATGAAGCTTTCGCTTGGCTAGAAGGCTTAGCTGCAAAGCAAGGAGCTGAGGAAGCGCTTTTGCTCGCTCCTGAACAGCGAAAAGAGGAACCCCCAGAATGGATTCGAGAATTTCTTGAGACCCAACCCGATGTCACGCTAGAGGAATCGCCAAGCGCTGAGGCTGAGACAATCCCTGAAGAACCCCCTATTCCTGTCAACGAGGCTGCTGAGAAATTACTCGAAAGTATGGATACTTCAGTGAGTATCCCTGAAGAACCAGAAAATGAAGAGCTTCCAGAATGGTTGCGCGTGGAACTGGAAAAAGAGCAAGTTTCAGAATCTCTAACTCCAGCCATCGATGAAGATGAAATCCCTGAGTGGATAACTTCAATAACCGAAGAGGAAACACCGCAGTGGATTCAGGAATATCCTTCTGCGCTGGGCGAGGAACTCGCTGAAGGTGAAATTCTGATTTTACCAGCTAGTGAAGCCGATGTTCTGCTTTCTACATCCGATCATGTTGAACTGGAGGCTACGGTTTCTGAATTTAGCGAGACGACAACTGAAAGCCTACCCGAAGCAATTCTTGAAGAACAAGAAATCGATAGTGGATTAATCCCAAAAGAGCATGCAGAGCAAGCTCAAATTGCCATTGAAACCAAACAAGTTCCTCATTATGAACCCATCTCCCAAGAAAAAACTACCGAGATGGTGGAACCTACCCTTTCCCTGATTGAGCAAGCCCGCCAGGTCTTATCAAGCGGCAAGATCGATCTGGCGCTCGACAAGTATCAGACGCTCATCTATCAACGTTCTGAACTCGATCAAATCATCAAAGATTTATCCGATGCGCTCTACCAGCATCCTATGGAAGTCAAAATGTGGATGCTTTTAGGTGACGCCTACCTTCGGAAAGACCTTCTCTCTGAAGCTTTGGAGGCATATAATAAAGCGGAGGAACTCCTTCGTTAAAATTTTTTGTCTTGGAGGTTTTTGTGCAACGTACATTCGTCATGATCAAACCCGATGGTGTCCAACGCGGCTTAATCGGGCGAATTATCACCCGTCTCGAAGAACGGGGCTTAAAACTGCTCGCTGCAAAATTTATGCAAGTTAGCAAAGAACTTGCTGAAACTCACTACGCAATCCATAAAGAGAGCGATTTTTTTGACAAATTGATTAACTATATAACTTCCTCGCCAGTATTGGCAATGGTTTGGGAAGGTCCAGATGCAGTTGCTGCTGTGCGTCAGACGATGGGTTCGACACGCCCGCGCGATGCGGCTCCCGGCTCGGTTCGCCATGATTTTGGCTTGGATATTGGGAGAAATCTTACTCATGCCTCCGATTCCATTGAAAACGCCGAGGCTGAAATACGCCTATGGTTCAAACCCGAGGAAATCGTCTCTTGGCAAAGAGAAATCGATCGATGGACATTTGAATAATACCTGCGCTGGCTATCTACATCTAGATAGCCAGCAACTTATTTGGTTCAGAAATACTGATAATACGAAACGAATACCCCAATTAACCTAACGAGGGGTACTTTATCTAATTACCTCCCCCTTAAGTAAAAACACGAAAGAAAGGAATACGGTGGTTATTGTCACTAAACTCTAATTTGATATAATTCCATACGCTATCTCTTTTATTGGTGCCTATGGACTGGTTCTATGTTGACTAAACATAATATAACCCCCGAAATGTTTCAACAACAATTGTTGACACTTCTGCCACATGTACAAAAACCTGCCCGCTACACCGGAGGAGAACTAAATCAAATCGTAAAAAACTGGGAGGAAACGGACATTCATTTCTGTTTGGTCTTTCCCGATATTTATGATATTGGGATGTCTAATCTCGGATTGGCAATCCTCTACGAGATTATTAACCAACGCTCAGATGCCCTTGCTGAACGTGCATTTGCTCCATGGGGGGATATGGAACATCAATTGAGAGAGAACCAACTCCCACTATATTCCCTAGAGACCAAACACCCTCTTTCCAAGTTTGATATTATCGGTCCTTTTCTGCCCTACGAGTCCCTGTTTACCAATGTTCTAAATATCCTTGACTTATCAGGACTGGAGATCTGGGCGGAAAAGCGTGGTGAAAACCACCCTTTGATCATTGCCGGTGGACACGCTACGTACAACCCAGAACCGATGTCAGCTTTTATTGACGCCTTTGTCATTGGCGAAGGGGAAGAGGTTATTCATGAAATCTTAGATGTTTATCAAGTTTGGCGCAAAACGTCATCAAGCCGCATGAGCCTCCTCTATCAGCTCGCCCAAATTGATGGAGTTTATGTCCCATCCCTATATACTGACTTTTATCATGCGAATGGTACTTTCTCCCATCTCGAAAAGAAAGAAGCCTCTATTCCTTCTACAATCTCGAAACGCATCGTAGCTCATTTACCACCTGCTCCCAATCGATTGATCGTTCCCTATATCGAGACGGTGCACGAACGCATCCCCATTGAAATTATGCGCGGCTGCACACGGGGCTGCCGATTTTGCCACGCCGGAATGGTTACTCGTCCCATTCGAGAACGATCTGTTTCGGAGATCATTGAGACGATACACAAAGCTATCCAAGCTACCGGCTATAACGAAGTAGGATTATTATCTCTCTCATCTTCCGACTATACGCATATTTCTAGGCTGGTCAAAGAAATTAAGCGCAATTTCTCTACGAATCATCTCTCCATCTCTTTGCCATCATTGCGCATCGAAACCTTCTCGATCCAACTTATGCGAGACTTAGGAGCAACGCGCAGAGGCGGCTTTACTCTCGCCCCCGAAGCCGCCACAGAGCGCATGCGGAATATCATCAATAAACCGATCTCAACTCAAAATTTCCTTGAGACAACCCAAGCGATCTTTGAAAATGGTTGGTCGACCCTCAAGCTTTATTTTATGATTGGGCATCCATTAGAAACCCTAGAAGATGTGGAAGCAATTGCAGAACTCTCGAAAGAATCCCTCATGATTGGCAAAAGGCTTATCGGCAATCGCGCTCAAATCCATGTTAGCGTCTCAACTTTTATCCCCAAACCCCATACCCCCTTTCAATGGGTATCCTGCGATTCGTTGACCAATATTGAGCAAAAAATCGAGTTACTGCAGCACAATCTTCGGGGTAAAAATCTAAAGTTGACTTGGAATCCCCCACAAGCCACTTTCCTTGAAGCTTGGCTTTCCCGTGGAGATCGTCGGCTTGCGCAGGTCATCTATTTGGCTTGGAAAAACGGTGCCAAATTTGATGCATGGAATGATCAACGAAACATGGAAGCTTGGTATCAGGCTTTTGCGAACTGTAATTTAGAACCCGAATTCTATACCCATCGCACCCGCTCTCTTGATGAAGCATTTCCTTGGGATCATATTGACATTGGGGTTCGTAAAAAATTTCTCCTTCAAGACTACCTCATGAGCTTGGAAGGTCAGACGCGTGACGATTGTCGTCAGAATTGTTATGCCTGTGGGATCTTGCCCAAGTACGCTTCCCTCAGACGAGAAAGCGGGATCACATGGAAATGTCCTCCCTTAAAGTACCGCGGGTAATTTTTAATTCCATGATTCGTGTGCGGGTAAACTTCGATAAAACAGAAAGCATGCGCTTCATCGGTCATCTTGACCTTTATCGAGCGTGGGAAAGAGCCTTGCGACGGGCAGGAGTACCCCTTGCTTATTCACAAGGCTTTAAACCTCACCCTCGAATTCAAATTGCTGCCGCTCTACCTCTCGGTTTTACCAGCTCTAATGACTTATTGGATATTTGGCTAGAAGAAGCAATTCCCCTATCACAGCTTCAATCTCAAATCCAACCCGTATTACCCCCTGGCTTGCGCTTAAACCACCTGGCAGAGGTCCCTCTCCAACAACCCGCTCTGCAATCTTTGCTCGTCGCTTCTGAATATGAGATGATCTTCCTAGAATATATTCCAGACCTGAATCAACGGATAGATGAATTAATCCACTCATCAACCATCCCATTTGAACGAAAAGGAAAAATTTACGATCTTCGCTCAAGCATTCTTTCCTTAAGCCTTTTACCACAAAACCAAGACGGTTACCAATATTTGCGCACCGTTCTTCATACCAATCCCTCTCTTCATGCTCGGCCGGATGAACTCATACGGGTCATGGGTATTCTTCCTGAGAAAGCGCTTTTTCATCGCCTAAGATTAATTTTTTCAGGATGATGTTTCGATCATATAATAAATAAATGCCTCTTTTAATATCCATCTCTCTAGGTTTTATCCCCATGCTCATCAATGCGCTATGGGTTTATTGGCTTGACCGATTTGAACAAGAACCCAAGCGTTTGTTAGGTTTTGTGTTCTTCTGGGGAGCGTTCATAGCAGCAGCAGGAGCACTCATTTTCAACTCTATCTGGGAGGTCAGTTTTTATTATTTGACCAGTTCCGATAGATTGTCCTCCCTATCTACCTATGTCATTTCTGCACCGCTAGTAGAAGAGTTCCTTAAGGGCTTTGCAGTTTTTATCATTTACCTAATGTATCGACACGAGTTTGACTCGATCCTGGATGGAATCGTGTATGCTTCTATAACCGCATTGGGATTCGCAGCCACCGAAAACACATTCTATATCTATGAAAAGGGTTATTTTGCCAATGGTTATTCTGGGATATTTCTTCTATCCTTTATTCGGGTGGTGATCGTAGGGTGGCAACATCCCTTTTATACAGCCTTTATCGGGATTGGGTTTGCAATATCGCGTTTGACCCGCTCTCCCTTTTGGAGGTTTGCATCTCCATTTCTTGGATTCTGCTGCGCTGTCTTAGCACACTCATTTCACAATCTGATCAGTTCAATCTATCCAAGTATAACAACCTGTCTGCTCGGAATCATCATAGACTGGTCAGGCTGGTTGGCGATGTTCGCCTTTGTTTTATTTACTCTATCCCGAGAACGTAAAATACTGGAATATCACCTTAGAGAAGAAATCGCTCTGGGTACCTTAACCCAGTCACAGTTCGATAAGGCAATTTCGTTTTACCATCGAACCTTCGACCCATTGATGAGTCTCTCAAGTGGACAATACGCTCTTGTCCGACGCTTTTATCAACTCTGTGGAGAGTTAGCGCATAAAAAAGCACAATTCGCTCAGCTTGGAAATGAAAAAGACAACCTAAAACGCATTGAGGTGTATCGATCCGAGCTAGCCGAAATTTCTCGCTCCTTATCTAACTAATTGATGGTAAAATTTCAATCAAGCCCCCATAGCTCAGTGGATAGAGCGTTGCCCTCCGGAGGCAAAGACCCGCGTTCGAGTCGCGGTGGGGGCATTTTGATTCTTTATCGATATAAACGCTGCTCGCAAATGTATTGATATACCAAAGGGGGCAAAAAGTATCGAAACGGTAAACCGCTCAACACTCTCTGGCGAATTTCCCGCGAAGAAATATCGAACCGTGGAGCGTTAAGGAAAACTACCTTTCGATGAATGTCTGAAAATTTATCCTCGAGATCGATAAGCGGATCACCGTTGACAGCCCGACGCATTACCGCAATACCATCACAATTTTGAAGAAACCGGCTAGGCTGATACCAGCGAGGTAGGTCTCGTAGGGAATCTTCCCCCATTAAGTAAATAACGTTAGACTCTCTATACACTTCCTTAACAATCATCAACGTATCCACGGCATAGTGAGGAGGGGGCCGATCGATATCAATTCGAGAAAGTCTAAAACAGGGATTATCATGGATAGCCAGCTCAAGCATCCTCAGTCGATGGATAAGGTCACTGACCTCTTGATCGGTTTTATGGGGTGGAAAAGGCGTGAGTAAAAATAAGACAAAATCCAGCCCTAATTGAACCAGTGCTTCTTCAGCAAGGATCAGATGCCCTAAATGAGGAGGATCGAAAGTGCCCCCTAATAATCCAATTTTGTTTCCAGAGTCGCTCAATCGACCCATTCTAATTCAAAATCCCCAATAAAGACTGTATCCCCTTCCTGAACTCCGGCGCTGCGAAGGCCTTCTTCCACTCCTAAAGCTTGAAGGATTTTCTGAAACCGCCGCACCGATTGCGGATACTCCCAATAGGTCATTGCAGCAGCTCTTTCAATCGCCTCTCCGCTGACACGCCACCCCTCTTCGGTTCGGATTATCTCAAATTGACGGGGATCCTTCGGTAGTCGATAAAGAGGTATTTCTTCTTCAGGTTTTTTTATTTCCGGTAGTGCTTTTAGCACTGTCACTACGTGATACAACATTTCCCTCACGTTTTCACCGGTTAATCCAGAAATTTGCCACACCTTCTCAACGCCACTCTGTTTTTGAAGTGTTTGGAGAACAATTTCCGCTTTCTCTCTGACTTCAGGTAGATCAACTTTATTCAATGCCACGACTTGGGGTTTCTTGCTCAAATAGGGATCAAAAAGCGCCATTTCTGAATTGATTTGATGAAAATCAGCGATAGGATCTTCAGATAAACCATCTAACAGGTGAATCAGCACCTTCGTCCTTTGAACATGCTTCAAAAAATCCACACCGAGGCCTACCCCTTGGTGAGCTCCCTCGATCAACCCCGGTACATCAGCAAGCGTCAAAGAAAAGTCATCGTCAATCACCGCTACACCTAAATTAGGTTCAATGGTTGTAAATGGATACGGGGCTATCTTCGGTTTTGCGTTTGTGAGTTGCGCCAAGAGGGTGGATTTCCCAGCATTTGGAATTCCAACGATGCCAACATCGGCGATTAATTTCAATTCCAATCGTAAACGGATTTCTTCTGCCGGCTCACCTTTTTCTGCAATGCGCGGCGCCTGCCTAACAGGTGTCGCGAAATGAGTATTTCCTCTCCCTCCTCGACCTCCCCGGGCTACGATTAACCTCTGTCCCTTCTCAGTCAAGTCGCCCAACAATTCTCCACTATCAGCCTTGTAAACCAGTGTTCCAGGTGGCACATGGATAATTAAATCTTCGCCAGACTTGCCAGTCATGTTTTGTTTTCCCCCTGGCGCTCCATCTTGAGCTTTGTAGTTTTTTTTCTGACGAAAATGGTACAAAGTGTTCAAAGAAGGATTCACTTCAAGGATAACATCTCCTCCTTTTCCGCCATCCCCACCGTCAGGCCCTCCAAAAGGAATGTATTTTTCGCGGCGAAAATGGACAACACCATCGCCTCCTTTACCAGCTTTTACGAAAATAACCGCTTCATCGATAAACATCGGGATTTTTATTACAAATATTTTTCTTTCTGCAAAAATGCCCTATAAGAAAATTATACCATTCTGCACAGACCATATTTCATTTGCACTGTTATTGTGAAAATCTTGTGTTAAATTGCACAATCAACTTTGTTTTATGATAAAATTTATCTGAATCCACTATCATGTGGTATTTTGTAAGATACCCTTTTTCAGGAGTGCGACATGCCCCCCCGGAACATTCCAGATATCGTGATCGGTCGACTACCCCAATATCTTCGTTCCTTGCAAAGAATGGAAAATGAAAATCGGTTAATTACTTCTTCACAGGAGCTAGCAGAAAGGCTAGGCATATCCGCTGCCCAGATTCGCAAAGATCTTTCTCTCTTTGGAGAGTTTGGTAAACAAGGTACGGGGTATGACATTCACTTTCTAATCGAAAAACTTCGCTCTATCTTGAAGGTCGATCGGGTATGGGATATTGTTGTTGTTGGAGCAGGAGATATCGGTAGTGCAGTGGCGCGCTATCAAGGCTTTGCTAACCGCGGTTTTCGGGTAACCATGCTCTTTGATAAAGACCCATCGAAAATCGGCATGAAGATTGGTAATTTTATCGTACAAGATAGTCGATACCTGAGCGAAGCGGTGCAACGAGCTGGGATTAAGATCGGCATGATCGCAGTGCCCACTTCGGAAGCGCAAGGAGTTGCCGACCAGCTCGTCAAAGGTGGAGTAAGAGCAATCTTAAATTATGCACCGCTCAGTATCAATGTTCCACCCAATGTTCGGGTTCAATATATTGACCCAGTCATTCATTTGCAGAGAATGACCTATTATTTGGATTAATTAATCGCAGGAATTAGACCGATGGTAGACTTCGTCTCAGCACCGGCACCATTTTGATACCCCGTGCTGCACCTTCTGCAACTGCAGTTTTGGGATTATCCACCAAATAGGTTGGTACACCCAATTCTTTAGTCAACAACCGATCCAAACCGCGCAAAAGAGCTAGTCCACCCGTCATAGCAATCCCTCGATCGATAATGTCCGCTACGAGTTCAGGTGGAGTTTTCTCAAGCACTCGCCGAGCTGTCTCGATAATATCTTTCAAAGGTTCTTGAACAGCTTCAACAATTTCACCGCTCGTCAAGGTTATCCCTCTTGGTAAACCATTTACTTGATCTTGTCCCTGAATATCCAGGCGATCTTCCTTTTCGAGGGGGACGGCTGCACCGATCTTGATTTTCAATTGTTCTGCTGTCAAAGGGCCGATGATTAAACCGTACTTTTTCCGCACATAAGAGACAATGGCTTCATCGAGTGCCATCCCTCCCGACCGCATCGTTTCCGCCGTCACAATTCCATACATCGCAATGACTGCAGCTTGAGTCACCCCCCCGCCCAGACACAAGATCATGTTTCCACTGGGTGTCCCAATCGGCATTTCTGCACCGATAGCGGCTGCCAAAGGCTGCTGGATGAGATAGGCTTCGCGACTGCCTGCTTCAAGGATCGCTTCATGTACAGCGCGGCTCTCAACACTGGTAATCCCAAACGGAACCGTAATCATCACTTTTGGTGGGACAACACGAAAAGGGCCACTCAGCTTACGCAGTAGCCACCGCAACATATTTTCGGTAACTTCATAATCCGCTACCACACCATTCACTAAGGGACGGGTTACTTCTATCGTCTCGGGCACTTTTCCAAACATATCCAAAGCTTCCTGTCCCCAAGCAACCATTTTTTGTTCATCAACAACAATTGCTGCAATCGTCGGCTCTTCGAACAGGATTTGCTGTCCTTCGACGACCCGCGTAAACATTGTCCCTAAATCGATGCCAAATTCACGGGAAAAAAGTGCCATCCTTACTAAGACTCTTCCCGCCGAAAGGATTTCATCGCTGGACCTCGATACCTCTTCACCGCTTCCAAGCGCAAATTTGAACGTTTGAGTGCAGCTTCCATTGCTAAATATTCATCAGTATCGGGAGGCGGTCCAGTTCTGAGATACTCTTCAGCGCGCCTCTTGGCTTCCTCAGCCCGCTGGATATCGATCTCCTCAATATCCTCCGCTGCATCCGTTAACACCACGACATGGTCAGGTTGCACATCGACGATTCCACCGGCTACTGTGAAGTAATGTTCCGTCTCCTGAAAGCGTACTTTCATAACGCCGTAATTTAATGCAGAAAGCAAAGGAGCATGATTAGGTAAGACACCCATTTCTCCCTCGCTACCTGGCAAGATGACTATATCGGCATCGCCATCAAAAACCACCCGATCTTGTGAGACAATTTCACACCGAATCGGCATAATTACTCCTTCTCAAGGATCTAAGCAGCGCTAAAGATTCGATCTACTTATCATTGCTGCATCCGCTTGGCTTTTTCCACTGCTTCATCAATCGTTCCCACCATCATAAAGGCTCCTTCAGGGAGATCGTCATGTTTCCCATCTAATATTTCGCGAAAACCACGCACGGTCTCTCTCAAAGTCACATATCGCCCTTCCTGACCAGTAAATTGCTGAGCTACAAAGAATGGTTGCGAGAAAAACCGTTCGATCTTACGAGCTCTCGCAACGATTAATTTATCTTCTTCACTAAGCTCGTCAATTCCTAAGATTGCAATAATATCTTGCAAGTCCTTGTATCGTTGTAAAACCCGTTGTACTTCTCTGGCGGTTGTATAGTGATCAATTCCAACAATGTTCGGATCTAAGATGCGCGAAGTCGACGCAAGAGGATCAACCGCCGGATATATGCCCTTCTCAGCAATCGATCGCTCCAGAGCGATCGTTGCATCCAAGTGAGTAAAGGTCGCTACGGGTGCGGGATCGGAGTAATCGTCAGCCGGCACATAAACTGCTTGCATGGAGGTAATTGAACCGGTGCGGGTCGAAGTGATCCGCTCTTGTAATTCACCCATTTCCGTAGCCAGCGTGGGCTGATAACCCACTGCGGATGGCATTCTACCCAAGAGAGCAGATACTTCCGAACCAGACATACTGAAACGAAAAATGTTGTCGATGAATAACAACACATCCCGACCCTGATCGCGAAAATATTCTGCCATCGATAGAGCAGATAAAGCTACACGCAATCTGGCACCAGATGGCTCATTCATCTGCCCAAAGACCATCACGGTGTCCTTCATCACCCCTGACTCAAGCATCTCTCGATAAAGCTGTGTTCCTTCTCGCGTCCGCTCTCCAACACCAGCAAACACAGAGTTACCTTGGTGAACCGTAGCGATTGATCGAATCAACTCCATAATAATGACGGTTTTTCCAACTCCTGCACCTCCAAAAATGCCTGTTTTGCCTCCCCTTGTAAAAGGAGCAATCAGGTCAATCACCTTGATACCGGTTTCAAACACTTCAACCCGTGTAGCTTGTTCGGCAAATGGGGGCGCAGGGCGATGAATAGGATAATAGAGATTAGCTTTGACCTCTCCCCGCTGATCAATCGGACGCCCTAAAACATTGAAGACTCTGCCCAGGGTTTCAGGCCCCACAGGAACCCTGATCGGCTGACCAGTTCCGTAAGCCATTGCTCCACGCTGTAAACCATCTGTCGAGTCCATTGCCACACAACGTACCCAATTGTTCCCAAGGTGCTTTTGAACCTCAAGAACCAACGACTCACCGCTTTCGCGGGGGACTTCAACAGCATCAAATACTTCTGGCAATTGGTCGGGCGGGAATTCTACATCTACCACACCACCAAGTACCTGAACAACTCTGCCTCTAGTTTGAACCATCTTACCTCCACAATTTTGATGCTTGAAATTTATGCCATTTGGCTGGATAAAGCTTCGGCACCGCCAGCAATATCTAACATTTCGTTGGTAATCACTTGCTGACGGGCTTTGTTGTATTCTAATTGAAGAGAAGCTGCCAATTCAGTCGCTGCATCAGTCGCATTCTTCATAGCCACCATGCGAGCAGCATGTTCACTTGCTTGAGCTTCCAATATCGCTTGATATACCTGAAGGGCAGTGAAGCGTGGCACGATGCGATCTAAAATCGTGTTCATATCGGGTTCATAAATGTATGTCGCATCGATGCGATGCCTGACATTTACCTCAAAGGACTCAACTCGCCCTTCTTCGTGACGATATTCCAACGGCAGAATTTTCTTTACCGTTGGAATTTGTCTCACCATGTTTACAAAATCCGTATAAACGAGATAAACTTCATCCACCCGTCCGGCCAAAAATTCTTCAATGGCTAACTTTCCAATTGCAGAAACATCATTAAAACTCGGTGCAGTCGGAAGATAGCTAAACTCAGCTATGATCTCTTTCCTCAAGCGCAGTAAGATATCCCTGCCTTTTCGTCCCACAGTGATAAATCGAACAGGATGAGGATATTGAGAAAAATGCTGCAGGGTGAAGCGAATCAGATTGGTGTTGTATGCACCGGCCAAGCCTCGATCACTGGTGATCACGATGACCAATGCCGCTGAAATCTTTTCTCTTTGACATAGAAGCGGGTGAAGATTATCTCGACCTGGCTGACGCGCAATGTTTGTCAATACATGCCAAGCTTTGGTTGCATATGGACGAGTATGCATAAGCGCTGTCATTGCCTTTCTGACTTTGCTCGTACTAACGGCTTGTAAAGCGCGGGTTACCTGCGAGATATTCTTGATACTACGGATTCTTAATCGGACTTCGCGTGTATTTGGCATCGTCTAAAAGTCCTCTACTTAGCCAAGTTTACTGCCAAGAAGCAGAAAAATTCTCTAAAGCTGCAACGAGTCTTTCCCTCGTCTCATCCGTGATGACTTTCTTTTCAGCAATGTCCTTACCAATGTCCGGATAAGAAGACTCCATAAATCGAATCAACGAAGCCTCCCATCTGCGCATATCTTCGAGGGGTATTTTATCGGCAAAACCTTGCGTCCCAGCAAACAGGACGATCACTTGCTGCTCTAAGGGCATGGGTTCGTACTGCGGCTGTTTGAGAATCTCTTGGAGATGCAAGCCGCGATTAAGCTGTGCTTGAGTCGCTTTATCCAAATCAGAACCAAATTGAGCAAAGGCAGCTAGTTCACGAAAGGCAGCCATTTCGAGACGTAACCTTCCGGCAACTTGTTTCATCGCTTTCGTTTGAGCATCTCCACCCACTCGAGACACCGAAATTCCCACATTAACCGCTGGTCGAATGCCTGCGTAGAACAAGTTATTCTCCAGATAAATCTGACCATCCGTAATAGAAATCACATTGGTTGGAATGTATGCTGATACGTCTCCCAAAAGCGTCTCAATAATGGGCAGCGCCGTCAATGAACCACCAGAACCACGTCGTTTGACAATCTTATATTTCTCGGATTCAGGGAGATCCTTCAAAGCCTGTTCAGCTTCATGAATTGCCCTTGGGCCCCCATAGATTTTTCCATCCACACTATCTTCTGCATTGGCTAAACTGCCCTCGTACTCTTGCGGTACGATGACATATTCATCTGCCAAGCGCGCTGCGCGTTCCAACAGACGTGAATGAAGATAAAAAACATCGCCAGGGTACGCTTCTCGGCCTGGGGGACGCCGTAAGAGTAAACTCACCTGTCGATATGCCCATGCGTGTTTTGACAGATCATCATAGATAATCAAGGCATCTCGGCCAGTTTCCATAAACTCTTCACCCATTGCACAACCAGCATAAGGAGCAATATATTGCATGGCAGCCGGATCATCCGCTGAAGCTACTACAACAATGGTGTAATCCATTGCTCCATATCGTTCAAGGAGGGCAACTGTTCGAGCAACGGCTGCTTTCTTTTGACCGATTGCCACATAGATACAATGTAAATCTTTTCCCTTTTGGTTAATGATTGTGTCAATTGCTAGAGCAGTTTTGCCAGTTTGGCGATCGCCAATAATCAACTCTCGCTGTCCGCGTCCAATAGGGATCATCGAATCAATTGCTTTGATCCCAGTTTGAACAGGAGTATCCACATCTTTTCTGAGAACAACGCCCGGTGCAATCCGCTCAATAGGACGATAATGTTCAAAGCGAATCGGGCCTTTTCCATCAATCGGCTGACCGAGGGCATTGACCACTCTTCCAATTAGTCCATCGCCAACCGGTACGGATGCAATCCGCCCTGTCGAACGAACTTGCATCCCCTCCTCAATTTCCGAGTAATCACCCACAATGGTAATACCGACACTATCTTTTTCAAGGTTAAAGGCAATCCCCATTACACCGTTGGCAAATTCCACCAATTCCTGCGAGCGGATATTACTTAAGCCGCTGACACGTGCGATCCCATCTCCGGCTTCGATCACCGTGCCGATATCCTTGATTTGATACTCCGGCTCGAAAACTTCGATTTGCTTGCGCAGCTCTTCTGAGATTTGTTGAATATAATCCGACATAAACCCTCCAAAAGTCATTCTTTAGACTGTTAAGTCAGATACCGTTTGGGCATCTAAGCGCATGATCAGTTCAGTGACTAAATGAACAGCATGATCGTAATCCTCGCGATGAATAATTGAACTATGCGAATGGATATGACGAGCAGCAACCCCAATCACCAATGTGGGAACGCCAGTGTGATGCAAATGAATTGCTGCTCCGTCCGTCGCTCCACCTTCTATGTAAGAAATTTGCACAGGGATTGATTTCTCTTCAGCTACCTTTAGCGCAAGATCACGTAATTTTAGATTGGGTATCATTCGCGCATCGAAAATAACAACCGTCGGTCCCTTCCCAAGCTTGACCGTCGATTCCTCTGGCTTAATTCCAGGAACATCGCCAGCAATATCTGACTCTAAGACGATCGCTACATGTGGATCAACTGCACGAACACTCGTGGTTGCGCCGCGAATTCCCACTTCCTCTTGTACGGTTGCCACCCCATAAACCGTATTCGGATGTTTCTTCTCTTGTAATTGCTCCAATACCGAAATGACTAATGCAACTCCGACACGATCGTCAAATGCTTTAGACAAATAGGTCTTTCCACCCGCTAGCTCAACAAAATCTGCTCGGGGGATGATCGGATCCCCAGCTTTGACCCCAGCTTCCTCCACTTCGACTTTGCTGCATGCACCAATATCGATATACATTTCGCTTTTTTCGATCACTTTCTTCCGATCATCAGGGCTCAGGAGGTGAGGTGGTTTAGCTCCAATCACACCTACTATATCCCCTTTGTGAGTCTTAATAATTACCCGCTGACCTAATAAAACTTGGTCATACCAACCTCCGAGAGGCAAAAACTTAATAAAGCCTTCTTCGGTGATGAATTTGACCATAAAACCAATCTCATCCATGTGACCAGCAATCATCACCCGAGGTTCTTCGGAAGTTCCTTGTTTTTTACAGATTACACTGCCGAGTTTGTCTTGGCTGATCTCCCCCAAGTTCTCAACGTACCCCCGAACAACCGAACGGATGGGGCTTTCAAAACCGGGAACCCCATGCGCTTCGGTTAAGTCTTTGAGTAATTCTGCAGTTTTATCCTTTGCCATCTTTACGCCCTTTTTTATTTAATCCTGACTGAGTTCAATATCTCTACTCTCAAAACGGATAAATGATACCCGAAACCTGCGAGCTTGTAAAGCAAATCACAAATCCTTTTCTGTCATTCACTCCTCGCGGCTATGGTTTTCGGGGGGTTTTGCTCGAGCATCTTTCCCTAATTCTCTGGATCGTTCATAAGCTGCCCAAATTGCCCTCGAGATAGCTGTGCGGAATCCCGCTTTTTCTAGGTAATAAAGTGCCGCTGCACTGGTACCACCCGGAGATGTAACTTCATTTCGTAAACGCGCTAAATGGACTTGATCCTCCCGTTTGGTGTAATAATCCACCGAACCACGCACAGTCTTGGCAACTAACTGCTCAGCAATTCGCCTCGGAAATCCAAGATGAACCCCTGCGTCCACCATGGCTTCCATAAATAGAAAAACGTACGCCGGTCCGGTGCCAGATAAAGCAGTCGCCATATCCAAGTAATTTTCCTCCTCAACAAAGATCTCATCCCCCAAAGCTGAAAGGATGCGTTGAGCAGACTGCTTCTGCTGCTCTGTAACCGAAGGAGATACTGTCCATACGGTAATCCCTTCACCAATTTGTGCAGGGGTATTTGGCATCGATCGAACAACAAAAGGATGATTCAAGCCTTGCATTAATTTATCAATCGGAGCTCCAGCAACAATAGAGACCACTAAGGCATTGGGATCTATAGAGCCTTTCAAACCCTTCAAAACGCGGTCTAACTTCTGTGGCTTAACCGAGAGCACCACGATGCGGGCGCTGCGTGCGGCTTTTGCATTATCAGTTTCTACCTGAATGCCATATCGATTCTGCAACTCCTCCAATCTCTCAGGTCGAGGGCCGGCTGCAATTAAGTCTTGCGCTTTTTCCAGCTTTTGACGAATTAAACCACCAATCATTGCCTCCGCCATCACACCCGGACCGATAAAAGCAATATTTACCGACATTTCAAGAATACCTCCGTTTTCTTACCAAATTATGAAATGGTTTTGCTAAAATAGCTCAACGCCAAGCGCAATCGTGTCTCTAATTCTTGAGGAGCATCTTTTGGAATTGATTGGATTGCAGCCTGCGCTTCGACAATGCTATAACCCAGTGATGTTAAGGCAGATAGAACTTCTCCATCCACATCGCTAAACCTAGCAAGCTGTGTCCATTCTGCCTCCCCTTGAATTTTATCCTGCAAGGAAAGGATGATTTTTTGGGCAGTTTTTTTGCCAAGGCCGGGTACTCGTGCCAAGACATCTATCTGATTTTGAAAAATTGCTCCCCGAATGACCTCGCCACTCAACGTTGATAGAATCGAGAGGGCTAATCGATGACCTACTCCGCTGACACTCACTAATAGGTTGAAAAGCTTCCGAGCTTCATGAGTGTCAAATCCCACCAAGGTCAATGCATCTTCGCGCACCAATAATTGGGTGAATAAAAAGACCTGCTCTCCAACCCTTAACCGGTCACTAAGCGGTTTAGGGACATAAACCAAATAGCCAATTCCTTGGTTTTCCACCACTAATGCTCCGTCATCGATTTCACGTATGACTCCACTGAGTATAGCAATCATCCCTGAATCTCTAATGCCCGTAAACGGTATGATTGTAAGTGACAAATTGCTATTGCCAAAGCATCCGCAGCATCATCGGGTTTGGGAATCTCTTCGAGGGATAAACGGAGTTTCACCATTTCCTGCATTTGGCGCTTATCTGCACTACCATATCCAGTCAAGGCTTGCTTGATTTCAACTGGGGCATATTCGAAAACAGGGATCGACCGCTTTGCCATCGCCAACAAAGCAACTCCTCGCGCTTGCCCAACCGCCATCGCCGTACGAGCGTTTTTTTGAAAAAACAATTTCTCCACCGCCCCTGCAATCGGGCGATGGAGAGTTAGGATTTCATCTAGTTTTTGGAAGATCAACAACAGGCGTTCACTATCTCCACAATCTGCATTTGAAGTCAAGATTACGCCAAAATCAACAACAGTAAGTTTTCCATTGTCCTCTTGGCAGATGATCCCAAATCCTGTGATTGCAATGCCTGGATCGATGCCAATGACGATCATGCGATAGTTATGCTGCCTCTAGTTGTGCCATTGCCTCATCGCTAATCGACAAGGTCGAGTACACCGTCTGCACGTCATCCAATTCTTCTAAAGCCTCAATCACCTTCAGGACTTGAATGGTCTCCTCCGGCGAGAGTTCAACTTCATTATTGGGGATCATGCGCAATTCTGCTTCTTCGGGTTGAATGCCAGCTTGCTTCAAGGCTTTACTGATGCCATTAAAAGATTCTACTGGCCCGATAATTTCGATGATGTCATCTTCTATATTGACATCTCCCGCACCAGCCTCAACCGCTAATTCAAAGACCTTGTCAGCGTCCACATTGGCGCGGGGCAAGGAAAAATATGCCGATCGGGTGAATTGCCATGCAACCGATCCAGCTTCAGCCATGCTGCCACCGTAACGGTTCAAAATATGTCGAATTTCAGCCACAGCACGGTTGCGGTTATCCGTCACCGCAAAGATAATCAAAGCAATCCCGTTCGGAGCATACCCCTCATAGTAAACCTCCTCGATCGCATTGCCTTCCTTCAATTCACCAGTACCCCGCTTGATTGCTCGTTCGATATTTTCTTTCGGCATGTTGTTTGCGCGAGCGCGGTCGATTGCTAATTGCAGACGAGTATTCATGCTTGGATCGCCCCCGCCATCCCGTGCAGCTAACACAATCTCGCGCGCCAGACGGGTGAATAACTGTCCTTTTTTAGCGTCTGCAGCCCCTTTTTTTCTACGGATTGTTGCCCAATGCGAATGTCCAGACATACCTAACTCCTCACTGAACCAGTGACCCATCTTTCATGGGTTAACACCTTGAATTTGGTCACTCTAAATAAAATGCCAAAGCCTCTAAAAAATTATACCATTACTCGGCTGGGGCTTCGCCGCGGATAAAAGCTTCTGTCATCTCTCGCGCCACTTCATCACGAAATTGCTTTGGTGGAGTTTTCATAAAATATGCTGATGGTCCAATGATTGGCCCGCTTAGACCCCGATCCAATGCAATCTTAGCGCAACGAATCGCGTCAATCATAACTCCGGCTGAATTGGGCGAGTCCCAAACCTCAAGCTTGGCCTCTAGATTTAAGGGAACGTCCCCAAAGGTTGTCCCTTCCATACGAATATAGCACCATTTTCGATCGGTCAACCAAGGTACATGGTCACTAGGACCGACATGCACATCATCTTCTACCATTGAGTAGGGTAACATGCTCGTGACTGCCCCAGTTTTCGAAATCTTTTTCGATTCCAAACGTTCGCGTTCCAACATATTCAAAAAATCTGTGTTTCCCCCAAAGTTTAGCTGGTATGTGCGGTCAACCCGCACCCCACGATCGACAAACAAACGAGTCAAAACTCGGTGTAATATGGTCGCCCCAACCTGACTTTTCACATCGTCACCAATAACTGGGAGGTTTCGCTCACGGAAACGGCGTGCCCAGTAGTCCTGACTAGCAATAAAGACCGGGATGCCATTGACAAATGCGCAACCGGCATCCAGAATTTGCTCAACATACCACTTGGTTGCCATCTCTGAACCCACCGGTAGGAAATTGACCACGACGTCGGTTTTTGTCTCCTTCAATATGCCAACAATATCTGCTGTAGGTCCAGGAGCTTTCTTTACAATTTGGCTGAGATATTTTCCAATCCCATCATGCGTCATGCCTCGGGAAACTGGAACATTGAGAAAGGGAACATCCGCAAACTTAACGGTATTGTTTGGATAAGCAAAGATCGCCTCAGAGAGATCTTTACCCACTTTTGTATCCACTACGTCAAAGGCTGCAGTAAATTCGATATCACAGATATGATATCCACCCAAATTCACATGCATCAATCCTGGCACCAAATCGCTTTCAGAAGCGTTTTGATAGTAGAAAACCCCTTGGACGAGAGAGGAAGCACAATTTCCAATCCCGATAATTGCGACGCGCACTTTATGATCTTCACTCATTCTTTTCTCCTCGAAGGTAAGCTGGGATAATTATCCGCTTGATTATACGATTAGCCGTTTTCCTTGTCAAAGGTAGCTAAAGAGATTATAATCCCTTTGCGATACAAATTGATCGGGGCGTGGCTCAGCCCGGCTAGAGCACACGGTTCGGGACCGTGAGGTCGGCGGTTCAAATCCGCCCGCCCCGACTGGAAACATATAAGGGGTTGAATCTTTTCACCCTCCCTTGCTCTTGACTCTGTTACCATGCCCGACACCGTTCAACTTTTCGTCACATGCATCATCGACACGCTCTATCCCGAAATCGGGAAGGCTGTCGTTAAGGTACTCAACAGGGTAGGAAAATGGGTTGAATTCCCCGCAGAACAAACCTGTTGTGGACAACCTGCTTTCAACGCCGGCTTACGGGCACAAGCTCGTGCGATGGCAATCCATACCATTAAGGTCTTCGAGCAAACCAAAGGGGATATTGTCATCCCTTCAGGATCATGTACTTCCATGATTCGTCATCATTATAGCGAATTGTTTGAAAACGATCCAATTTGGGAACAGCGCGCCCAGTCCTTCGCACAACGAGTGGTTGAATTCTCTGAATACCTTGTCGATCGTCTTGGGATCGAAGATGTCGGTGCTCATTTTCCCCACAAATTGACCTACCATAGCTCTTGTCACTTGTTGCGAGACTTGGGCGTAGACCGCCAACCACGCACATTACTGGCTCACGTTCGGGAGGCAGAATTGATCGAATTACCTTACAGTACAGATTGCTGTGGATTCGGTGGAGTCTTTTCTGTCGAACACCCACAATTATCCACTGCCATGCTTGAGCGTAAAATATCCAACATTGAAACCAGCGGTGCTCCTTATGTAGTAACTTGCGATGCTGGTTGTATGACCAACATTAATGGCGGTCTGCACCGCTTGAAGAAAAACCAACGCGCCTTGCATCTAGCAGAAATCTTGGCACAGTCTTCTGACTAACGCAGAGAACTGGTCTATGGTCTCCCCGTTTTATCAGAAAATCCGACAAGCAATAGCCGATCAGACGCTACAAACTGCCTTGGACAACAATGCAGAAAGGCGAAATCAAGCACGTCGAACTGTTTATCAAACCTTACCCGAAGATCTTCAGGTTATGCGCCAAAAAGCGCATGCAGTCAGAGCTGAAGTCATTCAAAATCTTGACCGCTATCTAGATGAATTCATCGCCAACGCTCAAAAGAATGGCTTTATCGTTCACCGCGCAGATACTGCCCCACAAGCTGTAGAGATTATCCTCCAAATTGCTAAAGATCATCATGCACGGCGCATTGCCAAATCCAAAAGCATGGTCAGTGAGGAGATCGAGCTAAACCCGGCATTGGAAAAAGCTGGCTATGAGGTTGTGGAAACCGATTTGGGAGAGTATATTGTGCAACTGCGTGGGGAGCACCCCGCCCACATCATTACGCCAGCAGTCCACCTAACCCGACAACAGGTCGGTGAACTGTTCCACGAAAAATTCGGGCTTCCCTTGACCGATGATGTGCCAACGATGACTGCAACAGCTCGTCGAATATTGCGGGAAGTCTTTTTGACGGCTGATATTGGTTTGTCGGGTGTCAATTTTGGGGTTGCCGAAAACGGCGTAATCTGTATTGTAACCAACGAGGGAAATGGGCGAATGGTCACAACCCTTCCCCAGGTGCATATCGCCCTCATGGGCATTGAACGGATTGTTCCTACTTTGGAAGACTTGGCATTAATGCTCTATCTGCTGCCCCGCTCAGCGACTGGTCAAAAACTTACTGTGTACACATCCCTAATCCGTTCTCCGAACATCGATGGCGATGGCTGTAGAGAAAGACATATCGTCTTAGTCGATAACGGACGTTCCACACTTCGTCACACCCCCCTAAAAGAAGCCCTCTATTGCATTCGCTGTGGCGCTTGTTTCAATGCCTGCCCAGTCTTTCGAGAGATTGGGGGACATAGCTATGTTAGCACAAGCGGAAAACATACCCCCTATGGGGGTCCGATTGGATCAGTTATCTCTGCCGGCTTATTTGGGTATCCAGAGTTTGGTCATCTCGCCCGTGCCTCTAGCCTATGTGGCGCCTGTAAAGAAGCTTGTCCGGTAGATATTGACTTGCCAAAATTACTCCTGAGAGTACGTGCCGGCAACATTCAATCCGTCGCAAACTCAATCCATGAAAAACCAAACGCCCCGAAATATCTAAATCTGGGTCTCAAGTTATTCACCCTCATTGCTACGCATCCACCGCTGTTTCGTGCCGCCCAACGATTTGCTGCCATAGGGAGCCGGATCATCGCCCCTTCGCAGGACTTTCTACAGTTACCGAAACTCAGCGGCTGGGGAGTTTCAAAGGATTTTCCCCGTCCTGCACTCAGAACATTCCACGACGTATGGAATCAAATCAAAAAGGAAATATCCACTACAAGTGAAGAGGCAGCATCATCCTTTACACCTCCCATCGAGACAGATGTGATAGGCTCCAAAACCTCGCAATCCCTTACGGAATGGTTTGAAAAAGAACTGACTGCTTTAGGAGGAACCTTCATAGCGTGTCATCACACGGACTTACCTCAAAGAGTCTTGGATATCCTCAAAGAAAATCAAATTGAGAAAGTTCAAGCCTGGAGTCCAACTTCCCTATCTGATCATCTCCTACCCTTTTTGGAA
>FWPV01005157.1_pt1 | contig 21853 bp, 21 predicted proteins | sample 2228371 | NCBI WGS metagenome assembly FWPV01 (sample SAMEA103939776, study PRJEB20133) | metagenome | reverse complement strand
TACGATTTTTTACATCACAATTTGTAAACTTTTGTGCATAAAGAACCTTTTGGTGAGTATATTTCCATTCAAAAAAATTTTTCCTATACTGATATATAAATAAGGTGATAAAATGTATAGTATAGATTCAGTTGAAGTAGAAGAAACAATACCATTCGTTTATTTTGCTTGCGATTTAAGTGTATGTAAAGGAACCTGTTGTACACTCAAGGGTGGTAAGGGTGCTCCTTTACTTGATGAGGAAGTAGCGTTATTAGAAAAATATTACTCAACTGTTAAGCAATTTCTTCCCAAAGAACATATCGATACTATCGAACGCCATGGTTTGTATGAAGGTACTTTCGGCAACTATACAACAATGTGTGTAAATGATCGTGCTTGTGTTTTTGTATATTATGAACAAGATGTTGCAAAGTGCTCATTTGAATTAGCTTATTCAAAACAACTTATCGAGTGGCAAAAACCTCTTTCCTGTCATCTTTTTCCTATTCGGGTACGAAAGAGTCTTTGTGATGTTTTACGTTATGAACGAATCAGTGAATGCGAACCGGCATTGGCACGTGGAAGTGTTGAACAAGTACCGCTTTACCGGTTTCTTAAAGATTCTCTTACACGATTGTATGGCAAACAATGGTATTCAAAATTCTTAAAAATGTGTGAATTTGTTAATTCTCAACGTTGTAAAGAAGTTAGATAACTATGGCAACCCTGAATCTACAACAACAATTAAAACTAGGTCTTAAATTAACACCGCAACAAGTACAATACCTAAAATTGCTTCAATTACCAACATTGGCATTGGAACAGCGAATTAAAATGGAACTTGAGCTTAATCCGATGCTCGAAATTGGTGAAGAGCCAGAACTAACGACTGAACAAGAAGAACCAACTGAAGACCAACAGATAGACACAGAACATGAGGAAACAAAAACAGACGACAGCTACTCGTTAGAAGATTACATGAACGATGATCTTGCAGGCTACAAAAGTCCGGAAGCAGTAAAGACCGATGACGATGAAGAGAGCTATGAGCCACCATTGCCTGCAGAGCTACCACTTTCAGAAAAACTACTGTCTCAATTTAAGATGCTGGACGTTGACGACGAAGCTATTCTACTAGCAGAAGAAATACTTGGCAATGTAGATGAAGATGGGTATTTACGACGAGAACTTGCATTGATAGTTCAGGATCTGAATTTAAGTTTTGGTCTATCTATATCACTCGAAAAAGCTGAAGATACATTACAGATAATTCTTCTGCTCGATCCGCCAGGAATAGCTGCGCGTAATTTGCAGGAATGTCTTATTGCTCAGTTAAAAGCCGGTACTTATCCCGCTCCAATAAAAGAATTAGCTATTAAAATATTAAAAGAGCATTTTGAAAACTTTAAACTAAAGCGGTATGAAAATTTACAGCGTGATCTTAATATTAGCCGTGAAACACTTAAGAAAGTAGTAGAAACAATTCAACATCTGAATCCCAAACCTGGAGAAGGAAAATTTTCCACACATGAAAATTATATTATTCCCGATTTTATAGTTGAAAAAGATAATGGCGATTTCATCATTACATTGAACGACAGAAATATTCCACCACTACGAATTAACAATGCATACAAAGAACTTGTAATGCCAAAAGGCAAAAAAGTTTCGCCCGAAGCAAAAGAATTTGTAAAGAAGAAATTCGAAGCAGCAAAATGGTTCATTGCCTCAATTTACCAACGACGTGAAACACTTCTTAAAGTAATGAGGGCTATCGTCGATAAGCAACGTCAGTGGTTTGAAGAAGGAGAAGTACTGAAGCCCATGATTTACCGAGATATTGCAGAAGTTGTTGGCGTCGATATTTCTACAATCAGTCGGGTTGTTAATAGTAAATATGTTCAAACAGAATTTGGTGTTTATTCACTTCGCTATTTCTTTACTTCGGGACTTGAATCGGAAAATGGTGTAGATATTTCAAATCAGGCAGTAAAGCAACGCATTAAAGACATAATCAGTAAAGAAAATCCGAATGACCCACTCAACGATGATGAGATCGTTGAAATACTGAAGCAGGAAGGTATTAAAATAGCCCGACGCACTATAGCCAAATATCGTGAGCAGCTCGGAATACCAATTGCCCGACTACGAAAAAAAATATAAGAGGTGATATGAAAAATATTATCCACAGTACAACCATTATCGGTTTACGTCATAAAGGCAGTGTTGCAATAGGCGGTGATGGCCAGGTAACACTTGGTTCCACAGTCATGAAACAGAATTCAAAAAAAATCAGAAAACTTTACAACAATAAAGTATTAGTTGGTTTTGCCGGATCAGCAGCCGATTCCTTTTCGCTTCTCGAACGATTCGAAGAAAAGCTAGATCAACATAATGGTCAGGTTGTACGCTCTGCAGTTGAACTTGCAAAACTGTGGCGTACAGATAAATACCTTCGGCAACTGGAGGCACTTCTGGCCGTACTCGATGCTGAACACTCACTTATTATCTCCGGCACAGGCGATGTAATCGAACCGGACGATGGTATTGTTGCTATTGGATCCGGTGGTAGTTATGCACTTGCTGCCGCCCGCATGCTAGTCAAGCATACAACACTCAACGCACGGGATATTGTTGCGGAAGCACTCGATGCTGCGGCTGATATTTGCATCTACACGAATAAACATTTCACAATTGAAGAGCTCTAAAAGTACGTATGATAAAACAAACCAAAGACTTTACCGAACGTGAACTTACCGCGCGGCAAATTGTTGCTGAACTTGATAAATACATTATTGGACAAGATGCAGCCAAAAAGTCGGTTGCAATAGCACTACGAAATCGTTGGCGGAGACTTCAGGCACCGGAACATCTGCGCGAGGAAATAATGCCAAACAATATCATTCTCATTGGCCCTACCGGTGTCGGCAAAACTGAAATTGCACGACGACTTGCAAAGTTAGCTAATGCACCGTTTATAAAAGTTGAAGCGTCAAAGTTTACAGAAGTTGGCTACGTTGGGCGTGATGTTGAATCTATTATCCGTGATTTGACAGAAATTGCAGTGACAATGGTAAAAGAAGAAAAAACTGCACAGGTACAGGAAAAGGCTCAACGTGCTGCAGAAGAACGATTGCTTGATCTCTTGTTTCCACGACCACGAAAATTTGAAGAAGAACCCACCACTACACCAGATAGTGATACTTACGAGGCAACACGTGAAAAACTACGAATAAAACTCCGTAACGGTGAACTTGACAAACGCACAGTCGAAATTGAAACAACAACACCAACATTACCTCACATTCAAATAATGGGTCCGTTTACAATGGAAGATATGGGACTCAATCTTCAGGAAATGCTTGGTAATATTTTCCCTCAGAAAGAAAAAAGACGGCGTGTAACAGTAGCCGAAGCACGCGAAATATTAACAAACGAAGAAGCGCAGAAACTTATTGATAAAGATGCAGTTATAAAAGAAGCATTAACAAGAGTTGAGAACTCTGGTATAGTGTTCATTGACGAAATTGATAAAATTGCAAGCGCAAAAGGTACTCATAGTGGTCCTGACGTCTCGCGCGAAGGTGTGCAACGAGACCTCCTTCCCATTGTTGAGGGATCGAATGTAATGACAAAGTATGGAATGGTACGCACCGACCATATACTGTTCATTGCTTCAGGTGCATTTCATGTATCTAAACCATCTGACCTTATCCCCGAGTTACAGGGTCGTTTTCCGATTCGTGTTGAGCTGAAAAGTCTTACAGAAGATGATTTTGTAAAAATTCTTACACTCCCACAAAATGCATTATTAAAACAATATGAAGCTCTGCTACAAACCGAAGGTGTAACTATTCAATTTACAGAAGATGCGATCCGTGAAATAGCAAAAATTGCTTTTGAGGTCAATGAACAGGTTGAGAATATCGGAGCACGGCGTCTCCATACCATTCTTACAACTCTTCTTGAAGATGTACTTTTTGATTCACCTGATGCCTTAAATGAACAAACGGTTATCATCGACAATGTATTTGTACAACAAAAGCTCTCAACAATAGTAAAGAACAGAGACCTTAGCAGATATATTCTCTAATTGACAGAAAATATGAGTAATTCTATTTTCATACTGCAACATGTTCCATTCGAACCAGCTGCGCAGATCGAATACTGGTTAAAGGAACACAACTTACAGTATCAATACGTCAGACTTTATGAGAAGCAACCACTTCCCTCCTGCGACACAATTAAAGCACTGATTGTCATGGGAGGACCAATGAGTGTAAACGATGAACATTTATATCCCTGGATAATTTCAGAAAAGCATTTGATAGCTGAATGTATTCGAAAGGGATTACCAGTTCTTGGTATTTGTTTAGGCGCACAAATGATCGCATCTGCTTTAGGTTGTGCTGTTTACAGGAACACACAAAAGGAAATAGGCTGGTTTTCTGTACGTGGTATTCACTACCCTTCCAATTTGAATCTTTTTCAATTTCCTGATGAGTTTTTTGCTTTTCATTGGCACGGCGAAACCTTCGATTTACCTAAGAATTCATTCCTTCTTGCTTCTACAGAAATCTGCTCAAATCAGGCATTTCAATTAGGTTCAAATGTACTTGGCTTACAATTTCATCTCGAAACTACAACTGAAAGCCTATCGCTGATAATCGAAAACTGCAAAAACGAGCTAACACCTTCGTCAACCATTCAGTCTGCCGAGGTTATGGTAAATGGACTTGTAAACTATCTGCCGGCACTTCACAAGATCCTGGATAGAGTTCTTTCTTATCTCTTTTTAAACAAACAGTAAAATTGCTCACTCAAATTTGTTAATAAACAATATAAAACTACGAAGTTAAATCAGTTCTTTAAAAGTACCATTAGCAGAAACAATACAAGTAAATAGAACAATGAGTAGAAAAACAAACGGCGTGCTGTACTTGTTGTAGGTGATTTACGGAATTTTATTGCTAATATCAAAAAGGCAAAACCTAATAACAATGCACCAATGCAATAATCTAAAACAGTTAAACCAATTATTGTTGGTGTTAAAGAAACAGGAATCAACGCAATGATGTATATCAGCGTATGCAAAGTAACCTTTTTACCCGTTTGATCAATAACTGATAAAACCTTCATGTCTGCACGAACATAATCGTCCTTAAATATCCACGATAGTGCTGCAAAATGTGGCAACTGCCAGAAATATATAATTGCAAACAATGACAAAGCTTCGATACTTAGATCATCTCTCACAATACTCCAACCGATAAGCGGTGGTATTGCACCAGCAATACTCCCGACAAAAGTAGCATATGCAGTTATTTTTTTTAGTGGTGTATATATTCCGAAGTATAAAACAAAGGTAATCAAAGAGAGCAACACAGAGAGCATGTTGGTGAAGTAAATGAGATATATCGTTGCAACAAAAGCAATTGCAATACCAAAAATAAGACCTTGATGTGGTAAAATACGACCGGATGCAAGAGGACGCTTTGCAGTGCGATACATCTTTGAGTCGTAATTCCTTTCAGCATACTGATTGAGAACTGCACATGCACTTCCGGTCAGAAATGTGCTTATAAAAACGTGAAGAAAAAGAAGATTATTGACCGAAACATGGCTTGCCATATATGCCCCACCGAGTGCTGTAAATACAGAAAGTAAGGTTAGTCGTGGTTTCAATAAAGAAAAGTAATCGACAAATTTAGTCTTCACTTCTGTTGTAAAAAAGGGCATTATTATTCTGATTATTTACCGTGACTTAACTGAAATGATGTAAATTGCCGGATGATATAACTTGCAACCGAATCGGCTTCTGCTGGTTTTAATCCCTGATTTGGCATCGGTGGATAGTCGGGATCTATCTTTTTGGGATTTAAAATAAATGCGATTAAATCTGCTTTTTTCCCCTCATATTTCGGAAGTGTTTTATTAAACGGAGGCCCCACTTTTTTCTGATCAAACAAATGACATGCAGAACATTTGTTATTAAATATTTCCTCGCCGTTAATTTTTATCAAAGAAATCCCAAGACTTGCTTTCAAATCCTGAATGTTTTTTTCATATTTGAATGCGAGAGCCTGCATATGTTTATGAGTACCGTGCTGAATAAGCAATGAATCGTTTGCAATTACTAAACCACCAGCCACAAGAAAAAACATAAATGCGGTAAGATTTCCAATTTGTAAAGATGAACTCAACCTACTGTATAATACATTTGCAACAATAAAGAAGAATACCAATGATAAACCATTCAGTATATAAAATAAGGTATTTAATAATATTTTCTGAATTGTCAGAATAATAAGTACAATAACAAAAGGAGTAAGAATTAACGAAATAAAAACAAAAGACAGACAAAGCTTTTTCAGATATGCTTGATGGATATTTGACGATTGTATTTGCGAACGATAAAAATACAATATACCAATCCCTCCAAAACCTATTGCAAGAACAAGATTTTTTACAAAGTGTAACCAAACAGATCCTGAAAAGAAAATCGACATCAATGAGTTATACTGCTCCCATAACATCGCATCTCTTGTTACAATAATTGAAGCCGTGAATAGATAGACTGCACCAAGCAAGAAAAAAAAGCCTCTATATAAAGTACGTTTCTTCTTTTCAAGAATTGTACGAACCATCGATTCATTTTCACTTTCATGATTGGAATCATTTGGAGGATTTTTTTTCCATATCAGCATAATAATCATCTGGATTGATTCTTTATATGAATAAAGGATCCAAAGAGATACTGTTAAAAGTATAAATGCTACAAAAGAGAGTAATGCCGACACTGCAGGAGAAGATTGCATAAGTTGAATAATAGAAAAAACAAATGAAAGGGAAGGTATAATCCCCAAATACAACGGAAACTGCTTTGTCTTTAGTGGTTGACTTATTAATGTATAGCTTAGATGAAAGCTATCCGGCATATTAAACTTTCTATTCAAAAAAACTATAACTAACAGTGTTGCAAAAAGGTAGCCTCCATACAACAGTATGATGATATAGCTGAGTGTGGTGATAAAAACAATTAGTTCATAATGAGCTACCGATTGAGGAATTGCTATATTTGTTAAGAAATCCATTGTTCACTCGTACCCTATTCATTCTGTTTGATATATCAATGATTTGTACGGTTTATTCTGTTCTGATGAAATTCTACGATACCACTGTTCGAAATTGACAGAATCCATAGAAATCATTTTGGTATACATATAAGCATGGAGTAAGCCACAATATTCTGCACAAGCAATATCATACGAAGCCACGCGAGGTGTTTTAAACCACATAATATTTTCGCGTCCAGGAATAACATCTTTTTTAATTCTAAAAGCAGGTATATAGAGTGAGTGGTTTACATCCGCTGAGATTAATGTTAATTTAACGGGTGCACCCACTGGTACATATAAAGTATCGAGCTGTAATCCATTTGGATATTCAAATGTCCATTTCCACATTTGACCTGTTACTTTTACCGGAATTGCATTATCTGGTACTTGAATTTCCATTAAATAGCCACGCCAGCCGGCATAAAACATTCCCAAAAAAATGAAAAACGGAACAGCTGTCCACAACACTTCGAGCTTAGTGTTCCCTTCTATGTTCTTTGGAACAGGATTTCGTTTCCGGTTATATCGTATTACAAAATAAATCATTACCGCGATAATACCAATCAAAACCAAAGTTGACAAACCAACAATGGCTAAAAATGTACTATCGACGTAATCAGCAAAAGGAGAACTGCTTTCAAACATATCCATTACTCACGAATAAAATGCGTAATCGAAAAATGTTAATACGATAAAGATAACAAGGATAACAACTGATACCAGAACAAAAAGCTTGTACAATTTATTCTCCGATTTCAGATGCATAAAGTAATTGAGTACTAACAATGATTTTGCAGACGCAATAAAGAGAGCTGTAATTATAACCCATCGTCCGAGGTGAATGCCAGCAAGTGCAACTGTGAGAAGAGTTAATGAAAGCAAACCAATCCAAATTAGAATATAGTGAGAGTAACTCACCGTATGTTTTTTTAATTCATCCACTGTATTCAATCCATTTATCAATTAATGAATCAAATAAAATAAAGGAAACAAAAAAATCCATATAATGTCTACAAGATGCCAATATAAAGCACCGATTTCGAGTCGTATAAAATTACTTTGATTAATACTCCCTTTATATATAAACAACATCATCACTGCAAGAATAAGCATTCCTATGATGACATGTAAAGCATGAAGGCCTGTCATTACATAGTACAATCCAAAATACAATATTTCACCCGATGAACGTTCTAAAAGCACTGGTGACTGAGGATAAATACCTGCATGAATTTTGTGCCCCCATTCAAAATATTTGTTAATCATAAAAACAGCACCAAGAATTTCAGTAAGAAGTAGAAAAAAAAGAGTAAGCCATTTTTTACTCTCTTGTATCGCCTGAAGCGCCAAGACAACTGTAAGACTACTTGTGAGAAGAACGATTGTATTAATCGTCCCGACAACGGTATTTAGATCTGCTGAGGCAAGTTTAAACTCATCGGGATGTTTGAAACGATATACTGCGTAGACTAAAAATAGACCTCCGAAGAGTATTAGTTCTGTAAAAAGAAATAACCACATTCCAATCTTAGACCCTTCATCATCACGATGATGGGAATGCATCAGAAGTACATCACTGCTCACGTTCTTTCACCTCCGTTTTTTCGTATTCTGAATAATCATAAGGTCCTTTAGTAATAACCGGTAATTCATGGAAGTTTTCGACCGGTGGAGGCGAAGAAATTGTCCATTCCAGTGTTTTCCCGCCCCATGGATTTGAAGGTGCACGTTCACCTCGTTTGAGAGAGAGAACAATATTAACGACTATTACGATTAAACCCACAGCTAAAATCCAAGAACCAACGGTTGAAATCTGATGCCATAACAAATACTCTGGTAAAGAATCATAATAACGTCGTGGCATACCCGCATAGCCTAAAACAAACATCGGGAAATAGAGTAAATTAAAGCCAACTGTCATCAGTAACCATCCAATAATAGCTGGACGTTTATTAATCATTCGTCCGAACATTTTCGGGAACCAGTAATGAATTGCTGCAAAGAGAGCATAACCTGCACCTCCAAACATAACATAGTGAAAATGACCAACAACAAAGTATGTATCCTGAACATGAATATTTATAGCCAATGCTCCCAACATCAAACCAGTTAAGCCTCCGATAGAAAATTGTATAATCATAGTAAGGGCAAATAGCATAGGTACTTCAATTTCTATCGAACCTTTGTACAATGTTGCCACCCAGTTAAACACTTTAATAGCACTTGGAACAGCAACCACAAATGTCAATAACGAAAAAATAAACATTCCGGTATTACTCATCCCTACCGTGAACATATGATGAGCCCACACTAGCGAACCTATAAAAGCGATTGCTAAACTTGAATAAGCAATAAATTTATAACCAAAGATTGTTCTGCGTGCAAATACCGGAATAATTTCTGAAATAACTCCCATTGCCGGCAATATCATGATATATACTGCAGGATGTGAATATATCCAAAAGAGATGTTGGAATAATACCGGATCTCCTCCAAGTGTTGGATCAAAAATTCCTACACCCAAAACCCGTTCTATAAGTACTAACAGCAAGGTGATTCCAACAATTGGTGTTGCAAGAATCTGTATCCATGCAGTGGAATATAAAGCCCACACAAATAAAGGTAATTTAAACCATTTCATCCCTTTAGCGCGTAAGCGATGGACAGTAGTTACAAAATTAAGACCAGTTAATATTGAAGAAAAGCCAAGAATAAATGCGCCGACCAATGCTGGTAAAACATTTGTTGTTGTGCGTACACTATAAGGTACATAAAATGTCCATCCTGTATCGGCTGCACCACCAGGTAAAAATAATGATGTAAGAGCAGTTAGCCCACCGATAATATATAACCACCATGACAACAAGTTTAGTCGTGGAAAAGAGACGTCTCTTGCACCGATCATTATCGGCAAAAAGAAATTTCCAAATACTGCAGGAATACCCGGTATAATAAACAAGAAAATCATTATTATTCCGTGCAATGTAAAAAGTGTGTTATACGTCTGAGGATCAACGATCGTCTTCCCCAACGTTAATAACTCAAGTCGCATCAACACACCTATAAACACAGCAACGAGGAAAAAAAACATTATTGAACTGAGATACAATATCCCAATCCGTTTATGATCTGTACTGAAAACCCAACCAAGTATACCCTTTTTAATCGACGGATTGTTTATATAATCATAGTCTGTAACAACTGTAGTACTCATAGTATGACCGTGTTATTGTTCTTTATTAGTTTTTGGTTTTTTTACCACAAAAAATACGACAAAGAATACAACAAATACTACAACAACAATACCACTAACACGTACAACATCGAAGGCATAACGTTTACCCTCCGGATCATAGGTGTAGCAATATGAAAGAACTTTTGCAATTGTAGGACCTGTTTTGCCCTCAGCTGCTTCCATTACAGCTAATTTGACATCAAGTGGTAGATGTTTAATTCCATATAGATAGCGCGCAATTTTTCCTTGAGGTGAAATAACTATTAATGCACCCGGATGTACCCACTCCAGCCCATCTCTCTGAAAATAAAAGCCAGCAGCATCTGTAATCCGGTGTATGTTTACACTATCACTTGTTAAAAAATGCCAACCGTTTGGATTCACCTGTCGTTTTATTGAATTGAGATAGTTATCCTTTTTTTCTGCTGCAATTTCCGGTACTTCCGATGGATCAAAACTGAGCGTTATAATCTGATAATCTTTACCTAACTCTAGATTCATTTTTTCCACAACCATAGCAACTTCATTTAATAACGGATTACATATACCCGGACAGCGATAATAAACAAATGTTATGATTGCAGGTTTATTGAGTATTGACGAAAGTTGTACCAAATGTCCAGTTTCATCAAATACTTCAATATCTAATGGTATATATTCTCCTAATTTTTCTACAATGCCAACCGGTGGTGGTAATTGTTGAGCATTTCCGATAGTAAAAAGTGTAAAACAGAAAACTACAAAAACAATATAGTTGTTTACTCTCTTGATGAATTGATAGTTATAAAACATAATCATCACCTATTATAAATCGTTGTAAAAAAAATGATAAATCTGTTTCCATTCCGATATATCGAGAGATGAGATCGTTGGACGTATACCATAGCGTTGTGGTTCGTTAGTCATTATCTTTATAAAATCACTTTCATTTACAGTGGACTGACTAACTGCATACAAGAATGGACTAGCTTTATTTTGATTCATTATATACTCACGAAGAATCGACGCTCCTCTATGATCGGATTTTTGCAAACGTTTCTCAAACTTCCGGAAGTTAGTTATTAAATGCTCATTTTCTTTGAGTATTATTTCAGTCGCTTTTTTAATAGGAACTTGGCCTGTTACAACAACTCCTTTTGATAAACCATAGGTTTCATCAAGTATTTTCAAATCATCAGGTGTATCTTCAGGTACATTGACAGATAAAGATCGTACGTAATGAATTATTGCGAACAATTCTTCAGGTAACAAATAACTAAATGACGACATTGCTGTTCCCGAAATACCTTCTTGAAGTGTTTTGTAGAGTTGTGTAACCTTCTGACCGTTTTTCCATCCAACATTATTAGTAAGATCTTTTGGCTTCGTACTGAGAGTAATAGCAGTTGGTCCATCTCCCTTTCCAGTTTCTCCATGACATGACAGACAACTTGCTTTATATAACTCTGCTCCTTTACTAATTAATTCTATAGATGGTTTCGCTATGGTTATTACGTCAATTGGTGGAATCGTTCTCTTACTTTGATAAGGAATATCCATTACAAATGCTGTAGAATCTTGAAGTACAAGAAGGGGTGCAGTATTCTTACCTACATAATTCAGGTTCCATATATAATGAAGACCGATAATAACAACAATAACCAAAAAATATATATACGAAAAGCCAAATAACCTTTTTGGATTTTTCAGTAAATCCGACCACTCTATTTACGTCTTTACAGTATTCATCTTTTATCTTTTTCCATTAAATGAATCTCAGAATTAACTACATAAATCTTTTTAATTTTTCTATAAATGAAATTTTAAACCTCGTTCCAGCTTTGGATCACCCACAGGAATTAAATTATGTTTATGAGATTTCCGGGAAATAATTACAACAATAAATCCAACTATTACAATGGGAAAACAGAAGTCAATCCAGTTAAAAGAAAATTCAGAATAATACGTCGGTTTGATAAACCAATAAAGATCTATCCATTGAGCAATAAGAAGCCAAAGGGATATAAACTTAAGTTTAGTGACATTCATTTTTGCTTCTTGAGGAAGTAAAACGAGATATGGAACAACAAATTTTACGAGTATTAGAAGTATTGAGATATATTGCCAGCCACCATTCCACCGTTTTATAAACCAAAAGGTTTCTTCCGGTAGATTAGCATACCAAATAAGAAGAAACTGACTGAATGCAATGTATGCCCAAAAATTTATAAATGCAAAAAGCAATGCACCCAGACTATAAAAATGGTCCGCAACTAAAAAAGGTAGACGTTGTGTTTCAAATAATCTTATTACAATATATGTAGTAGCTGCAAGAGCAGATATGACTATCCCAGCAAAAAAATAAACTCCAATAATAGTAGAATACCAATGAGGTTCTGTACTCATAGCCCAGTCGATAGCTAAGAGAGTTACTGTAAGTCCGAAAACAGGTATAAAAACTGCTGCAAGCCTGATATTATTGCGTGTTAGTCTCTCTTCCGCAGTTGAATCCTGTTTCTGAGAGTTTTTTGAAAACAACCAATAAAATAAAACCCATAGCAAGAAACTAATAACTGTACGAGTTATAAAAAAGGGAACATTTAGATATGGCTCCTTTGCTTTTAATAGTTCATCTGCTTCCAATAGTTGTGAATGTGTCCAATGAAACAAATCATCGAGATTGAACAACAATGGCAGCATAAAAAATGGAATATACGGAATAATACCGGACAAAAATTCCGGAATACGCCTCATCGGTACACTCCATACAGCACCACTGATATATTCAAGCGCTACCAGAAACAATGAACCGAGAGCTATGCCAGTAATAAAGAGAAATGCAATTAAATTGTTTACTGAAGCTCTTTGTGCATCAACAAAAAATGCTAGCACTGAAAAAATAACTCCAATTAATAACACAATTATTCCTTTTCTAAGGGTCGATACCGAAATCGGATTTTTTATTTGAATATTCATTTTAAATCTTCCTCTTTCGGATTATGTGCTCTCTGCAACACTCGTATATAGTGAACAATTGCCCACCTGTCTTCTCGAGAAATCTGCGACGCATATCCAGGCATTATATTCTGCCCTTCTGTAATAATATGATAAATACCACCATCTTTCATTGCCCTCATCTTATCGGAATGTAATGTTGGTGGATTGGGGAATTGACCACGTAAACGACTATCACCATGTCCAAAATTTCCGTGACATGGACTACAAAAAGTCAGATACTTAGATTTGCCGCGTTCAATGACTTCCTTTGTCGGTAATAATGGGTTAAGAAGATACTTTTCAGCCTCTGCTGGTTGACCGGAATATGGATATGGCATAAAACCGCGAGCTACTGTGCCAGTTACAGGTTTTTGCATACCAATGCCATTGCTAAAAATTGAACTTTTTTCTTGAGACTTTATTTTTTCCTGTAACATCATCCAGTTAAACGGTTGCATAAACATTAATTTGTTTAATGTAAAATATGTTACAGCAGAGCTCGTTAAACCAATAACGATGAGCAGTAGAATAAATTTTAAATCGTATACTTTTGGTTTATGGTTCAGCTCTTCGAGATTGTAATAAATAATTTCAAGAGTCTGAGGGTTAAGACTTTCAAGGAATTCTTTTGTTTTTTCAAAATCAAATATCGGATCTGTAGCTTCAATAGCAATACCATACTTATCTGAAGAAACCGCCTTCATATAAGAGGTATCGTGGAGCGGATGAGAAATGTTCGGAAATTTAAAGTATAAAACTATCAATACTATGGTCGATAAAACAGCTGTAAACAAAACTGTAATTTCGAATGATACTGGTACAAAAGCCGGCCACGACCAGAAAGGTTTACCACCAATAACAAGAGGATATTCATAGAGAGTAATCCACGTTATAAGCGTTACCGCCGATATAACACCTATTAAACCAAATATAAATGCAAAAATTCCAATCTTTGTAGTTGGCAACTTCATTGCCTTTTCCAAACCATGCACTGGATAAGGTGTATGAACATCATACCTGGTATAACCAGCATCGCGAACTTTAGAGACAGCATCAATAATTTCATTCGGTGAATTAAATAATACTGTTAATGCAAATATGTTTTTATCATTTACCATATGAGTCAATGTTTCTTAGGTTGTGAACCATCTAAAACTGCTTTTAATTCAGACATAGCCACTGCAGGTAAAAATCTGACAAAGAGTAATACTAGTGTAAAGAATAATCCAAAACCAAGGGCAAGTATTCCAAAATCATACAGCGTTGGTGTAAAATGGCCCCAACTGGATGGTAAAAAATCGCGTGAAAGTGTTGTCACTACAATAACGTAGCGTTCGAACCACATACCAACATTGACTAATACACCAATAGTAAACATTATAGGAATGTGATGTCTTATTCCCTTGAACCAAAAGAGTTGAGGGAATACTACGTTGCATACTACCATTGTCCAGTATGCCCAAGCGTACGGTCCAAGAGCTCTATTGAGAAAAACAAACCTCTCAAATTGATTACCGCTGTACCATGCTATAAAAAACTCCATTGCATAAGCATATCCAACCATGCTTCCCGTCAGAAGTATAATTTTATTCATATTATCCAAATGGTTCATCGTTATAATATGTTCAAGTTTGAACATCTTTCTGACAATAATCATAACATTTTGTACCATTGCAAAACCTGAAAATACTGCACCAGCTACAAAATATGGCGGGAAAATAGTGGTATGCCATCCGGGATTAATTGATACTGCAAAATCAAAACTGACTATTGTATGTACAGATAATACAAGCGGAGTTGCTAAACCGGCAAGTATAAGGTAAAGACGTTCATAATGTTGCCAATGTTTATTTGAAAAACGCCATCCAAGGCTCAAAACAGAATACACAATTTTTTTAATTTTTTGTTGTGTGCGATCCCGTAAAGTAGCAAAATCTGGTATTAAACCGAGATACCAGAAAATAAATGAAACAATCAAGTATGTGTTAACTGCAAAAACATCCCAAACAAGTGGTGAGATAAAGTTTATCCATAAACCATGTTGATTCGGATACGGAAACAGATACCCTGCTAACCATACCCGACCAAGATGTACAACTGTTACAAACATTGCAGCACATAGCACAGCAAATATTGTCATTGCTTCTGCAAAACGTGCAATTGCATTACGCCATCGCTGGCGCAAAAGGAAAAGAATCGCTGAAATCAGTGTTCCTGCATGCCCAATTCCAACCCAGAAAACAAAGTTCGTTACATCAAATGCCCATGCAACCGGTTGATTTAAACCCAACAAACCTAGTCCTTTGAAGAGCAACAATCCTACTGTTATGAGACCAAGCATTAACAACGAAGAAGCAATGCCAAAGGCAATCCACCACCGGCGAGAAGGAAAGCGGTTGAGCGGTGCTTCTATCACTTCATCGATTTCTGCAAGTTGAACTCTTCTAGTTGTAATAGGTGGCTCAACTTTATAGCTGTTAATTGTTTCTGTGGTCATATATTTGTCAATTTTGCAACATATGTTACATTTGGTTTTACATTTAATTCTTCAAGTACGAAATACCCTAACGGATGGTTTCTATATAGTGTTACTTCAGAATCGCTATCATTCATATCACCGAAAACTATTGCATCTGCAGGACATGCCTCCTGACAAGCTGTCTTTACATCTGTACCATTAACCTGCCTGCCCTGTTCTGTTGCCCGTTGCCGTGCTTCCATGATTCTCTGAACACAAAATGTGCACTTTTCAATTACTCCTCGCGATCGTATCGTTACTTCGGGATTATAAAGCAATTGCATAGGCTGCTGTCGGTAATAACCATCAGCCAGATAATCGCGCCAATTAAAGAAATTAAATCTTCTGACCTTGTAAGGGCAGTTATTCGAACAATATCGTGTACCCACACATCGGTTGTAAACCATCTGATTTAATCCGTCAGGACTATGATTTGTTGCATTAACAGGACATACATTCTCGCATGGTGCATTATCACAATGTTGACATAGCATAGGCTGAAAACGGACAGAAGGATTATCTTCACTCCCCGAATAATATCGGTCTATTCTGATCCAATGCATTTCTCTCCCTCGCTCGACCTGCTCTTTGCCAACAACAGGAATATTATTTTCAACACTACACGAAGCTACACAGGCCGAACATCCTACACACTTATTGAGGTCAATTGCCATTGCCCACTTAACACCGGTATATTGAATTTCTTTTGTGATACTTTTTTGCTCGGTTTTATGTTTTTGTAAAAACTCGGGATTCTTTTTGAAATCCTCTAAGGTACCCTCTTGAATAATGTGTCGTTTAAGATGAAGATCTTTAAGAAAAACGTCACGCAATGAGTGGTGTTCCTGAGTTGATACCAATCGATATTGAAGACCGGTTTTAGCTACTTTGGAACCGTCGTATATTTTACAATAATTGATAGATGTTTTTGAAATCAATGATTGAATATTTACACCAACTTCACTACCTACGGGACCGGCACTTGTTCTACCATAACCGAGTGATAGAGAAATGTAATAGTCAGCCTGACCTGGTTGAATGAATACCGGCATTTGTACTGAACCATGAGGTAAAGTTATTTCTACGACATCATTATTCGTTAAACCGAGCTTCTCAGCTGTTTTTGGAGAAATGGCTGCATAGTTATCCCATACTACTTTAGAAATCGGATGTGGAAGTTCCTGTAACCAGCCATTGTTTGCGAAAGTACCATCCGAAAGATAATAACTTTCAAAAATTCCAATCGTAAATTCTTTTGGTACTGAACTTTGCTTTGGTTGATACACGTTTATATTAAACTGTCGTTTTGTATATATTTTTTTCCGAAGCTCAACAATACCATCGTGTAATGCCGAAAACCAGAACTTTTTAAAGTCAACCGATGGCTTTATTGATGTATACATTTCATCTTTCCAACGCTCCATTAAGTATTTATGATAAAGATCATTACTGTATGCACCTTTCACCCAGGAGAGTATTACTGCTTCTTTTTGTCTGGTGTTATAAAGTGGAGTTATTACTGGTTGCTGTAACGAAAGAATGCCAGTCCTTACCTGAAAATCACCCCATGATTCAAAATCGTGATTGACTGGCAACACAACAGTTGAATACTTACTAGTTTCATTGAAACTTTCAGTTAACGTCACTACAAAAGGCACAAATCGAAGCGCTTCTTTATAATTTAGTTCCTTTGGCAACTGATAGACCGGATTACAATTGAAATGAATGAGAGCACCAATATTTCCATTTTTCATTTTCTCTATTAGCGACAAGAATTCCTCAACAGGCGAGAGAGGAGTAAATGTTACTATTTTTTGATTGCTACTATACAAAGCTGTATTACCCAGTAACTCATTTAAATAATTGACAGCTATATGAACATCTTCATCAAGATTATCACCAGCGTAAACAATAGCTTCACCTTTATGGGATCTGAGATCTGTTATTAATTTCTGTAAGGTTTTAATTGATATACTATTTTGCTCTGCAAACTTTTGAAAAGCTACTGAAAGCGAATTATTATTACTCCGTATTTCGCCGATAAGAAGATTTACAAAATCAAGTTGTAGTTTTGGATTTAGCGGTATGCGCGCATCTGCATTAGCACCTGTTAATGTTACCGTACCTTCAATTGAATACAAACGGTTAAATTCTCCGGACTTTAATATAGAACGTCGTGTTGCAAATTTTCGTATTTGCTCAACACTCATCCCCTCTATACCTAAAATATCGGCTTCCAAAGCAACAATAATTTTAGCATTTTCCCATAGTATTACGGGTATTTCTTCTGAACTATAACACTTTTGCCAAGCAGCCGTTCTGGAAATGCTTTTGGTAGACGAATAACAGTAAAATTTCGTAGTTGGATATAATTCTTTAAATTCGTCGAGTACCTTTTTAGCTGTGGGAGAATAAATCGGTTTTATTATAAATGCTATTTCCTTCTTATTATTAACTGCATCACGCAGTTTTCTTACAATTTCACTATCTGTTTGCTCCCACGATATAGACTCAATTCTACCATCAGAATGAACATATTGCGGTTCACGGAGTCTGTAGGGATCATATAAGTTTAATATACTCGCTTGACCTTTAGCGCATATCTTACCTTTATTGATTGGATGCTCCGGATTTCCATCAACTTTAATAGGGCGTCCTTCTCTCGTTTTTATCAGAATACCGCAACATTGATCACAGGCAGCACATGTCGATGCATAATAGAGAGGAACGCCGGGTGTAAGTTCTTCAGGTTTTTTATTGTATGGTACAATTTCACCTTTATCAAAATAATCTGTGCATCCGGTTAAACTTACAGCTGCTAAAGAAGAAATGAGCGCGAAGAATCGACGCCGCGAAATTACAGGCATATCTTCAGGATTAGGCACACCTGTAATATCTTTAAATTCGTCAAGTTTTGTTTCCGAATTTTTTTCGGGATAATACAATTCTTCTAAACTTTTCCAATAATTTTGTCTCTTTTCCATAGCAAAACTATTTTATTTTTTTCTGGATATTGCATCCGGATGAACAGAAATATTAATATTAATCGAACTGTTCGTATTTGTTTTTTTATATATTTTTTTAGAAACAGATTTAAACATAAATACCGGTATAAACAAGATTCCTATACTTTTCAAAAAATTCCGTCGCTGGTTAATAATATTCTGAACATTGTCCCTCTTTTTCATATTGTAACCTCACACTTAACGATGACACGCTGCACAATGAACAGGGCCGTTATTGATATTAGCAATATGCTTGAATTCTTCATGAGCAGTACGGTGACAGTCGAGACAAGCCGCCATTGTGAACTTTGATACCTGAGTTATCACATCCATATTCTCCACATTTCCATGACAACTTTCACACGGAATTCCTTTGTTGACATGCACACTATGGTTAAAATAAGCGTAATCCGCGATACGATGCACTCGTTTCCAGAATATTGTTCCTCCACTTTCATAGATTTGAGTTAGTTTTATTATATCAGGCTTGTCTTTTCTTGCAACTATGTGACAGTTCATGCATGTTGCAACATCTGGTATTGTGGCATGCGCTGATGTTGTTACACCAGTGTGACAATACTGACAATCAATTTGCATCAAACCTGCATGAAGTTTATGGGAAAATGGAATCGGTTGCCGTGGCGCATAACCTACACCATCACGTTCGGCTCTGGAAATAAAAAAAGTAATAACAAAACCACTAAAAATTGCGAAGAAAATTAGCGGTACACGTATTTTCAGGGTATAATCGATTTCTGTTTTTTTCATTAGAAAACGTAATACTATTTAACGTCAATATAGTAACGCGGAATCATAATTATCAAATAAAATTTTTTTATTAACAAACATTTATAAAGTAAAAATAATTCCCATAGATATATATTTTGTTTGTAAAATTTCGAATGGAATGATACAATAGTAATGAATCCAGTAACAATAAAATTTTTTATCATTATTTCTCACCCGATAATGAGATACTGATTCAGAAAATACTTCTTATGTCTCTTACGTGGCTAAGAGTACTTTTGCTGTATGGATGGTTAAATCGTTGGTGTAATTTTTGTCTCTGGTATTTCTTTTACTTTATTTTCCCGAAACCGGTATTGCTGAAGTTTGGAATTTGCGAGTTGGTAACGATCACTATTCGGGTATCGTTGAACAAGCTGTTCGTATGCCCATCTGGCTTTTTTCATATCGCCAAGTTGCTCATAGCACCGGCCAAGCATAAAGTATGCATCTGCCTGTTTATTGGATTGAGGCCAGCTTATAACATTTTCAAAGGACTTAATAGCTTGTTGATATTTTTTCTTTGCGAAATAGCTTTCGCCTATCCAGTATTCACAATTATCAGCAAGAACTTCCTGAATTCCCATATCCTGAAGCTGCCGAAATGAATCGATTGCCCTACTATATTGCCGTTGCATAAAAAGGTTTAGTGCCCCTTCATAGCCAACATAGAACTCTGTTGCGTGGTATGCAGGTCGTACAGGAAGTGATTCATATGTTGACTTAGAGCTGTAATTAGAAGACCGTAAGTCCGATATTTCTTGAGATAATTTTCGACCTTCAGACTGAGCAAACTCTAACTGTTTCTCGAGAGTAGATTGTTTTGACAAAGTAGCTAACTGACGTGCTTCGAGTTCTGCAATACGAGCCTGCAGGTTATCAACTAGTTTTGTCACTCGTGCCAAAGAATCACGTAATGCTATAAGATGCTTTTCTGCAGATTGGTCGACAATTATTTGAGGCTGGGTTGTAGTTCGCATCCGAGCTTTGACGGGACTAAAAAATTCACTTTTAGTTTTTGTCTGTTTTATTGGTTGTGTAACTGTACAACCATTAGATGCTATCAGGATTATACATCCGATTACTGAACTCAAAATAAACTTTTTCATAACACACCTCCTTTTATTCAGTCGGAGGATTTTTCTTCATCGAAATGATATATGCTGAAAAGCCAAGTACTCCGACTGTAATTATCGCTGCAGTTACATTGTCAAGTGCTGCAGCTTTTTTTGGTACCGCTGGTGGTGCGGGTTGTCGTTGTGTTGGATAGTAATCTTTCCAAGGTATCTGGACAACATCAGCCACCTGGAATTCAAATTCGTAGTTTTTTGGCACTCTATTAAATTCTAACGGCAACAATACCGTAATTGGTTTTCCTACACTTTGCAGTATTTCGTTGCGTAATTGTTCATCCTTTTTATCTACCGTTGGCAGTAAATCGACTTCTACCCATCTGTCTCCGTTGAAGTAGATGTTTTGACGCGGTATTATAAGATCCTTTACATATCCCATCGATGGAATAAGCATTGAGTATGCTAATAAAGATGTATCGACATACAGATTATGGCTATGACGAACAGGGAAATAGTTTCCATTGATACTGATTGCAGCTTTATCCCATCGGATTTGAAGATCGGAATCGGAAATATTCTGGAGTTGGAAACGAATTGCTGCTTCATCAAATATAAATTGCACAATAATGCTGTCGTCCTGAAAGATCATTTAATTACTTTCAACAGGATACGTCATTTTGAATTTGTATGCATATTTATTCCCGATGCCTGGTGAAAACTGTGTTGTAGAGCCACAACCTGCCAACACGATAAGTAAAAGCATAAGGCTGTACATAGCTAATCGTTTGGTGGTAATATTCATACGCTTACGTAGCGCCTCCTTTTCCTTTATTTAATAAGAACCATCTTCTTTGTGCTTACATATTCACCCGCAAGCAATCGATAGAAGTAAACTCCGGAAGCAACACGTCTGTTACCTTCGTCTCTACCATCCCACACAACCCGATATCGTCCAACATCACGTACACCTGGTTCAAGCGTGCGAACTTTTTGTCCGAGGATATTAAAGATCTGAATTGCAACACGTGGTAATTTGCCTGCAATTTCAGGTACATCAAATTCGATTGTTGTAGACGGATTAAACGGATTTGGATAGTTCTGGTATAACATCCATTCCGATGGAATATTTGCTGTAATATCCTGTGCAACAAATGGCACCA
>FWPV01006621.1_pt1 | contig 21871 bp, 16 predicted proteins | sample 2228371 | NCBI WGS metagenome assembly FWPV01 (sample SAMEA103939776, study PRJEB20133) | metagenome | reverse complement strand
AAATACCAGATCAGAAATTCAAAAGAGAAATAGATGCTGAAATAAATTACTGCCATGGTTCAGTATGACAGTATTGGAAATGAAATGCCATTGGCAGGATAGTTTTTTTGATATAAATCGGGCTGTTGACATTCAGAAAATTTAAGTTATAATTCCTTATGATTAAGTCTGTTATTAAGCGTGATGGCACAGTCGTTGATTTCCAGGCAGAAAAGATTTATGCGGCAATTGAAAAAGCACTGCGCGCAACAAATGAAGATATTACACTCGCAAAAAAAATTGGTGATGAGGTAATTGCTGAACTGGAGAGAAAATTTGGGAGTCTCAAGCCAAATGTGGAAGATATTCAGGATATTGTTGAACAGACATTAATCAAAAACAATAAATTCAATACGGCACGGGCATACATTATCTACCGTCAATTGAGAACAGACATAAGAAATAAGAAGTTTGTGCTGGGTATCAAAGACCAGCTCAAACTTTCACTGAATAGTCTGAGGGTTTTGAGCGAAAGATATTTGCGTCAGGATAGCAAGGGTAAGCCGATTGAGACACCGAGCGATATGTTCCGCAGGGTTGCCCGGGCAATTGCCCAGGTGGATGCGAATTATGAAGAAGATCCATCAAAATCTGAAGAAGAATTTTTTGAAGTCATGGCAAATCTTGAATTCCTGCCCAATTCACCCACCTTAATGAATGCGGGATGTGAACTTGGTCAGCTTTCTGCTTGTTTTGTTCTACCGATCAATGATTCCCTGGTGAGCATTTTTGATACCCTGAAGCATACTGCACTTATACACCAATCAGGAGGTGGAACAGGGTTTTCATTTTCGCATATCAGACCAAAAGGCGACATGGTCAGATCAACCATGGGCATTGCCTCAGGTCCATTATCTTTTATGAAGATTTATGATTGCGCAACTGAGGTTATAAAGCAGGGTGGAAAGCGCCGCGGGGCAAATATGGGTGTGCTCAATATAGAACATCCTGATATTATTGATTTTATCCAGGCAAAAGAAAAAGAGGGTGAGTTTTCAAATTTTAATATTTCTGTTGCAGTAACTGATGATTTTATTAACCGCGCAATAAATAACCAGGGTTATGATCTCATCAATCCCCGTGATGGTAAACCTGTGAAGAATCTTAATGCCCGGGATGTTTTTGATATGATCATCCTCAATGCCTGGAAGAACGGTGATCCGGGAATGATATTTATTGATGAAATCAACCGCAAGAACCCGACACCAGGGCTTGGTATGATTGAATGCACAAATCCATGTGGTGAAGTGCCATTGTTACCATACGAGTCCTGCAATCTCGGTTCAATTAATCTCGCAAGGATGTTTGCTGATAACAAGTTTAGTTATGAAAAATTTAAGCAAACAATCCATATTGCGATTCATTTTCTTGATAATATAATTGATGCCAATAAATACCCTCTGCCTGAGGTTGAGAAGCTCACCAGAGGTAATCGCAAAATCGGCCTTGGTATTATGGGATTTGCAGATTGCCTTATCAAAATGGGTATTCCTTATGATTCTGAGGCAGCACTGAACTTTGCTGATGAATTGGCAAGTTTCTTGCAGAGTGAGGCGCGCAGGGCATCAGCCATGCTCGGTGAAAAACGCGGTTCATTCCCGAATATTGATAAATCAATTTTCAGAGATTCTGCACCAATGAGAAATGCTACAGTAACATCAATTGCGCCAACAGGAACCATAAGTATTATTGCAGATACTTCCTCAGGCATTGAGCCATTGTTTTCAGTTGGTTATTTGCGTAATGTGCTTGATACAACACTTGTTGTTCTGAATCCGATATTTGAGGAAATTGCACGAAGCAGGGGATTCTTTTCTCCTGAGCTGGTCTCAGAGATAGTGCACCAGGGTTCTTTGAAGAGGATAAAAGGTATTCCCGAGGATATTAAAAGATTGTTCCCTATCGCCCATGAAATTATGCCGGAAATGCACATAAAAATGCAGGCAATATTTCAGAAGCGCATTGACAATGCAGTGAGCAAGACAATTAATCTGCCTGAGGATGCAACACTGGAGCAAACACGAACTGCATTCCTTATGGCGCACAAACTACGGTGTAAGGGAATTACTATTTACAGATATAATAGCAGGAAAAGTCAGGTGCTGGAATTCGGAGATATTGAATATCAAAAGAGATGCGGCAGCGGGGTGTGTGAGATATGATTTGTGGGGCAATTCAAGGCAAATTAGGGCAATTGAGGGCAATTATGGGTAGATTAGTTGGGAAAGAAAGTGGCTTAGGAATAAAAGGAGATTTCTGAAATGAATTGGATCAAGGCAAAGAGATTGTGTTCATTTACTGCGGTTCCGTATACAGGAAATCCTGCCTGGGTTATAATCGGTATGAAACCATTTTCTGACGAAAGGGTTATGATTAAGCTTGCACGGGAACTGAATCCAGTTTCAGATACGACATTTGTTTTTCCCGGAGATAATGAATCAGATATTATTTTGCGTTTTTTCAGCAGTTCAGATGAGATAAATTTTTCCGGGCATGGTGCAGTCGCTGCCTATTATGCAATTGAAAACGAAGATATGATTATGCTAAAAGAACCAATGACGATACTGAAACAGAAAACAAAATCCGGGATCCAGGCAGTGGAACTTCGCGTTGCCGATGGGAAAATCCATCGGGTTACGATTTCGCTGCCACCACCTAGTACATTAAGCACTAATCTGGATATCAAAAACATTGCCAGATTTCTGGGTATATCGCCGGTGGATATTTCAGAAACAAATCTTCCATTGAGCACTGTTCAATCTGGCCACCCTGAGATTATTGTTCCGGTGAAATCATTGCCCCAGTTACTTGATATCAAACCTAATTTTGTTTTGATGAAAAACTTTTGTGAAAGGTTGAAGATTGTCGGAGTTGTAGTATTTACCACAGAGACCAATGATCCTGAAGCAAATGCCCACATGCGTCATTTTGCACCGGCAGTCGGAATAAATGAAGATCCGGCATCAGGTGGCGCAGCAGTTGTCCTGGGTTATTACCTTGTTAAGAATGGTGTTGTGCCTGCTGAAGAAACAACGCGCATCGTCATTGAGCAGGGTTATTCACTTGAGATGCCCGCTTTAGTATATGTTCATGTTTATACCTATAATAAGGACATTCTGCGTGTTGCATTTGGTGGTCAGGCAGTACTGACATTTGAGGGACGTATGCTGATACCCTGAGAAAACCCTATTTTGCTTGACTTTCTGATAATTTTAACTACAATATTATTCAGGGAGGTTCTATGAACATGACTAAAGCAATTACTCTCTTTAATAACAAGAAAGCAACATATTTTGATTGGCTCGCGGAATTGAATTGGGTAAAGAAGATCGGTTTATCTTTGTTTTTTGCAGTTGTTACAGGTATTTTTGCGCAGATCAGAATTCCACTTCCATGGACGCCTGTGCCAATAACCGGGCAGGTTTTTGCAGTACTATTGGCTGGTGTATTACTTGGTGGTTTATATGGTGGTTTGAGCATGACTTTCTATGTCTGCCTGGGAGTACTTGGTATTCCCTGGTTTGCTGGTTTTCGTTCAGGATTAACACTGGGACCGACACTGGGCTATCTCATTGGATTTATTCCTGCGGCTATCTTTGTGGGTAGTTTTGCCTTCAAAAATCGACGCCTTTTTTCTCAAATATTAATTATGCTGATTGGCATATTGATAATCTATTTGATTGGCGCCCTCAATTTTTCTGTAGTAATGCAGACCAATTTTGCCATGACACTGAAGATGGCGGTAATACCTTTTATTCCGTTTGATATTGTGAAGGCAATTGTTGCGGGATTTGTATCACGAATAATTATACCTGAAGAACCAGATTGAAGATACTTGTTTATGTTTCAAAGAAGTTTTTTCTTGAAATTTTTACTGATAGGAGTGGTGACTATGGCTCAAGACTGTAAGGCAGGCGAATATCGGGAGTCAATCCATGCTGGCACCTGGTATCCAGGAAAAGAAAGAGAACTGCGGGAGACAATAAGTACCTATTTGAAAAATGCACGCGTAAAGGCAAGTGGTGAGATTTGTTGTCTGGTTAGCCCGCACGCTGGATATATGTATTCAGGGCCATTTGCTGCATTCGCATATCGTGCTGTTGAAGGCAAAGAGTATGATGCTGTGATAATAATCGGACCGAGTCATCGTTTTGGTTTTTATGGTGTTTCTGTTGATAGGATGGCGGGTAGAAAGACACCCCTGGGGAAAGTAGATTTTGATTGTGAACTTGCAGAAAATATTATCAAACAGAATACAAAACTGATTAAATATGATCCTCAGGCACACGCTGAAGAGCACTCAGTGGAAATTCAGGTGCCGTTCTTACAAATGGTTATCAAGAAGTTAAGGACAGTGGAGATTGTAATGGGTTCACAGGATTTGAATACCTGTAAAGCACTGGCTGAGGCGATTCTTAATGCAAGTAAGGATAAGAGAATTCTTGTGGTTGCAAGTTCGGATTTATCACATTATCATAGTCAGGAAAGTGCTGAGAAATTAGATAATCTGGTTATTGAATCCATAGAAAAATTTGACCCGGAGTTATTACACAGACGGTTATCGACTGACAGTTGTGAAGCGTGTGGTGGTGGACCTATTGTTACTGCAATGTATACTGCGAAAAGAATGGGAGCGAATGCTGCGCGGGTATTGATTTATGGAACAAGTGGCAATGTTACGGGTGATTATTCCCAGGTTGTAGGTTATCTTGCTGCTGCATTTTTTAAGGGTGATGAAGAAAAGCACAGGCAGGTTGGTGTTGATCTTGGTTTCACAGAAGAAGAAAAAAAATTAATTAAGGAAATTGCAAAAGAGACAATTGAGGCAGTGGTAAAAGGGAAAAAGCCGCCGGAATTCAAGGATTTGCCCAAAAAATTGACTGAACCATATGGAGTATTTGTGACCATTACCAAACACGGTAATCTAAGGGGTTGCATCGGACATATTATTGCTGACCAACCTTTGTATAAGTCCTGCCAGGAAATGGCAAAAGCAGCGGCTCTGCATGATCCACGATTTAGTCCTGTTTCTGAAAAAGAGCTGCCCGATCTGGAAATTGAAATTTCTATTTTGACCCCGCCTGAGAAAGTGGTAGATTTTAAAGATATTGTAATTGGCAGAGATGGACTTATTGTCCGACGGGGCTATTACAGTGGTTTGTTATTGCCTCAGGTTGCAACGGATTATGGCTGGAGCGTAGAGGAGTTTCTTGAGAACACCTGTATGAAGGCTGGATTACCAGAAGATGCCTATAAAATGGAAGGAACAGAGGTATACAAATTTTCAGCACAGGTTTTTTGATAGGAGAAACAAAATAAAAAAGATAAAAGAGCTAACAAACACAGTAAGCGATATTGGGTTTGCAAAACTTGATTTACACAGGGAAATCAGAAAGGGTTTTCCTGAGGTGATTTTCTGCCCTGGTAAATCTGAGAAGCAGATTATTGAATGTGCACTAAATATTTACAAGTTTAATAAGCGCGTGCTTCTTACGAGAGTTGAACCTCAGATTGCAAGATTGCTCAAGAAAAGGTTCAAATCCGGCAAATATTTTCCAGAGGCAAGACTTTACTATGTGGGGACTTTTAAGAAGCAGTCAGGTCAGGTTGCAGTCATTTGTGCGGGAACCGGTGATATTCCTGTGGCAGAAGAAGCTGCAATAACTGCTGAAATAATGGGCAGCAGGGTTAAAAGAATTTATGATGTTGGTGTTGCTGGATTGCACCGTTTGTTGAGCTTTCAAAGAGAAATTCGTAAAGCACGGGTGCTTGTGGTTGTCGCAGGAATGGATGGAGTTTTGCCATCAGTGGTTGCTGGATTATTTCCAGCGCCAGTGATTGCAGTCCCAACAAGTGTGGGTTATGGTGCCAATTTTGCCGGGCTTTCGTCATTGCTGACAATGTTGAACTGTTGTGCACCGGGTGTTGCAGTTGTGAATATTGATAATGGTTTTGGCGCAGGTTACATAGCATCAGTAATAAATAATCTATGATTAGTTTTGATAAAGTAACCAAAATCTATCAGAAAAACTGGGTTGCACTGGATGAGGTTTCACTTGAAGTTCAGAAGGGCGAGTTCATTTTTATTACCGGTCCCACAGGTGCGGGTAAAAGCACGATTATAAAACTGATTTACAAAGAAGAAGAACCGACAAAGGGAACTGTTAAGGTGCTGGATTACAATCTCCATTTCCTGAAACGAAACAAGATTCCTGAATTTCGCAGAAAAATTGGTGTAATTTTCCAGGATTTCAAACTTTTACCAGACAGGACTGTTGAAGAAAATGTTGCTTTCGCACTTGAGGTTACTGATATTCCACCCCGGGACTTGAAGAAGAAGGTATTTGATATTCTGGCTTATATGCGACTGAGTCACAAGAAGTTCAATTATCCCTATCAACTTTCTGGAGGTGAACAACAAAAGATTGCAATTGCCCGCGCCCTTGTTCGTGACCCATTTATTCTTCTCGCCGATGAGCCTACAGGTAATCTTGATTTAAAGAGTTCTCAGGAAATACTGGAAATTTTGCTGGATATAAACTACAAAGGAACGACAATTCTAATGGCAACACATAATCAGTTGCTTGTGAGAAAGGCAAAAAAGAGAATAATTCATCTTCAGGATGGAAAAATGGTTTCCGACAAATAAGGAATCGTGATATGTCTTTACGCATTGGCATCAGAGAAGGTATTAGAACAATAGTTCGTAGTAGGTCATTGTTCATTCTTTCACTATTGGTGGCTGCTATTTCATTTTACCTGCTATCAATTTTTGGTCTGGTCACTGTAAATCTTTATAGAATGGCAAATGTTCTTGATGAAAAGATTGAGATAATTGTTTTTCTTGAAGAGCGCGCTAATATCCAGCAATTGAAGGAGAGTATAAAGAAAATAAATGGTGTGCGTGATATTATTTATGTCTCTGCTGAAACTGCACTAAAACAACTTCAGGAAGAGGTTGCAGAAACACGAGAAATTGTTAAAGTCTTTGAAACCAATCCCCTGCCAGCTTCAATTCGTATAAAGCTGGAGCCTAATTTTCGTAATGTGCGAGGACTTGAAGAGATAAGTCAAAAAGTTCTTTTGTTGAAAGGCGTAAAAGATGTAATTTACGGCGGTGAACTTGTTGACCAGTTGAAGAGAATTACACACATTATGCTTTTTTTTGATATTGGTTTGCTAATAATAATCACCCTTTCGGTTATTTTTGTAATCTTTCAGACAATCAAATTAACGATCTTTGCGCATTCAACCGAGATTGAGATTATGAGGCTCGTTGGAGCAACAGATACCTTTATTACAATTCCTTTTGTATTTCAGGGATTGGTACAGGGAATGCTGGGCGGTTTGATAGCATATCTATTGCTGAGTATTTCAACACGCATAGCCTCATCTTTCTTTGCCATACCGTTCTTCCCGAGATTGGCATTTTTTGCCAGCAGCATAGTCTTTGGAATGGTTTTTGGCATCATTGGTTCAAGTATTGCACTGAGAAGATTTTTGAAATGAACTTATTGATAATATTAATGTGTATTTTTTCTCAAATCAGCGCCAAAGAGAAAGAACTTACAGAATTGAAGAAGAAGTTGAATGAAGTCAGGCAGGAAATAAGACAGCTCGAAAAAGAGAAGTCAGGAGCACTGGCACGGATTGAAAAGATTGATGAAGCAATCAATCTTTCTACTGAATATATTGATCGACTCACTACTCAGGAAGCTGAAGAAAGACATAGAGTGGAAGCACTCAATCGTGAAATTGTTCGTCTTGAATCCAAAATGAAATTCCAGATGGATGAATTGCGTGAGCGTTTGATTCGTTTATACAAATGGACACCATTCTATAGACTTGAAATATTGATGTCTTCTAAATCAATTCCAGAGATACTCTCCACTTCTTACTATCTTCAACTGCTTGCCAAGAACGATAAGAAATTATTCTTTGAGTTCAAAAACGACTGGAATAAATATCTGGTTGATAAAAAAATGCGTGAGGAGTTGATCATTCTTCTGGAAACAAGACGACAGGAAAAAGAGCAGGAACTTACACAATTGAGCAAAGAACGGCAGGAAAAACAGAAACTTCTGGATGATATGGCGAAGAAGGAGACTGAGAAAAAGAAGATTGAAAAAGAACTTAAGAGTGCCCAGCGAAAACTTGAAGATTTGATTGTATCATTGAGGAAGAAAAAAGAGAAGGAGACTGCGAGTGCCAATAGTTATTTTGAAATGAACAAAGGCAAAATACCCTGGCCCTGTAAAGGTTCAGTGGGAACAAAGTTTGGTAAGGTTGTGCATCCAAAATACAATACCACAACAAAGAACAACGGTATTGATATTTTGAGCATGCCAGGAGAAAATGTTTATGCTGTTGCACAGGGTAAGGTTGTCTATGCGGGAAAGTTCATGGGTTACGGCAACCTGGTACTGATTGATCATTTGGATGGATTTTATTCGCTTTATGGCCATCTTTCTGAGATACTCGTAAAGGTTGGAGATGAAATTCCTGCAGGCAGACTTATTGGTAGGGTGGGTGAAAGTGGTTCACTGTCTGGTCCAATGTTGCATTTTGAATTGAGAAAAGAAGGTAAACCAGTAGACCCACTGGTTTACCTTGAGTAACAGTTTAGTCGTTCTAACATTTGCCCTGAATTTCCACCTCTCGTATTGATTTTGTAGCGCTTACAAGGTATGCAGTATGAGTAATCCCGCGCTCCCTGGGCCTGATACCCCTTTCACGCACCAGGATTTCTCGCTGCAGGATTTCACTTATGCGGATGCGAATAAAACCATTATCCTGAAGGGTTTCAACGGTCTTTTTTACCTGTTCAACATTAGGACTCCAGCTTACCAGATGATGGCCGTTCTTCAGAGCCAGATGTGCTTTTGGTACAATATCCCATGGTTCGGGTACATCAATAAAGACTGCATCAACATTGTTCTGAAGAAAACCCTCCCGGGCAGCATCTCTGAGATAGAATTCAATTTTGCTTTTATCGGGAATTTTTTCCAGATTTCTCTTTGCGTTCTCAAGAAATTCTTCATTACGTTCATACGAATATACAATCCCATCCGGGGCAACAGTTCTTGTAAGAAATAGTGTTAGTGCACCACTACCAGTTCCAACTTCTATTACCTTTGCACCTGGACCAATAGCTGTTTCAAAGAGCAGATACCCGAGGTCTTTGGGGTAAACGATTGTTGTTTTACGCTTGATTTTTAGCATCAAATCACTAATGGTTGGTTTCAGACAATAAAAATATTTTCCAAGGTGTGTTCTGCCAGCATAACCATATTCTTTATTAATAATATCATCAATCTTGATATCGCCCAGATCAGTTGATATTCTGGTTCCTGCAACAACCTGTATCAGAAAAACTCTTTTTTCATCAAGATATAAGAGAACCAGGTCCTTCTGTTTTATCAAATTGTCTTTCATGCTATCAGTATAATGAAAATGTATTGCTGGTCAATAGATTTTAGGTCATTATCTTGACTAACCTTGGATTTTAATTATCATAATTGTGTTCCATGGATAATGTCCTTGACCTTTCTGACTTTGAGACTTTTTTGATTGGTCAGGGTAGTGAATTGAATACCATCCAGTCTTATTTTTTAGACATAAAACAACTTGGATCTTACCTGAAATTACAAAAAAAAGATCTGATAGAAGCAAAAAGTATTGACCTGCGAAACTTTATTCATTCGTTGTTTGATCTTGGATTGAGTCCGGTTTCAATAAACCGTAAAATCTCAGCGGTCAGGGCGTACTATTGTTATCTGTATTCAGCGGGCATGATTACTACCAATCCGGCAGATAATCTGGAATTATTGAAAGTTGCCAGAAAATTGCCACTGATACTGTCAATTGATGAGACTGTATGTATTATTGAGTCGGCAGATGAAAATTCACCAACTGGCTTGAGGGACAGGGTTTGTCTTGAGTTGCTCTATGGCGCAGGGTTGCGGATTTCCGAACTATTGAACTTGAAACTCAGTGATATTCTTATGGATGAAGGGTTGCTAAGTATTATTGGTAAGGGTAACAAACAGAGGTTTGTTCCATTTGGCAAGAAGGCTTACCATGCACTTTCTGAATACCTGACCAGAGGCAGACCACAGCTGGTAAAGAAACGCAAAGTGCCTTTTCTAATATTGAATGCGCGCGGCGGCAGAATGACCCGAATGGGATTTTTGAAGATACTCCGTAAATATCTGATTAAGTCAGGTGTCAGGAAGAGAGTAACACCACACACTTTCAGACATTCCTATGCTACACATTTATTGCAGGCAGGCGCTGACCTGAGGGCGGTTCAGGAACTACTCGGACACGCTGATATCTCCACAACACAGATTTATACTCATATTGACCGTGAATATCTTAAAGAAGTCCATCGGGAATACCATCCAAGAGAAAGAGAGTCATAGAAAATCATGCGGACAGATAACGGGTATAAAACAGGGATACCAATTCTTATTACTATTTCAATGATTGTTACTTTCTTTTCGTTTTTGCCATGTTTGCATAATGGTTATTGCAACTGGGATGATTATCATCTTATCACTGCAAACAAATCAGTGAAAGACCTGAATTGGAAAACCATTAAAGAAATGTTCACTACAGGTTATGTTGGAACCTATATACCACTCACAGTTCTGTCATTTGCCATTGAGAACAAAATATTTGGTCTGAGGCCATTCGTATCACACAGCATCAATCTGCTATTCCACATTTTGAATGTGGCTTTAGTGTTTCTACTTATCCATAAATTGACCAGAAACACTTTGCTATCTTTTATCGTAAGTATTTTTTTTGGAATTCATCCGCTCCGGGTAGAATCAGTTGCCTGGGCAACAGAAAGAAAAGATATGCTCTATTCTTTTTTCTTTCTGGCGGGTGTGTTAGCATATATTTATTACAGGAAAAATCACTTCAAAAAATATTTATCCCTCTCACTGGTATTTTTTGTTCTATCTGTTCTCTCCAAGCCAATGGCAGTGACATTGCCTTTGGTATTAATACTTGTTGATTACTATTTTGAGAAAAGATTTACTCTGAACCAGATTTATAGCAAGATACCATTCTTTATTCCCGCACTACTATTTGGAATTATTAATATTCATTATCAGGGTTCACACTCATTACCGATAGTAGATTATTTGAAACATTTTTTTGTGTTTTGTTACAATATTCTTTTCTATTTGTATAAAATTTTAATTCCTTTAAATCTTTCGTGCTTTTATCCCTATCCAAATGATTTTGAAATTAGCTTGCCTCTGGTTTTTCTTATTTCACCACTGATAGTTGCAGGACTGGTTCTTGCTGTTATCTTAACAAGAAAGATTACCCACAAAATCATTTTCGGAGCATTATTTTTTGTTATCACAATACTACCGGTCAGTCAGATAGTTCCTCTTATCGCACCGGCAATTGCTGCTGATCGCTATACCTATATCCCGGCAACAGGATTGTTCTTCATTGCTGGTATATCATTTGTCTGGCTATTTGAGCGGTTTAGAAATCGATGGATAATTCAGGGAATTATGTTGTTTTGCTTATTTGTTATGTTGTCGTCGTATGCTATACTCTCCAGCAGAAGATGCAGGGTGTGGAAAGATAGTATTACACTCTGGAATGATGTTCTTCAGAAATTTCCTGAAAGTGGACTTGCATATAACAATCGCGGCAGTGCGTATAATCTGCTCGGTAAATATGATGAAGCGATTGCTGACCTTGATAAAGCAATTCAGCTAAGTAAGGAATCAGCTGTTTCCTACTTCAATCGAGGTACTGCCTATGAACATTTGGGACAATACGAAAAAGCGATTGAAGATTATACAGAAGCCCTGCGTATTCAGCCGGATTTTGCCATCGGCTATGTTGACCGCGGTGCTCTTTTCTGTAGAATGGGTGAATATGATATGGCTTATAATGATTTGACCCGTGCCCTGAAATTAAATCCGAATCTTGCTGAAACATACTACAATCTCGGTGTGCTTTTTTTTCAATTGAAGAATTATGGTCTTGCTGTTGAACAATATGAACATGCCCTGAAACTTGACCCCTATCTTACAGGTGCGTATGTCAGCCGCGCGGATATCTATTTCATAAATGGCGATTATACCCGGGCAATTGAGTACTATACAAAAGCACTGGTGGTCGATTCACTCTATGTTGATGCTTATTACAACCGTGCTATTGCATTTACTCAGATGGGACAGCTGGAAAAAGCCCTGGAAGATTACAACCGGACAATAATGTTAAATCCCCGACACGCTCAAGCTTACAATAATCGCGGGAATATATTTTTGCGCTACAACAATTTTGATAAAGCACTCGCAGATTACAGGCAGGCGATTACCTTTGATTCTAACTATGTTCAAGCCTACTACAATCGAGCAGTTGCATACTACCGGCTCGGTATGCTTGATAGTGCCTTAAAGGATGTTGCACAACTTGAAAAATTGGGAATAGTGCTTGATCCTGATTTTGTTAAGTTGCTGAAGAGATGAAAAATATTGATATTAAAATCATAATGAAAGGAGCCAAAATGACATTCAATATTCTTGTCATAAATCCTGGCGCTGGTTCAACCAGGATTGCCGTATATAGAAATAATAAGCCGGTTTTTGAAGAAAACATAAGGCACAGTTCTGAGGAACTCAAACAATTTCCCCGAATAAGCGATCAGTATCAATGGCGCATGGATCAAATTCTTAATTTCTTAAAGTCAAAGAATTTTGATCTGAAAACCCTGAATGCGGTCGTTGGTAGAGGTGGTCCTTTCAAACCTCTCACAAGTGGTACATATCTTGTTAATCAACAATTGATTCAGGATATCAAGGCAGGTAATTATCAATCTGAACATCCATCATTACTTGGTGCGATGATAGCCAAGGAGATTGCAGATGAACTGGGAATACAAGCATATTTTGTTGATCCTGTTTCGGTTGATGAATTCTGGGAACTTTCAAGGTTTTCTGGTTTAAGAGAAATCAACAGAAAAGCATTGAGCCACGCCTTGAATGTGCGTATGGTTGCAAAAAAGACGGCAAAGAAATTAGGAAAGTCCTACAATAAGTGCAATTTTATTATTGTTCACCTGGGGACGGGCATCACTGTTGCCGCGCATCTGAAAGGAAAGCAGGTTGATTCGTCAAATGCTAATGAGGATGGTCCATTCTCACCGCAGAGAACTGGCGCACTCCCAACAATTCCACTTGTAGAACTCTGTTTCTCGGGTAAATACACTTCTGCTGAAATAAAGAAGAAATTGTTGAGGGAAGGTGGTTTACTGTCATATCTGGGAACTGATGATATAAAAGAGATTGAAAAGAGAATTGATAATGGCGATTCTCATGCGAAACTTGTGTATGATGCTATGATCTATCAGATTGCAAAGGAAGTAGGTGCCTATGCTGTTGTTCTAAAAGGTAAGATTGACGCAATAATTATTACCGGTGGCATTGCCCATTCCAGGCGATTTGTTACTCAATTGAAAAAATGGATAAAATTCTTATCAAAGAGATTTTTTGTGTATCCTGGTGAAGGAGAGATGGAAGCACTTGCCCTTGGTGTCTTGCGCGTACTCCAGCACGAAGAAGAACCAAAAGAATACAAATAGGTATTTAAAAAAATAGTCGTGCGTTTTAAATTCCTTGACCTGTTGAAGGCGTATGCAATACTAATGATGGTCCAGGGTCATACGCTTCATGCGGTACTTGAACCGGTGGCAAAACAAACGGCATTCTATCAATTCTTGCATATGGTCAGAGGATTGACTGCCCCTTGTTTCATATTTGCGAGTGGTTGTGGTATTGCTTTCTCTTTATATCGCAAGAAAGAATCGGATTGGATTAAAATATTGAGGCATCGCATTACACGGATTCTGTCCATACTTGCCGTTGGATATTTTCTTCAACTTCCGAGATTTTCGTTAATGCAGATCTTGACGCAGTTAAGACGGGATGAAATTGTCCAGTTGTTTCGCTGCGACATACTCCAGACAATTGGTTTCACGATTATCATAATGCAAATCGTGATTCTTGTTTTGCGGAAAGAAAAGTTAATCATTCTTTTCAGCCTGATTATATTACCGTTGATAATTCTTCTGACTCCCGAACTAAGCAATAGTGTAAAATCACCGAATTTTTTGACACAACTGGTTACGCCGAAATTTGGTTCAAATTTTCCGCTCTTTCCCTTTTCTGCTTATTTCATTCTTGGCTTGCTTTTCGGGTTAATATTCCATCGTTTTCACTTTGAAGTTGTTACTGTAAAGACAAATATTCTCATTGCTATTTCTGCTATGCTACTCTTTTCTGTTTCATTTGTGGTACAGCATCCAGACTTTTCGTTATTCTATTTCCGAAGCGGGTTATTACTGGGTTTGGTTGTTTTGCTTCTAATTCTTGAAAAAATTCCTGGTAAAATTTTAAATTTTTTCTCGGTCATCGGCCAGGAGTCATTCTTGATCTATCTTGTTCACTTGGTAATTGTCTATGGTTCTGTGCTAAATGTAAATAACAATTTTGTTAGCTTGTTCGGAGAGAAATTATCTACAATGAACAGCATTCTGCTTGCCTCTGGTTTGATAGTATTCATGGTTGCCCTTGGATATATGTGGCACTATTTGAAGACAAAACATCCGATTGCCTGTTTGATAATAAGATATGGTATCTCCACAATCGTGATTACAAAATTTATTGTTTCCTGATGTGTGTTTGAGAATAACTCAGTCATGGCTGATATGATAATAGAATTTTTGAATTGTGCCTAATTTGATACAGATGTATTGAAAGTTCTATTGTTTTGTATATAATATATCATGCCAAGGTTTTTTTTGTTGTTATTTGCAGGACTCTCCAGTGTATTTTCTGCAGAATTTGGAGCCATTAAAGGTTTTGTTTCTGATGCCCGTGATGGCGAAAAGCTCAGTTATGCGAATGTCATTATCAAGAATACAATATTTGGTGCCAGTACAGATGAAAAGGGTTATTACTACATTTCAAACATTCCTGCTGGTGATTATGTGGTTTTGTATTCGTATTTGGGATATGATTCAGTTGAGAAAAATATTACAATAGTGGGTGGCAAGGTTTTGACATTGAATATTGAGCTTAATCAGTCAGCAATAGAGGTTCCTGAATTGGTTGTAACTGCGCAACGGGAGCGCTTTGAAAAGAGTGTTGAAGTGAGTCATACTACATTCACCCAGCGGGAAATTAAATCAGTGCCTGGGTTGTTTGAGGCTGATTTAATCAAGACCCTTCAATTAATGCCCGGGGTCGTTGGTATGCATGACCTTTCAAATAAACTGTATGTGCGTGGTGGAAGTCCGGATGAAAACCTTGTCTTGTTGGATGGAATAATTATCTACAATCCTGCAACCCATCTCTTTGGATTGTTTTCGACGTTCCAGCCTGATGCAGTAAAAGAAGCAGAACTTTACGCTGGCGGTTTTCCTGCAAAATATGGTGATAGACTTTCTGCGGTGCTTGATGTAACAACAAAAGAAGGAAATTCAAAGAAATTTGAGGGCAATGCCAGTGTTGGTTTGATTACTTCTAAAATCCTATTAGAAGGACCAATTCCAAACGGTTCATTTCTTTTCAGTGCCCGAAGGACATACTTTGATGCCCTGGTCTGGAGTTATGCGCATATTTTTAATAAAAAGGTTGAATTGCCATACTATTTTTATGATGGCGTGGGAAAAATAAATTATAATTTTTCCAGCGACAACAGGTTGACATTGACCGGATTTGGTGGAGCAGATATCATTTCTTTTCAGGAAGGTTCTCCACCAACAGATAAGATTGATTTAGAATGGGGAAACCGTGGGGTATCTGCAAAGTGGCGTAAGGTTATCAGCCCACGATTGTATTGTGAAATACTTGGTGTATGGAGTAATTTCTTTACTCATTTTGATTATGTTGATTTTTACGATTCAACCCAGAACCTGCATCTTTTTGAGGAAATAAAGAGCTTTAACCTGAAAAATGATTTTTCATATATTTTAAATAAAAACCACACCATTGATTTTGGTATACAGGGAGAGAATCTCAGAGTAGAACAGAGATGGGAAGTTGAGGAAGGAACATTTGGACCACCAAGGCAGGGTTCAAATCTTATCGCCGGATATGTTCAGGATAAGTGGCAGTTCATTGAACCTGTGCTATTTTTCCAGCCTGGTTTGAGATTAATCTATTATGACCAGGGCAAACGCCTTGCCTATAACCCACGACTGGGATTAAAATACCGTTTTCAGGAAAATTCTGCATTCAACATTGCCATAGGTAAATATAATCAGTTTCTCATTACCATAAACAGCCAGGAGTCATACTTTTCAATCTTTGATTTCTGGCGGCCTGTTGACTCAACGCATTTGCCACCTGTTAGTTATCACATAATCAGTGGCATTGAGAAATGGTTCAATGATGAGACAAATCTTAAAGCAGAAATCTATTACAAAAAATACTACAATCTTCTGATTCCTGGAGAAGAGGATATGTTCTTCAGTGTTCCGACCGAGAATCTAAAAGTTGGCAATGGCTATGCCACTGGTCTGGATATTTTCTTTAAAAGGAGCCTGAAAAATTATTTTGGCTGGATAAGTTATTCCCTCGGTTATACCAGAAGAAATCTTGAGAATTTTTCTTATTGCCCGAGGTATGACCGCAGGCATAATCTGAACATTGTCCTTGGTTTTGTTGTCCCCGGTTCAATCCCGGTTTTTAGAAATGGAAAGCTTGACTTGCGCTGGTTTCTCGGGACTGGCTTGCCCTATGCCGTTGAAATTGCACGGTATAAATCCTTTTTTTATTCTGAAACAGATAGTTTTAGTGAATATCCTGGTTATTGGTGGCGATATATAAAAGGCAAAAGGGATGCATACAGATTACCTGTTGCCCATAGACTTGATATGCACTATGAAAGGGATACAAAAATCTTTGGGATAAAGGCGAACTGGTTTGTTGATATAGTAAATGTCTATGCGCGCAAGAATGTTTTGTTCTATGATTATGAGTATTTTGACTACAACACGGGTCGGGAGTATGATCCTCCAAAAAAGGTTGGCTATTCAATTCCACCAGTTGCGATTCCTATTCCTTCTTTTGGTATTAACATGTATTTTTGAAATGGCTATGAAGAATATCAGGTTATCTTTGATTGTTTTATTAGTCGCTGTTATGTTACTAAATTGTGGCAGGAATGAACTAGAATTTGAGCCCAAATTGAATGTTTTTTGTATACTAAGAAATGATACAGGTATTCAGCGTGTGATTGTTGACCGCACTTATAGAATGGATGAGCCTGCACACTATGACCTTGAAGATGCCCAGGTGATGTTATCAGGAAACGAACTGTGTGATACACTTGTGCAGATTTTTGATTCTGCTGGAATATTTAATACCAGAGATAGTTTTCCCATATCTTCTGGAAAAGAGTATTGTTTGCAAGTTTCAGCAAAGGGTTTTGACACGGTCGTTGGAACGACAGTTATTCCTGATGCGTTCTTGATCATTTCACCAGGCAATGGTGATACTGTGGATTATTTTTCAGATACACTAATTATAAAGAAAAACTATTTCTCGCAGATGTTTGAAATCAGAGTTAAAATAAGCGATAGTTGTCTTCACTATCTCGGATGGTGTGGTTGGGGTGACACCAATACTACATTCTTAAAAATTCCAATTGCGAGTATTATCTGGCTTGAAGAACCTGATACCTGTCGTGAATATAACATAAAGGTTACTGCTGCGGATAAGAATTTCATGCAGTACTATTTTTATCCTCAAAGTGATTCAATTGATGCCTGCGGGATTGAAAATGGCATCGGGCTTTTTGGTAGTTTCTGGAGCAAAGAAATTGAAGTTTTTGTTAGATTCTTATCGCCCGAGTGATACGGTAGGTTATTTCAAGACTTAAGTCTAAAATTGCACCCTTGACATTCGCTTTAATGTGAGTATGCTATCTATAATAGATATCTATAAAAGAAGGAGATATAACGAGACTTAAACCCATTAAGGGGAACAGATATCTTAACAAGGAGATATTATGATTAAAAGAGATTTGAGTGGTAAGTGTGTAATATTAGGACTGCTCATGGGGTTTTTGTTTCTCCAGGGAGCATGGTTACCGCTTTCTTCAAACCGTAATCAAAAACCTGTACAGATTGATTTAGTGTCCAGCAATGAAAATGGTGTGCAATTGAATATTGATGTTTTTGGCGCAGAACTTGAGGAATATGATGCAACAAAGTTGACTGACACTGGTAATGAGGTTTTTGCATTACTGAAGGTTGATGAATATGCCTTTATGGGAGAGATCGGAAAACCAAAATTGCCAATGGTGACTGCAGCGCTTGATGTTCCGCACAGGGCGCAGATCAGTGTTGAGGTATTATCTGCAGAATACAATGAGTTTGATTTGAAGGCACTCGGCATTGACAAAAGAATTGCGCCAGCACTGGCAAGTGTGCCAAAAATTCCCAATGCAAAGGCAGAGTTTATCATTGATGAGAAAACCTATATGACCGACGCTTATTATCCTGATAAAATTGCTGATGTAATTGAAGGTGATGGTGGGCTGGCTCGTGGTCATAGACTCGCGACCCTGAGAACATTTCCTGTTCATTATAATCCTGTCACAGGCAAAATCAGGTGTTATACAAATATCAGATTAAAAATTTCTTTTATTGGTGGTGATATTCTTGAAACACAGCGAGTAATTGCAAAAGATTTTTCAACAGTCTGGGAAGAGTTCATAGCAAGGACAGTGATTAACTATCCTGATTATTTAAGGGGTGTGCCTCCACTTCCAATTTATTATGATATATTCTACAATGGTCAGGCACAGACTGTTGCTAATAAACTTGCCCAGTGGAAGAAAAAAAAGGGATACAAGGTTAGAATGTGGAATGCATCCGGATGGTCTGCCTCTGCAATAAATGATACAATCAGAACACGAACTCCTATTGCGACATTTCTTGTCATAATCGGCGATCCGAATTCAAGTACCATTGCCCTGCCACCTTCAGCAACCGGCTCTTCGTCAGGAGACCAGACCGACCTTTATTATGCGGAAGTAAATGAATCTGGTTATCTGCCGGACATGTTCAACGCCCGCATATCAATTCTTGATACAGTGCAAGGGAACACAGTTGTTAACAAAGCAATTCGCTGGGAACAGGCAAATTTTGGGTCTGCTGGATACAACTGGCTGAAAAGGGCATGTTTCATTGCGGGCTATGATGGCAGTTATCAGGGTGTGGGCATGGCAACAAATTGGTATTGTCGGAATCTCCTTGTGCCCTATGGATATACAGTTGATACACTTGTTTATGCGAGTGGTGAGCAGGAAGGAAGAGTTGTTGCCCAGATTAACGCAGGCCGTGCCTGGATGATTTATACTGCCCATGGAAGCCAGACATCCTGGGCAGTTGGTTATTCTGGTGATTTCAATGTTACTGAATTGACAAATCTCACCAATAATCTTAATATGTATTGTTTCCCGGCTGGTCATTGTTGTCTTACTGGTGACTATCAATACTCATCCAATTGCTTTGGTGAAACCTGGGATAGACTTGAAGGAAAAGGCGGAATCTGCTATTATGGCAGTGTGCCATCGACATACTGGGATGAGGATGATTGGCTACAAAGGAGATATTTTGATGCAATCTACACAGACAGTATTTCTGGTCGTCTTTACGAAACTGGAAGGTTTACGCAGTGGGGTTTATACTGGATTGAAACTCACACGAGTTCATCTTTGAAACGTTACTATTTTGAAGCCTACCATCTTTTCAATGATCCTTCACTGGATTTCTGGACTGATATACCGCAAAACTTGACAGTCAGCCATAATACTGTAGTATATCCTGGGAATCAATCATTCAGTGTTACTGTAACTGGTGGTGGAAATCCTCAACAGAATGCCCTGGTCTGTTGCTGGATTAAGAACCAATCACCAGAAATGCATGTCTCCGCGTATACCAACTCTTCAGGTGTGGCAACGTTGAACATAAATCCCTTAACGCCTGGTGATACAATGTATGTCACTGTGACCAGACACAATTTTATTCCTTATCAGGGATATGCACTGGTTGTTTCTCCGTCCGGTCCTTATGTGGTAAGCGCTACAACAATTCTGAATGATCAGGGCGGAAATGGTCAGGCAAATCCTGGTGAGGTGATTAATTTCGGCGTTTATGCAAAGAATATTGGAGTAAACACAGCCCAGGGTGTGTATGGCAGGATGTCCGAATCTGACCCTTATATAACGATGAGTATTGATTCCAGCTGGTATGGAAATATTCTTCCCAATGATTCTGTGCTCAGTAATCCTTATTACAGATTCACAATTGCTAATAATTGCCCGAATAACCATACAGTCAGTTTTGACCTTGATTTTTATGATGCCAGCAGCAATCACTGGTTATCCCATCCTATTGTTACAGTCTATGCGCCGGTGCTCACCTATGTGAGTGATACGGTTGTGGGTGGTAATAATAATGGGATGTTGGATCCGAATGAGACGGCGAATTTAGTGGTGACGATAAAGAATGAGGGTGGTGCGACGGCGAGTAATATTACGGGTGTGTTGCGTGAGTCCTCGCCGTATATTACGATTAGTGACAGTTTGGGTAGTTGGGCTAATTTAGCGCCTGGTGCGAGTGGTAATAACAGTGGTAATCCGTTTACGGTGACGGCGAGTGGTTCGACGCCGAATGGGACCGTGGTGCCGTTTCAGGTGTATGTGACATCTGGGGTTTACACGGTGACTTTGGAGTTTAGTTTAGTGGTGGGTCGGAAGCAGTATTATATTTGGAATCCGGATCCGACGCCGACGCCGGGTAGTAATATGCATGCGATATTGACCAATTTGGGGTACAGTGGTGATTATGGGGCATCATTGCCTTCGGATTTGGGTTTGTATCAGGCGTTGTTGGTGTGTGTTGGAGTGTATCCGAACAATTATGTGATTGGTGCGTCCAGTGCTGAGGCGACGGCGATAGTGAATTATTTGCAGAATCAGGCAGGTCGGGTGTATCTTGAGGGTGGAGATGTGTGGTATTATGATCCGCAGGTTGGTGGTTACAATTTCTGTTCGTTATTTGGGATTAGTGCGACGGCTGATGGGAGTTCTGATATGGGTCCGGTGCAGGGTCAGACCGGGACATTTACGGCGGGGATGTTATTCAACTATGGTGGTGAGAACAATTGGATGGATCATATTAGTGCGTCGGGTACGGGTGCGTTTTTGATTTTCCGTGATCAGAACAATGCTTATGATTGTGGTGTGGCGCGTGCGGTGACGGGTAGTTATAGGACGGTTGGGACTTCGTTTGAGTTAGGGTTATTGACGGATGGTAGTGGTGTTTCTACGCGTGCGGTGTTATTGGATAGTATTATGCATTTCTTTGGTTGTTATGTGGTTGGTGTGGAAGAGGGTGGTTTGAGTTTAGCGCCGGGTAAGTCGGGAATGGTATTAGGTCCGAATCCATTCCGGAATCACCTGGTGATTAAATTCGCAATTCGCAATCCGCAATCCGCAATTTCTTTGAGTGTTTACGATGCGATGGGTCGTTTAGTAAAATCCTTCAGTGATATTCAGTGTAATGCGGTTAATTCAGTGTATTCAGTTCTCTGGTCTGGTGATGATGATGCGGGTCGTCGTTTGCCTGCGGGTGTGTATTTTGTGCGGTTAGAAGCGGGTGATTATAAGCAGGTGGAGAAGGCGATTCTGTTGAGATAGGTGGTGTTTTGGAGGAGCGGAGAACATGGGGAGATGGAGGAGCTGGGGATGATAAATATCTTTGGTTCCTCCATTCTTC
>FWPV01004427.1_pt1 | contig 21883 bp, 16 predicted proteins | sample 2228371 | NCBI WGS metagenome assembly FWPV01 (sample SAMEA103939776, study PRJEB20133) | metagenome | reverse complement strand
ACTTGAAGATGGTATGGTCTTTGAGGGGGAATCGTTCGGAGCGGTAGGTGAAAAATATGGAGAAGTGGTATTTAATACCAGTATGACAGGCTATCAAGAAGTTCTTACTGATCCTTCGTATAAAGGACAGATCGTAGTGATGACTTATCCCCTTATAGGTAATTATGGTTGTAATGAAGAGGATTTTGAGTCTTATGAACCACACGTAGAAGGCTTTGTAGTAAGGGAATATAGTGCATATCACAGTAATTGGCGAGCGACAAAGAGTCTGGGCGATTTCCTTAAGAAGTATGGCGTCGTTGGTATCCAGGGGATCGATACAAGGGCTTTAACAAAGCATTTAAGAACTTACGGAGTAAAAAAAGGTGTTATATCAACTAAGGATCTAGACAAAGAGAGTCTTATCCTTAAAGCTAAGAACTCACCTGGAATTTCTGGAGTTGATCTAGTAAGCAAAGTTACTTGTGAGAAAATTTATGATTGGGGACTGAAGTCCGGTGAAGTTTTCAAAGATAGTAAGAAAAAACATGTTGTTGATAATAAAAAACAAGATCTTCCCACTCAACTAGAACTTGATTTTGTAAGGTCAAACATCGTCTTAAATACTGGTTTATTACCATATTGGGTAGTTGCAATAGATGGCGGTATAAAATATAATATCCTTAGAAAACTACACGAACATGGATGTCATGTTACTGTTGTTCCTGCCAGGTCAACTGCTGAAGAAATCCTTTCCTTACAGCCAGACGGAATATTTTTATCTAATGGTCCCGGGGATCCTGTTGATCTACCATATTTGGTTAATACTGTTAAAGAACTCATCGGCAAAAAGCCGATATTTGGTATTTGTCTGGGGCATCAAATTCTAGGGCAAGCTTTTGGAGGAACTACTTTCAAGCTCAAATTTGGACATAGAGGTGCTAATCATCCAGTAAAAAATCTTCTAACAGGCAAAGTTGAAATTACTACTCAGAATCATGGTTTCTGTGTTGATATTAATTCACTAAAGGGCAAACCGATAAAACTTACACATATCAACCTGAATGATAATACGCTTGAGGGAATGGAGCATGAAGAGTATCCTATATTCTCTGTTCAGTATCATCCTGAGGCTTCACCAGGTCCGCATGATGCAAACTATCTTTTTAGCAAGTTTGTAGAATTAATGAGAAAAGATCGAGGTATAGAGGTTTAAAAAATGCCAAAGCGAACTGACATAGAAAAAATCTTAATTATAGGCTCTGGTCCGATAGTAATAGGTCAAGCTTGTGAGTTTGATTATTCCGGAACACAGGCTTGCAAAGCTTTGCTACAAGAAGGATATGAAGTAATACTGATAAACAGCAATCCTGCAACTATAATGACTGATCCGGAGATGGCTCATAAAACCTATATAGAACCAATTACTCCGGAAATTGTTGAAAAAATAATAGCTCGTGAAAGACCACAGGCTCTATTACCAACATTAGGAGGGCAGACAGGGCTTAATGTTGCAGTCGAATTAGCTGAAAGAAAGATACTTGATCGATATAACGTTGAATTAATAGGAGCCAAACTTCATGCCATAAAAAAAGCAGAGGATAGAGAGCTTTTCAAATCTGCAATGCAAAATATCGGCTTGCAGGTTCCTAAAAGTGGTTTTGCAAAAAACCTTGATTCCGCAATGAACGTTGTCCAGGAAATAGGTTTTCCAGTAATTATCCGACCATCATTTACCCTTGGTGGTATGGGTGGAGGCATTGCATATAATATAGAAGAGTTTAAGGATATATCCTCTCGTGGTCTTAGCGCAAGCCCCATAAGCGAAATTATGATTGAAGAGTCGGTAATTGGCTGGAAGGAATTCGAGCTTGAAGTTATGCGTGATAAGCTTGATAATGTGGTTATTATATGTTCCATTGAAAACATTGACCCAATGGGCGTGCATACAGGCGATAGTATTTGTGTTGCACCTGCACAGACTCTATCTGATAAAGAATATCAGTTCATGCGTGATGCAGCTATTAAAATAATAAGGGAAATCGGAGTTGATACAGGTGGATCTAATATTCAATTTGCAGTAAATCCGGATGATGGCAGGCTTGTTGTTATTGAAATGAATCCGAGAGTGTCACGTAGTTCTGCTCTTGCATCGAAAGCTACTGGCTTTCCGATAGCTAAAATTGCTGCCAAACTGGCAGTTGGATATACTCTTGATGAAATACCAAATGATATTACCAAACAAACTCCTGCTTCTTTTGAACCTGCGATCGATTATGTAGTGGTAAAGATTCCACGATGGGCGTTTGAAAAATTCCCGGAAGCCGATAAAACACTTACTACACAAATGAAATCCGTCGGAGAAGCAATGTCTATAGGTAGAACATTTAAGGAATCTCTGCAAAAAGGGCTACGATCTCTTGAAATCAGAAAATACGGACTTGATGATCCAGGCATTAAAGTCGATATATCTGAGCTACCCGGTAAACTTGCTATACCTAATCCTGAAAGATTGTTCTATGTAAAGTATGCTTTTCAATCAGGTATGAGTATAGACCAGGTACATGCATATACAAAAATAGATAAATTTTTTCTTTATAATATCAAAGAGATTGTGGATATGGAAAAAAAGCTTTGTAATTTGAAGCCTACAGACTATGCACGCAATATTAAATCTGCAAAGCAGTTTGGTTTTTCAGATATCCAATTAGCTAAAATGTGGAATATGAGCGAAGAAGATATCCGTCAGATGAGATTGAAAGATGGAGTTTCTGCCACTTTTAAAACTGTTGATACTTGTGCTGCTGAATTTGAAGCTTATACACCATATTATTATTCGTCTTATGAATCAGAAGATGAAGTTAGGCATTCAGATAAAAGAAAGATAATGATACTTGGTGGAGGACCAAACAGGATCGGGCAGGGAATTGAATTTGATTATTGCTGTGTTCATGCATCCCTGGCTTTAAGAGAAGACGGATTTGAGACAATAATGGTCAATAGCAATCCAGAGACAGTTAGCACGGATTACGATACATCTGATAGATTGTATTTTGAACCACTGACAAGGGAAGATGTGCTTAACATAATTGATAAAGAAAATCCAGAAGGTGTAATTGTGCAGTTTGGTGGTCAAACACCACTAAACCTGGCGGTTCCTCTTGAGAAAGCTGGAGTGAAAATACTCGGAACCAAGCCATCAGATATAGATCGTGCTGAAGATAGAGAAAAATTCAAAGTGCTTTTACATAAACTCGGTCTAAGGCAACCAGCCAATAGCACAGGCTTTTCCGTCGATGATGCAAAACAGATCGCTGAAAGAATAGGCTATCCAGTAATAGTTAGACCATCTTTTGTTCTTGGTGGAAGAGCTATGAGGATAGTATATGATGAAAATGAGCTTAGCAATTACATGAAATCCGCAGTAGAAGCTTCACCAGACCATCCCATATTAATTGATAAATTCCTGGAAGATGCAATAGAAATTGATGTTGATGCTGTTTCAGATGGGAATAAAGTTGTAATCGGAGGTATAATGGAACATATTGAAGAAGCAGGTATACATTCAGGTGATAGCGTTTGTGTACTACCCCCATATACTTTATCTGATGATCAATTAGACGAAATAAAAGAAGCGGTTTATGCTCTGGCGCGTGAGTTAAATGTTGTCGGGCTTATGAATATACAATTTGCTTTCAAAGGTGACGATCTTTATGTCTTAGAAGTAAATCCGCGAGCATCCAGAACAGTTCCCTATGTTAGTAAGGCTATAGGAGTTCCATTGGCAAAAATTGCAGCCAGAGTTATGGTCGGTAGGACTCTTGATGAACTTGGCTTCACTAATGAGATTATACCAGAACATTTCTCTGTTAAAAGCCCTGTTTTCCCATTTGTGAGATTTATTGGCGTTGACCCGATTCTTGGTCCTGAAATGAAATCAACTGGTGAAGTAATGGGCATAGATTCTACACTTGGTTTAGCTTTTGCCAAAGCGCAAATTGCTAGCGGACAAAAATTACCTACCACAGGAAAAGTCTTTATTAGTGTTAAAAACAGTGATAAACGAGCCATTATTTTTATAGCAAAGCAGTTATATGATCTGGGATTTAAAGTTCTGGCTACGCATGGCACCGCAAAAGTGCTTACAAGACATGGTATAGATGTCGAGCTTGTCTATAGCCTTGGCAAAGGTAGACCAACGATATTTGACTATATGAAAAATAAGGAAGTAGACCTGATAATCAATACTCCTACAGGTAGGTCCCAAAGATATGACGAAGATTTAATCAGAAAAACTGCAATAACACAAAATATTCCCTGCATAACTACAGTATCAGGCGCGGCGGCTGCTGTTAATGGTATTGCTACTTTAAGAAACCTTAATGGTCTTGATGTTAAGTCTTTACAAGAATATTACATCAAAAAACCAATTAATGTTTGAATCCAATGAAAGGATAAATTTTATTGAGGATAGGTTTAACTTCCGATATTCACACAGATTTTTCACCTGCAAACCGTAAAGTTGTAAGCCATCTTGTTGATCTTGCTGGAAATGCAGAACTTGATGTTTTTATCATTTGCGGTGATATTTCACCAGATAGCATGACATTTTCAAGAACACTTCTTGCCTTTCATAATATAGATGATCGATGTAAAAAGCTTTTCGTTGCAGGCAACCATGATATTTGGGTCATTAATGGTAACATAAACATAACAAGTCATGATAAATATTTATTGATTACAAGATTATGTAAAGAATGCGGATTTCATCATCTTGGCGATAAACCTATTGTTATAAATAATATAGGCTTTTGTGGTAATATAGGATGGTATGATTACTCATATAAAAGCGATAAATTTAATATACCAGAGAAGGATTATATAAGCAAAACTTATGGGACATCAGTATGGAACGATGTAAATTACGCGAAATGGAATGCTGATGACTATCAAATGGCGAGGTATTTTGCCACAAATCTTAAAGAACAGATAGATTCCATAAAAGATATTTCATCAAAGATTATAATAGCAACGCATCATGTCCCATTCAGGGAGTGTGTAAGGTATCGGGATGAGTTACCATGGGATTTTTTTAGCGCATTTATGGGCAGTTCAAGCTTGGGTGAAATATGCCTTAACGAACCACTTGTTGAATATGTTCTTTTTGGACACACACATATTGAATTTTATAAGAAAATTAAAGCTGTATGGGCTGTATGCTCGCCTATAGGATATTTAATAGACCCACCCAAAGACCTAAGAAAGTATGCACAGGAGAGATTGTGCATTATTGAGGTATAAGCCTGCGAATATTCTTCCTATCTGCATCCATCGAATAGACCTCGAACCAAATTCCCATTTCATTATCCTTGATAAAGCACTTATTTCAAAAGTATCATCTTTTTGGGACCAGACTGGAATGATTCTGTTCGCAGGATATAGAAATAAACTCCACTTGTAACTCTCTCTCCTTTATCATTCTTCCCATCCCAATATGCAGAGCGAGTTTTATCCATATAAACTCCAGTGGATTTTCTACCTAAATGAAGGCTACGAACAAGATGACCATTAGTGTCGTATATGTCAATGTTAACATCATATTTAAGCAATTCTCATGCCAAGTCGATATTCTGCCAATACTTTCTTATTAACTAACGGATTACTCCTGTGGAAAGTCTTTCAGCACTTATTACAGAACTATTATCATTTGCAATTATCCTACCACAGATATCGAGTTTATTCATGTCATCCTGCACTTTTTTGTGCATTTGTTAATTATTTTCTGTTCATTTTTGTATGGTATGACTTCCAGGCATAGACTTTAGTTGTTTAACCATATTTTTAAGTGAAAAAACGCAGAGACATCAGGAGTTTAAAACACAAAAAGAATTAAACATAATGAAGGGTAATCATTGAAAAATAGTTTTTTATAGGGGCAGGTTTTGTTTGCTTTTTCGAAAACTATGAACCAAATAAAGCCTTTTTGCTTGATTTATACTCTTTAATAAACCAACTAAACCTGCCCCTACACTGTGTCAAAATGGCATTTTTCAATAATTACAAAGGAGAATCACGAACTTCACTAATAGAAGAATTATGGTGAGTCTATATTGGACGGAGGCACGGAGAAAAATTAATCACGAAAAACAAAATTAAATAATCACGAATTAGACGAATAAAACGAATAACACGAATTAATATAAAGAATATTAGAATCATTCGTGTAATTCGCCTTATTCGTGCCATTCGTGATTAAATATCTCCGTGTCTCTGTGCCTCCGTGTTTTGCTTTTATAATGATAGTTCATAATATTTATGTTCTGTGTGAGTTGCGATTTAAAGTTCGTGGATGTCAAAAGCACACTTAATTGTCAAAAATTTGAATTCACGTTATTTAGAGATATTGCTATCCAGGTATAAAACAAGTGCTTTATTTTCTGTCACTATATTGCCCTGTCTTTCTATTTCAACATTTCCAATTATTATTTTATCTATTTTTAACTCACCTTCAATCACTTCAACGGAAAAAATATGTCCATAAGAAGCTTTTCTTTGCTTAATGATACCATAAGCATTTTCAACAGAAAAGAAGCACTGGAAATTATCCCTGCATATTATCGGATTAAAATATAAAGTCCTTTTAGGGGCAGAATAGCGGAATCCTGATAGAGCAAGCAAGTAAGCATAGTTTGACATAGATCGTGCGTAATGGCTACCACATTCAAACTCATTATATGGATTCCGTTTATAACCATCGTGTCTATCCCTTATAGCTTTGCATACTGATAATCCTTCACGAAGAAAACCTTCGTATATCAGATGCGCTCCAACCTGATATTCGAATCCGATCATGCATTCAAAAGCATAAGTTACACTTCTTTTTGGTCGTCCTCCCTTAGGCCATGTGCATATTAGCAATCCCTTATCATCATTAATTGCATAGACTCTGTGCGGGTTATTATGAGAAAAGAAATTATCACGAAAATTATACCTAAATACGCTAGCAATTGCACTTTTAACATGATCTGGATCATAGATATCTCCTAATCCATACATACGTGCATGCCATTGTCCTAATACCTGATCGCAGATACAGCCATGACCATATTGGAATGGTATTTCTGAACCTTCCGGGATAAGCTGAAAATAATACTCTCCATCAAAAAGCTTTTCATCACTCAACTTTCTACCTGATTCAAAAACTTTGCGATACTCCTTTGCAGTTTCATAATCACCCAAATATAAAGCCATTTCTTCACCAGCACGCAGAGCTGAAAGATACATGCTTCCACATACAGTTTCAGGTCCATGATATTCAATATCAAGGGTATTATGATGTATCCCTTCCATTAGCCCGTCCTTATCTTTATCCCATTCGACCCACGCATACTCCAGAGCCTTTTTAACAGATTTCCAGAGCTTTTTTAGCCACTCATCATCACCACTGATCTGCCATTCCCTATATACTCTTAAAATATTTCCCATTTGACCATCTGCTGCTGCATGAAATCCATGACTGGCTTTTGTCCCGGGGGGAAGTTCCATACGGAACTGCATGTGACCGTCTTCACGCAGATCGAGTTCAAAATCCATTTCACGCATATCACGCTCCAACTCTGGAAATAAGTAAGCAATGGTCTGTGCATAAGCCCAAACATGTGTGCATGTTCCTTCACAACATCCTGCATTAACATGGCATCCTTCCCAGCCATAAAGCGTTCCATCAGGTAAACGAGTAACCGTTGGTGTTCTCAGGATTGACATCTGGCTTGATACAGCATCAAGAACATAATCTGGTAGAGTAGAAGAAAAGAAAGCATCTGCAAATTTTCTTGTTCTTTCCTCAAGGGATAATAAATTTTTAATAGTATAAATTGCGGAATCCGTAGCATTGTTCCATTTAATCCCTTGATATGTTTTCCAGATATGTCTTTCACCCCAATATTTTTCGAAATTAGGCATTAACCAGGATAAAACGAAAGTTTTTGTAGAGCTTTCACCCGGCGCAAGCATTGCCTTTAATCCCAGATGTGCTGTGTCACCATGTCCGTCAGGACTGATCTGAGCATCTTTTGGACCGCTAAATTCACCTGTCGTTCCAAACTCATCCATTAAACTCTCAGTTGCCCTGAACCAAAAATTTTCAGCAAAGCGAAGCTGATATGTAACATCAGAATTCGGCGTAAGCAAAGCCATAGTTCCAAAACGCGGTGATTCAGGATCATGCTTTTCTGTTGTCATTACGATACCACGATAGCCATCACCATCTATCCATTGATTTTGGCTTTTACCGATCTCTGGGTAACCGATTATATTTTGTATTCCAAGAGCCAGGGTCGTATTGACATAGTTACTTGTTTTATTAGTGATGGTAATATCAAAAATTGCCACAGGGAGCGATGAATCTTCATCATTGAGCGGAATAAAAGGACTCCATGCCTCAATAGATATTTTTACAGGCACAGACTCATCTTCTAAATCAATACGACAGAACGGAAAATATCCGGTAAAGATACAATCAGAAAACCTCAAAAATCCTGCTCCGAAATCTAGTGGAGGACCAAAACCAAAATTCTTCACATAGGCACCACGCGTATATCCTTGGTATGGAGGAGCAAGCCTTCCCTCAAGGACACGAAATATTGACTCTTTGTTATCTTCTTTGGCATATAGCATGAAGTATGTATGACTGGGTCTAAAACCTTTGTTTGGACGGTTGAATATTTCCCAATCTACAAGTTCACCTCTTCCAGAAATGGATATGCATCCAGTCCCGATACCACCTAACGGAAAGGCAATTTCATTTAGCTTCTCGCCGGTATAAGAAATTGGTTGCCCTATATTAAATAACTCTTCATCAGTATATGGAATTTTACGTCCTGCAGTTATATCTTGACGTTGTGGAGCAATGAAATTCGTCTTTTTCATTTAATTAACTCTCCGCATATAAATGAATTAAATTTAATATATTTAAGATTTATTATTCTTCTGGGAACAACGGAAGATGACCTATTGATTTTACATCTTCACGTTTGTCACCTTCTGTAAAGATCGCAATTTTAGCCACTATTGTCCCATTGAGGGCAGTCACAAGGTTTTCCATTGCCTCTAAGGTGCTTCCTGTGCTTATGACATCATCGACAATTGCAATTTTTTTGCCTTCTAGCTTATGAACCACGCGCCTATCCAGCCAATATTGTTGAGGTTTACCTGTTGTTATTGATTTTACATCCGTTGAAATCGGATCCAGCATCCACTGTTTTTTATCTTTTCGTGGTATAACATAAGGCAATCCTGTTACGACAGAAATTTCATAAACAAGCGGAATAGCTTTTCCTTCAGGATGCAATAATACTTCGGTATCTTCTGGAAGCATTTCCGCCAATTTCGGAGCTACTGCTTTTATTAGCTCGGTATCTTCAAGGATATTAAGCAAAGCTACTTTTAATTTAGGAGCAACCTTAACAAGTGGAAGATTACGCTTAATTCCGCTTATATCGACCGTATAGTAGTCCTCTTTAATCATAAAATAATTCTCCTCATAAAGTGTAATACTAATATCATGTCTAACTACAAGAATTCTAATCAGCTTTTCATTCTGGCAATGAAAATCAAGCTGAAATCTCAAATTACTAATATGTAGCAAATTTAAATTCGAAAATGGCAGAACCCGCAAATATGATAAGAAAGATTACTAAATACATAACATTTTTTCAAGAGTTTTTTATTGAGCTTCGGACATTAGTTCAGACAAATCATATAATGGTAAGCAAGTCCGTTTGCCCTACTTGGTAAAGGCAGGTAACAGTATGGCAGGCATCCTTGCCTGCCCTTTAGCCCTGCCTGCCTTTTTAATTAAAATGAAGCAAAATTCTTATGAAAACCTATTTATGTCCGAACTCATGTCTGATCATCAATTTTTTAGTATTTTTGTTTTAATGATATTAAAACTAAGAATAGATCAGTATATCTTTTCATGTTATAATTATTACATAATTATATAAGCTATTACTTTAGTAAAATTATACTTTAGGAGTTTCTATGACGAGAACTGAACGATTGGAATCTGCATTTGCATTGAAGCAACCCGATAGAATACCAATCTTAGGTGGTTGGATAGCATGTCCTGAATATATTATGAAATTAGCTAATGTGAGAGCTGATCAATATTGGGCTGACCCTTATGGAGTCTCCATAAAGGCTTATGATCGCTTAGATACTGATGGGCTTATAGGTATATTTGTTCCAAGAAATAGGGAAGATTTTAGATGTGTAGACCACGATAGTTATGTCCATGCAGTAAGTGGTTTATCACTGGATTCCGCAATAGCAAAGATTGATGCCATGCCAGGTCCAGAGGAAATTGAAAGAAAATTTGACTTTGATACTGAGTATCAAAACTTCCGTAAATCTATGATTGATATGCAAGCTAGATGTGGAGATATGTTGTGGATGCCAGCACAATGGGGAGCAGGTGCAAGAGTCACATGGTATGGTGAATTCGGATATGAGAATTTCTTTTATATCATTGGGCTTTATCCTGATAGAGCGCAAAAGCTTATGGAAGTTGGCGGAGCTTATGGAAGATGTCAAAGTAAAATAATCGCAAAAGCTGTTGAGGAGGGTATATATCCCCATGCTGTCCTGCTTGGTGAGGATATATGCAGTCAACGCGGACCTATGATCTCTGTTAAATTCATGGAAAAATATTATGCTCCGCAGCTCAAATATGGACTTGAACCTCTGCTGGAAGTCGGATGCAGACCTGTTTGGCATTGCGATGGTGATGTTCGTCCTATGTTAGACCTATTGCTCGATTCAGGTGTTCAAGGATTGCAGGGGTTTCAACCAGAGTGCGGTATGATAATTGATGAACTTGTTCAAAGGCGCACAAAGTTTGGCGAACCACTGCTTATATTTGGACCTCTCGCAGTTACTACGGAATTGCCAAAACTGACTCCCGATGAGATTACCAGAAAAGTTCATCATGCGATAGAAGTATGTAAGGGTAACGCATCGCTAGTAATGTTTACTGGCAATACAATTAATCCAGATGTTCCGCTTGAGAACATAATAGCTATGTATGAAGCATTGAAAAGTATATAATTTTAAAGAATCAATTTTATAAAGGTAAATCCATGCTAGTGATCTTCATATGTAAGCTTTGTGAATAGTGGGTAAATGATCACATTCTTAATTACTATATGATCATTTATATAATATCTATTAATAAGATAGTATGAGTTCACAGTTCTTGCTACTTATTCAATAGTAACTTAAGAGGAGGAGTAAAAAATGAGATTTGTGGTTTTTTCAATCATTGTGTCTCTAATTTGCGCGAATTCTCTTTGTGCATTGAGCAAAAATGGTCTGGTGCTTTATCTACCTCTTGACGAGGGAAAAGGTATGACGGCAATTGATGCATCAGGAAGTGGTAACAATGGAAAACTTGTAGGGGACGCTAAATGGGTGAAAGGAAACTACGGAACTGCGGTATATCTTCCGGGAGCAGGAGATATGGTACAAATCCCAACCAGTAACTCCTTGGACATTGAAAAAGAAATAACCATGGAGTTATGGACGATAGTGAACTCTTTACCGAAAGATCCTTGGTGTTCCTTTATTACCAAATGTACAGGTGATTCTGTAGGAGCTTATATGCTACACGTAGATGCTTCAGCAGGTGCAGTTAAAATTGACCCGCTAGTATTTATAGGTAATAGCTATGGCACATGGCCAACACCTATAAATGTTACTATACCCTTTGGTGAATGGCATCATGTAGCGGCTTCTTATGACGGGGCAGAGTATAGAGTATATGTTGATGGAGAACTTAAGGGCGATTACAAAAGAGTGAAGGGAGGTAATATTGATCATAGTGATGCTGACGTTGTGATTGGACGCGACAATAGGTATGTAATCCCTGGAACTCGATTCATGGATTGCATTGTTGATGAAGTTAGAATATGGAGTCGTGTGTTAAACAAATCTGAGATAAATGAAGCAATGAAAGGTGCTCTTCTTTTTGTCGATCCTAAAGATCATCTCGCTACTATGTGGGGAGTGATAAAAACTGTGTTCTAAAGATTCAGATAGCTTAAAAATATTCCAGGTTTTTAGTAGCCCAATTATGTAGTTTGAGCAATTAATAGGGTGAAAGAATACCATAGGTTGCCAAATTTGCAAGCAAAAAGGAGATAAACATTTTATTAGAGATTAATGAAAAAGCTGCTTTAAAAAATTTTGCTTGACAAGAGAATAATATAGTGTTATAATTTCGGCGTAAAAAAGCTGAACTTGTCTTAAACTGTGATAATAAATCACAGGATTTATGAAAGACGGGGGAACCAATTTAGGATTCGTAAGAATCTAGGGGCGAATATCTGAGAACCAGATTAGGGTAGCTCAATCCAAGCCCGACAGCTAACCTCGTAAGCTCATATTTTGAGGAGAACGCCAGAGAGTGTGTTCTCTGGTTTTTTTATTTCCAGAGAACACCTGAGTAAAGTTCTCTGGCTTTTTTGTATCCAGGGGTACTAAAATTTAAGGAGGCTAAGACAGGTTTAGCAATCGGCTAGGGTAGAAATTTTTTGCTGGGAAAAGAATCCAAAATACATTAAATAATCAGCACAGCTAGTAATATTGATAGATTCTTCGGGATTCTTATTCCAGGGGGTTAAAACCCGGAGGTGATCGATTTGCTGAACTTAAATTGTTACAAGACACCAGTTTGCAAGGGGCTGGGATTTGTTAAGATATTTGGATTTCTCGTTGTAATTGCTTCAATTACGGGTTGTAGCACGATTCACACTACAACCATTTTAGAAATGAGTAATGTTCAGTTTGGTGTAGCATCATGGTATGGCAAAGAGCTTCAGGGTCGTATGACTTCAAGCGGTGAAAAATATGATATGAATGATTATACTGCAGCCCATAGAAGTTTGCCATTCGGAACTCTGGTAAAAGTAACTAATATAAAAAACGGAAGAAGTGCTATTGTAAGAATTAATGATAGAGGACCGAAAAAATTTGAACGTAAAATAGACCTCTCTTATGCTGCTGCTGAAAAAATTGGTATGATTAACGATGGAACTGCTAGAGTAAGAATTGATGTTCTTGATGAAAATTTTGAAGATAAAACATTTGATATTGATACTAACAAGGAAATATTTGTCGCAGGGATAATTGAATCAAAAAACGATACAAAGCTCAGCAAATCGATCGGGTTTGATTTCAGTTCAATCCGCTATAATAAATCAACTTACATTGCGAATTTAGTTGAAAACGATCTGGTTAGTATTGCCAAATCCAAATAGAACTTACATAATTATCTTAAAATATTATAAAATGATAAGGGCGTGAACAAATGCGCCCTTTATTTTTATCAATTTAACAGTCATGATCAAAAAACTTAGATCAATAATTGACTATGCTTATGAAAATGTTCCAATATATAGAAAATTATATCAAACAAAACCAGTTTTAAACAAAATTTCAGACTTCAAAAAAATTCCTTACCTTACAATTAATGATTTTGCACTTTGTAGTATAGAAGATGTAATTTCAGATGTTGATCCTGCAATATCCATATTACCTCCCATAGAAAATAACACAATTTCTCCATTTCCTCGCATAGAGAGTGCTTATGATAGAGACTTAAGATACCTAACTTTTAGATTTTTGCTGGATCAGACCAAAATTAAAGATAATCCAAGTTTTTTGATCATTACAAATACCAACTACAGTTACTTTTGCAGTGAGATAGCAAATATATTGCTCTATTATAGATATCCTGTGTGGATGTTCATACTCCGAAACCATTCAAATGAAGAAATAAAGTCATGGATTAGTAAGTTTAATCCTGATTGCTTAATTCTCGGAACTAGCAAAATACCTGAAGTATTGAACGAGCTGGAAATATCAAATATTTTTACCATAAATCAATATGATAAGCACTTTTCAAAAGAACATGTCAAGCATTTTGATATATATTCGGTAACAGAAATTGGCTTTATAGGTATCAGAGTTTCAGATGATATATATGTATATCCGGATGATTATTTTTATATTGAAATTGAGAATGGAACGATAGTAATAACTACATTAGAAACAGAACTTCAGCCATTTATTAGATATAAAACTCCCGATAGAGGACAAATGGTAAAAGATAATATGCTTAGGATTAGCTATATAGGAGAGCATTGATGATTCTTGATCCTGTTCGTGAATGCGCAGATCAAAATGAATTGATGAACAAATATATTATTCCTCAGCTTTCTTCTCTATTTATAAAAGCTTACAATAATTTTTCGTATTATAAATGGCGATTTGATGAATCGGGAATTGATCCATATTCCGATCCACTAGAAATTATTGAAAAAATACCATTTATGACAAAAAAAGATTATAGTATGCTAGAGCAGGATGCAATCTACTATGCAGATAAAAGGCTTTACAATATAGAGATGACATCAGGTTCAACAGGAAGACCTAAGAGACGTTTTCAAAGTCGCCTGGATGAATTGAATGAACTAAGAATAGCAGAAAGAGTTATCTCAGGTTTTGATTTATCATTGGATGATATAATATTATTTATGGATGTCGGCAATCCAGGCATATATATGTGGTTTGCAAGGGCATTTGAGAGTCTTGGATTAAAAGATACAATATATTATAGCATTCAATCTGATTTTGATAGATCACTTCAAAAATTAAAAAATATCAATCCTTCTGTGATATTCACAATTCCAAGCTTATTGGCGCGTTCATACGATGCTATAGTTAATCTTAGGCTTAATAATCTAAAAAAGATAATATACTTTGGAGAGAAAATGAACGATCAGAAGATTTAGAAGTTGAAATCTTCTCTCATTATGGCACTACAGAGACAAGCACAATTGGTGGTGAATGCTCAGTTCATGACGGTATACACGTTTATACCGATATTAATTTACCAACCCTTTTAAATTATAAAACAATTAATGAAACAACACAGGAAGGTGAAGTTGCATGGACTACCATGCAGATTGATATTCAGCCTGTTATTAAATATAGGGTGGGTGACGTGATCCAGATAAATTATTCTCCATGTAAATGTGGGAGAACATCACCAAAAGTTAAAATAATTGGAAGAACAGATGATGGATTTAGCCTTTACGGTGAAAAGTTTTACTATGATACATTTCTAAATACCATATATAAAAACTTTCATGAGCCTGGTCTTCTACAGTTGGTGTTATCCAATAAAGGTTCGCAAGAAATAATAACTATTATACTACCTGAGAAAATAAAAGATAAAGAAAAAATAATAATAGAGTCAATCTATTCTATGAATGAATTAGAATTTTTTCTGGAAGAAAAATTTGTTGAAATCAAGATTGAATTTGTGCCGATCAATTATTTTACTGCAAGGAAGGTTCCGTTGATCATTGACCAGCGCAAGTATTAAGTATCTGAGAGAAACCATCCTTGACCCTTGATAGGCTAACGTTTGGGTCTTCCACAATGATCTTCACTCCGCCTATTATATCTATAAAACCTATCTCCCGTTTGTATCTTGGAACCACATGCAGGTGCAGATGGGAGATACTGGCTCCCCCCGCTTCACCTATGTTATAGCCTACATTAAATCCTTGTGGTGAATATACTTTCTCAAGCACATCAATGCTCAGGTTTTGCATCTTATGAAGTTCAACTACTTCATCATGAGCCAACATTCGCGGATCTGTTATATGCCTTTTAGGAAATATCATTAAATGTCCTGGAGCATAAGGGTAAAGATTGAGGGCAATTACAAAAAGATCTGATCTATAAACTTCAAGACGAACTACCCTATCATCTTTCTCTACAATAGCACAAAGAATACACTCAACATCAGGACGCTTATCACCTCTTACATATTCAAGTTTATTTGGAATAAACAAATTACTTTGCATAATGAGAAAAACTCCTATTTCTTTAAAGCAATTCAGATGAAATTTTCTTGAAGTTACTAACATTATACATTATATTAAAAACTAGCCTTTGCCCTCAAATAAAACTCATCATTATTTTTCACTTTGCTGAAAAGCCCATTTCCCTTTCCCTCAAGCAAAGAAACACCGAGAGTTAGTTCTATGTTGTCATAAGGCATATAATTAATCTCAGGCATATAAGCAAAACCATAATTTTCTTTTATATCACTCCAGTCATCAATTCCGATAGCAAAACTAATGGGAACAAGTTTTATTTCATCATTATGGAATTTATACTCGAGCCGGGATACAAGATAATCATTCAGATTATCCTTGCCACGTTCATTGACAAATCCATGAACATACTGAGTATTAATATATATCCCGTTTGTAAAATAATAATCACTACCGAAAACGAACTTAAAATAAGGGGCATCATCCAGAGCTATTGAAGACTTGGAGAGAGATTTTGGTGGAGTTAAAAGCGTTTGAGTCATCATTGTCTTTTCAGGTAAGAATAAGGCAGATTCAAACCAAACACCCACTGTTCCTATCTCACCCGCCATATCAGCACCTATAACCTGCATCTTAGGATACTCCATTCCTACCAGAGCGTCCATAGTTCCTATTGCATCCACTGGTGAAATAGCTAAAGAAGTTACCAAAGGTAGCTTATCACGTCCATAATAATAGCTCAATGATAGATCATAGTTGAAAATCCTGCTTGAAAGCTTCGCACCATAAGATGAAGACTCTGATATATTTTGTTTTGGTAGAGTGATCTTATCTGTTACATTTCGTATATTTATTCCATCTGGTAATTCTATATTATCCATAAAAGCTTTAGACCAATATGGTGGTGGAAGCACTGAAGGTGTAAAGATAGGAACAAATATCCCTGTAAATGTCAGATCAATACTTTTAATTTTTTGATAAAACTCCGCTTTTATTGAATTAACACCAAGTTTTTCACCAAAATTAAATATATCTTCCAGATCATCTGGACATAAATTGCTCGTTGGGTTTATCTTATCAGCTTTGCCCCAGGCTATTATTTGTCTGCCTATCCTGAGATCAAGCTTATCTGTAATAAATTTGTTCACACCCAAATAAGCTTCATTTATTTGGAGTCCATAAGGCAGAACTTTATCTTTTTTTTGTGATTGGAGTCCAGAAACATCAGATATTTCACTAAATCCTAACCCATTTAACCTAATTTCACTAAATATAAGAATATTATCAGAAGGTTTACTTTCAAACTTAAGTCCAAGCCTATTCTCATTCCTTAAAAAATCATTATCATAATGAAGTTGTAAGCGATTATCTGTCTGCACATAGCCATTTATAGAAACATCTGATAGCACTATAGAAGAAAAACAGACAAAAATAAGCGTGATAATTAATAATTTTCCTCGCATGCCTAAATTTTCCTTTCGTTTATTAAAACCGATGGATTAAATCTTAACCCATCGGTATAATTAATTATCCAGAATGGCTCATATTACGTTGTGTGAAGAGATCATCTGATAAACCTACATCAACTTCGATTTTAGTTATGATGATCTTTGTTGAATGATTGGATTTAATATCCTTCATTTCCATTTCCTTTGCTACCCAGTAGTTTCCAACCTTTTCAATTCTTCTTCGTTCTAGTATCTTAAAAAGGCTTCCTTTCTTATCGTAAGATTCTGTTTTAATTGGATAGAAAATATCTTTTCTTACCCACATTTTAAGTTTACTATAGTCTTTTTTTACACCCTGTTTTGGAATGAGTTCTAATAAGTAAGCAGAATCTGTAGTTTCAATGAGTTTTGGGTCATAATCCTTTGCATACTCAAAGGTGCTAAGGTCTTAATAAGTAAGCAGAATCTGTAGTTTCAATGAGTTTTGGGTCATAATCCTTTGCATACTCAAAGGTGCTAAGGTCTTCATAAGTAAAGTCCATTCCAGCAAAGTTTGTGTTCTTAATATTTGAAGCAACTCGACGCACCTTACGAAAAGCCGGAAGATAAACATATTGAACATCATCCGGAAGGCTCAAAAAGCTTATACCTTTCTGATCAGCAGGCGAAATAAAACGGATAAGACGTTTGTTTTCGGCTTTTTCTAATGTTTCCATTTCACGAACCTTTTCATTCTTATCTTTATCTATTAAGATTACCTTCATTGTTACGCTACTATCCTTAGCCGAATTCATAACTTTATCAACATTTTTAAGGATATCAATCGCTGATAGATTTTGTGCATAGGTTGAACCAATAAATATGGTTAATATTATAACCGATATAAGGTTTACAGTCAAAACCCTTTTCATTTTTTTACCTCCTTTTAACCAAACCACGTTCTATATGGCTGACGATCATCATAGATGGCATATATGTGATTGTTGCCAATGAACTAATTATCATTGTTGATGCAACCATCCATCCAAAACGCTGCATAGGAATGAGTTGAGCCATCAATAAAACCAATAATCCAAATGCAATTGAAATTGCATTTGTCATTATTGCTCTTCCTGTTGTGTTAAGAGTTTTATCTATTGCAAGCTCAATATCTGAATTTTGCTTTAACTCAGTCTTTAAACGATTTGTAAAGTGGATCGCATAGTCTATTCCTACACCTATGGCAATACCACTAACCATCATGGTTGCAATGTCTAAAGGTGTTTTAGAAAAAACCATAATGGCAAAATTGACAAGAACTGTTATAACTATTGGAGATACCGCTATTAGACCTGATTTTATTGAGCGGAATTGTATTGTAAGGATTACAAAAACCGTAATTAATGCGATTATAAGACTTTGAATTTGACTTCTCAATAGACTCTGATCAAGACGTTGATATATAACAGGAGAGCCTGCTTGAGTTACTGAAATTTGATATTCATCAACGATATTATTTTTCGCAAGGTCTTTAGGAACTGCCCAATATTCTTCATTTATTGTCCACAGGTCTTCACGAAGATCATCTCTAAAGTTCTGGTTGTTAGCAACATCCTTTGGAAATAGTAAAGCAAGCCTATTAACTGCAGATTCAACTCTGGATTTGTTAACAATATTTCTTGCTTTTACTGTAAGAGTTTCCGAAGTAGAAATCAAAGACTCTAAACTTTCTTCCTTCAAATTAAGATTTCTTTTAAGAATATTTTCAAAGTCTGTTTGATTTATATTGCCCGATATTACTGAATCTAAAATTAATCTGATTATTTTGTCCTTTTCCGCATCTGATGTTAAGATTAGATCCGATTCAAAGCTAAAAAACTCCATCATTTCATTATTGAACTCTTGTATCTGCTCTTTTGTCAATTCGATGTTATCATTTTCCAGAATTTTTCTAACTTCCGCTTTTATAAGGTCTTTATTAAAAACAATTTCTGGGAAACGACCTATGGCATCATAGTATATCATTTCAGATATTTCATTGCTCAGCCAATCTCTTACTTTGTTAAGAGAGTTTGTATCAAGATTTGAAACTTTAACAATATTACCCTCTTTGTTCAATTGAGAAATATATTCATCTATTTTTTTTACTATCTGAAGTGTTTTCCTTGAGTTTTGTGTTGAAAGCCTTCCTTGTATTAATCCTTCTGTAAGATCATTATTGACAAGCTGTTCTAATATTTCCTCACCCTCAATAAAGAACCAGAGATTGGCAACTCCTTCTTTTGTTTCAGGAATTGTATAATGACCGTTCATAACGTCATTCATCTGGCATATCAGGTCTGCAATTGATTGAGTATTGCTTATGTGTTCAAACGATGCGATATATTTTTCTATCTGTCTGATCTTTTTAAGGACAAATGGGTCTTTCATATCACCTTCAATGACTATCTGTATGGGAACTGAACCTCCAAACTTAAGCCTCATCATCTCTTCAGAAATACGAGTATCACTTTTTTTTGAAAAATACTCCAGCATGTCAACTTCTCTTCTAATCATTGGCAGGGTAGAAACAGAAATAAGAGCTATTACAAAAGTTGCAACTAGTATTTTGGTTCTATACCTCAACACTATTCTGCTTATTATCTTCATCATTTTTGTAAAAAGATGGATTCTTCTATCATTTGGGTTTTTCCTGTCTTTTACTTTCATGAATGATATTACAGCAGGGATGAACGTAATAGAAATGATTATCGCAAAGCTAATGCCTATCGCCATATATATGCCAAATTCTGTAATAGCGGTAAGATAAGAGCCAATGAATGAGAGAAAACCTATCAAAGTAGTGACTCCTGCAAGAAGTATGGGAATCAACGTATCGCGTAAGGCTTTTTTTGAGACTTCTTTACTGTTACCATTTTGTTCAATATCTTCATAGTATTTTGAAATGAAATGAATTCCATAAGCACTACCAATAGCGATTAAAACAACAGGCATCGCATTTGAAATCATAGACAAAGGCGTTCCTACCCAGCCCATAAGACCCATAGACCAGGTTGTGCTTAAAAGAACAGCTATTAAAGGCAATAAAACACCACGAATTGAATAAAAACTAGCAAATAAAACTGTAATAATGACTATAGAAACGAAAGGAACTAATCTAATTACATCATCTTTTATGGTTGCCAGCATATCTGTCATTTGTATAGGCAATCCGCTATAATAAAATTTGGCTCGATTTTGTTTGGGTTTTGTTGATGATATTATCTGCTTTGCAACCTGTATTTTATTGGCATCAGGCTTAATTCGGCAAATAATTAATGTTATTTTCCCGTCAACAGAAACTACCTTACCACGGTACATCTCCTTCGACATCACATAATTCCTGAGACGTTCCAGGTCTTCAGGAGTATCTGGTATGTTTTCCTCATCGATAAGCTTCCCTACCTCAAGCATTCCTTCGTTTTTTCTTATATCAAGTATATTTATCAGACTCATTACAGATGTTATACCATCTATATTCTCGTAAATATTTGTTAGCTCTTTAACCAAACTAAGGGCTTTTGCTGAAAAAACATCATCCGTTTCAATACCAACCATTACAAGGAAATTGCCTTTAAAATCTTCACCGACGCGGTTAAAAAGCTTAACTGCCGGATCATTGGGTTTTAAATATGTAAATATATCACTATTGATCCAGAGACGAGTTAGACCAACACCAAAAAAAACAGTTATAGCTATAGTTACAAATATTATCAGAATCCTATATTTCAATATTGCGGAACAAAACTTATTCATATCCATCCTCTTACTTATTATTACGTTTTTCAATACCACGGAAAAATACAGGTAACATAAGATCAATTGCTGTTTCTATATCAATCATATCCTTTTCTATACTCCAGGGAAACTCAAGCCCTTTTAATGCATAAGTAATCACAACCGCAGTTAATTTTGAATCACTGGTTTCAAAAATACCTTTTTGAACACCTTCGTCTAAGATAGATTGTATTATTTGTATTTCCCAATTTGTGAATTCTGTTCGCTCTTTCTCAACAAAGGCATAATGTTCAAGATATTCATCCTTTATGGTAGAGTAATAGTTAGCAATTTCTTTAATGCGAGTAAATCTTGCTACTATAAATGCTCTAAGTTTCTCCTGAGGTGAGTTTTCTTTTGATAAAGTTTCTTGAACTATCTTTTTAAATAAATCCAGTTCTTTTTTTATAACTGATTTAAAAACATCCTCTTTATTTTGAAAATAGTAATAAAGAGTAGCTTTGCTCATTCCGCATTTTTCTGCAATTTCATCCATGGTTGTTTTCTTTAGACCGAACCTCGCAAATAGTTCCCTTGCAGATTCTATTATACGATCTCTTCTTTCATCTTTATCCATACGAAGCCTCCTTTGAATTTTCGACTGAAATAGTTTTTTATTCGAATAAATAATTATAATGGAATGTGAAATAGTTGTCAAGTATCATGTTTAGAAAGCCAAGCATAAACTTTAGTTGCTTAACCATATTTTTAGTAAATTTTTTATCGGTTATATGATGCAACGGTTTTCCCGCA
>FWPV01006618.1_pt1 | contig 21886 bp, 27 predicted proteins | sample 2228371 | NCBI WGS metagenome assembly FWPV01 (sample SAMEA103939776, study PRJEB20133) | metagenome | reverse complement strand
CCGATCTTGCGTCCGGCGGGTGGAGAACGCCCTGAAGGAGGTCCCCGGCGTCGAAGAGGCCGTCGTCAATCTCGCCACGTCGCGGGCGACGGTCTCCCACGGGCCGGTATGGGGCGGCGTGGAGAAGCTCCGGGAGGCCGTCACCGATGCGGGGTACGAATACCTCGGCGTCCTCGACGACACCGCCGAGGACCCCCTGGAAAAGGCCCGGCGCGAGGAGATCCGGGAGCTCACCGTCAAGTTCGTAACGGGCATCTTCCTGAGCGTCGTCATTTTCGTCGGAACCATGCAGGAGTGGTTCCCCTTCCTGTCCCGGGTCCCCCGCGCCGTTCTGCAGACAGCCCTGTTCGCCCTCACGACTCCGGTCGTCTTCTGGGTCGGGAGTCGGTTCTTCATCGGCGCCTGGAAGGCCGCGAGGCAGGGGACGACGGACATGAACACGCTGGTGGCCGTGGGCGCACTGTCGGCCTACCTGTATTCGGCGCTGGCGTCCTTCTACCCGGAGATCTACACCCGCGCCGGCATCGAACCCCACGTCTACTACGACGGCGCCGCTTTCATCGTCACCTTCATCGTGCTCGGGCGCCTCCTCGAGGCGAGGACCAAGGGGAGGACCTCGGCGGCCATCAAGCGGCTCATGGGGCTCAAGCCGAGGACGGCCCGCGTCATGCGCGACGGCGTCGAGAAGGATGTGCCGATCGACGAGGTCGTCCAGGGGGACATCATCCTCGTGAGGCCCGGCGAGAAGATCCCCACGGACGGGGTCGTCCTTTCCGGATCCTCGGCGGTGGATGAATCGATGCTCACGGGGGAGAGTATCCCGGCCGGCAAGGAGCCCGGCAGCGAGGTCTTTGCGGCGACCATCAACAAGACCGGGAGTTTCACCTTCAGGGCAACCCGGGTGGGGTCCGAAACCACCCTCGCCCAGATCATCCGCCTCGTCGAGGAGGCTCAGGGCTCCAAGGCGCCCATCCAGAGGCTGGCGGACCGGGTCGCCTCCGTGTTCGTCCCCGTGGTCTTCGTCGTCGCCGCCGCCACCTTCGTGACGTGGAGTTATCTCGTCCCGAATCCCGACTTCACCCTGGCCCTTTTGAACTTCGTCTCCGTTCTGATCATCGCCTGCCCCTGCGCCATGGGTCTCGCCACCCCCACGGCGGTCATGGTGGGGACGGGACTCGGCGCCGAAAACGGGATTCTCATCAAGGGCGGGGAGAGTCTCGAGAAGGCCTACAAGCTCACGACGATCGTCTTCGACAAGACGGGAACCCTCACGGTCGGGAAGCCCGTGGCAACGGACCTCGTTCCTGCGGAGGGGGTCCGGAAAGAGGACGTTCTCAGGATCGCCGCTTCCCTGGAGGCGCTCTCGGAGCACCCCCTCGCCCAGGCGATCCTCGACAGGGCCGCAAGGGACGGGATCGGCACCGAACCGGTCGACGGCTTCGAGGCCCTTTCCGGTCTCGGCGCCCGGGGGGACGTGAACGGCGCGTCCTGCCTCCTGGGGAACGTCCGGCTCATGGCGGAGAGGAACATCCCGCTGGAGGGTCTCGAAGACGAGGTGAAGCGGCTGACCGAAGAGGCAAAGACCTGCGTTTTCGTGGCAAGGGAAGGGCGACTGCTGGGCCTCATCGGCCTCACCGACGTCCCCAAGGAATCGGCCGCACCGGCGATCGCAACGCTCAAGACCATGGGGCTCAGGGTGGCCATGATCACCGGCGACCAAGGCAGCACGGCCCGTGCCGTCGGGCGCCTCCTGGGGATCGACGAGACCCTGGCGGAGGTACTTCCCGGCGAGAAGGCGGCGGAAATCCGCCGTCTCCAGTCCCGGGGCGAGGTGGTCGCCATGGTGGGCGACGGCATCAACGACGCGCCGGCCCTCACCGCCGCCGACATCGGCATCGCCGTCGGCGCGGGCACCGACGTGGCCATCGAGGCGAGCGACATCACGCTCATGAGCGACGATCTGCGCGCCGTGCCCTCGGCCGTCCGCCTGTCCTCCCTGACCATGAGAACGATCAGACAGAATCTCTTCTGGGCCTTCATCTACAACGTCGTCGGCATCCCGGTTGCCGCGGGCGTCCTCTACCCCTTCTTCGGGGTCCTCCTGAACCCCGTCTTCGCGGCCGCGGCCATGGCCCTGAGCTCCGTTTCCGTCGTCACCAACGCCCTCCTCCTGCGATGGGTGTGGCGAAAGGCGACCTGAGTCTCAGACGGATTTCTCAACCCTGCCGGCTTTCACGGCGCGATAGACTTTCCGGGCCAGAAAGAGAAGGAGTCCAAGCGCCGCCAGGGCGGCCAGCAGCGGCAGGACAACGGCCAGGAGGCTCAAGACGACCGCCCCTATGGCCTCCCCCGTTGAAACGACCGGATTTCCCGCCCCCCCTGTCAGGGTGGTCGACAGGCCGCGGGTCAGCATGGTGGCCCCCTGCACGAGCGCAGCGCTCCCGCCGCCCGCGATGACCGCAAGCGTCCATTTCAGAAGGGGGCTCATCTCGGTCAGCGACGAGGCCATCACGAGCGCCCCGGCGACGGCCGCGGCGGGCCCTGCGAGGGTGTCCAGCAGATGATCCAGCCAGGGAATGTAGTAGGCCGTAACTTCGATGACGGCCGCGGTACCGAAGGCCCAGAAGGCTGCCGGGGTGCCCATCCAGGCCAGTTCCGGAATCAGCTGGACATAGCCTGAGAGCGAGGCGCCGCTCAGGACGAGCAGCGGGATGAAGACCCGGAAACCGCAGGCAGCGCTCAGCCCGATCCCGAGACAGAGGCTCAGGAGCAGATCCATATCCCCATTCACGTTCACCCGTCTCCCTTTTACTTTACGGCGGGATCAGGAATCACACCTAAACATTTTTCGAACCCTTCGTCAACCGCGCCTCCACATGGAGACCCTCTTTGGTCTCCTCGCCCGGGACGCACCCGTCGCCTTTTCCATTATTCCTCTTCGGTCATCCGCCGCCGGCGGGGATTCGATCAAAACAGGATCGCCCCGCGCGGCTGGAGGCGGGGTCTCGCACGGGGCGACATAAAAGGGAAGGAAGGATCTACGATTGATGAGGTCCTCCCTCTGCGCTCAGAGGAGCCGATAGGGAGAGGCCCTTTTCAACCACGCGCTTGCCGGATAGTCCGTCTGCAACTGTTCAAAGATCTTTTTGAGCGGTTTGGGATCGCCCGTGCTCTTGTAGAGCGCCACACCCCTCAAGTAGACGGACTCGGGGGCGGAATCGCTCCTCGGGAAACCCGCGATGACCTTCTCGAGATAGGTGGTCGCTTCCTGGTAGTATTCCTGGTCGAAGTGAACCCTGGCGATCCCCAGGAGAAGAAAGGGAACGAATTCCTCGGCCGGCATGAAACCCACGGCACGGTGATGCTCTTTTCCCGCCGGGTCGCAGATGACGTGGGTCGGTGTCCATTTGACATTGAATTCCCCGGCCAGGGGTTCGGCGTCGTGAGCAACGCGCAGGGCAACGAGGTGTTTTTCCACAAAGTCGACTACGCTTTTTTCGGGATACGTAACCGTATCCATCTGCTGGCAGCCGATTCAGGCCGCGTTGTGGAAGAACACAAGGATGGCCTTGTTCTCCGCTCCTGCCCGTTCGATCGCCTTTTCCATCGTTTTTTCCCAGACGATGGCACTCTTCATCATGCACCTCCCTGTCCTCCATCCACTGATGTAGCAAAGGATCTGCCACCGCCCCTTCTGAGGCATAACATGGTGAAAAGACTGGCGATACCCAAACCTCCGGCTTCCGTCGATCCCGTGACAAAGACCCCCGATGTCCGGGCCGGCCGGGGGCGGACCTCCGCGCCTGCGGCGGTTCGTTCCCCGATATACCGATTTTTGAAGGGAAATCTCGCCAGTGACCCTGATGTCGTCTCCCCGTGACATCCATGTCACGCGGGACGGGGATCGGATCTGAAGGGCCTGAGGTTGTCGGGAGAGTCGTTTGCGGGACTGTTCACGCGGGCCGAGACGGCATAGGCTCTCATCCCGCCTGCCTCGTAAGGGCGAAGAAGGGCAAGCAGGCGGCTCTGTTCGTGTATGGCGGTGTCGAGCCAGAGCTCTTCCGCCTCTTTGGGCACGATGACGGGCATACGGTCGTGGATGGGACGCAGGAGGTCGTTCGCCTCCGTTGTGATGATCGTGCAGCTCCTGATCTCCCGGCCTTCGGGCGAGTGCCAGACCTCGTGCAGCCCGGCCAGGCCGAAGGGTTTCCCCGATCTCATGCACACATAGAAGGGCGACTTCTTTTTCCCCTCCCTCCGCCATTCGTAGAAGCCGTCGGCGACGACAAGGCATCGCCTCTTTTCAAAGGCGGAGCGGAAGCTGGGCTTCCGTGCCACGGTTTCCGCGCGGGCGTTGATCATGCGGTTTCCGACGGCGGGATCGTCCGCCCACGAGGGGATCAGCCCCCAGCGGAAACGGGCAAGGCGGTTCGTTCCCTCCTCGCGCACGACGGCGAGGACGTCCTGGCCCGGAGCAATATTGTAACGGGGCTTGAGATCGGCGCCGCCGTCTCGGATGCGGAACTCCTCCGCAATGACCTCGAAAGGACTCGTCAGGACAAAACGCCCGCACATGGGACCCGCTCCTTTCCGGCGGGAACGGGGAATCGCCCCCGGTGATCGCGGAGGCGGCCCTCACCTATTTCCCGGCCCAGATCCTCGACCGCCCGGTCTCCGTCGTTCCCCCGCGGGGCTGAGTCGCCCTCAGCCTCATTCTCCTCGCCTTCAGGAAACCGAAGACGCCGAAAAGAAGAAACATCACACCCATGAAGATCTGGGGACCGGCGGAGGAATCCCCCTCGCCGGAGATGAGCCGCATCACGGCGCTGGCGATGTAGAACAGGCCAAAAAGGATGAAGAAAGCCGGAACGGCGTAACCGAGCATGAAGCCCGCGCCCCTGGGGATCTTCTCCGTCCGCGCTTCCGCAGGCCCCTTCGCCTGCCCCGGCGGGGCCCACGGCTCCTCGGCGGACTCCTCCATTCGAACCGGGCCGGCGTGTTCCGTACGGGCCAGGTGGTGAATGATCTTGTCCCGCTCCCGGGGATCCCGGATGGTTTTCAACCGGTTGATGAGGATCTGTCTTTCCTTTTCGTCCTGCTTCATGGCTCCGCCTCCTCGGCCGGCCTTCCGATCCGCAACCGCAGTTCGATCACCGGACGCAAGGCGCCCGCTCCGGCGGTCTCAGTCTTCGCGCAGGAAGATCCGCCGGAACTCGACGTACATGCACCGGTCCTCCACGAAGAGGATATCGGCTCCTTCCGCCATTTTCCTGGCCTCGTCACTCCGGATCCCCGACTGGAGCCAGATGACGTAGATATCCCCCTTCTTTTTCTTCCGCTCGACGGCCTCCCTCACCACGCCGGGGACCTGACCCGAGGGGCGGAACACCTGCAGGATATCGATGTGTTCCCTGACATCCTCGAGCCGGGGATAGGCCCTACGGCCGATGATGCTTTCCGCGGAGGGGTTGATCGGGACGATGTCGTATCCCTTGGAGTGCAGGAAGGAGGGAACCCACTGGGCGGCCTTGCCCGGGTCCTTCGACATCCCGTAAACCGCAATGGTCTTGTAGCGCTCGAAGATGGTCCTGAGGGTCTCGAGGGTCGTCATGGGAGCCTTCCTCCTCCTCCCAGGGGGCTGGAATCTCTCCGCGGGGGTTCGTCCGTCATTCGGCCTCCTCTTCGGCCCGGGAGGAAATCATGCAGGCGTCACAGCGTTTGAGGAAATACAGGCCGGCCGTCAGCGCGACGATCAAAGCGGCGATCCCGACCAGCTTGAAGTCGGTGATATCCTTCAGGTCCAGGGTGATCACCTTGCGGGCCACGGCGATGATCGCCACCAGAAGGACCACCTCCACGCGGATCAGGTGGTCCTTGACGTAGATCTTGATGGTCTCGAGGAGCTCGATGCCGATGAGAATGAGCAGAAAAAATCCGAAGATCCCGAGAAGCTCATCGAGCTCGAGGAAGAACAGGGGTGGAGAGATGATGTCCTGGATGATGATCCAGCCCAGCTCCACGGTGGAGATCAGGACCACGATGGCCATCATCCCCATCAGCGAAACAACGATGACCTTCTCGAATCTTTTCAGGTATCCCGTCAACCTTTTCCGCCCTCCGTCATTGGAATGTCTTCCCCGGATCGACAGGCGTCCCCGGGGTCAAGACCAGCGATTGTAATGCACCCGCGAAGGGTCGTAACGGCTCGCCCGCGGTTTCTCCTCCGCCGGGTAACCGACGGGGATGATGGAGAGAGGCACAATCGTCTCCGGAAGACCCAGGAGTTTCCTCATCCCCTTGACCCGGTCCTCCATGGGGTGCACACCCAGCCACACCGTTCCCAGTCCTCTGGCCCGGGCCGCCACAAGGATGTTTTCCGTAGCGGCCGAGCAGTCCTGAACCCAGAACCCCTTGAAATTCTCGCGTTTCATGTCCCCGCAGACGACGATGGCCACCGGCGCCTCGCGGAGCGGCTGGGAAAAGGGGTGAAACTTCGGTATCTCGTCGAGGGTTTTCCGATCGTTGATCACGATAAACTGCCAGGGCTGCTGGTTGCCGGCCGAGGGGGCGCTCATGGCTGCCTCCAGAAGTTCCCGGATGACCGACTCGGGAACGGCTTTCGCCGTGTACTTGCGTATGCTCCTTCTCGTCAAGAGGGCCTCCATGGCGTCCATCCCCGTCACCTCCCGTTTGTGGTGTCCTGCCGTTGTCTCTTTGTCCGCTCAATAACGAAACACCGCCGCCAGGGGCGCCGCCTCCGGCATCTCCTCCTTCTTCAGCGTGTAGACGGTCCCGCCATTCAGAAGGGTCTGAATCACGGCGAGGTCGATGAGGTCTTCGCCGCCCGGCGCGGCCGTCTCGCGCAGGATGACCTCGCCGCTTTCAGGCCGGAAGACCCCCCACTGCTGCACGCCGACGGGGGTGAAGAGAATCCCGACGCGGCCATGGTGGGCCGCCGGCACGATCTCCACGATGTTGCTCGACGCAAGCCCTGTCCCGACGGACTGCCGGTACTGGGCCAGCGCTTCTTCCTGCCTTCTCTGGAAATAGGGTTCCACGATGGACCAGGCCTGTTTTCGCAGTTCCTCGGCGCTCAAGCCGTCCGGGTTGCCGGTCACGGCCCGTTCGACCAGGTGCGGATAGGAATTGACTTCCCGGTAGATGGGGAAAAGGTAGTCGACGCCGGCGAAGACGAGCGGGGCCTTCTTGTCCTTCAGGATCGCATGGAGCCCCCGGTCGATCTGCTGGCAGAACCTCAGGATGTCCTCTTTGGTGTACGCCGTCCACTCGATCGATCCCCGGGCCGGGGACGAACCCGATCCGGAGGGGCGGTTGGGCCTCTTGTTCTCCAGCACGTCGTATTTCATGGCATCGACGATGCTCTTCGGCACCCCCTCGAGCGACAACTCGCTGACGCTGAAACGGCTGCCCTCGATGAACCGCACGCCCTTCTGACTGAGGGCGAGAACGTAGAAACGCCCGTCGTTGCTGTAGAGGGAGAGAAGGGGCTTGATGTGAAAGCGGTCCGTCACGACCACGAGTTCAGGGAAGTCCACGGGGAGGCGGTAGTGCTTCATGACTTTCGGGGACAGGAAAAGGGCCAGCCCTTCGCCCTGCTGTCTCCAGAACGGGCTGTTCCCGACGAGGGCGCGCGCGGGTTCCATGAATTTCTCCGCCTCGGCGGCGCGAACACCGCCTGCCAGAAGTTTCTCCTCCGCCTGCCGGAGCAGATTCTTGAACCGGATGGGGTTTTGCTGCGCCTCGGCACCGCCCCGGTGGGTGGGCATGTACAGGGTGACACAGAACCCTTCCTGCTTTATCATCAGCGTTTTCAATTCCTCTCTCGGCAAAACGTTCATAGGACCTCCTTGTGGGCTTCGGTTCATATCCGCCGTGATGCGGTCACCCGCCCGCAGCCTGCCGGTGCGCCCGTCACGGCACCTCAAGAAAGAAGGCATTCCCGACGGACCGAGACGGCCAGATCGGGTTTGTCGGTAATGACCCCGCAGACCCTCGGGTCGGAGAGGTATCGCTTCAATTTCCTCCGGTCGTTGACCGTCCATACGACGAGAGGTTTTCCGCCATGCTCCGCCATCCGGTAAAGGGCTTCATCGAGCACCCTCCAGTGGGGGACCCAGAAATCGGCCTTCACACGACCGATGCCCCGATGGAGGTTCCTTCCGAGAATCAACCCCGCCTGGAGTCCCGGAAAGCGGTTCTTGACGGATTCGACGGAGGCTTCGCTGAAGGACGTCAGCACGAAATCGGAATCGTCGAGGAAACCCCGCAGGAGGGAAACCACCTCCTCTTCGTATCCCTCCTCTTTCAGCTCCGCATTGAGCCTGATCTTTCCGCGCGCGAGGACGACAACCTCCTCGAGCGTGGGAATGTGATGGTCCCTCCGACCGGCCAAACGATCGACATCGGCATAGGTCAACCGCCGGATGATCTTGCCCTGGATCTTCTCGTCGTGGTGGACGATCAGGGTCCGATCGGCCGTCTGCCTGACGTCGAATTCGATGGCGTCCGCACCCTGTTCGATGGCCCTCTCGAAGGCCCGAAGCGTGTTTTCCTTCTCGTAGGCCGAGGCGCCCCGATGGGCCACGATGAGTTTTCTGTTCCGTCCAAACACGTCATTCCGTCCGTTCAGCGGGTCCGACGGCCTCGGTCAACCCCGCACCATGACCAGGAGCATCTTGAACCGGCTCAGCGCCTTGAGGGCGTGCGGCACCCGGGCCGGCATGATGATCATGTCGCCCCTGCCGAGGCGGTGAGGACCGCCGGCGATGGTGATCTCCACCCCTCCCTCGAGGACGAAGACCAGGGCGTCGAAAGGCGCCGTGTGTTCGCTCAGTCCCTGCCCCCTGTCGAAGGCGAAGAGCGTCACCGTGCCGGCTTTTCCGCCGAGGAGGGTCCGGCTGACGACGGTGCCCTTCTGGTATTCGACGAGTCGACGGAGTTCATGCACCCGCCCCGCCACATCGGCCGCTTTCCGTGAAACCGCTTTTTTTACCGCCATGGATTTTTCTCCTGATGAGAGTCGCTCGGGACGGATGGGCCCTTTCGCCGCCGGGTCGAAAAGGGACTCTGATCCTCAACCCGGCAAGACCGGAACCGCGGGCGCTCCTGTCCCCTTTCCAATTGTACGGGTGCGTTGGATGAAGGAAATGGCGGTGAACAGCAATCTCACCTCTGTCGGGTGGTTGACGATCCGGCCTTCGCGCGTGACCGGGCACGCGGCAAAAACCGGCTGGAGGATAAAGACCATGTCCTGGACTCGCGAGGTTGCGGATATCGGACATCTCTTTGGTTTCTTTTTACTAAAAAAACCCCCGGTTGTCAATGACCGGCGCGAAGCGGGTCCGGTGGAAAAGGGCTGCAATTCGCGGCATTTTGATATAAGGAGAAACAGAGTCCCTGAATTCGCATACGCGTTGATCCGCCGTGCCATGGCATTGAAGGTTCTGCTCAACATCCTCATCCTGAGCGGCGCAGCCTTCTGCGCGTCGCTCGCCATCGAGAGGTCGTACGCCGGGAGACGGAGGCGGCCGACGGTGTTGCTCCTGTTCCTGGCGATCGCTGGCCTCGCGTTCCGGCCGGAGATCATCCTCCTTCCCCTTTCAGCGTTGACGGCGCCCTTCTCTCCCCATCAACTGGGATCCCTTCTGCTGGGAGGTCTCCTGTCGGGTATCTGCATGTCGGGGGTCTGCATCTTTTTCAGGCTGATGCAGGCCGCTCTCTTCAAATGGATGTCCTGAACGCGTGACGGAGGTGTGATCTCATGGACAGGGAGTTGAAAGACAGGTTCACGGGGCTGTGGGGCCGCTTCTTCGACGGGGCCGATCTGCCCGTCGGATTCTTCTACAGCAACGAGGATGTGAAGGTCAGCCGGTTGAAGCCCCACGCGGGGCACCGCTGCGTCGTCGCCGACATCATGACGGCCCTCAGGGGCAAAACCGTCGTCCTCGACGCGGGCGCCATCGGATGCGAGGGAGGCAGGCGATACTTCGGGTTCACCCAGGCCTTGAGACCCCACTTCGAGTACTTTCTCTCCTGCGGCATCCCCGGGGAGGTCGAGGGGGAGCGGTACAAGAAAACGCCGGAGCTGGTGAAGTCCATCATGAAACACCTGCCCCATTTCAGGGCGCCGGGGAAAGCCATCGTCTTCAAACGCTGGGACAGGCTCGACGAAGGAGACGAGCCGGAGGCCGTCATCTTCTTCGCCCGTCCCGACGTCCTGGCCGGGTTGTTCACGCTCGCCAATTTCGACGAAGCCGTGCAGAACGCCGTCTATGCCCCCTTCGGCCCCGGCTGCGGGACCATCGTATCCTACCCCCATCTGGAAAAGGATTTCGAAAACCCGAGGGCCGTTCTGGGGATGTTTGACGTCTCCGCGAGGCCCTGCGTGCCGATGGACGTTCTCACCTTCTCCGTGCCCATGAAGCGGTTCATCCGGATGATCGGCAACATGGAGGAGAGTTTTCTCATCACCCCGTCGTGGCGCAAGGTCCTGAGGCGGATTCGATCGGCCCACGGGAAACGTTGAGGGCGGCAGGGAGGCCCGAGGGGCGGCCCGGCCCGGCGATTGAAGTCAAGGGGCCTGTTCAGGCAACCCCGGGTGTTTCCCCCGGGCGGGACGCACGGGCGGGCGCGAAGGCTCAAAGGGTGCGGCGTTTTTCCCTCGTCTCCTGGCAGTCGATGCAGAGCCTGGCCGTCGGCTTCACCTGCAGGCGTTTCTCCGAGATCTCCCCGTCACAATCCAGACAGATACCGTAGCTTCCCTGTTCGAGACGCTCCAGGGCCTCGAGGAGTTCCGCCACCTGCACGTCGTCCCTGGCCTTGAAGAGCAGATTCAGGTTCAACTCGGCTTCGGCCGCGGCCTGGTCGATGATCTCGACGGGCTTCTCGCCGCCGTTCCCCCAGTTCCCGCGCCCCGGGCCGTTGACCTTCTCCGAAAGCTTCTTCTCAATGATTTTTTTGAAAAATTCCCTTTTCTTCAGATTCAAGAAAAACCCTCCCGTCCGGAAACGGCACGGACACTCCTCTCCCGCGGGAATGCCCTCGATGGGCCTGACACCGGCGGTCCGCGCGGCGCCTCAGTGGACCGTCACCCCCCCGCCGCAGACAGAAAAAAAGGCCTCGAGGAAGCCTGATCCCGTGAGGAGAATCCGCGAAGGCGCTCCTATAGAAAAAAAGACGAAAAATGTCAATGAATGATTACGACGGAAGATCGTCAGGGAAGAACCGGGGCCCCGCGGTCAGCCGAAATGGAGGCAACATAATATCATTCATGTCAATGTGTTACGATGGTTACGGATCCCGAGCCAGGCCAGCAGGGCGAGCGCCGAGAGGATCAGGACGATCCCCGCCATCTCCGGCGTTGAGGGTCTTTCACCGAGCTCTATCGAGGCCGACAGGACGCCGATGAGCGGTGTGGCGAGCGTTCCCATTCCTGCCATCCCCGCGGGCAGCTCCCGGAGGGCGAAAAACCACAGGATGTGAGCGACGGCGCTCGTGAATACGATATTGTAGACAAGGGCGGCGGTGAAGTAGGGGGTCCACTGGATGGGGGGTGAGGGCACGGCAAAGGCCGCGACGGCGAGGGGGACGGCGCCGAAGAGCATCTGCCAGGCCGTCAGCGGAAGGAGATCGATTGCGCCCCGCCTTCGCATGATCTTGAGCGTGACGGCGCTTCCGGCCCAGGTGAGCCCGCCGAGAACGGCCAGGGCCATGCTCACGGCTGTCCCGGCGGGACGCCAGGGCTCCAAGATGGCCGCAAGCCCCGCGAGGGCCATGAGCACGGCAAGCCACTGCAGACCCCGGATGCGCTCGTCGAGGATCGGCCGGGCAAGGAGCAACACCCAGAACGGCATGGTGTAGACCAGGACGGCCGTCTTCCCCGCGGCACCGCTTTCCAGCGCCCAGGTGGAGAGGCCGACGGCTCCCGTGGTCGACAGAAGCCCGAGAAGGATCGTCAGCGGCACCTCCGGGGGACGCAGCCTCCGGCCCCGGCACATCAGGAGCAGGAAAAGGCACAGGGACCCGAAGACGCTCCGGAGGGCGGAGAAATCAAAAGCCCCCGCAAAACGAAGGGCCTCCTTCGCAATCACCCAGTTGTAGCCCCAGATGAGCGCCATTCCGGCCAGCGCCCAAACGGCGAGTCTTGTGGACTGGTTCGCGTTGTTGAACACCGGTTGTCTACTCGGCGCGGGGATCGGGACGGCGGGCAAGCCCCCTTGTCATTTCCTTTGCTTTCCCTGGGCCTTCCTGAGCTCCGCCTCCTTCTCCTTGATCTCCGTGAGCTCCCGGCGCATCTCGGCCCACCCGTACCAGAAGGCGTAGTCGGGGTTGGCGTGGAACGCCCCCATGAAGGTCCTCATCCGGTACTCCATGAACATCCGGTAGAGCTTCTGCTCGATCGATGTCGGGGCGTCGTGAAAAGCCAGGAGGTCCGGGAACCGGTAGGCATAGCCCTTCGGCTGCTTGAGGATCCCGTCCCTGTACAGACCGGCGACAACCCGGATGGCCTCCGCCATCATCCCGTCGGCCTCCCGGATCAGCTGATCGCCCTTGTCGAGCTCACCCTTCGCGAAGTTCCGCGAGTGGCACTGGTTGCAGACGGTGAGCATCTTTTCTCTCTCCCGCCGCCAGTCCTCCTCCGTCCATCTCACCATGTCGACCGCTTTGACCGCATCGAACCTCGCCGTCGGCTTCCCCTTCGGGTCGAAGACGCCGAGGCCCTGGAGGATCGTCGTGCGGTCGGCCGACCATTTCTTGTCCTCGGGCAGCGGAAGCCTCACGGCCAGGAAACCCCAGGCCGTGCGAACGGCATGGTTCCCGCCCTGCATGTGACAGGTCTGGCACTTCGGCGCGGCGATGGAATCGGGCAGTATGCCTTTTTGCTTGAGGAGGTGCCGCACGCCGTGCTTCGACGACGAGTACATCTCCCACTGGGGGTGATCGAACCCCATGTGGCAGGTCTGGCAGGCCTGCGGCTCCCTGGCCTCCTTGAGGGAGAAGGCGTGCCGGGTGTGGCAGACGTCGCAGGAGGCGTTCCCGAAACCGCCTCCCTGCCTCTTGAGCTCCCGGATCTCCGCATCGGACTTGAGGCCCAGCTTGTGGCAGCCGCCGCAGCCTTTCATGCCCTCCATCATCGCCACGGGCTGCGCGTGGGCCATGGGCATGGCCTTCATGGCCGCCCATGCCTTTGCGTGCTTGCCCTCCCTGAACTGCCTCGCCGGGGGGCCGTGGCACTTCGCGCAGGTGTCGATGGTGGGGATGAGGGCCTTTTCCGTGTCCTCCGGCGAATGGTGGGCGTCGCCGTGACAGACCTGACAGCTCACCAGGTTCGCGCTGTGTCTGCTGATCTTCCAGTCCGAGACGATGTTCGGGGTCACACCGGAATGGCAGGCCACGCAGTCCTTGACGAGTTTGTCCTTCGCCTCGACCGGATACTGAGCGGCCACCCACTGGCGCCATCCGCCCTTCAGGACATAAACCTTGGGAAACCCCAGCTCCTTCAATTCCGTCGCCACCCGGGCGCCCGTTTCCTCACCCGGTCAGGCTCAGTAGAGGACGTAGGTCTTGTTGCGGTCCTGGATCCTCGCCCAGGACTTCACATCCTCCTCCTTGAGATGCGAGGCGCCGGGGATCTTGCTGTCACTGGCCTCCCACTGTTTTTCCAGGCGCACATCCAGGACGACCACGTCGGGTTTACCGAGAAGGGACTTGAGTTCCTCCTTGGACATCCGGGGGATGTTCTCGTAGGACACGGGCTGGGAAAAGGTCCGGTCCCCGAGGAAGAATATCAAGACCAGCGACCAGCCGATGCCGAAGATGCTCCATCTCCTCATCGCTTCCTCCTTTCAGGTTTCCGGCCTCCTGGAAAAGGCGCAATCCATCCGCTGCTGCGGGGGATGTCCGGCCGGCCGTGCGTCTCACCCTTTGATCTTCACGACGATGAAAGGCCAGTGGAGCTCACAGGGAACCCCCATGCGGAGCCAGGCGTTGCGCCGGTCGAGTTCCTCGTTCATGAGGTCCCGAACGGTGGTCACACCGCCGTCCTCGCGCGACACCTCGGTGTAGACGCTCACCTCCACGATCGACTCGATGGGTTCCCCGACCTCTTCCCGGAAGAACTGCTCGGCCTCCTCGATGACGTCGGCGGCGATGATGTATTGATTGATCCGGTAGACCTGCATGGTGATCACCTTCTTTTGGATGATATCACAAAACGGGGGTCTCCGAAAAAATAAAAAACCGCCGATCGGGGCTCCGCCCGTCGGTGATTTCGATCTTGAAGTTTCGCCGTGCTGTGATAGAGAGATCTCCTCGACCCCTGACGGGTCGGAGAGCTCTCCCGCGGAAAGCCATGAAAGGACCCTGGCATCGAATCCCGAAGAAGGACTGGATCGACTGGCACTGGCAGATGCGAAACCTGATCCGGACGCTGCCGCAGCTCACCCGTGTCCTCGGGATCCCGCCGGCGGCGACGGCCGGCCTGCGCGCCGTCGCCGGGCGCCACCCCCTGCGGATCACGCCGTACTACGCCTCGCTGATCGACCCGGAGGACGGCGGGGATCCCCTGAAAAGGCAGTGCTTCCCCGACGCACGGGAACGGGAAGTCCTGCCCGGGGACGCCGACGATCCGCTCGGCGAGGAGGACCGATCCCCCGTGCCCGGCCTCATCCATCGTTACCCCGACCGCTGCCTCATCCTCGTGACGAACCGCTGCGCGATCCGCTGCCGGCACTGCAACCGCCGGCGTCTCTGGGCCGGCTCCGCCCTGCCGCCGTCGCGCGCAAGGGCCCGTCGATGGGCGCAATACGTCGAGTCCGACCGGAACATCCGGGAGGTCATCCTCTCGGGCGGCGACCCCCTCACCCTCGAGGACGGGGTGATCGAGGGGCTTCTCAGGTCCTTCCGATCGATTCCCCATGTCGAGGTGCTCCGCATCGGAAGCCGGACCCCCGTGGTGATGCCCATGAGGGTCACCGGGGCCCTCTGCCGGATGCTCAGGCGGTATCGGCCCCTGTGGTTCATGACGCAGTTCAACCATCCCCGCGAGATCACGCCCGAGTCGTCCGAGGCCTGCGGACGGCTGCTCGAGGCGGGCCTGCCCGTCTCCAACCAGTCCGTTCTCCTCCGGGGAGTCAACGATTCCTTCGAGACGATGCGCGATCTCGTCCACGGCTTGCAGCGGATCTCCGTGAGACCCTATTATCTCTTCCAGTGTGAACCCGTGAAAGGAACGGCCCACCTCCGGGCGGACATCCACCGGGGTGTGGAGATCGTGGAGAAGCTGTGGGCGACGACCGCCGGCATCTGCCTGCCCCGGTATGTGATCGACCGGCCGGGCAGCCCCGGCAAGGTCCCCCTGCATCCCCCACCGGCGGCCGAGCCCCCGGGATGAATCTTCTTTTGACTTGTTTTTCAGAATGTTATAAAAGGGCAATCTGCCGCGGGAGACGGATGTCAACGCGGCTGCGAACGGACAAAGCCACGCGAGGTGACCCCCATGTACACGGCGAGTGATCTGAGAAAAGGCCTGAGAATCATGCTCGACGACGACCCCTACATCGTCGTGGACTTCCAGTTCGTCAAGCCGGGGAAGGGCCAGTCACTGTATCGCTGCAAGCTTAGAAACATGCTCGTGGGGACGATCGTCGACCGGACCTTCCGGGAAGTCGACACGTTCAAGCCGGCCGACACGCAGGAAAAGACCATGCAGTTTCTCTACAAGGAGGGGGATCACTACAACTTCATGGACACGGAGAGCTACGAGCAGATCCATCTCCTGGAGGAGCAGATCGGCGACGCGAAGAACTTCCTCATCGAAAACATGGAGGTCAAGATCCTCCTCTTCCGGGATCGCCCCATCGACATCACCCTGCCCAACTTCGTCGACCTCGTCGTGGCCGAGGCGCCGCCCTGGATCAAGGGCGACACGGTCTCGGGAAACTACAAGCCCGTCATCCTCGAGACGGGCTACAAGGTCAGCGTGCCCCCCTTCATCGAACAGGGTGAGAAGATCCGCATCGACACCCGCACCGGCGAATACTTGACCCGCGTGAAGGATTGATCCCCCATGGACGGGGAACGGAGAGCCGCCGGAAGGCGGGAGGCCCTCGAGGTTCGCGCCCGCGTCCTGCGGGCGATCCGCGGGTTCTTTCACCGCCGGGATTACCTGGAGGTCGAAACCCCGAACCGCATCCCCGCGCCGCTCCCCGAATCCCACATCGACGCCCTGCCGTCCGGGGACTGGTTCCTCCACCCTTCACCCGAACTGTGCATGAAGCGGCTCCTGGCCGCGGGCCACCGGAGGATCTTCCAGGTCGGGAAAGTCTATCGGGGAGGGGAGAGAGGCTCCCTTCACCTGCCCGAGTTCACGCTGCTCGAGTGGTACCGCGCCGGGACCGACTACCGCGGCCTCATGGAGGAATGCGAGGACCTCTTCCTCGCCGCCGCGGAGGCGCTGGGCCTCGGACGGACGATCCGCTTCGGCGGGCGGGAGATCGACCTTTCGAAACCCTGGCGGCGTCTCTCCGTCGAGGAGGCTTTCCAGCGCCACGGCTCCCTGACGCTGGAGCAGGCGCTCGCGCAGGGCCGATTCGAGGAGGTCCTCTCCTTCGAGATCGAACCCGCCTTCGCGGAAGGCAAGCCCCTCTTCCTCCATGACTACCCCCTGGCCTTCGGCTCTCTGGCCCGCCGCAGGAAGGACGACCCCCGCTTCGTCGAGCGCTTCGAAATCTACATCGGGGGTCTCGAACTCGCCAACGGCTTCTCGGAGCTGACCGACGCGGAGGAGCAGCGGCGGCGGTTCGAGCGGGAAAACGAGATCCGCCGGGCCCGGGGACGCCTTCCCTATCCCATGCCCGTGAAGTTCCTCGAGGCCCTCGAAACGATGCCCGAATCCGCCGGCGTCGCCCTCGGCGTCGACCGGATGGTGATGCTCTTCTCGGACACCCCCTCGATCGACGGGGTCGTCGCCTTCACGCCGGAGGAACTCTGAATCACCCCCCAGAGGCCCCTTTCCCTTGATTCTCACCCGCCGGGGAAGAAAGCGGCGCCGGATCCTCTGACCCCGTTCCTCTCATGCGCCACTCCTTCCATCACCCCTGCCCGGCGTATACCCCGCAGGCAACCGGTTCGTCATTGGAGGAGATGCTTGCCGTTACGACCCTGGATTCCTCACCGTTTTTCTCCTCGACGATCGTGACTCCGGTGATGTTCCCGGTCGTCTGAATTCCCTTTCGACGCGCAAGACATAAGAGATGAGGATGACAGCATGCCGGTGGCCGCATGCCTGATCTGATTTCATCCGGGCACAATTTCCTTTGTACCGGGCTCTGGCTCTGCAAACTTTCAAGATTGGTTAGCTGATCACAATCAATCGGAAGCAGAATGATCAGACAGATACTCATCGAGCGCAGCGGTGTACATGCCGATCCTCGTGCGCGCGCAGTTATCGTATCGGCCCCAGCAGCAGGCATAGGCACGTCCGAACTCCACTCGATCTTTCACGAACCGGATCACCTTCCTATCCCTTGACATGGATGCAAGTGCACGAAATCAGTGACCTGTCGACGTGTCGAATTCGGCGTCTCCATGGCTGTCGAGGTAGTTCCATGCGTCTTCAAATGGGTGCCGGAGCGATACACTTCCGTCGTGCGGTCTGATTACCCCCCTCTTTCCCCCTCCGAAGGATCTGCAACGATCCGCCTTAGCTTTAGGTTTCTTTGTGGACATGTACTTCCAGATGCTGTGATCGAGCGCCGCCCGCCAGAAGGTTGTGGTGGGTCTGCATAGCGTCCCTTCGAGCAACCGCGCTCACCAGCTCGTCCGGGATGAATCGCGCCATGGCGATGGGCGCGCACCTGTGTGCGGGGTTACATCCCGCCGTGTAGCCGCCTGATTCGCGATGGACCTGGATTGCGGATTGCTCAAACGATAGCCCGGACAAGGCCAATTCAAAAACGCGCGCCGCCGTCGGGCCGGTGTCAAATCCGTTCCTTCGCCACCAATTCAGGTATCTTCCCGCAAGATCATGCAGATCGAAGGCACAGCAGCCGATCAGGCTCTCTGCAAGCTCGAGGGCCATCCGCGTCGGGCCGCCGATCCCGTCACCCGCCGCAAGGCCGAGCAGAATGCCTTGAACACGATCACGCGCTTCTGCATCCATCGGACAAATCGCCAGGGGAGACGTCTTTCATAGAAGACCGAGTCTGCGCATGGATTCCTCGATGAGCGGCCGGATCTCCGGCGGGCACGGCACCTTTCTTTCCCTCGGGCTGATCCGATTGGGTGCGACGCGCGGGCACAGATCGTTTAGCTCCTTCACATGGGCGATCCAGCAGGTCTTGACCGCCCGCCCGTGATGCCTGCGGATGTCTTCCTGGATCTGTCGGTATGTTGCCATGAATATGAGTATTGCCAGATTAACTATTGTGGTTCGGCATCGCTAGAAAAAGCAAAGTCTGTAGATGCCCGATTAAGCCGGCAGAAATGCCTGCTTTGCTCTGCTGAGCAGTTCGTGGACTTTTCCATCGTCGCGATCGGTCGTTCTGCCGGAAAGATTCCTGACCCAGCGGTCGGGAAACGCTCTTTTCCCGTGCAGGGCACCGACAGCCGCGCCGACGATGGCCGCGATGGTATCGTTGTCTTTCGTGTCATTGACGGCTCGTACGATCGCCTCTTCGGGATCATGGCCATGTCGCATCAATATGTAGAGAACGCTCGGTACGGTCTCCAGCAAATAGGCGCCGGAATACCACCACTCACACGCCTCCTTGACCGACAAATCCTGCATAAAGGCCGCCATGACCTTTCCCTCGACCATTTTCCACACGGGACCCTCGAATTGTCCTACGAGCGGACCACTGCGCGGCTGATAGCGCGTCTCCCCTTCCAGGTCACGCGCGATTTTTACGTACGTTTCAGCCCACCAAACGGGTTGCGGCGGTCTATCCATCTCCAGCAACTGCCTGAGTTGATAAACGAAGGCCAGACACGCCACAATCGAGGCCGCATCATTGTGGGTCATCATCGCAGACAAGGCGGTGTCCACCCAAAGGTCGTTCGTACCCTCGGCCAGATGAGGAATGACCATGGGCGCTATCCGCATGAGTGCGCCGTTTCCGGCTGATTGCGGGCCGCATTCATACCATGGCTTCCCTGCCTTGTGATTCCTGATAAACGCCTTGACCGTGCGACCGATCCCGAAGATCCGGTCCTGGCATAATCTCCTTGCCACATTCTCCGGAATAAAGCCCCCGTCTTCTATCATCTGTTCCAGGGTCCAGAAGGCTAGCTGGGTATCATCGGAGGGGAAGCCGATGGGCTGCTTCACGTAGCGGTTCGGCAGATAGTCGCGAATCTCGCCATGAAGTTCGCGACGCCTGGCTGGCAGCATCCCCTCCGTCGTGATTCCAAGGGCATCACCGATGGCAAGCCCCAGCATCATGCCCTCGGCGCGGCCGTAATCGAAATCATTACGGACCGGCCCCGGCGCAACGGCAAATAAATCACTTCTTTTGACTTGGATCAGTCCGTGATCGAAGAAACCATCAAGCAGCTTTCTGTTCCTTTCGCTTATTGGAGATCCGCTCATGACGAATACTTTCATTTGGACACCATCTCGAGCCTGGAAGGGGTGATGCAAGGGAATCAGTTTGGCACCGTCCGTAGCACATCCCATTCGGACTTATTTCAGGCAATCATAATTCTGGGAATAACCAGAGATATTGACATCCCCCGTGTATGGTACCTGCACGTACATCACGCCGCCCCGTCGAACGACGTTGAACTTCATTTGCCCGCCGGATTGGCTGATTGAGCGGCCGTAGCTACTGAAGAAACTTGCAGGAAGCAGAATCTCTTCAATCTGACCGTTGTCGCTCTGGCACAGCAGAACAGCGTGCTGAAACGCCCCGGACCTCAGGCCAAGGAACCATTTGTCCGGCTGTCTTTCCGTCGCCACGGCGATGCCGACACGCTTTCCGGATACCGTGCGGTAAATGGTTTGACCCTCAATAGGTACAAGTCGGATTCCCGTTCTCTCGAGATTTGCGAGAAACGCCTTCCGAACGGCCGCTGCGTTTTGTCTCGGGGATACCCTTTCGTCCACCTTTTGAAAAGGCTTCCGGATGTATAATTTTCTCTTTTCACGAGGAGTTGCCGATGGAGATTCCTGTGTTCGTTGCAACTTTTCCAACTGGGATACGATTTGTCTCTGGCGCTTGATGAGGGTCTCGACTCTTTTCAATCTTTCACTTTCACGGACGACGACATCGCTCCGGCCCCTGCCGGCGGCATCAGAGATCCGCGACAGAATACTCTTCCTCTCTCTCTCGAGATCAGTCAGGACATCCATCTCGATTCCCTCGCACTACGCTCCATTCGACCCCATCTGTGTGAGCTGCATTTGATTCAGACAACCCAATCCATTAGGTGAGACAGCAAGTCCGCGTGCAGCCTTGCGATGTCAACGTCGTCGCGCCGAAGGTGGGCACCAAAGTAGAGATCCACCCAGCAATAATCATTCACCGTGCGGAGGCAATCGACCAACTCGTAAAAGTTCTTCGCCTTTTCACAACCTTTAAGGGCGGATAGAGGGAATTTATTGTCAAGCATGAGCTCGAGGCGATCGGGATGGCAGGAGAACACAACCGCATCGTGTTGCTTGTGATAAGCGGTTTCACGATCGTGCACCTGCAAGACAATCACATAGAGGTAGACGCGCTGGGAGCGTGATACGGATTCGATGAGGCGAGAAAAAAGGGAGGGACCCTTTCCTTCAATGAGCGAAAACCAGAGCCAGTCCGGGTCAATGATTTGATGCGGCTTCCTCTTGATTGAGGGGTCGACCTCAATCGCTTTCTTGCCGTAGCCCTTCTCGATGTTTAGGCCTGCAAAGACTTTATCCACCTCGAGAAGGGAGTCTGTTCTTCCGAGCAGGGCTTTTCGGGGGTAATCATGGGCAAGCGAAAAGGCAAGCTTCCCATGCCGATAGGCAGGCCATTGCGTCGTCGGGACGAGCCACCATAGCGTTTCACCCGGGGCATAGAGATTCCAGGGGCGCGGTGTGAGTTCCATAGCCAGGTGCCTCTTGACACTGTAAGCGAGCTCCCGCGGTATCATCATGGTCATCAACCACCTCCTTCACTGACAGCAAGGGCAGAATGACAAAAACGCAAGGGCATTCAGTGTTGTGCCGCTGTCGCGCAACCTTTCAGGACGATCTGCCGGGTTTATCACTCCTTTTCAAACTCCTGGCTCGAGAACTTGAGGGCCCGGCAGTTTTCCGTGACCGTGCGAACGACGTCTTCGGGAACACCATCGGCGAATCGAGCCTCGATCTCGAGTGTCACCGTGACTTTGGAACCCACGGGAGCCGTCAGGTGGGAGATGATTTCTTCTGCGATCCTCCCCGCGTCCCGTCCCACGCGGGTTGGATCGAGACTGACCGTTCCGTGAAAGCGTTTCCGCTTCGGGACATCGGCTTTTTGCTTTTCCTTCTCACCCTTTTGCTCCTGACCGGCCTTTGCTTCATCGCCGGCTTTCTCTTCTGGGGGCTTCTTCGTCTCTTCGTCAAGTTGACGTCGCGCCACCGGCGGTCTTACAAGAACTCCCGGCATTGAAGTGTCCGTGAGAGCCAGCCCTTGGCCGGCGCGCAGTCCGCGGTAACGGCCGACGGCCGCCGTTTCAATCCACGCCCCCGCGCGAGGGGCGACGGCCGCCGAGGCATATTCCACGTTCGAAATCGTGTTTCAATCCACGCCCCCGCGCGAGGGGCGACGCACCGGAGCAGGAGCGGCAAGCTGAGGGTTTATGTTTCAATCCACGCCCCCGCGCGAGGGGCGACTTTCCTCTTTTTTCGACCAGTAGA
>FWPV01006616.1_pt1 | contig 21897 bp, 17 predicted proteins | sample 2228371 | NCBI WGS metagenome assembly FWPV01 (sample SAMEA103939776, study PRJEB20133) | metagenome | reverse complement strand
AGCGGCTGGCAGAAGCGGGCATCACGCTCCTGTAACACCAAAAGCAGCCGCCGGGCTGCTTTTTGCTGTTTGTGGTGGACCCTTGTGAACATTGCCCGAACCAGGCACATCTGGACCAGTATCTGGTGGATCGGTCACAAGCGATGCTAGGTAGGCAAATGGCGTGTGGAGTTCATGACCAATGATCTCACCATCGCGACTTACTATAATCCGCTTTGCTAGGGTGTGTGTTCAAGATCAAAGCCAGGGCAGGATAGCAACCAGAGTGAGCATAGCGATGCAGGGGTGCTGCTTGAGGCGGTTGAAGAGCCGCTCGACCCGGTTGCGTTCACGATAAACGGCTTTGTCAAAGGAGCCTCCTGAGTGCTTGTTGGACTTACGAGGGTTGGTAGAGCGGATGCCTCGGCGGCGCAGATAACAGCGAAAGCGGTGGCTGCGACACCCCTTATCTGCCACGAGCCGTTTCGGTCGCAGCCTGGGCCGCCCCGGCCCGCGACGCTTGACACTCCTCTGGCTCATCAACTGCTCGACGCCGCCCGAGGTGGTGGAGCAGGTGCTGGAGCTGTCACGCCGGGAGCCTGGCTGGGGCTGCCAGAAGCTGAGCGCCAGGCTGAAGCAGCTGGGGATCAGCCTGAGCGCGGTGACGGTGCAGGAGATTCTGAACCGGGAAGGGCTGGGAACGCGCAGCGAATGGTTGTACGCCCTGGAGAAACGCCATCTGCAGGAGGGTCTGGAACTGACCGAAGAGCAGGTTCGCCTGCTGGAGCGTCATAATCCCTGCTTTCGTGAGCGTCATGTAGAAAGCAGCCGCCCCGGGGAACTGCTGAGCGCTGACACCTCCCAGGTGGCGAGGTTGAGCGGGGTGGGAAGGGTTGTTCTGCACGCAGTGGTCGACACCTACGGTAGCTATGCCTTTGGCATCCTGCACACGACCAGGAAGCCAGAACCCGGCGCGTTTGTCCTGCACGAGCAGGCCCTGCCCTTTTATCATGAGCATGGCCTGGAAGTGGAAGTGATTATCACGGACAATGGCCGCGAGTTCTGCGGCACGGGAACCCATCCTTACGAGCTGATCCTGGCTCTCCATGATATTGAGCACCGCCGTACGGTGATTGGCAGGCCCCAGACCAATGGCTTTGTCGAACGCTTCATCCGCACCGCGAAGGAGGAGTTCTTCATCCCCGCCCTCAAGCGCAAGGTCTATCACAGTGTCGATGAACTGCAGGAGGACTTCGAGGAATGGCTTGTCAGCTATAATACGGAGCGCCCACATCTCGGTTACCGAAACATGGGCGCCTGTCCGATCCAGACTGTGTTGTCGTTCTCATCAACTGTCCGAACGGAAGGTTAACTGTTTATATGTTTCGGGGTGCAGCTCCATCTCAGGCTTAACGCTCAGTCTGGCAAGTGGTAAACGGGAGAGACTTGCGCGCCATCTCTATAGATCAAGTCTCCAGATGTTAAGTGCTCTATGCTTACCGTTTTCTCCATGCGACAGATCAAACCCGTATGAATGATAGAAGTCATTCGCAGGGAGCTCTATGGGACACTTAAGGAGCACGAATCTCTGCCCTAACTCCCGAGCTTCCAGGCACAGTTCACCAATAAGCCTGCTGGCAAGTCCTTGCCGGCGCCATGGTTGATTCACGACAATATTATACAGAGTTGTCTGCCCGTCCTTTCGGTGATGATAGTGCACAAAGCCGAGCAACTCATCATCACTTCTAGTCGCCACTATGATCTCTGAGGAACCGATGGAACGCACAAGCGCTGCACTTACGATAAATCCTAATTCCTCTTTATGCTTGTCAGCCAGTTTCTTGATGCGATCAAGATCTCTGTACCCAGCCTTGCGATACGTAACTTCATTGTTGCCAAATATCATAATCATCCTGTGAGTGACTTGCTTGAGAGCCGCCACCGTGCTGGCTTTGCCTGGGGCGGACCTGAAGCATGCTAACAGATTCACGCTCATCGTCAACCAGGACTGCCTGGCCCGTCCGATGTAATTCGGCGATTATAGCTCGAAGCTCACTTCCCATATAGTCCTGGCTCAACTTGTTGAGTGCCTGCACGTCGTCTCTCGAGGTTAGCTTGTGGCTAAGTATAACATCGCACTGAGATAGCACCTCCGAGTCAATCGCAGAGGGCTGCTGCGTCGCCACCACAAGAGACAGGCCGGGCTGGCGACCCTCTTTTGCCCAGCGAACCAACTGTGGTTTCGCGAGCGATTTCCCGGAGTCGGGGATAAACTGGTGAGCTTCATCAAGGGCCATCCAGACCCGTGGCAAAGCGCCTGCCAGCCCGAACTCTTCACGCAACCTGGCATCCGACCTAGCCCGGAAGAGATTCCGAGCAATGACTGAGACCACCAGATTCCGGCGACCGAATGCCCCCCCCTCTAGCCGGCTGACATCGACAACGTTAACCACGCCCGGCTCGAATATCTCGTCGATCGGACGATAGTCATCTTCACTAAACAAATGCCACTTGTGGGCAGCCTCTAGTCTGTTAAGCAGGGCTTCCCGGGACACGTCCTGGGCACGCTTGTCTCTTTCTACCGCCTTCATGAGCTCTGTTACAGTGAAACGTCCCTTGTGTTCGAACAGATTCTGGACGGCCCTGAACAGGGCGATCCCCATAGGGTGGTTGATATTTGCATCAAACAGATCGCACCACCCATCGGGACTTAAGTCAGAGGCGTTAAGGCGTAAGGGGGCAATAATCACTCCTCGCCTAGTCATTTCGAGGAGAATATCAGGGTCATATAACTCCTCAGGGATACCCGGTATGAGAAGTCTAACACGGAAGGGCTGCGCCGTCAGACCCCACTGGTAAAGCTCACTGCTTTGACGCTCATTTCTCATCACCATCGTGTGATAGATCCCCATGGGATCAACAATGATGGGAATGACATTATTGCCGCCTATTGCGATCAATTCTTCAATGAGCACTCCCAATGTGTAGGATTTGCCACTCCCCCTCTTACCACAAACAAGTACAGCGCGCGAGCCAGTGGCTTCAAGGAAGACGTTATTATGAGTTGTCAGGTCTCGGCCAAGCATCAATTCCATATTCATACCTCAATCATGATAAAAGGCACTATGGACTCCTGGTACGACAGTCCGCCGTGCGTGCCGTTGTCGTTCTTGCGGATAGGAGCGCCTAGATATGGATAGTTGAATAGGTAGAAGTGAACGTGTTCCACCTCCACCCGTGTGACATAGCTGGCCAGATCGTTGCCCGGGGAACGCGTGGAGTACCTGGGTTTACCGCCTCCGTGTTTCAAAGGCTCCCAGTCGTGATCGTTTTTCCAGAGGATACCATGGTCTGCCGTGACATATAAGGCCGCGGACTCGAATTTTGAACGTAGGACGCTCACTATGCGCTCCAGATCATGCCAAATCCCATCAACGGCTCCGCAGATTTCCGAGTGGCGAAGTTCCCGCTTGCCATGGGCCAGTCCATCCAACCCTTCGCGAACAATCTGCAAGTAGGTCTTGCGGGGGAATTGCCTCTCCTCAATTGACCTTAGGATCATCTCAAAATCAGTGGCAGGCGTAGTGGCGATCCCTCGGAAGAGGTGTTGTGACACCCTGTTATCTCGGCTGTGCCAGTAGGTATACCCACAAGCACTATGGTATCCCAGTTGGTAAAGTCTCTCTGCAAGTGGTGGAGTGCCGATTATTGCTGCAAGCCCGGCTGTGGACAGGATGTCTCCGGTATCCTTGTGAATGGCATAAGTGATCGACGGCCCATCGACAAAACAGGGGAGGGTTGGTACACTCCAGCCCAGAGCATCCTCATAGCTTAAGCCATCTATCAGCAAGAGAGCTACAGCATCATACTGATGATAGCAGACATCCTGAACGATGCGGTCAGCGACATTGCGATTTGTTAACAGGTTCTTTCTCATGTACCCAAGCGCACACGACATATTCCGGTTGATGACGTCAACGGGTGGATGAGCCAAACAACGAACCTGCGGAAATCCCCACTTAAGTTCAGGTGAGGCCGCCACTATGAGCACCGCATATGCAGCCGTCTCCGATATATCATCGATCTGTACAAGCAGAGTACACGGGTCATCGATGATCTGGACGTCAGGAGGCAGGCAGATCGGCACAAGCGGGTGAACCTCAGCCAGGACTGGGGTGCGCCGGAGCAGTGCTTCAAGATCAAGCAGTGAAAGGTCGGGAGGATACACCTTTATCTCCGGACTCGATTTACCTGAATGCGGATGCGCCGCTTGTCATACAGGCTGCGCATCATGCTCCAGAACTCATCAGGGCCTATCTCGATGTTCTCCATCCAATCGTGGATGTCTGCTGGCCTATCAGTGTTTTCGGATGGGAGACGGGCCAGCAGCGCTTCTTCTTGTGGGGTCAGGCTGATCTCAGAGAGCCATTGGTTGAGGCGTCTTGTCCCTTCATTCAGATCTTGGGCAGCCCGCAACGCAGTGCTCAGGGTATTAACGATGTAGTGGAATCGTCCTTCCCCTTCAACAGGAAAATCCCGAATGGCGGTTATATCTTCAACCAGGGGATTGATGTCTGCCAATGCAGCCAGACCTTCCTCAGCTATGTAGAGCAGCGCGTCACGTTGTTCTGCAATTCGCTGCTTATCGTCTTCCATCAGCGCAGCAAAGTGAGGTGTTGACAATGCGGAGGTTATCTCCCGCCTGCGTTCGTTGAGAACACGCTCTAGCTGTCTATACAAGTCGACAACCAGCTTCTGAATGTGCTCGTACAACAAGCGGTAGGACTCGTCCGGGTTCGAGATGTTACATTCGAAAGGCCTGCCGATCTGCTCACGCTTATACAGGCCTCTGGCCGTCAGGACATAATGGTATCGATTCTGAAGATTGATAAATTCGTCCTCTGCTGTACGGCGAATCCGTTGAACCTCTCTGGCTATTTCTCCTAGCGGCATAGCATAGATGCTGTGGTCAGGCAATGCATCCAGCTTATTGGCCTTGCTGCTGATGTTTGCTCGGATATCTCGTGAGAGTCTATCGAACCTGTCCTGCTGATCGGTGACAAGGTGCGCCATTTGCTGCATTTCATTGACAAGCCTGGATCCCTCGGTGACCAAACGCTGCCATTCCGAGAGATCGCGGTGCATCCGCTCGAACTCGCTAACCGCCTGGTTGGCCTCATCAAGCTCATGTTCGATCGAAGCTATATTGGATGCACAGCGCGAAATGCCCTCATATGACAAATCCCCGGCCTGGATTTCAGCCAGTAGTTGCTCCAGTTGTGCACGCAATTTGTCTACACGCCCCCGCGTGAGGTTGGCGTAGTTTCTTAAGTGCGTGCGCAGCACATTGACCTGCTCTACATAGCTGACGCTACCCTCGATCAGGCTGTTCAGGTGGGTTAACTGCTGCGGGTTAATCGGACGGAGGCTGCGTAAGCGAAGTGCGATCTGCTGTTCAATCTCACGCTGCTTATCCTGTGCAATCTCGCGCAGATCGTTCTGGCGGATTTGAATGTTGCGGCTCAGCCTGTACACCCTTTGCGGATCAGGGGTACCTGACCGCCTTTCCTCTTCAAGGGCCGCCTCCCAGCGTTCGGCGTCCTCTTGCAGGCTGAGAATGGGGCCGCTGTCTGGAAACCCTTGCAGCAATGATTGAACACTGTGGGCGAACTCTCTAATCTGGATGGCTACCCCATCTAGATCGACGGTCTGTGAAGGGACCTCGCGTATCCTGTGCTTCTGGTAGAACTCGATCATGTCCCGGCGTGCAAGCAGATCGAGTAGCTCACTAATTTCGTCCTCTTGGTAGCCCAGCTCACGGCCAGCGTTGTAAACGTCGCTCACGCTCATGGAACGGACTTCAATCTGCGTCCCCCCGATCGTGATCCTTTCGGTCTCAGGGGATTCGCGCAGCCACCGTACGATCAGCGCTTCAAGATCGTGCAGGGTGAATCTGACAGCACCAACGCTCCCACCCTTCCAGTCGCGGGAAACCGTTATGAACTGATCAAAGGTGCGGATGAAGCTGTCTAACCCCGTGTTTGTAGAGGCCAGCAGGCTCGCTATTTCGTCTTTTGTGCCCTCGACCTCAACTTCTCCGCGCTTCTGATAAAGGTTCTGCAGTTGGCCAATCGCATTGGCGTATTTATTGAGCCAACTCCGCCAGTTGGTCTGCGACATGATGGTTTTGTACGTATCCTGGAACCGATAGTCCAGCAGCTGCTCTATGGCAATCTCGGTGATCCGGGGACCCGAAACGCCACCCAAGCTCTGCCCGATCTTGGCATTGAACAGGTCACGCACAATGTTGAGCATAAGCTCAGGCTGGAAGCCGCTGGCGATATACTGATCATCCTGCTGAGGGATCAAGTTCTCTGCCCGTTTTTCCTCCAGCATCTCGAAGATGTTCATGAGAACCAGCGGTGAGAGATCATACGGAGACCACACGCCCTCCAACGAGCTGAGGATCTGAGGAGGAATACCTTCCGAACGCACATACATCAGGTTGATGGGGATCATGGCCAGCGCGCACTCTGGAACCAGCTCAGCTAGGCTCGCTGCCGACCTTCTTTGATCGGGGTCATCCTGGAGATCCGCGCGCATGGTGAGGTAATACTCGATAGCCATATCACCATCAATCGTCGCGTCCTTACGCTCTTCATCTTCCCAGAAGATGCGAACATGAATCCTTCGGCGCGGATAGCGCGCCGCAAAAGACTGGAAATCCCCCTGCAGGATGATGGAATGGTTAGAGGTGAAGTTGGAAGGCCTTTCCTCAACGATCGTCCAGTTCTTGAACACAACCTCCTTGATGATGCGAGCGAACATCCTGATAGCCCGCGCCCGGGTAACATCGTGGTGTTCGCCGTAACCACGTCTGAAATCGCGGATCGTCTGGGACAGCCAGTCCGTCTTCTGCACGCCCTCGTGCAACCCAAACAGGGTCATGCCCCGGTTCTCCGGAAGGCCGACATTGATGACAATCTCGCCAATGGCCAGCCGCATCAACTCTTCAAGGGCGTCGTCAAGGCGATACTTCTGCTGGATCCGATACGGAACCCCGGATACCGGATAGGCAGCCGCAAGCTTGACGGCATCCTCAAACCGGGAGGGATCGCTCTGCACAATGGAACTTTGGAGCGCGCGGCGGGTGACGTTCTGAATCTGATTGTTGCCCGCAAACTGAATGGCCCCGCCCAGCAGGTCGTCGATCAGGTCGATGGGGGTGTAGGGGGGCGTGGAAGCCCCATAGGTCTTGTACCGCTCGACCATCCGGCGGAACGTGTTGATGACAGTTCTGGGGCCATCAGAAAGATCGCTGCGAGAAGCGATCTCGCCCAGAGCCTCCAGCCCCTCGGGGGTGACAATATCGGAGGCGATATCTTTGAAGTCAAACTCTTCCGAGAGAACTCGCCAGAGCCGGACGGCAAATTCCCGATCGTAGACGTTGGTGAGATCAAGGCTGAGCTGGCGCATGCGGTGGAGAAGGTCGTTACGGGTCTCGCGGATGAGCCCCACCTCTTTCAGCCCGATGATCAGGATGAGGCCGAAATTGAGGTAGTTCTCACGCGTCAGGAGCATCTGGATCAGATTGAACAGAGGCGTGATCGGGTCACTGCTTGATTTGATGCGAGGCTCGATATACTGCTGGACCTCATCGGCTAGCACTAGGATGCCATCAAAGCCGGCGCGCCGGACTATCTCGGTGACCTGCTCGAAGTACTGGATGAAGTCGGCTGGCTGAAGCTCCAGGATATAGCGTCCCTCGCTTCTGAGGGCTTCAAGCTGCGCCAGGCCGATGTTCAACCGTTGGGCGTCTCGCTCAAGGCCGCGGTCGGTGATGGAAGTATACAGCTCATCGAGCTGTCCCAGGTAAGCGGGATTGTGGCTGCTGAGCCGGTATCGAACCCAGCCGTGAATGGCCGTGATCAGATCAGATAAGTGCAGGAGTTGGAAAGGAGGCACGACGATGAGGTTGGCATCCTCTGCGCGCTGCCACAGGTACAGGGCCGTGCTGGTCTTGCCATAACCATATTCCGCAGTCAGGTAGCCCCGGGGGGCCTTTGCATCCTTTATCGCCTTGATCACCTTGCGCTCAAACTGCTCAACACTTATCGTGCCATCCTGGCCCTCTGCGGCACGGGTGATGGGTACATAGGTGCGAACGTGGCGATGGTAATCGTCCCTAACGCGCTCTGGGAAATTGAGAAGATCGGATGCGCTGACGGTGGGGATCACTTCTTGTTTGTTCAAAATGAAATCAAGACCTTCGATGCTCATGGTCACCCTCTCTCAAACACAGGCTAACAGGATATCCCAGAACCCCGGGGCGTCGGGGAGTTGATGCTGCCGATAGTAGCCAAAGCGGGCATAGGTTTTGAGTACAGTCTCCACTTCTTCGGCAGTGGGCAGTGGAAGCTCAACGCGATGCAGCGGCATCGCAACTGGCAGATGGGTTATCAGCACAACTGAGGATGCGTTCAGCAGATTCGATATCGCCAGCAAGCGGCGCACGTCAGTCTCGTGGTGAGGGACGTTGTCAATGATCAGGCACTCATGGCCGGGGGATAACTGCGCCAACCTTTCAGGGACAGGTACGTGTGTGGCGCCGATTGCCCTGACAATTGACCAAGCCACGTAGGTTTTGCCGCCACCGTGGGGGCCGTAAAGATTGACGCGGTTGGGGTGCTGTAGGATCTCGCAAATGCGATCGCGCGCCAGCCGCTGCGTTGGGGTCAAGTATTCCTCAACCGGGCGCCGCTTGATCTCGCTGAGGAGCTCCATCCACCTGCTCATCGCACCACATCCTGCAAGCGGGGTAGCCTGTGAAGGCGTATGAAGCGACCATAAAAGCCAGCCGACGTGCCGGGGGTGATGATGTGAGGGAAGATCGACATAGCCCAGTCTAGGGCGCGGTCAAAGGCGGTGATATCTAACAGACAGATGCGTGAGATCGCCTCGCGCTTCTCCGGCGTCAGCAGCACATCCAGGCCGATCACATTGTCCTCTGCACCTAGCACATGGCCGATGGCCATGACCAACAACTCCGGGGGGCAGAAGCTGCGGCGTGTGAACCGCCGATCCGTTATGACGGGCGGGGTGACAGCTTCAAGCCAGTTATGCGCACCGCGCAGGCTCTTACGGCTGAATGAAACCTCCTGAAAAGCCCCAATATCCATCTGGCCGAACTCAGCATGGGCAAGGCTGATGACCTCGGCCACCTGGCGATCCAGGTATTCACCGGTCAGGTCTATGTCACCAAGCTCCCAGTACTGGTCACAGACCAGCCGATAAGCCCATGATTGCAGGAAGTCGGTGGGGGCCTCCGGTGACCATCCGGTGTACATGAAGAAGTGCAGCAGGTCCCCGCGGGCCTCATCACGCAGCCGGGCCAGGGCCATGCCGTTGGCGGAGAGCTGAATGCCGCGCTCGGTCTTCTGGAGGATGCCCATGCTTGAAGCAGTAGCTACTATCTCTATCCTTGATCCGACACCTGTTGCAGAGAGATAGTCTAACAATTCGGATGAGGATTCAAATCTTGCATCAGGGTTTCTCGATAAATCAGCCGTCAACTGAACAACATTAGTTGGATTCGAGTCAGGAGGAATGTGAATACTTAGCTTGACTGTAGCCATTTGTCGAACTCTCCACGGTACCTTGCTGAGCCATTGCGATAAATAGCTTCAACAAGCCGATAATCGCCCCGATTAGCTATTTCCACGGTCTCCGCCATGACTATAAGGTTGTGAACAGCTCTATACATCTTCGATCTCTGGAGGTGATGTAAATCACTGCAAAGCTCACACTGATGCGTTGTTAGCCGTTTCCACTCACGAAACTGCTCAAACGTGATCCCACGCTGTAGCTCAGAGACTGTATTACGGTGTGAGATGTTATACGCCCGCATGAATGGCAAGAAGACTTGACCAAAGCCGGCAGACTTCAACCATGTTGCTGAGTCGAAGGAGTCGGCACCAATACCCTTGAGCATTGCAGTAAGTGCAGGGGTCCCCAATCCGAATAGGTGTACTTTGGCGTTATGCGAGTGAGCAACCTCGATAATATACTTGGCCAGTTCCACCGCATCTTGTGTTGCAACATTTATTTCGTTGTTCGCGCCGGTCGTCCCAAAACTGCCAAACCCAATCCACCCAACACCTAATTCAAGAAAAGCCTTCAAACAGGCGTCAACGTGCTCGTAGTTGTGGCCTTGAACAACGGGCATTGCCCGCGATTTTAGGTCATCCGGCAGCTCGTGGAAGAAGTGGGTGCTGTAGTCGATCGTGTCCCGCACCTTTTGTGTAACAACCTCGGGGCTATCCTGGGACAGAGGCACATGATCGGGGAGAGTATACAGCGTAGCCCATCGATTTGTGCGGTAGGACCGAAGCAGTGGCATGTAGAGCTCTTCGTACTTGAGCTTGCCCATCTGAACATAGTATCCACCACTGTCGAAATATACTCTCCGCCCTTCCTCAGCCATCTCATGAACCATGGATAAGGATTTAGCACTCACGAAAAGTGGAGTGATCAACATGTTCGCCAGAGGATCAAGCGCGGATTGTGCGAGAACAATGTGCTCACGGATTTTCCGTATGTCACTAGGACATACGGTCATTGATGCCACGAAATTCAGCTCACGCTCGGTCATTTGGCTTCCGTTGTTTGTTATTGGCTCTAGTCGAACAGACCCAACTCGTGTTCCCAATCCATCTCGTCAAGCCACCGTGGCCTTTTCTTATGCCCAACATCACCACTTGCCGCTGGAGGCCTCTCCCCCTTGAGAGCCCGCTGGAGATTTACCAATCTGGCAATTTGGGCTGACCAATAGAGTGGGGGTTGGCGAAGAAAGCTATCGGGTGACCAGATTAAGCAAGCATGGATATTCCTGCCGATCGTACGAACAACGAATCCCCTCTCGTTGACGAGATCGGCCATGTTGTGTGAAAGCCCGCCCACAAAAGCAACAACAAATGCTGGAAGACCTTCAATCGATGTGGTGAACTGATCTCCAAACAGCCTTTGTCTATCCTGGGGCGAGAGTCTGTTTTCGACAAAATTAATGTATACTCCGTGATAGCTCTCATCGACTTTGGAAAGATTCGCCCTCCACCCCCTCCATACAACTACTGAATCATTGAGCTCCCCAACGTAGTCTCTGTTTCCCCATGCATGTGCTGCAACGATGTCCAGAGGCTCAAAGCCAACTGGGAATAGAATCCGGATGGCTTCAGCCAACGTCTCCTTCATATGCGTGTCGATCTGCGGGGGAACCTTTGTCATTCCAGCAGCCCCAATCCATCTTCCCAGGCCAGGTCATCCAGGTCTTCATCATCTCCGTTGGCCAACACCTCGTCAATCACGCTGAAATCCGGCAGCTCCTGCGGCGGGTTAGCCTGCAAAATCGCCTCCCCGATAGGGGTGAGCCGCCACTGTCCCCCCTCGGCGCGGACGGCCTCAAAGGCGGCGAGCATACGCAGCCGATCGGGAACATCAAAGCCAGCCCGATCGCCCCCAAACAGCACGTACTGGATATCCGGGATGGTGGGGCGAGCCAGCGTTTTAAGCGTCAGCAGGAGCTCCGGCATCTTACGCACGCGTCGGCACAGGGCGTTCAGACAGTACATGCGCACATCGTTCAATCTGGCATTCGGGTCAATGATTGCCTCCAGACGGCCGTTCGTCTGGCTGGAGATGTCAATGTACTCAAACAATCCCGCGGCATACCAGGCATCAAAAGCAGCCTGCTCCTGCTGGCTCATGCGAGGCTGCCCGGCCCAGGCCAGCATCTCGGCGTAGAACTGCGTTTTGCTGATGCCCGGCTGGCGTCTCAGAATCTCGCGCCCAACCATGATGGACTCGAAGAATGCGCGAGTATCTGCTGCATCGGGCAGCAGGGGGCGTGGGCAGTGATTCAGAACCCGTTCCCCGGCCTCGTTTACGGAGAGGTAATCCCATTCCGCAAGGCCAAAGACACCATTGCCGAGCGGCTGAAAGGCATTGCTGTAAAACAGCGTAGCATACGTCCGGTCCTTAGGATAATGCGCTCCAGGTGGCAGCAACTGGAGGATATGGTCATGAATGGTGCTGTAATGCAGCGGTTCACCGGCCTGCTCCAGCACCTTTCGGCACATCTGTGCGCGCGACCCATACCGACGAGAGGTGAGTAGACGTTTTCTGCCACGCATGATGTACTGATCGATCAGCCTCTCTATTCTGGAATGCTCCCGTCTTAGCCGCGCATGCCGGTCGGCCGCCTCAAGGGGGGGCTGCTTCTCAAGCGCAGCCAGCAGCCGACAGTGTATCTGCTGGCCGATCTGGCCCGGTAGTGACCTGCTGGCCTTCTGCTGGTTATTATAGACTTGCAGGCCAGTTCGTCTCAACATGCGAAAGACTTTTCCCTCTATCTGTCGTACGCGCTCGCGAGTAATGTTGAAATGCTGCCCCACCTCTTCAAGGGTCCTATCCTCCCCGTCCATCAACCCGAACCGGAGGTTGATGATGTCCCGGTCTCTGGCAGGCAGTCCTGCCAGCAGCTCCTGGATTTCCTCATGCAGGGCACGATCCTCACCTCGCAGCTCGGGATCGTCTGGTGCTACCAGATAGTCGATGATAGGCACCTGCTTGCCGGTGGGGTAGCTCTTAATGATGATGGTGCGCTCCAACGAATGATGTGTCGCCGTGGTGATCGCGTAAGTCCGTAACTGGCTGCGCGCTTTCCTCAAGCGTGCCCGTGCCTGCTTGACTCGCGCAGGGGCTGGCTTTGGCTGATCGGGGGGGCTGATATGCGGCGCATCGCCGGGGCTCAGCCAGCCCAGCCTCACAAAGAGTGTGATTTCGTCGGGTTTATGGCCAAGCTCCTGGTTGAGATCGTGATAGACTTTGTTTAATGCCGTGACTTTGTAGAAGATATCTGAGGGGATCGCACGGGGGTCTGCCTCACGATATGAGAGGCATCGGCGAGATTCCGCCAGGCGGGCCTGTGCGGCCTCATGCTGCTGCCAGCGCCGGTGGAGCTGAAGCAGATCGAGGTCAGCCTGAGTCAGCCAGCCCAAATGAATAGCGAGTTCCAAAGGCGATGGGGCTGCGCCGTATTTTCTGGTGAGCGCCCTGATCTGCCGCCCGATCGCTGCGGTCTTTTCATGCTGATGCACAGGCACGCGGATCAGGCGGGCGTAGTCGCCAATGTACCTGGTCAGGCGCTGGCGAGCCCATGTAGAGGCATACTGTTGATAATTCGCCCCGCGACGCTCCTCGAACCTGTCGGCAGCAGCCACCAGCCCGAAGTAGCCTTCCTGCACAAGGTCCAGGTAGGGGATGCCTGACCACAGATAGCCGAGTGCGATGCGGATGACATAGCGAAGTGTGCCCGTGATCAGGGTTTCCCGACACTGCTTGTATTCGTCCTGCACAAGCTCACTGTGGCGAGAGAATTCTGCCAGAAGCGCCGGGGACAGGGTGTGATCCTCGCGTAGCGCCGGAGGGAGGAGCGCGAGCAGGTAGAAACACTGCCAGGCCTCCTCCCTGGCGGTTTCCGGATCGGAGGAGGGGGCGTTTTCATAGCATGCGACCGATGATGGCACAGTCTGCGCCGGGTCATCCAGGAAGGCCTCTATCTCTCTGGCGGCAGTGGTAACGAAGTCGTCAAATCGCACAGCAGGACATATCTCAGTGAGGACAGCCTGCTTCTCTTGCAGCAGGTGGATGATGCGCCGTAAAGTCGCTCCGCGATCTTGCCCTGCAACACTGAACAGCACACGGCCACGCTCAATACGCCGTGTCAGCGGGATGTAGTCGCTCCGCCCCGCGATGCCGGGCAGCTTCTTAATGTCGCCGAAGAAGAGCTTCAGGAGATCAGGAGGCGGGTAACCTCGTGCGGCCCTTGCGCTTGCCATTACAAAAGATCATCCAATCCATTTGCCGATATCTCGTATTGTAAACCAATGTGAGTGATAGATAAACCTAACGTATTAGTTTTGTAATAAAGCAGGAGCGGTTCGGCCCACCGTTGTTCGGCCATATGGTCGGAGCGACATCCCGGTCATTTCGGAGCTCCGGAGGCTTCAAGCATCCTCATTATCTCATAAAGCCATTGGCGCAGGCTGGCCAGTGAAGAATCCGGGGGGGCGTCATATGAACCCCGGCGGAACAGCTTCCCAAGCAGCGGCGCCCCGGGCCGCGCCTCGTCTGTTCGGAAGATGGCTTCCAGCGAGCGGTAGAGATCGTTCAGGCAGGTATAGATTTCTTCCCGCTCACCTTCATTCAGTGTGGTGGTGAACTCTTGAATACGGTCTACTACTTGCTGGGTCTCATCTTCAGCGGCTGCCTCAAACGCTGCATCGCACTCCTGGAGCACCTGTAGAAATTCGGGGCCTGATGAGAGAGGCCGCAGGAATGCCAGCCGATCGGGAGCACATCCAACCAGGCGGCCAACCGGGCTGTACTTAAACTGCAGATAGGCCATATGTTCATTGATCGAGCTCAGCCGCTGAGATTTCTCGGCACGGTCGGGCTCCCGCCTGATCCACTCAAGGATAAGGTTAAGTAAGTCCCCAAAGCGATCATCGCTCCATAACGTCGTCAGGAGATCGCGAATCAACTCCAGTGTGGGCGATCTATGGCCTTCAGCCCAATCGCTGACGACTTCACGAGCCAGCGCTGGGCCATTATGACTCTGGTAGAGGCGCAGTCTCAAGTAGCTGCTGATTTTGGGGGAGAGTTCCGCTTTACGCAGACTGGCGGAGTATCCTGGTGCCCGATCGCCCAGCGGAGAGGGATTGAACGCCTCAAGCGCCTTGAGAACACGTGCCAGGCGCTGCTCATCCGCGCCTTTGACCAGGGCAGCAAGCGCCTCGAGTGACTCCTTGTACTGCCCAAGAGTGATGTAAAGGTTAAGCAGCTGCACCTGAGCAGGCAGGCTGTTTTTCAGCCAACCAATCCATCCCTCGGGTTTAGCCTCGGCCAGCATTTCCTGCCAGGTGTCGCGCAGCCGCTGCGATGTGCACTTCTGGGTCAGGCTGTGGGTGAATTTGCCTGCTTCGTCAGGCATGGCTAACAGGGTCTCAATGTGGTGAATAGTCGCCTCGGCAAGGGTCTTCTTCCACACTGCATTGGCTTTATCGTCAGCGAAAAGCTCACACAGCATGTTGTGGATGAATCCAGCACTGACCCTGGCCTCAGCCTCATTGAGAAGGGAGTCAACCAGCGGCTGGAGGACCTCACCGAATTCATTCAGATAGTGATGCTCACGCAGGAAAGTTGCGTACTCGGAGTTCTTGTTCTCGATCGCCCACTGCAGGAGAGCGCGGCTGTACTGCTCCGCCAGTTCCGGCTTCAACCTGCCCCGCTGGCTGAGGCGCTCACGGGCGAGATCGGGCTTAAACGCCTCAGCGAGCTGATAATCGATCCATGCATCCTCAACGAGCTGAGCATCGATCAGGCAAACAGCGTGGTCGATGCATGAAGCAACTCCGTCGATGAAGCTGTTCAACTCCTCCGGGCCTTTTCCCCAGAGGTCAGCGATCTCACGAGCATAGCTGCTGTCCAGCCAATCAGCACGGATAAGGACTTCACCGTTCCAGCGCATGACAAGCAGATCCTGCTCGCCGGGGGTGCCTTTCGCCCCCGCAAAGAGAAACTTAAGCCGGGCAGAGCATCTGGCACTGTCAAAAACATCCGTGGCGAAGGTCAGGGTTGGCCGCATTGGGGCGGGCAGTAGTGTGACAATCCCCTGAGCCAGCGCCAGTTGCTCTTCAACAGAGGGAGCATCCAGCAGCAGCACCTGGCCGTACAAAAGCCCTGACAACAGGAGGTAAATGGTCTCCGTGCTGTCGAACAAAGGGAATCGAGACAATCCCTGCCTATATTCCGCCAAAGCCTCTGGAGAGAGAGAGGCCGGCGGTGGGGCTTTAAGGGGATCCATGTCATAGGTGCGGTGGGGGAACTCAGGAAAATCGTTGAGCCGGGGGATCAGCGTATTATTGCACAGGCTGATGATGTCCCCCTCATACTGCCGCAAATACTCCAGTGGAAGCCGGATACCATAATACTCAGGGTAAGGGTAACCACGGTTGAGGCGCGGCGCGCGCCTGACCAGGCTCAGCACAAAGGTATCATCGTTAAACTGGAACAACCCGCAACTGTAATTGAAACCACCCAGGTCAACCCCATTGTGTGTGCCAAGGAATATGGCGCCAAACAGTCGTTCGGCCTCCTGTTCTGAGAGACCCAGGGAGGTCGCTGTGATGATGTAATCACTGCGTATCTGGTTCTGCTCTACCAGTGTGGACCGATAGAAATAGGCCAGTTCAGTGGGTTGTAACATCCCTGACATCATTCCTGATAGTGGCGCTTTTTAAACGAGCGCTCAAGCGGGTTGAGAATCTCGCTATCAAGCTGATCAAACAACCAGAGCAGCGGATCGAATAGCCGGAATGGCAGCCAGCCGTCATCGGGATCGACCATGCGACTTGACGGCCCCTCAACCACGATGTTCGGTCTGTCATAGCTACGCGGCGTTGCGACCCGCCCGACCGCCGAAATGGCGAAGAAGTGGGCCTTTGTCAGGGATTTTTGATGATTTTCGTAGAAGTCGGCGAATCCCGGTACGTGCTCCCAACAAAGCTCGTTTATTTGTTTCCCCTCATGATGAAGGGCACTCCACAGGTCATCCTGATCGACTTTGCCCAGGCAAAATGCAATGCTCTGCCGCACCCGACCTTCCGGTGCCATGAAACTCAGCAGCCTATCCAGAGCAGCAAAATAGCTCTGTTCCGTGCCGCTCATATCGGATTTGGTGTCCAGCAGAATCAGCAGGCCGCTGCATCCGCCCAAAAGGCCGAGATAACCGCTTGGATCTGCGTCATCCAAAATGTGCTTGCCCGCGGCATCGACCACTGTCACATCGTAACGATCGTCCCCTTTTTTGAAGGTAAAATCGTAGTAATCCGGGGCCTGATTGGGGTCAGTTGGTTCCGGGAAGATGCCCCGCACAAAACGGTCTTCGGCCTGCCGCAGTTTGCCCTGTGTTTCTGGCGTGGCGATCATCTCCCATTTGCTGTCACGCGTGATAACGCGGTCCTGGCTCTGAGACTTACTGTACGACTTCGCGCGCCGTAAGTACTGTTTCAGCGCAAGAACATAGGTGGTCTTCCCCGCCCTTTCAGGCCCCCAGATACCGATATATTTAGAGTCGTCATAGTTAGACATCTTGAAAGGCCCTCTGCTCACTCACAGGGATGTGAAATCGGCACACGGATCTCCGGCTCAAAGCGCCATTGCCAGTGGGCATCTGTTCCCCAGATATCCTCAGTGATTCGCTTGAGCTCCTGCTTTATTGAGTATTCGTCAAATATCTCTGGCCTGTTACCCGACAGGTCGTTCAGGGCAGCCCAGACGGTGCTGGCATATTCCCTCATCCCCTCCGTCAGCGGCAGCTCTGAAACCGGCTTAACCCAAACACTATATTTACGGACTTCTTTCTGGCTCAATGAAGGGAGAATATCTCTCCAGTCGAGATCGGCTTTGAATTGATCGCTCGTCCAATCCAACAACTTATAGAGAGCCCTTAGATCACCGGGTGGGTGGGGAGGTGAGTTGCCAATCACAACCAGATATCTCAATCGAGATACCCAGTCATACGTAGCGGCCTGCCACAGGGCCAGCTCCAGGGCATCGCAGTAGTCCTGTACCCTGAACTTGCCTGGCTCTGGCAGCCGGTATTGAAGGTATGACCAGAATTCGGCCACAGAGTCAAACGGCATGGGTTCAGGCATTTCCGCCAGATCGCTGCGTGCCCACTTCGGATAATCAGGGTGTTCGCCATATGAGATCAAGCCAAGCCGCACCGGGCGCTGGTTTTGCTCGATGAACTGTACCACCGCTTCAATAAAGCCCTTCGCCCGATCGAATTCGGGCTTCCCCATCGTCCCATCAAGGATGAACAGAAGGTCGGTATCAAGAGGATAGTCTACCCGGGTTGAGGGAACGTCTGGGATCATTATGCTGTCTAAAGGGCGAGAGTAGCTCCTCAGGATATGCCCGCCGGGATCAAGCTGCCAATCGGGGCGCACATCGGTGTTGAAGGTCACAGTGATCGTGAAGGGCTGCCTGACGGTAGAAGCATCTACGTGCGCAACGTGCGCGAAGTTACTGTCTTTGTCGAGGATCTGGATCTCGATCTCCCTGCTGGCATATGGGCACCAGTAGAGATCGGGAGTCATGTACCTGTTCTCACCAACTTCAGACAACGGCATGCTGTGATATTCGAATGACGAGGAGACCTCATTGTATTGAGCCGCACGCACTACCAGCGCTCGTTTTTTTGCAAGTTTCGATCTGGTTGCAGTGGTTGTTGGGCTCGGTTTCTCCATCACCTCCCTTATGCGCTTCAGCTCCTGCTGTACCCCGGCAATATCCGGGCGCTCCCCCGGATCGCGCGCCAGCATGCTCCGGATGAGGTATTCAAGGGAATCGCTGATCGGCCGTAGTTCATGCCAGATCACTGGCCCCAGCTTTTGGATAGTTCCGTTCAGAATATGTTCCTTTAACTGCTCGTCAGACGCATCGCTGGGGACATCAAGGTAGTACTGACCTGAAAACAAGTAGAACAGCACTGCTCCCAGTGAGTAAATATCCACCGGTTTACCGATTTCGCAGTCACCCTCTAGCTGCTCAGGTGCCGCATACTTCAATGTATAACCCGTTCCAGTCCCCCGCTTGGCATCCCAGCTCACGCCGAAGTCGATCAGCACAGGGTGCAGCCCGTCATCAAACTCCTCGATGATGATATTGCTGGGCTTAATATCCCCGTGGACCAAACCTTTCTCGTGAACTACCTCTATGCCTCTGCACATTCCCTCTGCCAGGTCAAAACGGGTCATGTCATTAGGGCGCTCCTTGAGATATTCCAATAGTGTAGGCCCACTTAGCCAATCCATTATCAGGCAGTTACGCCCATCATCATGTGGCACCCGGGCACGAATCCGGACGACATTTCGTGCATTGATGCTGCCAAGAATATCACCCTCCTGTTTGAAGCGATCTACCAACTGTGGATCGCAACTTCTGTCAGCTTTGAGGATCTTGACGGCGACTTTGCTGTTGAGCTCATCGCCCAGCTCTTCCGCACAGTAGACCTCTGCGAAGCCGCCGATGGCTGGGGGGGGATCGTGCAAGATACGGTAACGCCCTCCGATTATTGCGCCTGGCTCAAGGCTGCGAAATGGCTTATCCGTCATGACTCCGCATCTCCGGTAGGCAATGGCTTATACTTGGTGGAGCGCTCGTCGAAGTGGTGAGATCCAGCAAGGAACCGCAGCTTTACCGATTCTGGATCGGCTTCATCTCCATCAAAACTACCAAGGATGATCGTATCACCACTTTTTAGGTAGCGTACCTTGCCAGGTTCAATGCGCTTGCCGTTTATCCATGTCCCATTCGTGCTGCCATCGTCGCGAATGGCAACGCCCTTGCTTTCCCACCAGATTGTGGCATGACGACGTGAAACCCCTGCCCTGTCCAGTGTGATGGCGTTATCTCTGCTGCGGCCGAGTGTAATCTCACGTTGATTCAGCCTGCGATAATCCACATATTGACCATCCAGATAGACCTCCAGTTCACCATAGGGTTCAATTGTATCAAGATGGGACTTAACATCCTCCCATTCCACAGCGCCAAACAAGTCACTCGCAATCAGGTCGATCTGTCCAATGGTAAGCCGGTGGCTGCTGCCGAAGGTGAGTGTCTCGCTCCAAGCCGCCACGTTTTCGGTGAACAGTGTTTGGTACCAGGGTGTGGAGATTTTGATCCCGGACAAATCAAAGTCGCAACCGGTGCAGACGACCGCCCCATACAGGTAGAAAGACTTAGGTGCATGAAGCCACGCCGGGAGATTCTTGGTCTTCGCAAATTCAACCAGTTTCCCGTAGAGCCAAGATCTGTACCGGGACAACTGATCAAACGGATTCTCATAGCGCTGACTGATAGTGACTTCGCTGGACTTGCTGCCATCAGGATTCAGGTAATGCCACGGGCCAGATTCGCCGCCTGTTACAGCGCTGGAAAAGTCCTTTAACTCGAGGATGCCCATTCCCTCATTCGTGATAACCAGCAGGTCAATGGGGGGCTCCCGTAAGTTGGCTATCAACGCGAAGTATTTGCCTGACCCATGATGTTTTCTGTAGATGTCCTGGGCGATCTCAAGCGTAGGACGTCGTTCATGCTTATGTTCCTGCCCCCACGCTTGGCCATCATCACCTGGTGTGGTGAATATCTTAAAGGTCATCCCTACCCCTCCTCCATGAAGTTTCTCGGAGCCGATTTACGTAGCTGGTGTTAGATATCAATACTCTGACAACCTCGTGTGTTTTTGATGGTACGAGGCTTGGTCAGTGTAGCTCACGTGTGTAGGGTGCATGTCCCTCAGTTCAGTACACAAGCTGTGGAAAGGGACTGTCAGAAACATGGCAATTATAACACCCATTTGGCCTTGCCCCGATTTAACGGACAGGTTTCAAGGGGCAGCATGCCGCTGCTCAAACTCCGCCGGGCTGAGATAGCCCAGGGAGGAGTGGAGCCGCTGGCGATTGTACCAGACCTCGATGTACTCAAAGATGGCCTGGCGGGCCTGGGCGCGGGTGGCAAAGCGGCGAGCGGCGCACTCGGTCTTCAGAGTACCGATGAAGCTCTTCATCGGGGCGTTGTCGTAGCAGCTGCCCACCCCGCTCATGCTAACCCGGATCTGGCGGTCGGCCAACAGAGCCCGCACCTGGGTGCTGGTGTACTGGCTGCCCTGGTCGGAGTGATGCAGCAGGCCTGCAGCAGGCTGCCGCCGCCCCAGCGCCATCTGGAGCGCGTCCTCGACCAGCGAGGCCCGCTTGTGACCCGCCATTGACCAGCCCACGATGACCCGGGCGAACAAGTCCATCACCAGCGCCAGATACAGCGGGCCCTCACCGGTCTCGAGCATGGTCAGGTCCGCCAGCCAGGTCTCGTTGGGCCTGCTCGCCGTGAACTGCCGGGCCAGCAGGTTGGGCGCAGCCAGCGCCCCGGCCGCCCGCTGCGTGATCCCCCGCCGCCGCCGTGCCGGTTTCCCCGTGAGGCCCGCCCCACGCATCAGCCGCGCCACCCGATGCCGCCCCACCGCGTATCCCTGCCGCTTCAGCCGGGCATGGATGCGCGGGCTGCCGTAGGTCCCTCGACTGGCCTCGTGCTCCGCCCGGATCGCTGCCAGCAGCCGCTCGTTGGCCTGCTGCCGCTTCCCCGGCGCCCGCTTGCACCAATCGTAGTACCCACTCGGCGAGACCCCCAGCACCCGACACATCCGTCTCACCGGATAGTCCCCCTGGTAGGCCGCGATGAAGGTATAGCTCACGGCTCCAGTTTGCTGAAAATGCTCACGGCTTTTTTTAGGATATCTCGCTCCTGCTGCGCGATCGCCAGCTCCCGCCTCAGCCGCCTCACCTCTGCCTGCGCCGCTTCCAGGTCGCTCGGCTCTAGTCGTGTGCTCCCGTTCGCTTCCTGCTTCACCTGATACCGCTCTCGCCACTTCAGCAGCAGCCCTTTGGTGATCCCCAGCTCCCGCTCGATCTGCGCTGCACTCTTGCCACTTGTTCTCAGCAGCTCCAGCGCTTCCAGCTTGAACTCCTTCGTGTATGTTCGGTACTGTCTCTTGTTCATCTGTCCTCTCCTGATTATCACAGTCTACGACATTTTTTGTGTCCGTGAAATCAGGGGAAGGTCAGAGTGACAGTCAAACGTTATAGCATTGTTGTCCTGAAGGCAATGGGGGAAAGGTTGTATAGGGGAACCAAAATATTTGACCAGGACTGTAAGTGTAGTGCGGGCGGATTTCTGGACACACCAATAGGGGAGTATCATAACTCCCAGGAGGTCCAGAGATCATGACCAGGAACGGAC
>FWPV01006615.1_pt1 | contig 21899 bp, 18 predicted proteins | sample 2228371 | NCBI WGS metagenome assembly FWPV01 (sample SAMEA103939776, study PRJEB20133) | metagenome | reverse complement strand
GGCGTGCAGCGAGCGCCAGCGCTCGACCTCGGCGGCGAGCGTCGGGCGCGGGTCGGCCTCGGGCGCGGCCCAGGCCGAGGCCGGGTCGCTACGCACGGCGTGCTCGTCGACCAGAAGGCCCAGCAGCACCCGGGCGAGGACGAAGCCGGCCAGGACCGGAAAGCGGAACGCACGGCTCGCCAGCGCCAGGATGCTCAGCACCGCGACCCAGCTGCCGAGCCCGCCGAAGACGATCGCCGCCGAGCCGAAGAAGGCACCAGTCTCGACCGGCCAGAGGCCGCCCAGAAGCGCGTTGCAGAGGAAGAAGGCGAGCGAGCCGACGAGCACCAGCAGCGAGAGCGGCGCCAGCCGCGGGATCGCCTCGCGCAGGGGCGCCCCGGGCTCGATCCGCCGGGTGGTCAGCGCCCGGGCCAGCCCGCCCGGCATTCCGCCCCTGTGCTCGATCGCCTCGAGCAGCGCGAGGCGCCGGCCGACCAGGAGGAGGAACAGGGCGAGCGAGGCCAGCACCGCCGCGATCGGCCAAAGGATGGCGAACACCGGGCCGGTCGCCCGAGCCGAGAGCAGGATCGCCAGAAGCGCCATGACATGCACGGCGATCCCGTAGAGCCGCGGCAGGAGGGTGATCGCCGCCGCCCGCTCGCCCCAGGCCGCGCGGTCGGTGCCGAAGGCGAGGTAGAGCTCGACCCGCGACCAGTGCCAGCACTGGAAGGACCAGTAGAACAGCGCCAGCGCGAACCACCCCACGTGCGCCACCGGCGCCGCGTCGAGCCCGTCGATCAGCTCGCGGCCCTGGCCGGCGAGGAACAGGAGCGCGAAGCCGGCGAGGAGGGTGAGGAGCGTCGCCCGCGTCGGGGCCAGGACCGTCAGCAGCGGCCGTACGCGCTGGGCCAGCCACCAGACCAGGGCGAGCACGACGGCGACGATCGCGAGTGCGAGCAGGAACGAGGCGAGTTGGAACCCCGACCCTGTCACGGCGCCCTCCCGTCTGGCGCTTGTTTGAAGGTTGTTTAGCACACCTTTGGCGCGTGTCGTGTGATCGCGATCACGATCGCCCGAGCGCTTGAACCGGCCCCGGTGTGCGCCCAAATGCCGGCCGTCGCGGAAAGCTCAGCCCAGCGGAGCGCGGGTTCGCCATGGACGAGGTCGTGCAACCGTTCGAGGCCGAGGTCGGCCGGGTCCTCGAGATCGTCATCAACTCGCTCTACAAGGATCGGGCGATCTTCCTGCGCGAGTTGATCTCCAACGCTTCGGATGCCTGCGACAAGCTGCGTTACGAGTCGCTGAGCAAGCCGGAGCTGTTGGGCTCCGACCCGAAGCTCGAGATCCGGATCCTGGTCGACCCCGGCGCCAATCTGATCACGGTGGTCGACGACGGCATCGGCATGGATCGCGACGAGCTCGCCGCCAATCTCGGCACGATCGCGCGCTCGGGCACCGCCCGGTTCGTCCAGGAGCTGACCGGCGATCGGGCCCACGACCTGAAGCTGATCGGCCAGTTCGGTGTGGGCTTCTATTCGGTCTTCATGGTCGCCGATCGGGTGGTCGTGCGCTCGACCCGCGCCGGGCAGAACCGGGGCTGGGTGTGGGCCAGCGACGGCCGCACCGGCTTCACGATCAAGGAGGACGACCAGCCGCTGCCGCGTGGCACGGCGGTGACCTTGCACCTCAAGGAGGACGCCAAGGAGTTCCTCGACGAGGCGCGCATCCGCCAGATCGTCCGCACCTACAGCGACCACGTGGCCTTCCCGATCATCCTCGAGGCCAAGCCGCGGCCCGGTGACACCCGCACCAAGGCGCACGAACCGCAGCAGATCAACAGTGCCAGTGCCTTGTGGGCGCGGCCGCGGGCCGAGATCACCGAGGAGCAGTACAAAGAATTCTACCACCACGTCGCCCACACCTTCGACGATCCGTTCGCCCGCATCCACTTCACCGCCGAGGGGACGCTCTCCTACACGGCGCTGCTCTACGTGCCGAGCACGCGGCCGTTCGACCTCTACGATCCCAAGCGGCGGCACCGTGTGCGGCTCTACGTCCGGCGGGTGTTCATCACCGATCAGCTCGACGAACTGTTGCCGCGCTATCTGCGATTCGTCTCCGGGGTGGTCGACAGCGAAGACCTGCAGCTCAACGTCAGCCGCGAGACCCTGCAACACGGCGTGGTCGTCCAGAAGATGCGCAAGCAGCTCACCAAGCGCATCCTGGACGAGCTCGCCCGCAAGGCCGGCGAGAGCGGCGAGGCCTCGCCCGGCGCGAACGGTGAGGCGAAGCCGGCCGAGAGCAGCGGCTCGGGCTATCTGGATTGGTGGGCCGAATTCGGTGCGGTGCTCAAGGAGGGCTTGTTCGAGGATCAGGAGAATCGCGCCCGCCTCCTGGAGCTCGCGCGGTTCAAGAGCACGCGCGGGCCGGGTTGGGTGTCGCTCGCCGAGTACGTGGCGCGGATGCGCCCGGGGCAGGACGCGATCTTCTACGTGACCGGCGAGAGCGCGGAGGCGCTGCGCACGAGCCCGCAGCTGGAGGCGGCGCTCGCCAAGGGCTGCGAGGTTCTGCTGCTCGACGATCCGGTCGACGAGTTCTGGGTGCCCGAGGTCGCCGACTATCAGGGCAAGAAGTTCGTCTCGCTCACCAAGGGCGAGGTCGATCTCTCGCGGATCCCCGACGAGGGCAAGATCGAGACCCCCGAGGAGCTGTGGGACGAGGACCTGAAGCGCCTGCTCGCCAAGCTCAAGGCGATGCTCGGCGAGGAGGTCAAGGACGTCCGGCCCTCCAAGCGGCTGCGCGAGAGCGCCGTGTGCCTGGTCGCCGACGAACACGGGCTCGACTTCCGATTGGAGCGGATCTTGAAGCAGCACCGCCAGCTGGAGCGGCTCTCCAAGCCGATCCTGGAGGTCAACGGCCGACACGAGCTGATCCGCCGGATGGCGGCGATGGCCAAGGATCCGGCCGCCGAGCAGGACCTCGCCGAACTCGCCCGGCTCTTGCTCGACCAGGCGCGGATCGTCCAGGGCGAGGCCATTCCCGATCCCGGCGCCTTCTCGCGGCGGATGAGCGCGTTCCTGGCCCGCGGGCTGCCCGCCGCCGCCTGACCGGCGCGCCGGACGGAACGCGGCCGCGGCCCGTTCGCTCCAGCCGCGAGCTCAGCGCGGCCCGCCGCTTTCCGCCGCCAGCGGATGGGGCACGACCAGGGTGCGGCAGGGCTCGACCCGGTCGAAGCGCCGCACCGTCCCGTCCGGCCAGCGGATGTCCAGCCGGTCGACACACTCGGCCGTGCCCAGCCCGAAATGGGCCACCGGCTCGGTCCCGCGGGCACCCTCGCCCACCACCCGCAGCTGGCGGCGGCCACCGGCCCACAGGCTCACGATCGCCCCTCGCGCCGGTGCACCGTGTGGGGTGCGTGGCGCCACCCGCAGCCAGGCACGGTCGGCGGTGTCGACCCGGAACAGCGCGAGCCCGCCGCCGCGCCCGCCGGCCCGTGCCACGACCAGCTCGAGCCGGCCGTCGCCGTCGAGATCGGCGGCCAAGAGCGCCGTGGGCAAGCTCGCCGGCTCCATTGCGTCGCCGGGATCGATCGGCCGCCAGCCCTGCTCGCGCCAGGCGAGCAGCCGGTTGGGCTCGCCCAGGTTGGCGATCAAGATCTCCTCGAAGCCGTCGTTGTCGAGATCGGCCACGAGCAGCGCGCCAGCCGCCGACGGGCGGGCCAGAGTGGGCGGGGCCCGCTCGTGCAAGAGGCCGGTCTCGTCGGCGATCCACAAGAGATGCGAGCCGCGCCGGCGCAGGCAGAACAGGCCGATCGTTCCCGCCCCGTCGGCTTCCAACAGGGCCGCGTCGACGGCGCCCAGATCCGGAACCCCGAGCCCCGCCGCTTCGCTCACCTCGACCCAGCGGCCCAGCCCGGTGGCCTGGAACAGCGCGCTCGGGCCGCGCCCGGCACCCACGAACAGATCGAGGCCGCGGCCGAAGAGCGGCCCCGCGGCGAGCACCGTGCCCTCGACCAGCTCGTCGAGCCCGGCCGGGCCCGCGACGTCGATCAGGCCCTCGCCCTTTTGATATTCGATCAGGCGGAGGGGCGAGCCGGCCCCGGCGAGCAGGAACCCGTAGCGTCCGCTGCCCAGCCGATCGAGCGGTCGAACGGCCAGGCTCGTCGGGATCGCACCGAGCGCGCCCGCCGCCGGCTCCGCCAAGAGATCGCGCGCGCCCTCGGCGGTGAAAGCGAACAGCCGATCCGCCCGCTCCGTGCGAACCCCGCCCGGATCGGCGTTGGCGACCCAGATCTCCTCGACCCCGTCGCCGTCGAGATCGGCGGCAGCGATCCGATGGGCCGGCCCGAACGGATCGGCGAGCTCGGTCAAGGGCAGGGCCACAAGTCGGCCGTCGCTCCAGCGCAGCAGTCGATTGGGCCCGCGTGGGACCCCCACCACCAGCACCGGCCCGAGGTCGGGCCCGAGATCGGCGAATGTCAGCGCGCTCGCCGCCGGAATGTCGATGCCCTCGAGCGCCTCGGGCCAGGCGGTCAGCACCGCTCGGGCCTCACCGGTCGTGGCCCGCCCGCTCGTCGAAGCCGCGGCGATGGCTCCGATAGACGAGCATCATGAGCCCCACACCGAGCAGGAACGTGGCGGCGACCCCGCCGGCGAGTGCCAGCCAACCCTCGGGTTCGATCACCACCTCGCCGAGCTCGTACCAGGCCCACGACGCCACGGCCGCGCTCGCCGCGAGCAGGGCCAGAAGGATCCCGATCAGGAGGAGGTCGCCGCGCATCCCCGTCTCCGGGCGAGCGGCCGGCGGCCCGAGGCTCGGTTGCGGCGCCCGCGACCTCAGGCTAAGCCCTTCCGCCGTCACCCGAAAGGTCCGGCCGCATGGCATCGGGTCTCGATCCCGGTTCCGCCCTCGACCCGCCCGCCGCCGCGGCGGCGCCCGTGCGCCGGGTCACCGAGGTGATCGGCGAGCTCTTGGCGCCCGCCGGTCGGCGGATCCTGGAGGTCGGCTGCGGCGAAGGCGCGGTGCTCGGCTGGCTGCGTCGCCGCGGTGCCGAGGCCATCGGCCTCGAGGTCGAGCTCGATCGCCTGGCACGGGCCCGCACCGCACTCGGCCCCGAAGGTCTGCTGGCCGGGGTGGGCGAGGCCCTGCCCTTCGCCCAAGCGACACTGGACGGGGTGCTCTACCACAATAGCCTGCACCACGTGCCCGTCGATCGGCAGACCGAGGCCCTGGTGGAGGCCGCGCGGGTCCTGCGCCCGAACGGCCGGCTCGTCGTCCTCGAGCCTCTGGCCGAGGGCGACTATTTCGAGCTCGTCCGCGCGCTCGAGGACGAAACGGCGATCCGGGCGGCGGCGCGCGCCGCGCTGGCCCGCTGTCCGGATCTGGGGCTCGTGCGTCTTCGGGTCGACCGGTTCGACCAGCTCGTGCAGCGTCGCTCGCCCGAGGAGCTCGTGGCGGGGCTGGTGGCCGCCGATCCGGCGCGCCGGGCGCGGGTGGCCGAAGTTCGGCCGGTGATCGCCCGGCTGTTCGACCAGTTGGGCACGCCCACGAGCGAGGGGCGGGCGTTCCGCCAGCCCATGCTCGTCGCCTGCTTCGCACGACCGGCGGACGGGCTCGCCGTCGCCGTGGCGCGGCTGCCGGAGGAGAAACGGGCGGTCCGGGCGCTCCGCCTCGAGGTGTTCGTAGCCGAGCAGGGTGTGCCCGTGGCCGAAGAGCTCGACGCCTTCGAGGAGGAGGCCGAGTACGTGCTCGCGCGCCGGGCGGGCGAGCCGGTCGGCTGCCTACGCTGGCGACGGCTGGACGCGGCGGGTGCGGTCAAGATCGAGCGGGTGGCGGTCCGGCGGGCGGCGCGCGGCCGCGGCGTGGCGACGGCCATGTTGCGCTGGTGCCTGGCGCGGCTCGACGGCAAGGGTCTCGGCCCCTGCGTCCTCCACGCTCAGCTGCCGGCCGAAGGCCTCTATGCGCGCCTGGGCTTCCGACCCGAGGGCGAGCCCTTCCTGGAAGCCGGCATCCCCCATCGGCGGATGGTCCGCTCGCCACCGGAACCGGCTGCGCCGTAGGGCGCCGCGCCCGTCGCGGGGCTTGTCGGGCGCCGCGGCGCGGCGCAGGAACGAGCGGGTCCCCGGCCAGCGGCCGGGGGACGGGAGAGCGGTCGGGATGGCGAGCGCGGTGCCACAGGAGGCGACCCGAGCGGCCGGTGACGCGGTGCCCGCCCCGCTCGTCGTGCCGGTGGAGGCGCTCCTGGCCACCGATCCGAAGCTCGAGGCGGCCCTGGCACTCCTGCGCCGGCGCCCGCTGGCCTGGCTCGCCCGGGCGCTCGGCCCGGCCCGCGAGCCGCTCGGCGCACCGGCGGCCTTCGACGACACGGCGCTGCGCATCGACCTGTTGCCGCTCGATACGAGCGTGGTGGCGTTCTTGCGGGCGCAACGGGAGGCGGGTCGGTCGATCGTGCTGCTCGCCGGCCGCGATCCCGCCGCGGCCCGGGTGCTGGCCGAACGCCTGGGCCTGTTCGGCGCGGTGCTCGAGACCGGGGCCGCCCGGGAGGCGAGCGCCCGGCTGGCGGACGGCTTCACCTTGCTGGTGCGCGGGCCGATCGACCGCGAGCTCGTCGCCGCCGCCTCGGCGCTGGTGTTGCCCGAAGGTGCGCCGCCGCCACCGGGAGCGAGCGCCCCGGTCGTGGCCCGCCTCGTCCGATCGCGGGTCGATCCCCGGGTCTGGCTGCGGGCGCTGCGGCTCCACCAATGGGCCAAGAACCTGCTCGTCTTCGTGCCGGTGACCCTGGCCGGACCGTTGGCCACGGCCGGGGACTGGGGACGGGCCACGCTCGCCTTCCTGGCGCTGGGGCTTCTCGCCTCGGCCGGCTACGTGATCAACGATCTGCTCGATCTGGAGGCCGATCGCCGCCATCCGACCAAGTGCGGTCGGCCGTTCGCCGCCGGTATCCTGTCGCTGCGCGCGGGCCTTTTGGCCGTACCCGCGCTGCTCGTTGCGGCCGCACTGGTGGCGACGGCCCTGCCGCCGATCTTCGCGCTGGTGGGCGGCGTCTATCTGGTTCTCACCCTCGGCTATTCCTTGCGGCTCAAGCGGATCCCGATGCTGGACGTGGTCGTGTTGGGTGGCCTGTTCAGCTTGCGGTTGTTCGCGGGTGCCGAAGTGATCACGGCCCCGCTCTCTTACTGGCTGCTCACCTTCTCCATGTTCCTCTTTTTGAGCCTGGCGCTCGTCAAGCGCTACGCCGAGCTCGACGAGCTCGCCACGCACGGTGGAAGCGATCTCGCCGACCGCGGCTATTCGACCCGTGACCTGCCGCTCCTGCTGGCGACGGGTCTGTCGAGCGGGGTGGCTGCCACGGTGATCTACGTCGTCTATCTCGTGGCCGAGCAGTTCCCCAAGGACATTTATACGCGCCCGGGGTGGCTGTGGCTGGTCTTTCCACTCCTGCTCCTGTGGTTGCTGCGGGTCTGGCGCCTCGCCCTGCACGGGCGGATGAGCCAGGATCCGGTACTCTTCGCGCTCACCGACCGGGCCTCGCTGCTCGTGGGCGCGGCGGTCCTCGCCTGCATCCTCGCCGCATGGTGAGCCCGTTCCCCGTGGTCGAGGACCATCGCTCCTGGGGCAGGGTGCACCGCGCCCGCCATCATCTTGCCCGGCCGACCAGCCCGGCCGAGCTGCGGGCGACCTTGGCCCGGCGCGGCGATCTGCCCGTCCTGGCCTGGGGCTGCGGTCGATCCTACGGTGATTCCTGCCTCAACCCGGACGGCCTTCTGATCGAAACTCGAGGCCTCGACCGCCTGCTCGACTTCGATCCCGACCGCGGCATCCTGCGTGCCGAGGCCGGCGTGCGGCTCGCCGATCTGCTCGCCACGGTGGTGGGCCGGCCCGCAGCCGGGGGTGGCGTGTGGTGCCTGCCGGTGAGCCCGGGTACGCGCTTCGTCACACTGGGTGGGGCGATCGCCAACGACGTCCACGGCAAGAACCACGGGCACGCCGGCAGCTTCGGCCATCACGTCTCGGCCCTGCGGCTCCTGCGCAGCGACGGCGCCGAGCTCGACTGCTCGGCCGAGCGGAACCCCGAGCTGTTCCGCGCGACGATCGGCGGGCTCGGTCTCACCGGTGTGATCCTCGAGGTGACGGTGCAGCTCGAGCGCGTCCCCGGCCTGCTGCTCGAGGTCGAGGATCTGCGGATCGAGGATCTGGACGGCTTCTACCGCCTCGTCGAGGAGTCGGCCGATTGGCCCTACACCGTGGCCTGGGTCGATTGTCTGGCCCGCGGGCGCGCTCTCGGCCGGGGCATCTTCAGCCGCGCCCGGCACCTGCCGAGCGGAGCGGGGAAGCCGCGGCCGACCGAGGGCCGGCGACTGGCCGTCCCGGTCACGCCACCGGTCTCACCGCTCAACCGCTGGACGCTCGCCGCCTTCAACGCGTTCTTGTGGCGACGGCTGGGCCGCGGTGGCCGACGGGTCCGCACCATGCCCTGGCAGCGTTTCCTCTACCCGCTCGATGCGATCGAGGGCTGGAACCGCCTCTACGGCCGCCGCGGCTTCCACCAGCATCAGAGCGTGGTGCCACCGGCGGAGGCCCCCCGGACCGTCCGCCGACTGTTGGAGACCATCGCTGCCTCCGGTCAGGGCTCGTTCCTGGCCGTGCTCAAGACCTTGGGCGACCGGCCGGGAGCCGGCCTGCTCTCCTTCCCGATGGCCGGTACGACGCTGGCCCTCGACTTCCCCGACCGTGGTGCGCCGACCGCCGCTCTCCTCGACCGCTTGGATCGAATCGTGCTCGAGGCCGGCGGTCGGGTCTATCCGGCCAAGGACGGGCGCATGCGCGCCGAGACCTTCCGCGCCGCGTTCCCGGCCTGGCGGCGGCTGGCCGAGCTCGCCGATCCGGCCTTCTCCTCCGCCTTCTGGCGGCGGGTCGGTCCGAAAGCCGACCTGGACCTCGGAACATCGGCGGCATGAGCGGGCAGACGATCGCCATTTTGGGGGCCACCTCGGCGATCGCCGAACAGGTGGCCCGCCGCTTCGCCGCCCGCGGCGCCCGGCTGTTCCTGGCCGCCCGCGATCCGGAGCGGCTCGAGCGCATCGCCGCCGACCTGCGCCTGCGCGGCGCCGAGGCCGTGGCCACGCACACGGTCGACTTCGACGAGCCGGCGGCGCTCGGGCCGCTTTTGGCCGCCATCGACCGGGCGCTGGGCGTACCCGAGGTCGTGCTCGTGGCCTTCGGCACGCTCGGCGACCAGGCGGCGATCGCCCGTGACCCGGAGGCCGCCCGGCGCTGTCTGGTCACCAATTTCGTCAGCCCCGCCTGCCTGCTCGTGGCGCTGGCCGAGCGCATGGAGGCCCGAGGCCGTGGCGTGATCGCCGTGATCACCTCGGTGGCGGGTGAGCGCGGCCGGGCCTCGAACTTCGTCTACGGCGCCGCCAAGGGCGGGCTCTCGGTGTTCCTCGAAGGCCTGCGCCATCGGCTGGCCGGGCGCGGTGTGACGGTGCTCGACATCCGCCCCGGCCCCGTGGACACGCCCATGACCCGAGCGATCGGGTTCAAGGGCCCGCTCCTGGCGCCACCCGAGCGGGTCGCGGCCGACATCGTTCGCGCGATCGAGCGCCGCCGCGCCGTGCTCTACACGCCCTGGATCTGGCGCTGGATCATGCTCGTGATCCGCGCCCTACCGCGGCCACTGTTCCACCGCACCAACTTGTGAGGGGCCGATCGCGGCCGATCGGACGGGCCCGCCGGCTCGGCTCAGCCGGCGCTCGCCTCCGGCCGCCGACGCAGTATGTGGGTCACCTTGAAGGTCATGACCGTCTCGCCGCGCTGGTTGATCACGGCATAGGCCAACACTGCGGTGCCGCGGTCGGGACGCGAGCGCGAAGGGCGCATCTCCAGGACTTCGGCGCGCACCCGGATCGTGTCACCCGGCCGCACCGGCACGAGCCAGCGCAGCTCGTCCATGCCGGGCGAGCCCATCGAGGCGGCGTTGATGACCTTTTCCTGGTAGAACAGCCGGAACGCCACGAGCAGGGTCTGGAAGCCCGAGGCGATCAGCCCGCCATAGGGGCCGCTCGCCGCCGCCTCCTTGTCGATGTGGAAGGGCTGCGGGTCGTGTGCCCATGCGAAATCCAGGATCTGCGCTTCGGAGAGCGTGCAGCCGCGCGTTTCGAACACCCGCCCCACCGTGAAGTCCTCGAGCCACAGATCACCCATCGCCCGCTCCTCCGACCTGCTGGCGCACGAGCCTGCGCGCCTGCGCGCGGGCCGGCAAGGCGGCCGGCCGCCGTGGCGACCTGCACGGGCGGCGACGCTCGGCACGGCCGCCCACCGCACCACCTCGCGCCCACCGGGGCCGCCCGGCGCAAGATCCGGGTGTCGGCTTCGAGCTCGCGCGTCTAGGAAGAGGCCGAGCAGGGAGAAAGGCGATGCGCGAGGCGGACCACGGGGTCACCCCCGGGCAGCGAGCGGAGATCGGCGGTGCGCGCTACGAGCGGATGGCGCGAGCGATCCGTTGGCTCGTCGAGCAACGCGAGGCGCGGCCACGGCTCACCGATCTCGCTGCGGTGACGGGCCTCTCCCCCTGGCAGGCGCAGCGCGAGTTCGTCCGCTTCGTGGGTGTGAGCCCCACGCAGTTCCGCGCGCTCGCCGATCTCGAAGCGGCCAAGGTCGTCTTGCGGGCCGGCGCGGACGTGCTTTCCGCCAGCCTCGAGGTGGGGCTCTCGGGCCCGTCGCGACTGCACGATCGGTTCGTGCGCCTGGAGGCGCTCACGCCGGGCGAATATCGGGCGCAGGGCGCCGGGCTCGAGCTGCGCTACGGTGTGCATCCCACGCCCTTCGGGCCGGCGCTGTTCGTGACCGCCCCGCGAGGCCTCGCCCGCCTGGCCTTCCTGGGTGAGGGCGGCCTCGAGGAGGCCCTTGCCGAGGCCCGGGCCGAGTGGCCCCGCTCACGGCTGGTGGAGGATCCGGCGGCGAGCGCCGATCTGCCGCGCGCCATCTTCGAGCACCGCCCGAGTGACGGGCCCTTGCGGGTCCTGGTCAAGGGCACGGCCTTCCAGCTGCGGGTCTGGCGCGCGCTCCTGCGGGTCCCGACGGGTGCGGTGACCACCTACGGCGAGCTCGCCGCCCAGCTGGGGGTGCCGGGGGCCGCCAGGGCGGTCGGCGGCGCTTGCGGGCGCAACCGGATCGGCTGGCTGATCCCCTGCCATCGGGTGATCCGCGAGACCGGCGCGCTCGGCGGCTATCACTGGGGCCTCGAGCGCAAACGCGCGATGCTCGCTTTCGACGCCGCCCGTGCCGAACGAAGCGACGAGGTCGGCTGACGGGCCGGCGAGCGAGGGGCTCGGCGGCCGGCGCCGGATGGCGGCGCTGGGCCTTCTCGTGCTGCTGGCGGCCGGGCTGCGGCTGGGCGTGGCGCTCGCGACCGTCGACATCCCGGGCGACGGGCCTTCCCGAGCGGCACTCGGCTATCAATGCCTCGCCTCGCCGCGCCTGGTTCGGGACGGCCACTGGCTGCCGCTCGGCGAGGTCCTCGTGGGCCTCGCCAACCTCCTGGTGCCCGATCCGCTCTGGGCGGCGCGCGCCTTGGCCCTCGTGACCGGGACGGCGAGCGTGCGGCTGCTCGCGCAGATGACCGCCGTGCTCTGGGGTCCCGCGGCCGGACTGGCGGCCGGTGCGCTCCTGGCTCTCCTGCCGATGCACGTGGCGGCGAGCGCCACGGCCTTGATCGACGTCCCGGCGCTGTTCTTTTTGCTGCTCGGCTTACTGGCCGTGCGCGCGCTGGCCCGGACGGCGCGCCCGGTCGGCCCGCTGCTCGGTCTCGCTCTGGCTTCGGCCCTGGCCACCGGGACCCGGTACGAGGGATGGATCCTGCTCGCGGTGGCGCCGCTCCACCAGCTCACCGCGGGAGCGGGTGTCGGCCGCGCCGCCCTCGCGCTGCTCGCGGTCCTGCCGGTCCCGACCTTCTGGACGGTCGGCGCGCTCGGGGGGCCGAGCGGGCTGCTCGCCGCCCTGGCGTTCGTGCAGGAGAGCGCCGCCGCGGTCGGGGGCACCGCCGTGCCACTCGCGCCGGCGGTGCGCTTGGCCGGCGAGCGGCTGGTGGCGATCCTCGGCCCGGCGACGGCGACGCTGGCGGTAGCCGGCCTGTTGGCGCCCCGAGCCGTGGCCGACCGCGCCGCGCGGGCGGGGTCCCTCACGGGGATCCTCGCCCTCTCGATCACCTGTGGGGCACTCGTGGAGCTCGCCCGGGGGCGGGGTGAGAGCTTCGTCGATCGTTATGCGCTCCCGGCGGCGGTGCTGCTCCTGCCGTTCGCGGTCGGCGCGCTCGCCCCGGCTCTCGGATCGATCCGCCGCGGTGGCGCGCTGGTCCTGGCGCTGGCCGGCTCGACCGGCCTCGCCACCTGGCTCGCCCCACCGCAGCTCTATCTGCAGCGACGGATCCCCGACGAGGTCGTCGAGCTGGCCCGCTTCCTCGACCGCGAGCGGCCGCCCGGCGCGGCGATCCTGTTCACCCGCGCCGGCTGGCTGCCGACCTACGTCCCGCTCCTTCACCGGCTCGGCCGGGACGAGTACCGGATCGTCTCCTGGTATCTCCCCGACCCGGCGCTGCGCGCGTTCCTGGCCCGCGCCCGCCCCGCGCTCCTGGTCACCCGCTCGGGCGACGAGCCGTTCGTCGAGCGGATCCGCGCCGCCGGGGCCGAGCCGGGCGCGCCGACCGTCCGCTTCGGCCGGCTGGAGGTGCGACCCCTCGCCTTGCCGGAGGCCGCGGGTGGCTCGTAACAGGCCACGCGGAGCGGGAGGGGGTGATGGAGTCGGCCGATCTCGTCCTGGCCGCCGATCTGGGCGGCAGCGCCACCAAGCTCGGCCTGGTCGACGGCGCGGGTCGGCTCGTCGCGAGCGCGCTGCGCCCACTCGAGGACGAGACCCCCGCCCCCGGTCGATCGGAACTCGACCCCGACCATTGGCTCACGAGCTTCACGAGCCTCGCCCGCGACCTGGTCGCATCGGTGCGGGCGCACCCGGCGGCGATCGCCCTCACCGGGGCCACCCGCTGCGAGGTCCTGGTCGACACCGAGGGCCGACCGCTCGGCCGGGCCATCCTGTTCCGCGATCGGCGCGCCGTGACGGAGGCCGAGGAGCTCGCCGCCGATCCGGCGTGGGGCGGCCGTGCGCCGATCGACGCCTCCCACCCGCTGGCCCGACTCCTCTGGCTGTCCCGTCACGATGCCGACCGGCTCGCCCGCGCCCGCTGGACCCTGGAGCCCAAGGACTGGCTCGGCTTCGTCCTCACCGGGGTGCCGGGCCGCGATCCGATCGCCGCCGCCCGGCTGGAAGCGCCCGCCGCGCGCGCAATCGCCCGGCGCCTGGCTCTGCCTCTGGCGCTGCTCCCGCCGGTCCGGCCGCTCGGCGTGTCGCTCGGTCGGCTGCGGGCCGAACCGGCCCGTGCGATTGGCCTGGAGCCGGGCACGCCGGTGATCGTCGCACCCATGGATGCCTGGTGCGCCACCTTGGCGATCGGTGCGCTGGCGCCGGGGCGTGCCTATGCGAGCGCCGGCAGTTCGGAGGTCGTGGGCCTGATCGTCGATCGGCCGGTGGCGGCGGACGGCCTCTTGTGCCCGCCCTGGGGGCCGGGGCTCTGGCATCTGGGCGGGCCGAGCCTGGCCGGTGGGGCCGGCCTCGATTGGCTCGCCCGGTTGCTCGGCCGGCCGGTCCAGGACCTGTTGGCCGAGGCCGGGGAGCGGCCGCCGGATGACGCCGACCCGCTCTGCCATCCCTGGCTCGCCGGCGAGCGGCTGCCGGTGCGAGGCGCCGAGCTGCGCGCCGCGCTTTGGGGGCTCGAGAGCGGCCACGGAGCCGGCCATCTGGTGCGCGCCTGGCTGGAGGCGCTGGCTTTCTGGGACCGGCTCGTGCTCGAGCGGGCGGAAGCGGCGGCGGGGCTGCGGGCCGCCGAGCTGCGCCTCACGGGCGGGCTCGCGGCCGCCCCGCTCAGCGGATATCTGCGTGCCGCCGCGCTCGCCCGACCGGTCCTGGTGTTCGCCGACCGCGCGGGGGCGCTCGCCGGAGCCGCAGCCCTGGCGTGGATCGCGCTCGGCCGGCTGCCCGACCTCGAGGCCGCGCGGGACCGATTCGCACGCCCCACTCGTCGCCTCGAGGCCGAGCCGGCGGCGATCGCCGCGGCCGAGCGGCGCTATCGGCGGTGGTTATCCGAGCTCGATCGACGGCTTGCGGAGGCATCGGGGTGAGGGGATGGCTCGAGCGGTTCGGGACGGTGCTCGCGGCGGTGGTGCTGATCGTGGCCCTGGCACTCCTGGCACCCAACTTCGCCACGGTCGCCAATCTCCTCGTGGTCGCCAAACAGGCGAGCCACCTGGCGATCCTGGCGATCGGCTTCACCCTCGCGCTCGTCGCGGGTGAGCTCGATCTCTCGGTGGGCCAGGTGGCCACCTTGGCCTCGGTGGTCTGCGCCGCGCTCGTCTTCGCGGGAGCACCCTGGCCGCTCGCGGCCCTGGCCGGCATGGCCGTAGCGTCGGTTTGCGGGCTCGTGAACGGGCTGTGCGTCACCCGGCTCAAGATCCCCTCGCTCATCACCACCTTGGCGATCGGGGCGATCGCCACCGGCATCGCCTTCCTGATCACCGGCGGGGTGGCCTATGTCGGCCGCTTCCCGACGGATTTCGTGGGGCTCGGCCGAGGAGCTCTCCTGGGCGTGCCGCTGCCCGTGGTCTGGCTCCTGCTCCTGGTGGCCGCCACCGGCTTCCTCTTGAAGCGCACCCGCACCGGGGCGGCGCTCCTGGCCTCGGGTGAAGCGCCCGAGGCGGCGCGGCTGGCCGGCATTCCGGTCGCGCGGACCAAGCTTCTGGGGCTCGTCCTGTCGGCCGGATGCGCCGGCCTGTGTGGCCTTTTGCTCACCGCCGCGCTCGCCTCGTCTTCACCCACCATCGCCAACGAGTTCTTGATGCGGGCGATCGCCGCGGTGCTGTTGGGCATGACCACGATCGAGCCGGGCCGGCCCAACCTCTCGGGCACGCTCGTGGGCGTGCTGGTCATCACGACTCTGGCCAACGGCCTCACGCTCCTGGGCCTGCCCTACTACGTCCAGGACATCGCGCTCGGTCTCATCATGCTGGCCTCGGTCGGGGTCTCGGCCGGCGTGCTGCGCGAGGCGGCCTTCGGTGGGGTCCGTTGATTGTCGCCGAAAGCCTCGTCATGCTGGCGCCCCGCAGAGATCGGGAGGACGTCCTTGCGCACCCACCTCGCGCTCGCCGCGGCGCTCGCCCTGCTGGTCGTCGGGAGCGGCCCGGCTTTCGCCACCAAACTCGGAATCGTGGCCTTTCAGATGTCGGCCGAGACCCACGCCCGGACCGCCAACGCCGCCAAGGCCGCGGCGGAGGACAAGGGCTGGGAGGTGACGCTGCTCAATTCGGCGGGCTCGGTGCCCGATCACGCGGCGCAGATCGAGAACCTCGTCCAGAAGGGGGTCGACGCCATCATCCTGGCCATGGGCAAGCCGCTCCAGGCCGAGGCCCAGCTCGAGGCCGCGAAGGCCAAGAAGATCCCGGTGGTGACGGTGATGTCGGGCACCAGCCCGCACACGCTCTTCGACGTCACCGTCAACGAGTACGAGGTCGGCGCCAAGATCGGCGTCTATCTGTTGGGCCTCATGAACTACGAGGGCGGGCTGTTGATGAGCCGCTACGAAGGCCACGGCGGCACCAAGATCCGCGGCCGGGTGATGGACATCATCCTCGAGGAGAACACCGGCGTGAAGCTCCTGGGTGCCCACGCCATGGCCCGCACCCAGAGCTGGCGGGAGGACGTCAAGGCCGGCATGGAGGCCCTGATCCTGCGCCATGCCGGCCGGTTCAAGGCGATCTGGGCGAGCTTCGACGGCCAGGCCTTCGTGATAGACGACATCCTCCAAGCTCAAGGCTACAAGAAGGGCCAGGTGTTCCTCACCGGCGTCGACGGCGGGCAGGAGGCGTTCCGGCGGATCCGCGACCCGAACAGCCTCATGACCGCCACTGTGGCCATCCCCTTCGAGCTCATGGGCGAGGCCGCGGTCGATGCGCTCGACGACATCCTCTCCGGCACGCCCAAGAACGAGATCACCCCCGGGCCCTATCTGTTCATGGACGCCGTACTGGTGGACGCCGGCAACGTCCCGGCCGAGGGCGAGTGGCCCTGGTGAGGTGAGCCGCGCCGCGCAGCCGAGCACCACCGAGGCGGGGCCCACGGACCCGCTCTTGGAGCTCGAGGGGATCTCGCTCGCCTACGGCCCGGTCCGCGCCCTCCACGAGGTGAGCCTGGCGATTCGACCCGGGGAGGTGCTGGGCCTGTTGGGTGACAACGGCGCCGGGAAGTCGAGCCTCGTCAAGGTGATCGCCGGGGTGCACGGGCCCACGGGCGGCACCATGCGGTGGATGGGAAAGCCTTACGCCCCGCGCGGACCCCGGGACGCACTCGAGGCCGGCATCGCCACGATCTATCAGCATCTGGCGCTGGCCCCCCGGTTACCCGTCTGGCACAACCTCTTCCTCGGTGCCGAGCGGGTCAGACGCAGCTGGCTGTTCGGTCTGCCGGTCCTCGACGTCGCCCGCATGCGGGCCGAGGCCCGGGCCGCGCTCGCCCGGCTCGCCATCGCCGTACCCGACGTCGATCGCCCGGTGGCCGAGCTTTCCGGCGGCCAGCGCCAGGCGGTGGCGATCGCCCGCGCCTTGTTGTGGAACGCGCGGCTGTTGATCATGGACGAGCCGACCGCGGCTCTGGGCGTGCGCGAGACGGCCGAGGTCCACGCCCTCGTGCGGGGCCTCGAGGCCGAGGGCGTGGCGGTCCTCCTCGTGAGCCACGATATGCAGGACGTGTCCGCGCTGGCCCACCGGGTGGCGATCCTCAAACGCGGCCGGCTCGCCGCCCTCCTACCGATGCGCGGCCTCGACGCCGATCGCCTCGCCCGTCTCGTCATGACCACCGAGGTGGCCTGACCGCACGGGTCAGCCGGCCTCCACCGTCGAAGGGGCCGCGGTGAGCCCCAGCCGGCCGACCGCCTCGCGCACGTCCTGCGGCCAGATGAACAGCCGGCTCTCGGGGTCGACCTCGACGTAGCGTTGCGGCCGGTGGAGGAGCCGCGTCGTCATGTCGGCGCAGTAACGCTCGACCCAGCCCCAGCGGATGCGGGCGTCGAGCTTCTCACCGGCGTCGAGCTTCCTCTTGATGTCGACGAGCCGATCGAGCGCCCGCAGTTCGTAAGGCAGCAGGAGCAGCGGGTCGGCCCAGATGCCGCGGCGCTCGGCGATCGCCTCGCGCGCCGCCGCGTGGAGAAGCGGCAGGTCGAGCTCACCCGGAATGCTGGGGTAGATCACGAAGGGTGCCGCCCAGCCCTGCTCGACGAGCAGCAGGTTGAAGGTGGCGCGCTCACGGCGGTCGAGCCTGTCGCGCTCGCTCTTCGAATAGTCGGGCGCCACGTAGGCGAGCAGCCGGCCGTGCTTGTCGAATGGTTGGTCGGCGGCGCGCAGGAATAGCTTGCGCCGCGTACCGTCCGGCCGCGTCAGGCGCTCGTCGAGCAGCCGGCGGAAGGCCTCCTTGGCCCGCTCGCCCATGGCCACGTGGCGGCTCGCTGGCTGTGGCGCGCGCAGCTTCGGCAGGAGAGCTTCCGCCAGGACCGGGTCGATCGGCGCCGCACCGCTCTCGATCCACGGCACGAGGCCGGCGAGGGCGGCATCGAGCCGCGGACCGTTCGGATAGGTCTCCGATGTGTCGATCGACAGCATGCGGATCGCCATCCGCACGTTCGGTGTGTCCCCGTCGATGACGTCGAGGAGCTCACGCGCCCCGAGCTGGTCGAGGGTGATCCCGGCAGGTGTCCAGAAGATCGCGATTCGACTTGCCATCCACGCCCTCCCCGCGGGCCGCGCCCGCCGCCATGATGGCCCCCGCCGGTGACGGCTCGAGAATGGCCGCGCCGGCCGGCTCCACCATGGTGCCCGAAGCCGCGGAGGACGGACGTGACGCCGATCACCGTCGATCTCTACAGCGACACCCGCACCAAGCCGACGCCGGCGATGCGCCGCGCGATGGCCGAGGCCGAGGTCGACGACGAGCAGGCCTTCCTCGACCCGGAGGTCAACGCGCTGTGCGAGGAGGTCGCGGAGCTCCTCGGCAAGGAGGCGGCGCTGTTCCTGCCCTCGGGCACCATGTGCAACCAGATCGCGTTCTGCGTGCACTGCGCGCGCGGCGAGGAGGTGCTGATCGATCGCACCGCCCATCCCATCCACGCCGAGGCCGGCGGCCCCGCCGCCTGGGCCGGGGTCGTGCTCACCCCGCTCGACGGCGAGCGGGGCGTGTTCACGCCCGAACAGGTAGCGGCACGGGCCCGCACCGGCCGCCACGCGCCGCGGACCCGGCTCGTGTCGATCGAGCAGACCGCCAATCTGGCGGGTGGGACGATCTGGCCGCTCGAGCGCATCGAGGCGGTCGCCGAGATCGCCCGGGCGCACGGGCTGCGGCTGCACCTGGACGGGGCGCGGCTGTTGAACGCCGTGGTGGCGACCGGCGTGCCGGCCGCCCGCTTCTGCGCGCCCTTCGACTCCTGCTGGCTCGACTTCTCCAAGGGGCTCGGCGCGCCGGTGGGCGCGGTCCTCGCGGGCTCGCGGGCGTTCGTCGAGGAGGCCTGGCGCTACAAGCAGATGATGGGTGGGGCCATGCGCCAGGCGGGCGTGCTCGCCGCGGCCTGCCGGTTCGCCTTGCGCCACCACGTCGACCGGCTGGCCCGCGACCACATCCGGGCGCGCAAGCTCGCCGCGGCGCTGGCCGAACTTCCGGGCCTGCGCGTCGAGGATCCCGAGCCGCCCACCAACATGGTGTTCTTCGAGCTCACCCGCCCGGACCTCGACGCGCGAGGGTTCGTCGAACGGCTGGCCCGGCAGGGGGTGCGGATGGGGGCGATGGGTCCGAGGCGCGTGCGCGCCGTGACCCATCTGGACGTCGACGACGCGGCGATCGACCGGGCGATCGCGGCGGTCCGCGCGGTCCTCGCCGGTTGAGCGAGCGGCGGGCGGGGCGGGATCAGGCGCCGGTGCCGGCGGGCAGTTGGGCGACGAGGCCGTATTCGCCTTCGTGATAGACCAGCGGGGCCAGCTCCGGCCGGCTCGCCACGGCCTTCACGAGCCCCACGAAGATCGTGTGCGTGCCGGCTTCGACCGCGCGCACGAGGGTGCAGTCGAAGGCCACCCGGCAGCCTTCCAGCACCGGGGCGCCGGTGACGAGCCGGCGCCACGCGATCCCGCGGAAGCGCTCGGCGCCGACGTGGCCCAGTCGGCCGGCGAACCGGTCGGCCAGCCCCTGCTGGCCGGCCGCCAGCACGTTGACGCAGAACCGACCGCTCGCGCGGATCGCCGCATTGGCCTCGGCGTCCCGGTTGACGCAGACCAGCAGTTGCGGTGGCTCGGCCGAGACCGAGCAGACCGAGGTCGCGGTGAGCCCGCTCGGTCGCTCGCCCAGAAGCGTGGTCACGATGGTGACACCGGCTGCGTGCAGCCGCATGCCGGCCACGAACTGTGCGGGGGGGACGCACATGGCTCGCTCCACCGCCCGGCGCGGTCGGCCGGGCCGGATGTCGTCGGGCGAGGTGGGCGCCGCCGCTCGGTCCGTCAATAGGCGTTCGGATCGCGCAGGCCCAGGAGCAAGGTTCGCCACAGGATGCGCAGATCGAGGGTGAGCGACCAGTTCTGGATGTATTCGAGATCGAGCTCGACCCGCCGCTGCATGTCGGCGAGCGAGCGGATCTCGCCGCGGCAGCCGTGGATCTGCGCCCAGCCCGTGATCCCGGGTTTGACGCGGTGGCGGGCCAGATAGCCGTCGATCTGCGCCGCGTAGCGCTCGTTGTGGGCCACGGCGTGTGGCCGCGGGCCCACGAGCGACATCTCGCCCCTGAGCACGTTGAACAGCTGCGGCAGCTCGTCCAGGCTGGTGCGTCGCAAAAAGGCGCCGAGCGGGGTGACCCGCGGATCGTTCTTGCGGGTGTGGCCGAGCGCCGGGTCGGTGCCGTCGTCGCACCGGTCGATCCGCATCGTGCGGAACTTGAGGACATCGATCACCTCACCGTTGAACCCCCAGCGCTTCTGGCGATAGAGCGCCGGCCCGGGCGAGGTCGCCCGCACGGCGAGCGCGATCACCGACAACAGCGGGGCCAGCACGACCAGCGCCAGGCCGGCCAGGAGGCGGTCCTCGACCGCCTTGACGAGCCGGGCCGAGCCGCTCATCGGCCGATCGAACACGTGCAGAAGCGGCACGCCCGCCACGTGGCTCGTGCCACGATGCGGCAGGTGAAAGCCGATCAGATCGGTGCACAACCGCACGTCCACGGGCAGCGCGCGCAGCTTCTCCAGGCATTGGAGCAGCCGCCCCTCGGCGCTCCAGGGCAGGGCGACGACGACCTCGTCGACTCGGTGGCGACGGGCAAAGCTCACGAGATCGTCGATCGTGCCGAGGACCGGATAGCCGCCCACGAAGGCGGGCACGCGATCGCGTCGATCGTCGAACAGGCCGATCAGCCGCACGCTGCGATCACCCCGGCGAACCCGCTCGACGAACCGTCGGCCGAGTTCGCCCGCGCCCACGACCACGGTGTTGCGGCCGAGCCGCCCCTCCCGCTGCCAGCGGGCGATACGCGACGCCAGGCCCAGGCGCAAAAGGCCGAGCCCGCTCGCCCCGGCCCCGGCCCAGAGTGCCAGCCAGCCCGAGGGCAAGGGTGGCAGGCCGGGTGTGCCGAGCAGCAACGCCCCCAGCACGCCCGTGGCCGCGGCGAAGGCGGCGATCGCCCGCACCGCCTGGGCACCCATGGCGAGCCGGACCCGCTCGCCGTAGGTGCCGGTGAGCTGGCAGAACGACAGGGCCAGGAGTAACCCTACCGCGAGCGCCCAGGGTAGGAGCGGATGGCTGCGCGGATCGGCGCCCACCCAAACGGCGGTGGCGATCCCGCATGCGAACAGCATCGCCCCGTCGGCCAGCCGCAGAAGACCGGTCAGGACCTCGGGCGAGAGCCAGTCGCCCGCCCGCCCTTCGACCGGTCGGTCGAGCTGGGGTTCGGCTGAAATCGGTTCGGTCCGGCTGGCGGCCTCGGCCATGACCTCGTCCGTTCGTGCCCGTGCGGGCCTCGATCCCTCTCTACGCACCCGCGGTTGACGAATGGTTACGCCCGCCGCCGATAACACGGACAACAAATTCAACCTGTGCGATAGCGCACGGCCCGTGGAGCGGGTGCGGCGAGCGCGCCGTTGCCGTGGTCTCGGCCGCGGCCTATCATTTTGCATTGCAGCAAAATCGCTCCGGGAGCGCCCGATGACCGATCCCACACCCTCCACGCCCGGCCGGTCCGGCCCCGTCCCGATGCCGGTGCCGATCGATCCGTTCCTCTGGGTGCGCGCGCAGCAGCGCTGGCTGGGGATGTACGCCGGCAGCGCGCGGATCCTCGCGCGGGCGGCCCAGGAGTGCGCCGAGCGGCACGCGGCGCTGGGGCGCGCGCTCTGGTCGGAGCTCGTCTCCTCGATCCCCACCACGGCCCGCGCTTGCCTCGACGGCGAGGCGAGAAGCGGCGCGCTCGAGCGGATGGAGCGCTGGGTGGGGGAGGTCGGCGGCGAGCTCGCGGCGATGCAGCGTGTTCTGAGCGAGGCGCAGGTCGCGATCCTCGAGGAGCTGCGGCGGGCCGTCGTGTCGGCGCCGCCCGCCGAGGAGAGCGGGCCCCCGGCACCATCGCCGATCGCCGAGGTCGAAGCGGCGACCGCCCTGGCCGCGAGCGAGGCTCCGGCCGGTGCGGAGGCGAGCGAGGTCGTTCCCGTCGCCCCCGAGGGGGCCGAGCCATCCGCCGCGGCGGTCGAGCCGGTCGAGCGGGCGGGGTCGACACCGGAGCCCGCCGCGGGCGAGCCGGGCCGCTCACGGCG
>FWPV01006613.1_pt1 | contig 21901 bp, 17 predicted proteins | sample 2228371 | NCBI WGS metagenome assembly FWPV01 (sample SAMEA103939776, study PRJEB20133) | metagenome | reverse complement strand
TTATTATGCAGATATTATTGTAGGTATAATCATAACATTTTTTATTGCGCGCATAGGCTATAAAATTCTAAAAGGAGCATCTGATATACTTGTTGATACGGTTTGTATTAATTCTTCTGTGATAGCGAATCTCGTTAATTCAATCGATGGAGTTAAAGGATGTCATAATATAAGAACAAGAGGGCAGGAGAACGCCATATATCTTGATATGGCTGTTATTGTTGATAAAGACCTATCAACCGAAAAAGCACATAGTATTGCTGATAATATTGAAGAAAAGATAAAAAAAGAATTCCCTTCGATTATTGATATTATTGTTCACATTGAACCTGAAAAACCGTAATGTTTATAATCAATCAGAGTATTGGTAAATACTTTTCTATTTCATATGGATGAATCTTTATGCGATAGTCGTCCCATTCAACTTTTTTACTCATGATGAATTGTTCAAATATATGATCACCAAGAGTCTCTCTCAATAAATCGCTCTCTTCAGCATATTCAATAGCTCTGTTAAGACTTCCTGGTAACACATCTATATTTAGTTTTGCGCGCTCTTCCACAGAAAGGTGATATACATCTGTCTCGATGGGTTCTGGTAATATATATCCTTTCTCAACTCCTTTAAGTCCTGCATTAAGCATGCATGCAAATGCAAGATAAGGATTACAGGCAGGATCAGGTGATCTGAGCTCAATACGTGTTGCCTTTTCTTTCCCGGGTTTATAAAGAGGAACGCGAACCAGAGTAGATCTGTTTCTTCGTGCCCAGCATATATACACAGGAGCTTCATAACCCGGTACAAGCCTCTTATAAGAGTTAACCCATTGGTTTAGAACTAATGTTATCTCTTTTATATGTGTTAAAAGTCCTGCAATATATTTTTTAGCTGTATCAGATAAAAAATATTGATCTTTTGGATCAAAGAATGCATTTTGATTTCCTTTAAAAAGTGACTGATGAGTATGCATACCGCTTCCATTCTGCCCAAATATAGGTTTTGGCATAAACGTAGCATAAACATTATACTGTTTGGCTATCTCCTTAACAATTATTCTATGTGTTACAACGATATCAGCCATTGTCAAGGCGTCTTCATAACGTAAATCTATTTCGTGCTGTGAATGTGCAACTTCATGATGCGAATATTCTACTTTAATACCCATGGATTCAAGTGCGAGTATTGTATCTCTGCGAAGGTCTTCTGCAGCATCAAGTGGATAATCAAAATATCCTCCCTCATCGAGTGGTTCTGTTGCTTTGTCTGATTTGAAATAGAAATATTCAAGTTCAGGCCCGATATAAAATGTAAAACCTTTCTGTTTAGCCTTTTCAAGATTTGTCTTAAGGACATATCTTGGGTCACCTTTGTAAGGAGAACCGTCAGGTTCATATATATCACAGAACATCCTTGCAACTGCTCTCTCTTTAGGTCTCCATGGAAGAATAACAAATGTTGTCGGATCCGGTCGGGCAATCATATCACTTTCATCAATCCTTGCAAATCCTTTAATAGATGAACCATCGAATCCCATACCTTCATTGAAGGCAAATTCGAGTTCTTCAACCGGAACAGCAAAGCTTTTAAGTTGACCGTGTATATCGGTAAACCATAATCTAATAAATTTTACATCATACTTTTTTACGAGCTCCATCACATCTTTTTTATCTCTGGTTTTTTTAAAATGGCTTTTAACTTTTACTTTTTCCATTTTTCCTCCTTTTGTTCGTAACTTTTATATCTTTTTAAAAAATGATTTATAGAAATTCACTGCCCTTCCATAAAATTCTTCATAGAAATTTTCAGTATCTTCAAGAATTTTATCACTATCCGGGACATTTTTGACCCAATCGTATACCATCTCTTTTGTAACCTCTATGTGAAATTGTAATGCATATATATTTTTACCAAATCTGAAGGCTTGATTTTCATACTGCTTTGACCTTGCCAATAATACTGCACCATGAGGTAAATCGAAAGTATCACCATGCCAGTGAAAGACCCTGAAACGTCTCCAGAAATCTCCAACACTAGGATGAATGGCAAGTTTTCGCATCAATTGATCTTTTAGTCCTTCACCTGTCAATTCTATATGATACCATCCAATCTCTTTTTTATGTCCTGGATAGACATTTGAACCAAGACAGTGTGCAATCATTTGCGCACCAAGACAAATACCTAATATCTTTATATCACGGTTTATTGCTTCCCTAATAATACGAGAACCTGTCATAAGATGAGGATAACCGTTCATCTCGTATACTCCCATTGGACCTCCGAGAATGATTAAAGTTGAAAAGTCCTCTAATGTTGGAGGACTTTCACCGGATTCCATTTCAATAATAGTATACGAAATGCCCTCACCATTGAGAAAATCTTCTATACTTCCAGGGCCTTCTTTGACTGTATTTTTTAGTATTAATACTTGCATCTGTTTATATTGTTTATCATTCATAAGTTCTAAAGGCAGTATCCAGTGTTTATAATTCTAAAAACTTTCTATACTGGGTTTCTGCCTATGCAGGAACGATAACCTGTATAAACTTATCTAAATGACATGATATTAGCAATAGTATTTTTCGGTAATTTTTATTATGTTACACTTAATATCATCTAACTTCTTTACAAGTTCATCCCTGTTTTTTAATTTCATAAAACTAATTATTATATCAGTAATATCAGAATTTATCTTCAGAACATCCATGTCATTAAGTCTCAATAATGTTTCAACAGTTCTTAAAAAAATATATGATTCTGAAAGCCGTGCCTCAGTATCTATGTCAATCACACCCAAATTTAAAAGAGTTTTAATAGCAACTTTAGTATTAGGAACTATAATGTCTGGATAGAGTGCTGAATTTTTCATTTGAAGATACTGAACAAGAAATTCTATCTCTTTAATTCCGCCTATACCTTTTTTTATATCATAAGAGAATGGTTTTTCGCGAATTTCTTTAATTATCTTTTTTCTCATATCTTTTACATAAGAGCCGGTTATTTCTACTCCTCGACACATAATTATCTTCTTCCTCATATTCTCGAAATTTCTAAGAAGAATATTGTCTCCTGCAATAGGTCTTGCTCTCAGAAGTGATTGTATCTCCCAGAGATGTGCAGATTTTTGATAATAAGTTTCATACGCCTTTAAATTATTAAGAAGTATACCTTTAGAACCATCTGGTCTTAAACGCATATCAACGTTATATGCCATTCCTTTTGGAGTATACTCTGATAAAAATCTGATAATATTTTCTGCCTTTGAATAGTGACTTTCTTTTGTGCTGATAAAAAGCATGTCAAGGTCAGACCCTATATTTAATTCCATAGCTCCGAAACCACCTAATCCAACTACTGCGAAATCAGAATCTACTTTCAAGTATCGTATCAAAACCTTCAGTATTGTATCAGCAAGTTTACTCAAGGTTTTTGTGAATGCAATGACACCTGTGAAACCTTGCAGAAAAAGAATGCCCGCTTTAAATTCATTCTCTAATTTAAATTCCCTTATTGCTATTAAAGGATCGGCGCATAGGTTAATTATATTGTTTAATCTTTCTTCTAATGATTTATAATCTATTCTTAATTCAGGGTATTCGAATAGTGCTTCAATATTATCAAGGCTCAACAACAATCTCGTAAGATAGTTACTCGATGATAAGATATTGATAACAGTTTCATTAGCGTCTTTGCGCTGTAATAACAAGTCTATATAACCATCGATATTGCCTAATTTTTGAATAAAAGTCAAAAATTTACTAAGTGCTGTATCTTTATTTACATTTTGAAGGATATGTTGCAGGGATAGAAATATTGCTTTTTTGAGATGATTCCTTTCGCGCATAGTCTTGTTGGAGTTTATATATTCATTAATTGATTTTATATGTTTAAGAGCTGATTCAGGATTTTTAAAACCTTTAAACGAAAGGTAATCAAGAACTGCATTTTCGGGCAGATATTTATCAAGTGTTAATATAACTTCATCTTTTTCATCAGATGGGCCGAGAAGTGAATTGTACATATCTCTTATTATGAGTCTCTTTAATTTCAATTCAATTAAAAATTCATTAACATTACTGAAATTAAACTTTCTGGAAAGTATAGCGAGTTCATCAGGATCTGTTGGCAAAGTGTGTGTTTGAAGATCTTCCTTCATCTGGAGAATATGTTCAAGTTTTCTCAAAAAAGAATAGCCTTCTGAGAGTCGCTCAATATCTTCTTTAGTCAAGATCCCTTCTTTATATAATCCATCGAGTGCATCAGTAAGTTTGGTACTGCGAAGAGTACTTTTTTCGCCTCCATATAAAAGCTGAAATATTTGAACAAAAAATTCGATCTCTCTGATACCGCCATAGCTACGTTTAATATCATTCAGGTCATAAACAGTATCTATCTTATTTTTCATTTCCCTGATCTCATCGATATCGTTAAAATCGATTGCTCGCTTCCAGACAAATGGTTCAACCTCTACGATGAATAGATTTCCAAGGAGAAGGTCACCAGTTATAGGTCGGGCACGTATTAATGCCATCCGTTCCCATGTCTTTCCCCATGCTTCATAATATGAACTGTATGACTTTAGCGATAAACAGATATCGCCTTTCTGTCCGTTTGGACGCAATCTCGTATCAACCCTATATGCAATTCCATCCTCTGTTGCTATGTTAAGCAGGCTGGAAAATAATTCTGTAAGTCTGCAGAAATATTCATGGGATTCTATTCTATTAATCCTTAAACCAGTCTGGGAAGTGATCCCTGAAGAAATATACTCCTTCGAGCGGTAAACAGCAATGATATCAATATCAGAACTGTAGTTTAGTTCATGTGCTCCGAGCTTTCCAAACCCTATTATGCAGTATGAACGATCTTTAATATCGCCAAACTTTTCTTTCATTATAATAAATGATGCATCAAGCGTTAACTCCATGATAGCTTCTGCAAGAGAAGTCAGTTCAGACATGCAACCATAAAGGTCAATCAAACCACAGACATCTCTCATTGTTATTATCAGGAGGTATCTTTTTTTTAACTCGCGAAGAAATCTAAGAATTTCTTTTTTAAATGTAACATGTGGTTTTTTTGTGATCTCTAAGTATTCTGTACTGGAATCAAGAATTATCTTTTTTTTGGTAATTGCTTCGTTAATATTTTTCAATGCGAATGAGAGCATGTTAGGATTATTAATAGAATAGTCAGCAAGGAACTGGCTGTATGAAAATAGTCTGGCAATATAATAGATTTGTTCATTATGTTTTTCTATAAATTCAGGGGATTTTTCTAAGAGCCTCTGAAGATTTTTGAGAGCTCTTGGTGGATCAGGGGTTTCATTTGAAGATGTTTTAATAAGATTATTAATATTCATGAGATTGCTGGTATTATAACGTATATAATTATAATTCAATATTTTGCAGAAAAGGCTTGAAGAATTAGATTAGCAGTTACTTTATTGCTCCCATATCGAATATTCTCTTTTTTAAAATAAGAATCTCAAAAGCGATAGCAGCCATAGATGTTAGCATTGTGAGATATCCAACATTCGCATTTAAAACTGCATTGTTACCATTATCTATATAGACGATGGCTATTATTTTATCCCTTATAGCAATCGGCAGTATTAGGACGTCCTGAGGAGCTCCTGATAATATTTTTATCAAACTTTCATTACCCTTTATATTAATTACAGGTCCTCTATAATTCGATCTCGTTCGGAGAACCTCAGCAAAAATTGGTGATTCTTTTTCTGAAATAATAAAATTTTTAACATCCAGACCTCTTGCCTTCCAGCCAATCAACTTATCGCCTTTCACTGTAAAAATAGCAACACGTGAAGATATTTTGAATATCTCATTTAATAATATTCCTGCAACATCCTCTGTATTATTAACTTCTGTAAATGCCTTTTTAATATTATCGATAGAAATCTCTTCTTTTTCAGTCTCTTTACCGAATCTATCTATTAGACTAATGAAACGTATATCACGTTTTATTCCATAATATTTTTCGTGTGTATGAAATAGCCTCAGTTCAGTTATAACATATGGAATAATTTCGTATCCTGTTATAAAACGTAACTCATCAATTGCTTTAAGATCCTTTGGATTTAGCATTGCTGTATGTATCCTGTTGCGCTCTTTTTTGAATGGTAGGATTTTATATTTCTCTATAACTTCTTTGCTGATAGAGTTAATAACTTCTTCTGAAATCGTATTCACCTCATCAGGTTTAACTGCTGGCACTTTGAAATATATGCTAAGAAATCTTGCTAATTCCTCTTCATCGATGACACCTAATTCTACAAGATTGGTGCCAATTCTGCCACCAAATTGGGTTTGTCTTTTTAATGCCTGTTCAAGTTGTTGTTTTGTAATAAGGGCTTCTTTTACTAAAGCTTCCCCGAGCTTCATAATGAAATATTAGTAAAAATATTTATCATATTGCAACCCTTGTAATAACTTTTTAAAATTTAAGCAAACTATATTTTTTTGTAATTGGTAAGGTTATGTACAATCTCTGCACCTATTAGAAAGATACACGATGAATAAAAAACCCAGAGAAGAAAAACAACGAATGCTGACAGCGGACCATATATCGTTCCAAATTTTGCTATTGTACTCACATACCATGTAAATACATGTTTTGTAACTTCGAGAAAAGCTGTTGTAAATAAAGCACCGACAAAAGCATTTGATATTTTAACCTTCGTTTTAGGAAAAAATATATAAATAATACATATGGTGAAGAGAATAATTAAAAATGGAATAAAATATTGGATGAGTAATGTTGTTATAAATCCTATCTTTATTTCCGGGAATAATAGTTTTAATTTTTTAAGCAGTGGAATAAGCGAAGTAGCCATAAATGAGATGATGAGAATAAGTATAATAAGGGTTACAATAATCAATGAATCAATAATTGACCAAAAGAATGCTCTCTTTTTTTTCACTTTAAATATAGTGTTGAGTGCATTTTGGAGAGAAGCAAAAACCTGAAATGAAAGGATACCATATAAAATTAAGCTTACGGTCCCAATACCTTTGAATTTTATGAGTTTTCCAAGTTCTTTTGTAATACCAGACGTAATATCTGGAAAGAAACTTGTTAACCTGTTCAAAAAAAATTCATAAAAACCGCGATAATGTCCTAAAATATGACCGAATATGGTTATTAAAAAAATACACAAAGGAACAAGTGCCATCATAGAAAAATAAGAAAGTGAACCTGCGAGCATGATCCCGTTGTCTTTGAAAAAATCAGTGAAACTTTTCAAAATAATTCTAAATAATTTCATTTAGCCAAACTTTTTTTCTCTTTTTCTTTCGCTTTTAGATATATCCTTATAGGTGTACCCATAAATGAGAAATTATTACGAAGAACTTTTTCCATAAAACGAATATGGTAGTCTTTTATTGATGCAGGATAATTTACAAATACAGCAAATGCAGGAGGTTCAGTTTTGACCTGTGTTATGTAATAAAGTTTCACCTGTTTGCCTTTATATAGCGGCAGTGATAAAGTAGAAGTTATTTCTCTGAAATATCTATTTAATTCTGCAGTGGGTATTCTTTTTTTTCTTTCCTCCATAATTTTATCAATTATATGAAAGACTTTTGTTACCCGTTTTTTTTCGGTCGCTGAAATGGTAAGCACTGGGGCATATTGCATAAACCATATTTTTCTGCTCAATTCAAGATTTAATGTTTTATACATTCCTTCTGGATCTTTAATTAGGTCCCACTTATTCAGTAAAAACAGTGCGCCTTTGCCATATCTTTCTACAATACCTGCAATCTTTTGATCTTGCTCCACAATTCCATCTGCTGCATCCAGGATAATCAGTGCTATGTCGCATCTCTCAATACTTTTCAGGGCTCTTATCATTGAAAAACGTTCAAGCGAATAACTAAACTTATCTTTTCTTTTAATACCAGCAGTATCAATTAAAAGATACTTCTTTTTATAATAAGTGCATATACTATCAATTGCATCTCTTGTTGTACCAGGGATAGGAGTTACTATCATCCTTTTTTTACCAAGTAATGTGTTTACCAATGTTGACTTTCCTACATTTGGTCTTCCGACAATTGCAATCTTTGGATAATCTATTTTATGTTCAATAACATGGGGCAAAAGAGAAACGAGCGTATCCATGAATTCGTCATACCCATAACCGGTTATAGCTGATAAAGGGAAAAGGATATTTGTTCCTATTTCATAAAAGTCATATAGTCTATCTTCTCGTGTTGGACCGTCAATTTTATTTACAACCCAGAGGACTTTCTTTCCGGATACCCTTAACATTTTTGCAAGTTCCTTGTCAGAGGGAGTAATTCCGTCCTTTCCATCAAGAAGGTGAATAATAACATCACCTTCTTCAATAGCAAACATAGCATGTTCTTTTACCTGTACAAAGATATCCTCAGGAGGTTCTATATAAAAACCTCCTGTGTCAACAACAATAAAATTTTTACCTTCCCATTCGGCATCATGATAATTTCTGTCACGAGTTACGCCAGGGATTGATTCAACAATAGCTTTATGTGTACGTGTCATCCTGTTGAATAATGTGGACTTGCCTACATTAGGCCTTCCGACTATAACAACTATAGGTTTTGCCATAAAAATTATAAATTTGAAAATTCTTCAAGCATCATCATCCAGGTTTCTGCTAAATTTTGAATTTCATAATCAAATTGAAAATATTCAGGCATATTTTCGATATATTCAAGTAAAGCATCGCAAAAATACCAATTACATCCCGAAGGCCTAAGAGATCGATTCAAAGAACAGCCATTGTGAGATAAAAACTGACAAGCTTCCGAATCTTCACCCCCAAATTTATAATTGGGGAATTCTAAACCTACTGCATAAAGATATATAAGGTCTTCGAAATTGTAATATCCGTGCTTATTAATGCAACAGACTTCTTTACATGACGGACAAATTCTCTGAGTAACATTCTCTATTAAAGGGCTTATTTTTTCAATTTTTATTTGATAATTTTTTGCAAACTCTTTGACTTTTTGAAGTTCATATTTTTTAAAAACTATTTTTAGATATTGAATTGCTTGATAATATGTATCAATATCACGTTCTTTAAGTTTCATGCTAAAGTATTCAAATATTTCTTTTGAAAATTGAGTCATACTCCTTTTAAAGAATATCCCTTTCATCTGACTTTTAAAACTGCTAAAAAAGCCTCCTGTGGTAGTTCAACCTTGCCAAGCTGTTTCATTTTTTTCTTTCCTTCTTTCTGTTTTTCGAGTAATTTCCTTTTGCGGGTAATATCGCCCCCATAGCATTTAGCAGTAACATCTTTTCTAAGTGGTTTTACAGTCTCTTTTGCTATGATTTTATTGCCTATGGATGCCTGTATGACAATTTCAAATAACTGTCTTGGAATAACATCTTTCAATCTTTCACAGAGATAACGTCCCTTATAATAGGCATTTTCCCTGTGAACTATCAAAGAGAGCGCATCTACTATTTCGCCATTCAGGAGAATGTTTAATTTTACAAGATCGGAATTTTTATATCCAAGGAAATCATAATCTAATGATGCATAACCTTTCGAGATGGATTTTAATCGATCGTAAAAATCCCATAAAATCTCATTTAGAGGGAGTTCATATTCTACTCTAATCCTATCTTTGCCAATAAACATAAAGTTTCTTTGAATTCCTCTTTTTTCTTGACAGAGTTCAAGTATGGATCCTATGAACTCCTTTGGCGAGAAAATAGTTGCAAGGATGAAAGGTTCCTCTATTTTCTCATACTGATCAGGCAATAAAGCAGGATTTTCTATATATAAAACACTATTATTTGATTTTGTTACCCTGTAAATAACTGTTGGTGCAGTGCTTAACAGTGATAGATCAAATTCTCTTTCAAGCCTTTCACGTATAATCTCCATATGCAGTAGTCCGAGAAAACCGCATCTGAAACCAAAACCAAGGGCTAATGATGTTTCAGGTTCAAAGCTAAATGATGCGTCATTCAGTCTCAATTTGTTCATAGCATCTTTGAGGCTTTCGTATTTATGAGGACTTGTAGGGTAAAGGCCGCAGAAGACCATTGGTTTAATGTCTTTATAACCAGGACATGGCTCTTTAGAAGGATTTTCAGCGTCAGTTATGGTATCACCTATTTTAGTCTCAGTAACATTTTTAATGCCTGCTATGATATAACCTACTTCACCAGAAAATAGGCCGCTTTTAGACTGCATTTTTGGTGTAAAAATTCCAACATCAGATACCTCAAAGACATTACCAGTCGTCATTAGTATGATTTTTTTACCGGCTTTGACAAAGCCATCAAATATTCTTACAAGAACAATGACACCCTTGTAATTATCAAACCACGAGTCAAAAATCAAGGCTTTTAATGGTTTCTGATCATCTCCTTTTGGTGGCTGAATATTCTTAACAATTGCCTCAAGGATTCTTTTAGTACCTATTCCCTCTTTTGCGCTTGCAAGTATTGCTTCAGAGCAATCAATGCCTATTGCATCCTCAATCTGTTCTTTTGTCTTTTCAATGTCAGAATTCGGAAGGTCTATCTTGTTTATGACTGGAATAATATTAAGATTATGTTCAATGGCAAGATATGCATTAGCAACCGTCTGTGCTTCAACGCCTTGTGCAGCATCAACTACAAGCAAGGCACCTTCGCATGAAGCCAGACTTCTTGAAACCTCATATGAAAAGTCGACATGACCAGGTGTATCAATAAGGTTAAGAATATATTCTTGACCATCTTCAGCATGATAAATGAGTCTGACTGCATGAGCTTTTATGGTAATGCCTCTTTCTCTTTCGAGATCCATGGAATCCAGAACCTGTTCTGTCATCTCTTTTGCCTCAATAGCTCCAGTATATTCGAGAATTCTGTCAGCAAGTGTGGATTTACCATGGTCAATATGGGCAATAATCGAAAAATTACGGATATTTTTAAGCATTTTTAATTTTGACAAATTGCTAAACAGGATGTCAAAATGTTAAACTTACCAAATTCAGAGGTTTAAAATGGCTAATAAAAAAATGATTATTGGTTTAACTTTCGACGATGTACTCCTTATGCCTTCAAAGTCAGAAGTTCTGCCAAAAGATGTTGATACCACTACTTTGCTCACACGTAATATTAAAATTAACATCCCAATAATAAGTGCAGCAATGGATACTGTTACTGAAGCGAATCTTGCTATAGCGATAGCTCGTGAAGGTGGTATAGGAATTATCCACAGAGCCATGAGTCCTGATAGGCAGAAATCAGAAGTAGACAAAGTCAAAAAATCTGAAAGCGGGATGATCGTTGATCCAATTACTATCCCACCTGATGCTCCAATTTCACAGGCGATGTCCCTAATGGAAAAATACAGGATATCAGGTGTGCCTGTAACAGAAGGAAAAAAATTGATCGGGATAATAACGAACAGGGATCTGCGTTTTGAAACCAAATTCAATAAACCTGTTTCTCAAGTCATGACACGTAAGAATTTGATTACAGCACCTATTGGTACAACTCTTGATAAAGCAATGAAGATACTCCATAAATATAAGATAGAAAAGTTACCTATAGTTGATGGAGATAATAACCTTAAGGGCTTAATCACAATAAAAGATATCGAAAAGAGAAAAAAATATCCGAATGCTTGTAAAGATAATCTGGGTAGACTTAGAGTAGGGGCTGCTATTGGCACGGGTGTTCAACATATGGAAAGAGCAGAAATGCTTATTAATGCTGGTGTTGATGTAATTGTAATAGATACTGCTCATGGGCATTCAACACCTGTTATCACAATGCTAAAAGAATTAAAAAAGAGATTCGACATAGATGTAATTGCCGGTAATATTGCAACTGCAGAAGCAGCAAGAGATCTTATAAGAGCAGGTGCTGACGGAATAAAGGTTGGGATAGGACCAGGTTCAATCTGTACTACAAGAATAGTAGCAGGCGCTGGAGTTCCTCAGATTACTGCTATAACAGAATGTTATAACGTTGCTAAAAAATTTAGAGTGCCCATTATTGCTGATGGAGGTATCAAATATTCTGGTGACATTACAAAAGCTATTGCGGCAGGAGCCAATTCTGTCATGATAGGAAGTTTATTTGCGGGTACCGATGAATCTCCTGGCGAGTTAGTCCTTTTTCAAGGTCGCAGTTATAAAGTTTATAGAGGTATGGGTTCAATCGGAGCAATGGAACAGGGTGCTAAGGATAGATATATGCAGGGTGGGGTGGAATCTTCTAAACTTGTACCAGAAGGAGTAGAGGGAAGGGTACCATATAAAGGGCCTCTTTCACAAAGTGTTCATCAATTAATCGGCGGACTTCGTTCTGGTATGGGGTATTGCGGCTGTAAAAACCTTTACGATTTACAAAAGAAAGCGCATTTAATCAGAATAACACATGCAGGATTAAGGGAAAGTCATGTACATGATGTCATTGTCACAAAAGAGGCTCCGAATTATAGGCCTGAATGGTAACAAAACAACCATAGGTAATTAATTAGTAGTTAAAAATAGCAATGAAACATAACAAATGACAAATGATTCACAACGAAAAAATATTAGTCCTCGATTTTGGTTCTCAATACTCTCAATTAATCGCCAGACGCATTAGAGAATTCAAGGTTTATTCTGAAATTTATCCTTATAACAGCCCTGTTGTAAAAATAGAGCAATTTCAACCAAAAGGAATAATTCTATCTGGAGGACCTTCAAGCGTATATGATTATCAAGCACCTGTTCCTGATCTCAGAATTTTTGAACTCGGGATCCCTATTCTTGGTATATGTTACGGTATGCAACTCATAGCACATTGTCTTGGCGGTAAGGTCGTAAAATCACAGCAAAGGGAATATGGTAAAGCAGAGCTTATCATTAATAAAGAAGTTCCTATATTTAAAGATATACCAAAAAGAACCATTGTATGGATGAGTCATGGTGATCGTATTGAAAAATTTCCCCCGGATTTTATAACAGTAGCCAGTACTAATAATTCTCCAATAGCAGCTATGGCTAATTTAAAAAGGAAAATTTTTGCATTACAGTTCCATCCAGAGGTTGTCCATACACATATGGGATATAAAATAATCAAAAACTTTATATTTACTATATGTGCTTGCAAGCCCTCATGGACCATGAGATCATTCATTGAAACATCCATTAAAGAAATAAAAGAGCGAGTTGGGGAAAAAAAGGTTGTTTGTGGAATCAGTGGAGGAGTTGATTCCACTGTTACAGCAGTTTTAGTCCATAAAGCAATAGGAGATCAATTGACTTGTATCTTTGTTGATAATGGAGTATTAAGGACAGGAGAGGCAAAAAAGGTTGAAGAAACATTGAGAAGACATTTTAATATGAAAATAGATTGTGTTGATGCATCCGAAATTTTTCTGAGAAAGTTAAAGGGAGTAAAAGATCCAGAAAAAAAGAGAAAGATTATAGGCAATCAGTTCATAAAAATATTTGAACAAGAGGCTGTAAAAATAAAAGGAGTCGAATTTCTCGCACAGGGAACTTTATATCCTGATGTTATTGAAAGCCTACCTTTTAGAGGTCCTTCAGTTACAATTAAGAGCCATCACAATGTGGGAGGATTGCTTAAGAGGATGAAATTGAAGCTGATAGAACCATTAAGAGAATTGTTCAAAGATGAAGTACGTGCCCTCGGAAAAGAACTTAATATTCCCGAAGAAATAATAAACCGCCATCCATTCCCAGGGCCAGGGCTTGCAATACGGGTCATTGGGGAGGTGACAAAGGATAGATGTGATATATTAAGAAAGGCTGACGCGATTGTTCTTGAAGAAATAAAAAAGGCAGGGTTGTATAAAAAAATGTGGCAGGCATTTGCGGTACTTTTGCCTGTTAAGAGTGTTGGGGTTATGGGAGATGAGAGAACTTATGAAAATGTAATAGCTATCAGAGCAGTGCATAGTATTGATGGCATGACTGCAGACTGGGTAAGAATTCCATATGATGTTTTAGAGAGGATTTCTAATAGAATCATTAATGAAGTAAGGGGTGTAAATAGGGTAGTTTATGATATCAGCTCAAAACCGCCAAGTACAATTGAATGGGAATAGTTTTTGTATTTAAAGAATTATATCACAAGAATAAGCTATATATTCTGAAGAAACTAAAATTTAAAAAATTAAAATTATGGATATAAAAAACTATCTGCAAAAAAAACGAGAATTAATCGACTCATATTTAAAATCATATTTCAAAAACACGATTCAACCTTCTATACTTCGTGAAGCAATGACTTATTCACTGTTTGCTGGTGGGAAAAGAATAAGGCCTATACTTGCACTTGCATCTCATGAAGCATGCGGAGGTAACCCTAAAGATATAATTCCACAGGCAACAGCCCTTGAACTTATCCATACATATTCTCTTATACATGATGACCTACCTGCAATGGACAATGACGATTTAAGACGTGGAAAATACACAAATCATAAGGTTTTTGGAGAAGCAATAGCGATCCTTGCTGGTGATGCCCTCCTTACAGAAGCTTTTTATATGATTACACAAAAATCACCCTTTGCACACTTTGTCCCTGGTGATTCTTTTCATAAAAGAAAAAGTCGAATTGGGAGATCTTTATATGCAAATATAGCACCATCAAAACTTTTAAAAGTAATTTGTGAGGTTGCTATGTCAGCAGGAATATATGGAATGGTTGGGGGGCAGGCGCAGGATATAATTTCGGAAAATGTTAAGCCTGATGAAAACACAGTGAAATTTATACATATTCATAAAACTGCATCACTAATTAGAGCTTCGTGCAAAATAGGAGCATTACTTGCAAATACAACCAAAAAGAAGATTGAGGCATTAACAACTTATGGTGAAAATTTAGGGCTTGCCTTTCAGATTATTGATGATATCCTGGATATTGAAGGCACCACCGAGAGCATAGGGAAAACTATAGGTTCTGACATAAAGAAAAATAAAATGACATATCCTGCAATTGTTGGAATAGATGGTTCACGTAATAAGGCTAAGGAGCTAATAATGATTGCAATCGATTCCCTCAATATATTCTCAAATGAAGCTGATAATTTGAGGGAATTAGCATTATATCTATTAGAGAGGAAATCATAATGTATCTTGAAAATATTGAAACACCATCTGATTTAAAAAAACTATCATTACACGAGCTTAAAAAGCTTGCACAAGAGATAAGGGATACACTGATATACCGTGTATCGAGAAATGGCGGACATCTATCATCAAATCTTGGAGTAGTTGAATTGGCTATATCCATCCATTATGTTTTCGATTCTCCAAAAGATAAGATTATCTGGGATGTCGGTCATCAATCCTATCCTCATAAGTTATTAACAGGAAGATATAAGAGACTTGCTGATTTGAGAAAATTAAAGGGGATATCGGGATTTCCCAGGAGAGATGAAAGTGAGCATGACTCTTTCGGTACAGGGCACAGCTCTACATCAATTTCTGCAGCTCTGGGAATTATAGAGGGGCGAGATAAGAATAAAGAGAATTTCAAAGTTATAGCAGTAATAGGTGACGGCGCAATGACAGGAGGACTTGCTCTTGAAGGACTGAATAATGCAGGCAGTCTTAAAAAAGACCTTATAGTTATTCTAAATGACAATGAAATGTCTATTTCACCAAATGTAGGGGCGCTCTCAGCTTACCTTAACAGAATACTCACTGCTGAAAGGTTTCAGAAATTCAAAAGAGATACAAAGTCATTTCTTGAAGGAATTCCTAAATTGGGTGAAACTGCAGCAAAAATTGCTCAGAAGACAGAAGAGGTGCTAAAAGGACTTATCCTCCCTGGTTTGCTTTTCGAAGAACTCGGGTTTACTTATGTCGGCCCGATTGACGGTCACAATATTGAACTTTTGATAGATACATTCAAACGCATAAAAAATACACAGAGTCCACTTTTAATACATGTGATAACAAAGAAAGGAAAAGGATATGAATTTTCAGAAAAAAAACCTTCAATTTATCACGGCATCGGTCCATTCAAAATTGAAACGGGTGAGCCTGTTGAAACTAACATTCAATCTTATAGCGATGTATTCGGTGATACCCTCATAGATCTTGCGGAAAAAGATGAAAAGATAATTGCAATTACAGCAGCAATGAGAGAAGGAACAGGCCTTGATTATTTCTCTAAAAGATTTCCAGATAGATTTTATGATGTGGGAATAGCAGAACAACATGCAGTAACATTTGCTGCTGGACTTGCAACTCAGGGACTAAAGCCTGTTGTTGCAATTTATTCGACATTTCTTCAAAGGGCATACGACCAGATAGTTCATGATATATGCCTTCAAAATCTCCATGTTATATTCGCTATTGACAGAGCAGGTATTGTTGGCGAGGATGGACCTACCCATAATGGTATTTTCGATTTATCCTATTTAAGACATATACCAAATTTGGTTGTTATGGCACCAAAAGATTCTTCTGAATTAAAAATGATGCTTAGAATTGCATTAGAGCATAAAGGTCCTGTAGCTATAAGATATCCAAAAGGGAAAATACCAGACATAAACAGCAAGCTAAAAATACAGCCATTGTTTAAGATAGGAGAGTCTGAAATCCTAAAGGATGGAACAGATATAGTTCTGATTGGAATTGGAAACACCGTTTATACACTTCTTAAGGTATCAGAAAAGCTTGAGCAAGAAGGAATAAATCCAATGGTCATAAATGCAAGGTTTGTAAAACCGTTAGACAGAGCCCTTATTATGAAAGTTGCATCTATAATACCGAGAATCATTACTGTCGAGGACAACGTAATAATAGGAGGGTTTGGAAGTGCTGTTCTTGAGCTCCTTAATGAAATGTCTTTATTTAATATAAGAATAAAGAGATTGGGTATCCCTGATATCTTTGTAGAACAAGGCAATATTGATGAATTGAAAAAGATTTATGGACTTGATGAAGAAAGTATATTTTCTATTGCAATTTCCTTTTTAAAAGAACCAATTTATAAATTTTGAAAGAACGACTTGACAAACTAATAATTTCAAGAGGACTTGTTGAAAGCAGAGAAATGGCTAAAGCGCTTATTTTGGAAGGTAAAGTCTTTGTCAATGGTGAAAAGATAACTAAGGCAGGCACTGCTGTAAGCAAAGATGCAAAAATATTTCTTCAGGAAACATCTATTCCTTATGTAAGCAGAGGAGGCCTTAAGCTTGAAGCGGCAATAAAGTTTTTTAATATACATATTAACGATAAAGTAATAATGGATGTAGGTTCATCAACTGGTGGTTTTACTGATTGTTTATTGCAAATGGGAGCAAAAAAAGTATATTGCATAGATGTTGGTTATGGACAACTTGCTTGGTCATTGAGAAAAGATCCAAGAGTAATTATCATGGAAAGAACAAATGTTAGATATCTTGACAGGATTGATTGGGATAAAAACCCTAAATACAAAAGTCCTGAGTTTGAAGAATTAAAAAACAAAAATTTAGATATGGTTGTAATAGATGTGTCATTTATATCTCTTAAAAAAATTATACCTGTAGTGCTACATTTTGTTAAAAGTAATGGAGAGTTGCTTTCACTAATTAAACCTCAGTTTGAAGTTGGAAAGAGAGAAATTGGGAAAGGAGGCATCGTAAGAGAGGAGGAAAAAAGACTAAAAGCTGTTAGAGATATAAAAAAAAATTGTGAAAGTCTTGGTCTCAAAACTATTGGTATATTTAAATGTCCTATCGCAGGACAAAAAGGAAATATCGAATATTTTATTTATATGTTGAGGTAATGATATGGAAGAAGGTAAATTGTTAATAGGCGTAGATTTAGCTACAGCATCACCACTTTTGATTGAACTTTTGATTGATGATGCCCCTGATCCTGCTGTTTTTGCAGAGATTGCAAAAGCGAATATGAATAGACCAGAGATACTTACTTTACTCAGTCAACACGCTGATACTCCAGATGAAGTGAGGCAAATGATATCTCAAACGCTTCAGGTGCCAGTACAGAAAAAATCTGAAACTATAAAGATTGAAAAGACGACTGAGGAAAAATCGCAAACTATATTACAGCGTATTCAAAAATTAACTATCTCTGAAAGAATACTCCTCGCATTGCGAGGTGGGAAAGAAGTTAGATCAATTCTTTTGAGAGATCCTAATAAAGAAATATCACTTACTGTACTTGAAAATCCGAAGATAACCGAGACTGAAATTGAGAATATAGCAAAGTCGCGTTCAATATCTGAAGAAGCGTTGAGAAAAATAACCAAAAAGAGAGAGTGGATGAAGAACTATAATATTATTCAGGCGCTTGTAACAAATCCGAAAACTCCGGCAGGAGTTGCTGTTAATCTTGTAAGTGAACTTAGAACTAAAGACCTTGTTATGCTTGAAAAGAACAAAAACGTTTCAGAAGGAGTTAGGATTACTGCAAAAAAACTACTGAAAGCCAGAAAAGCTCATTAGATGGAGTTAATATGCTCAGGACATTTAAAATAGATAAATTTCATGCTGCAATAGTATCTGAATCAACATTATTCAAAACTCTCAAATATCTCGACAGTGCAAAACAAGAAACACCATATTTACTTATCGACTCTGACAAATTAAAAGAAAAAGCATTCATGATAGGAAGTAACATTATAAATTCAAAAGTATTTTATGCAGTTAAAGCAAATCCAGATACTGAGGTGCTCAGATTTTTAAACAAACTAAAAATGGGATTTGAAATATCATCTGAGGGTGAACTTGAAGTATTAAATAAATTAAGAGTAAAACCTGATAAAATTATTTCGAGCAATCCAGTGAAATCTTTGAAGTTTCTAAAAATGGCTGCATCATATGGGATTAAGCATTTTGCTTTCGATTCTGCAGAAGAGGTGGATAAACTCGTTAAATTTGTACCAGACTGTAATGTATATTTAAGGTTATCTGTCCCAAATGAAGGAAGTGAATGGCCTTTAAGCAAGAAATTTGGGGTTGAGCTCGAAGATGCTCTTGAACTTTTAAAATATGCAAAAGAAAAAAATTTAAATCCAACAGGGATTACTTTTCATGTTGGTTCACAGTGTACAAATATATATAACTGGAATATTGCTCTTGACAAAGCTAAAGCACTCTGGGACATGGCAGCAAAAAATAAGATTAATTTGAGACTTTTAAACATAGGTGGTGGATATCCGATATGCTATACAAAAAATGTTGTGAGCATTGAAACAATAGAGAGGAACATCAATAAACTTATTTATGAGAGATTTCCTCAGGATATTGATATTCATATAGAACCTGGTAGAGCAGTTATTGGAGACGCTGGAATAATGGTAACCTCGGTAATTGGAAAGGCAAAAAGAGGTGACGGAGAATGGTTGTATATTGATGTAGGGGTTTTCAACGGTTTAATGGAAAGTGTAGGTGGTATAAAATATACATATATAGTGGAGACTGAAAAGCATTCAAGAATAAAAAAACAATGGACTATTGCAGGTCCGAGTTGCGATAGCTTTGATGTGATAGATAAAAATGTACTACTTCCGGAACCGGATATAGGTAATTTAATATTAATTTTATCGGGTGGTGCATACACTGTATCGTATGCATCAGAATTTAATGGTTTTTGTATTCCAAAAACAATTCTTATATAGAGGGGAAGCTAATGATGATTAAATTTACGGAAAAGGCTCCATATGCACCGGTTGAGTATCTATATGATGTTGAAGAGATATTGTATAAGGGAAAGAGTAAATTTCAAGAGATCATGGTTATAAGAAACCCTTATTTCGGTAAAATGCTTATTCTCGATGATGTTGTACAGTTAACAGAAAGAGATGAATTCTTTTATCATGAGATGCTTACACATGTAGTAATGCATGCACATCCTAATCCAAAAAAGGTTATAGTGATAGGTGGTGGAGATGGTGGAGTTGTAAGAGAAGTTTTAAAGCATAATACTGTCGAAAAGGTATATTTTGTCGAAATAGATGAAGAGGTAATAAACATTTCCAAAAAATATTTTCCAAATGTTTCTTCGGGCGTCGATGATTTTAGAGTAGAATTAAAGATTATGGATGGAGCAGAATTTATTAAAAAAAAGAAAGATGCTGAAATTGATGCGGTAATCATCGATTCGACAGATATTATAGGATTCGCGAGAAGTTTGTTTACTGATGAATTTTTTACTTCAGTAAAGAGTTGCCTTTCATCTGATGGTTTTTTTGTTACTCATACCGAGTCTATTCATTTTCATAAAGATATGGTTATTGAAATGCAGGAGATATTGAAAAATATATTCCCCATAGTTGATTTGTATACCACTCCGATAGCAACGTATCCAGGGAATTGGTGGGCTTTTGCAGTAGCATCGAAAAAGAATAGTCCACGAGAAGTTAGAAATGCCTATTCAATCAACACAAAATTTTATGACCCTGAGATACACCAGCAGGCATTTATGACAAAAAGATTATATCAAAAATTGATACAAAAGAAGCTGATATGGTAAAAAGAAATAGATGGTTTATAGATAAGGACAGCGAAAATAGAAAGATATATCATCGCATAAGTCAACTGATAATATCTAAAAAGACAAAGTTTCAACACGCTCAAATATTGGACAGTTATGATTTCGGAACTATCGTCGTTCTGGACAACAAGATTCAATCATCGGAAAAAGATGAGTTCATATATCATGAGGCACTTGTTCACCCAGCAATGATATTACATCCTAAACCTGAAAATATATTGATATTAGGAGGCGGAGAAGGTGCAACTTTAAGAGAGGTGCTCAAACATATAACAGTTAAAAAAGTTGAAATGATAGATATAGATCGGGAATTTGTTGAGTTATGCAAAAAGTATCTCATGAAGTGGCACAATGGATCATTTAACGACAAACGGGTAAAATTATTTTTTGATGATGCTCTGGAATATATTAACAAAACGAGGGACACATATGATGTTATTATCGCTGATATAAGTGATCCTATTAATGGAGGTCATGCTGAAAGGATTTATACAAAAAATTTTTATGCGGGCATCAAAAAGGCTCTTGGAACTAATGGAATCTTTGTCACACATGCTACAAATGTCGCTGAATCAGAGACAATTTCAAATAAGATATTTAAATTAATAAAAGATATTTTTGAAAAGACAGCTTTTTATTATGAATATATCCCCAGCTTTGCTTCTCTATGGGCATTTGTTATCGGTTCTATAAAATATAACCCACAAAAAATATCATCCAGTATCATAAATAGAAGAATCAAAAAAAGACTATTGTCAAATCTTTCCTACTATGATGCAGAAACACATACAAGACTTTTCTGCATTCCTAGACATATCAGAAGGCTTCTTTAATTAAACTGAAAAGGTATCATCATTAAGTTTCTTCAGCATCCAGAGGTAGTGTAAAATTTTCTGTGTAAAAACTTGAATAGTTATAAATAAAGGGTGTATTCTCCATTGTTTTGATCTAACCAAGAAACAAGAAAGGAGGATACACCCATGTCAGTAAAGGAACTGACGAATTTAACATTAACAGATTTATGGAAAGAGTACAATAGTTTTATTAATTTTTGGGAGGCAGCAGAGGATGCATTTAAGGCATTCAGGAAGGTTTTCATAGAGGAAGCGATTGAAGAGGAACGGACGATGCTAATAGGGTGCACAATATATGAACGCAAAGCAGAGCGGAGAGATTATCGTAATGGATACTGGAAGAGGTGGATAACGCTTAAGGATGGGAGACTTGAGATACGAATGCCGAGGATACGGGGGATGAGATATGAAAGCAAGATAATACCACGTTATAAGCAACGTGCAAAAGAAGTAGATACAGCTTTACTGAGGATATTTCTTTATGGTGCATCTACGAGGTTAACTGGGGAAGCGCTAAGACCTATATTAGGAGAGGGGATAAGTGCACAAAC
>FWPV01006612.1_pt1 | contig 21904 bp, 30 predicted proteins | sample 2228371 | NCBI WGS metagenome assembly FWPV01 (sample SAMEA103939776, study PRJEB20133) | metagenome | reverse complement strand
AGAGTGTGTGGTAGTATAAGCTCAGCCGTAAGCCCTGAGCCCAGGCCAGGCTGGCAAGAAAGAGGAGGGGAAATGCAATACAAAATCATCTCGGCTAAAGAGGCCCTCGGGCGGGGCCTCTACAAGTCCCCCCAATTTATCCTGGAAGCAGAGCCGGACAGCTATGCCAATGGCTTCTGGCTCGTGCCCCCAAGAGGATATGCAATGTGGGGCCAAAACCTTGGGGAGCTTCTTGAAGAAGCTGCACTAAGGGTGAAAGCTAATGAAAAATTGATAATATCGTGGGCTTAGCCCAAGCTACAAAAGCTGATACCGCAATCTCAGCCCGTGGGGACATCAAAGCTTCGAATATCGTTGCCGGAGGATATCATGGGAAAAGCCATTCCGTGCCCTAGGTGTGGGAGCACGCTCACGTACGTACGTATTTCGACAAATGAGGTTGTCTGCCGCTCATGCGGCACAATCTCAAAGCTCCCCCCTAAATCCCAATCAGATTAAAGTTTAACGCGATAGGGCAGGCTTATCGGCCTGCCCATCGCCATTTGGCGACAGCTGGACTCGCCTTGCATGCCGCTCTAGATTCTCTTCAGCAGCGTAAAGAACTGATAAACAGTAGTGCAGTTAGCAGAAATGATATTCCGATGCGAGCCCGGCGGAAAAAGCACTACAATCTTGTTTGTCTATTAACATCGCTGCGATTACGCCGTGATTCGTAGTAGCGCCGTCCGCTTCTTGCTGATTTTCGCATACCGGGAAATTTTGCTAAGCGCTTTCTATCAGCCGCCCGGTTGCTTGTTCCTGTCTGTCTTGCCCTCTTGATTCCTCTAGGCATCTGACCCTCCTTTTTGTTTTTATCGTTAAAAGAATCTTCCTGCAATCCCGCCGACTAACCCGCTCACTCCTCTAACTACTGCCAGAATCAACTGCGCTATGATAGGCCATAACATAGTGATAAAGCCCCAGACAAAGCCTATCAGCGTAATACTCGCAAGTATCAATCTCAGCATTGCCCCGAAGTTGCCCAGGCTAGTGAACCACGCATAATCCCACACTAACATCTGTGGCAGTGAGGCGATAAAGCCAGCCAGGTATGCCAGAGGCAGCGCCCAACCGAATATCTCTTTAGACTCAAAATAGGTCATAGTCTTGAGCACGCCCATATCGGTAGCACCCAGCCACAGGCCGTCAAACACCAGGCTCAGAATTTGCAGCACTATAAAAGCAAAGATAATCCTTTGCATGAACCCCGGTCCGAATAACAATTTACACCCCCTTCCCTCTAAGCCAGAGGATTTTCCTTCTCTCTGTTCATAAGCGCCCACCCTACCAGCACATAAGGCAGCATAATCCACCAGTCCAGATACCCGCCCCTGGGCCAGAAGCAGAACCACCCCAGTATAAGCCCGAATACGATAAACAACACGCTGATTGTGCGAGCCTGCACAGCGCTAAGCGCTATACCCACAACCACTACGATTGAACTCAGGAATAAGAATAATATAAACGTCCAGGGAATACCTAAGGCAGTGCCCCAGTCCCGCGGCGGCTTAATCCAGCCCCCAGGCTCTTCTGGCGCCGGCGGTAGGATCTGGGAGTCGTCAATATCCTCATCGATATAGCTGGGCTGGTGGGTCATAAAGCCAATCCATTGCCCGTAGTCGGTAACAGTGGAGTTGCCTGCCACAGCCCTCACATAATAGATAGAGTCAGCCTCCAACTCAACCTCGTGGCTGTACGCGCCTACTGTGAATTGCCCTGTGTCTGTCCAGCTCCACGTAGCGGTAGCGGTATGCCCCCACTCAAAGCCGCGTACCGTGGCATAATCGCCAGCAACGTTTGTGATATTACCCCAGAACGTGGCCTCGAAATCGCCCACAGGGTCAGGGTCTAAAGTGACCACGCACCAGCCTTCCGTGCTCCCAGCAATGAACTCAACCCACTCGCCCCAGGCGGTCTCAACATTACTGGCGTAAGCGATGTAAAAGTAGTCTTGCCCCTCAGTCAAATTCCCAAAAGTGTGGCTGAATACACCAACGCCGAAAGAGCCCGTCTCATACCAGAGCTGCAAAGTACCGGTGGCATTGCCCAGTGAAGGCGTTGTGTCCAGATAAATACCGCGTTCGTATGGAGTCCCCCAGCCGATGCTTACAATTTCCCCTCGCGCTGTGGCCTGTGTCTCGGTGACTCCTGTAGGCGTGAGGGTATCGACATCGAACTGAGCATCAAGCAATTTCCATTTCAAATTAGGCGCATTGTCTATCCAGAATAGTCCCGCATGGTCTCTGTCAACATATTCCATAGTTTGCAAACCGCCTCCGTCTTTTATACCGCTAGAATCAGTTAGCCAATCAAACTGAGTATACCAAGTGCCCTCGGAGGCAACATACATATGAAAATAAAGATGGCTTGCTGTGGGGTCTTCGGCATGCCATACAAACAAATCATTGTTGTCAGCGCATCTTGAAATTACTGGATAGGCATAGTTTTGTGTTCCTGCATATAGTTCTGCATTCCCAGTGAAATCATTTGTCGAGGAGCGATATTTTGTGTAGTTTACATCGTAGTTAGAATCGAAATAAACTATATGAACATCATCATCTTGAGGAGTGGCGCAAACTCTGCCTACTTGGAATATACTAACAGAATGCTCTACTTCGGCACTCCATCCACTTCCCGTAAAAGCTTTTGCTCCTATCTGGTAGTTAGTCTTAGTGCCAATAACTGCCATTTTACCGCTTGTTAAAGCTACAAGCTCGGTTGCAATTCTGCCATCTGTCCATATTAAGGTGTCCGTACGTTCAGTTGACCAGGTACCATCCGTATTTGCATTGCGGTATGCTTTATTAGCATCATCGATAATCCAAGCTTTGCCGTTGGAGTCTATAGCTATATCTCGGAAAACTCCTGTCCAGCCAGGAGACTGTTCTACGGCAAGCCACGTAATTGAACCGTCAGCCTCGATGCGTGCTCTGCGATAGCATTTTGCTCCGCCCGTGGCCGTCAAGCCGTAATCAAAATAACCCTGCGTACCACTATCCCAATAAGCAATAGCATAGCCGCCAGTGCTTTGAACAGTCTCTCTTATTGTCGTAGTGCTACTCCATGTTTCACCTAAATCGTCCGAGCTTTGCATTACTAAAGTTGCTCCATCGCTTGTCATGCTGAATACATAGATTCTATCGGAGTACGAGTCGTAAAAGCTCATGCGGTGATATTCAGGGAACATATAATTGACGCCGCTGCGCACTATCTCTTGTGCCATCGCCACCTGTGGCACGAACACACTTAGCACAGTAGCCAGCAAAACGGCGATTAGCAGGAGTTTAGATAATCGTTTCATCATATCATCCTCAGCGCATAGAGATTCCAGATCACTATGGCGAGAAACACACCACACCCTATTGCCAGCCATAGGAACAATTTATTAGGCGTGGCTTTCCTTACACGTGCCAGAATAGCCAAAACTCCCAGCCCCAGCACACCCTTGAATGACAGTGCCCAGTGGCTTGCTATCGGTGCCAAGAAGGGATTAGCCTCAATACCTCGCTGTATGCCGGACTGCACGGCGAGCTGGTGCGCGTAGTTAGTCAGGTAGCCGTCTACTGCGTTCAAGCCCACGAATCCCAGTCCGGTCAGGAGCGCGTACCGGTACAGCCAGAGTTTAGCTTTAATCTTCTGCTTTTCCAGCCATGCCCTGAGTTTACCTTTTGGCTTTTTGGGTTCGAGGTTTTTCATTCCATCTTCCCAGTAAGAGTATTACCAGTAATGGCACAGCTATCATAAACCCGATATGGGTAGCCACGACATTGTACTGTGGCATAAGGGCGGCCTGCGTAAGCCCAAGGATAATCAGCGTGAGCAAAACGAATATCCACATCATGTATGCCTCTTGGTAAGCACAATATCAGCGATATAAAGCACGGCGACCATAGCGAATAACGCCATTAGTCCCATCTGGAATAACCCTTCCGGTGTCGCTAAGAGTATGAGCACGTAAGCTATCAGGAGGCCATTGTTGAGCTTTTGCCACTTTACCGTACACAAGATGATAACCGCTACCCCTATGCCGATTATGATTAAAGTAGTAGCCCAGATATGCCCTATGCCTCCTAACAGCTCGCTGGCGGCCTCGGCAGCATCGCCTACCGGGTCATCGACATGGAGGTCATGGTAGATATTTTGCTGGGTCAGCTCCCAGTCGCGCTCCGTGTGGGCAATCTCTCTGGTCTGGGTCATAAACAACAGCGGCACCATGCTGGTAATGTTGGGAATACTCAGCCCGAGGTATGCCTGTCCCTGGACGCTGGCAACGTAATACTCGCCGCCCAACGTGGTGACTAATTCTACAAACTTTTCAGTATAACCCTGCACGGTAGCCCAAGCGTTCCAGTTAAACTCTATAAAGATAAGCTGATTCAAGAGCCATTGCCTTATATCTTCTCGCTGAGTCCAGGGCTGTTCGCCAGAAGTCCAATCTTCTGCCGTTAAGGTTAGCGTGTCGCTGGGCGGGCTCGCGCCGAATAGCGAATTGCCCTGCATGGTGATATTGCCGAGGTCGCCCCACTCCGGCTTATTCTCGTCATCATCCGACCAGTAAAAGCCCACAACTCCTTGCCCGTATCCGCCATTAAAAAAGGGGTAGGCGGTTTCGTTGCCCAACGTTTCATTACCCGCTTCATTCGTGTAAGTGAAATCAAAAGTCAGGGATATATCCTGTGAGGGTTGCGCTGATTGATTCCCATACTCAGCGTTGTAGACCACAATCATCAGCATATCGTTCATCTCCAGCATGTGCCGCCATACCCGCGCTGCCTTAAGTTCCACCGTATCGGGCGGGGTTAAGTCTGCAAAAGCCGCTGTGGGAAGCAGGGCAAGCCCCAGAATGCCCAAAATAGCCCCTATTCGGACAAAGACGGCGATTTGGTCTAGCCAACCCTGTTTCCTCGGGGTATCATGGCATCGGTTTATCATAGTGCCTCTTTAAAAACAGGTGTTTTTTGCACTGCCCCTGTAAGGCTAATGCTTACGTTTGTTTTTTGCCGCCCCTTTTTATGGCACTGGCCAAACAGGCAGACGTGGCTGTCGGCGCTTACGCTTTCTTTTGTCAGGACCCCGGACAGCCAGTTTCCCATTATATGCTTTAGCCCGGGCTATACCTGCTTTGATACGTTCTGACAGACGCTTCGACTCCATCTTAGCTGTCCAGCCTATCACAGAATACAGTAACTCTGTCAGTTCTGATGGGCTCTCTGTCCAGCTCTCTTGAAACGAATAGACACGGACGCCGGCTCTCCCCAGTCTGTGTATCAAATTCAAGATAGCTGCCGCGCCTAACCGTGATAATCTATCCAAGCTCCAGACAAGCACCAATTCGAATTTACCTTTTGGCGCATCATTTAACAGTCTTGCCAACTCCCTTTGGTGCCCCTGCCGCCATGCTGATTCATTTTCAGCATAGGTTGCCACGACCTCAAAGCCTCGGCGCTGTGCCCATGCCTCGAGCGCTAGACGCTGATTATCTGTCTCTTGCTGAGTCGTGCTACACCTGATATAGAGTGCTACCTTCACTGGTACCAGCTTCCCGTTATTAGCTCGCATTTTAGATTACGCTCCCTCTTTTTTGCCTGTGAAGTCTACCCCTCGAATCTATAATGCCCGGGCCCCGCTGACTGACTATCTGCCTTATGTGCTTCATCCTCTTGCCTCTGATTATATGCGTCTTAGCAATACCGCCTTGTTTGCCGAGCACCACGAGCTTAGGGGCTTGTCCTTTGAGGACTTCAAGGGTACGCTCCTGGGAGCCTTTGCCGGTTTGAGGTTGCTTCAAGCGCTTAAAGTGGATGTCCTCAGAGCCTTCACGGTATGGTGGTACGATTTCAACCTGTACTACCCCTTTATTCCACCGGATAATGCCCGGATTGCGCGGTACGCCCTCTACGCGCTCAATTTCAAGCTTTGGTTCATCATCCGGTCCCACTGGCAACTTCTTAGGAATAGGCCGAGGTTTAGTTTCGAGTAATTCCTTCACCGCCTGTCGAACGGCCGTTTTGATAACAAGCTGAGTCTGAGCTTGGGCTTGTGTCTGAGTTTGTGGCTGTAGTTGAAGGTATGTATCCACTGCGTTCATAGCATCAGTAAAGGACTGGTTCCAATTCTGCGTGGCTTGGTAAGTGTTGACTAAAGCTGAGGTAGCCGCTTGCGTGGCTCCGCATAGCTTGTCCTGGAACTCCTGATTGATTTGAGTTGCCGTTTTTACCTGCCTGGCTGTGTTTAGTCCTGAAATCGGCACTCCAATAGCATCTTCAACCGCGCTCTCGCCGTACTCACGGGCTATCTGAGCAAAGGTACGCCGCCCTCTCACTTCTTGCGGTATTTCGCGGGCTGTAACTTTAACTTTTTCCTTTGGCTTCATACCGAATTTTGGTTCTTTATCGACTTTCGGAGCCTTGATTTTCTCCTTGGCAGGTATGGCTTCTGGCGCTTTTTCAGTGGTAAGTTGCTTCTTGGTTTTCCACAGTTCCTCAAGTTTTTCCTTCACTTTTTCCTGCTCTTGAACGGCTGTTTTAGTGCGTATTTCCTTCTGTAGTTCCCAGAACGCTTGCTGTTTATCCTTAGCGTTAATATCGGCTACTCGTTTGACCTCCTCATCAAACTGCTTTTTAGTCCACTGGCCTTGACTACCATAACCACCTCCGAGCTTATCCGGAGGGCTTGCTTCGGGAACTTCAGGCTTGAAATCAGCTTCCGCTTCCGCCTCTTTTAAAAGGCTGCGAATGCGGCTTTGTAAATCGTCAATGTTGGATTCCACCTGTTTTAATTGCTGCCTTGTGAGCTTACCTGAACGCTGGAGCTTTTTGGCTAAAGCCAGATTCTCATAAGCATCGGCAAGATTGCCTGCGTTCGCCTTTTTGCTTAACGCGATAAGTTGCTCTTGCGGTATTCGATATGATGGCCCCTTCGTAGAATAGAGGCGCTGAGGCCGTATCACGTTATGGTACTGGGTATATGCTTTTTGCAACTGCTTCTGGGTAAGTTCTATATCTTTGAGCTTCAGACGGGTGAACCAGTCGGATATACCCCGCTGCGCCAAGACCTTGTCGTAGATAGCCCATTGCTTTTCGAGTTCGGCATGGAGAGTAGCAATCTGCTTGACGCTTTTGGCTAATCCCTTGAAGCCAGAGAGCTTTTCTATCTTTTTAAGTTGCGCGGGCGTGAGCTTGGACACATTGGGGAAAGTCTCAGCAAAAGCCCTACCTGCCACTTTTGCCCTTTGAGCAGAAACCTGTAAGCTATTGAGCAGAGTTCGCTGTACCTGATTCCCCGGAAGTGCTATGTTTTTAGGGATAACTCCTAATTCTTCAGCCTGAGCAACGGCTGCTCTTTTAAGCTGAAAGTCACGCATTGTTTCGCCGGCATCCTTGGCGAGTTTTTGAATAGTTTGGTACTCAGCACGGGCTTGATTTGTGGGAGTCATAACCTTTAACTGGCCGCTGGCCGTGCGCTCCGTGACAGAGGTTATTGGCTTCGTGGCCGGCGTTGTGACCTTACCTTTGAGAGTGGTAGCCAGGGCTTTGCCGCTCTTGAGATAACCCACGCTGAACACGGTATCAGCAAAAAGGTGGACTCCCTTCTCCCAGTCCTCCATTTCGTTCCAATTACGAGCTGTATACATAAAGGGCACCACCGCGTCACCTACCTGGAGGGCAAAGGACTTCGCTGTAACCTGTTCGCCTTCCTCTTCCTTTACAGAGGTCAGGTGTTCATACCATTTAAGTTTGACATCGACCTGGACTTTGCTTTTAACCCCAGGACCTAAAGCCGCATACTCTTGAGCAGAAGCGATAACATGGTACTTCGATAAATCCTCACCGGCTCGCAATCGCTTATTGTATTCGTCAAAACTGATTCCCCTGGTTTCAACTATGTTCTTTTTTGCACCCGGTCCGAGATTGGGCAAATCCTTAGTATAATTCTCAGGGACATAAACTTTGCCGGGCGTCTGCGTGATTTTAGTCTCTGTCTGTACTACTTTAACCGGCTGGGGAGGCGGTTGTGCAGGCTGCGGCTGGTACATCTGCGGTGCCTGCTGCTGCGCGTACTGCGTTTGCTGGGCGCTGGCCGAAGTCCACCCCTGCTGATAAAGGGACATAATCTGAGATTGAGCGCCGGGCTGGGACAGGTCCACCACCTTAATCTGCCCGGTGTACGGATTATAGATTGTCTGATAACTCATGGCTCACCCCTCAGAATATCCTCAGTCCTTCGGTCCAGGCGTTGCGTACCGCGCTGCCCATCAATCCTATGATGATTATGATTAAAGGAATACCGAGATAAACACCAATATTCTCAGTATCCCACACAAACACTGTGCTTAGAATCAAGGCTATAACTCCGGCCACATAGCCAGTTATGGACGCCCTCAGTACTCCCACTAAAGAGAAGAATACACCGAACACGAGTACCAACCCCACGTAGCCCAGGTCCGTCAAACTGTGTAGTCCTGACATATCAATAGAGACATCGCCACCCCCTGTCTCTAATATCTGCGAAATAATCATGCCACTTGAAAAGCACGATGAACAGTTACCTTCTTCCAATAATGTATATACTCTATAGTAAACACCCACCGCGAAGGCATCAGGGTCTACCACATGAGTCGTGCTGCTTCCGTTGCCCTCATAAACCGTTATGCCGTCATTGCAGTTATTCGGCTCGTCTCCATACGTGACTATGATTTTCGTGCCGTTGCCCTCCGGTGCCGGCGTCCACGTCATCTGTACCTGGTCGGGCAATACAACCGTAATTCCGTAATTAGATACACACTCGTTGCCCCCAAGCGCAAAATCTGCTGTTACCACCACAATCTCAGTGGTTTCAGCATACGCTAAACCTACAAACAGCAGGCAACTGAAAATCCAAACAACACAAAACCAAAGCCATAACCTCTTGAATCTCACCGTTTCCTCATTGCTTTAATCATTAGTCTTTATCCTTTTCAAGAAGCACCATGTCCCGGCCTTGCCCTCTCTATTCCTGAAGTACTTAGTGGCTAACCCCAGGTTTTTCAGCGCAATCCCCACTTGTGCCGGAGAAACATCGAATCCGTCCGCATAGCACATCGCTTGAATGTCGGTAACTCTTATCTCTTCCATGCCACTCTCCACGGCATCGTTTACGGTCTTTATAAGAAATTTGCGGAGCGTGTTCTGAGCTTCGGCAAGGTTCACAGTTTCGGCAGTTATCGGGTTGACTTTAATCTTTTGCTTTTCGATATAGTATTGCTGGAAGCGGTGTTGCAGTCCCACGAGTTTATGCGAATCGTAAAACTGCCAGTAGGCTTTAAGGTAGACGACTTCGGACTTATAGCTCTTACCGCTAATTACATTGGGCTGGAACTCGGAACGTGCGCACGTTCCGTTATCTGAAAAGTCACCGCAGAGGTCATAATAGTCGAGCAGGATTTCCTCACCTTTGCCCAGGCCGTGCTCTTTGCCCCAAGGCTCTTTGCTTAAGTCCTTTACGCGTACCAGTATGTCGACCTGTTCTGCGAGCCGGGGGTTAAGGTGGTGAAAGAATTGGGTATTACCGAATATATAGAGATTGAGCTTGCGAATCTCGCTGAACATCTCAATACCCAGTTTGGAGTCGAGGCGCTGCCAGTCCTGATTGTTGAAGTATTTACCCAGCTCGGAGATACAAACTACAGAGCGCGGCGGGACCCCTTTACCCATGGTTACAAAGAATTGGGCGGGGAGCGGCTTAACCTCATAATACTGGCCTTCTTGGTATTCGCCATCCTCGTTATACCACCCAGGTAAACGCCCTCCCATTGGCAGGTTGGAATATACCTCTTTACCGCAGCATGCCATTGACCGCATAGCATCACGCGCCAGGCAGCCATCTTTGCCGGAACCCTTGACTCCGGTATAAACACAGATGAACCCCTCTTCATAAGGAAGAGTAGCCTCTTTATTACTTACCCTATTGGCAACCTCAATCGCTGTTGCCTCTGCCCTATCATGTACCTCAGTGGTCACTGTTCCTTGCCCTCCGATTCTTTCTGCTCACGAGCTTTGAGTACGCCCAACTGTTTCGCGCTTTTGCTGCCGGATATCTTGCCCGTCTTTTTTAATTCCCACAACGCCGGGGCTATCAATCTACTCAGCGCCATACTAAATTCAGCGCGCCCGAAGCCTTCAATAGAGGTCAGCCCTACGAGTAAATCCTTCAGCATTTCCATTGATTGATTCCAGGGCGGCCACGCGTTTTCCCCCAGCCCATACTCTTCTAGCTTTTCTTTGAACTGCACGACCCGATTCAAAAAGTCCCGATCCTGAATGTTGGTTTTCGCCAGAATCTCGCGGAAGGATGTGCCGGGCTTGATAAGTTGAAACGCGGCGTCCTGAGTTATGATTTCATGCGCTGTGTTCTTAAAAAAGTCATATGGAGAGTATTTGTATTGCTTTCCCGCTTGCTGCTGTTCGTTGTCAGCCATGATAAAAGTCTCCTTCTTACGCCTTGTCCATTAAAATCACGCCGAATAGGAATATAGTTATGACGGCGAGCACTAAAACCACAACGATAGCGCCAAGTTGGATTGTCGGGCTTATGCCCGAATTTTTGACACGGGCAACCTTAGCCTGCTCTTCCCAGTGGATGAGCCTGAATAAATACTTGGGAGTAGCCTGAGCATACGATTTCAGTATGGAGGTTTTGGCTATTTCCTTGCTGAGTTCCGGGATAGGATTGGGTTGCCAGGGCTCGTATTTGAAAACAGGCTTCGCTATTTCAACAGGCTTCGTTGCCGCCAGGTCAGTTTGCACTTTGTGCCCATTGCCATCGGTTAAAGCATCTATGCTAGCGGTTAGTGTTTTGATTTGCCTTCGATAACCCATCGCTTCTTTGCAATATGGATGTTCCATCTTTTTGATTTTAGCTTTGAGGGTAGCAATTTCAGTTTCGATTGCAGCTATATCCGGCATCGATACCAGCTCCAGTTTGGGCTGTTGTGATTCTGGAATAGGGATAGGTGCTGGCACATAAGGTTTAATGATATACACGGGCTTTTTGTCCAGGACACGCAAACGCATAGAGGCGAAATCTTTTATCTCGGCAGAGGGCACGGTTACTATGCGCCTGACATCGCCATCCAATAACAGGCAGCAAACCTCATGCTTTTTTTCTCGCAGCCTGGCTTTAGCCTTACGCTTTATAAACCAAAAAGCAAATACCACGACTGCAACTGCTAAAGCTGCAAAAACTATGTACCAGTATTGCAGTATCGTATCGAACAAAGTCCCGAAGGTGACCATAACTCTCCTCTTACGTGATATGCTGAATCGCCATTATGATTGCTATTGCAAAGGCGCCACCTACCGCAAGCAGCATACCCAGCCCCAGCCATTCGGCTATGGCATTACTGGCCGCTTTATTTATCTCACTCTCCCAAGCCTTTTTAACCTGCCTATCCGCTATACTCTGCGCCCATTTTGCGAATTCCTCATACATGCGTGGAACGTCTATGTTTGGGGTTGTGAACTGCGGCATGCAGGTGTCATGCGTCAGCAATAAGCCGAGCGCGTTGCCCTTCGCGTCATACTGGATGGCTTCAGGAATATATGCCCAAGCCTCTTCGGTTTTAGGGTTAGAGACAAAAAATACATCGTCTACCACTAGATTCAGCTTTTCAATTACGGGAGACCTTGAAAGCAGCAAACAGGGAACCTTTTCCGCGCCCCTGAATCGTGCTGAAAGAGCGCCGCCGAACTTGAACCATACCATCACGGCGGCGATGCCGAATCCGAGCACGACTAATACCAGTAAGAGGATAGGATTCTCAGTGATTACGCTCATACAGTCTCCAATCTGCTTTTATAACTAGAAGCCCTGCCTGCGCCTGAGATTATTCCCCGTATAAGCAGGGCTTCTTTTCACCAATGTACTCAACTCGATGATACCGGCGGGCTTAACCCTTCAGCTTCTTGTAGGCAGCCATGCCCGTGGTCGCTATAGCACCGAAGATATAGCTAACCAGTATGAGCATCGGGGCGATACCTACCATAGCCTCCATTCCGGTGTAGTCATCTATGTTGGCATCGTGCAACAGCGTGTCCGCCCCATCCAATACGATAAGGTAAAACACGAAGCCCACGCCAATCATGACCAGGCTGACTACGATAGCGATGCTCAGCTTGTCGCTTGTCCGCTTGATTGCAGAGTACGCGGTTAGCGCTACGTTACCGAAAACGAAAGCCACGAACAGAAGCATCGGCGCCAGTGCAGTTATGGACTCCAGCCCGGTAAACTGCGTAATGTTACCGCCGCTCCCGCCGGTCCAGTCAATGATGTCGCCGGTGAATGTCATGATTATCGGGAACACAACGAACAGGACTGCCGTGATAATCATGCTCATCCAGACATCGCTGTAACCAGACAGCACGCCGGATTTCACGCCACCTATCTGGTCTGAGATGAAAGGCTTTAGCCTTTTAAACATTTACTCACCCCCTCTCTTTTTCAATTTAGCAGTGCGATTAAGCACTAAACTACGTCAGTTGATAGCCGATTATTTGCGGCGGCCTCTCCGCGCTGAACTCTTACGCTTCGTGCGTTTAACACTGCGCCTGCTCACACGCATATTCCGCCCTGTGATTACTACCTGTTTTGGCGCTTACTCACCCCCTTCGTTGTTAAGCTTACAACACACTCGGCAAGAGTATAATTTGTAGCCTTTGCTTAGCCCCGGCGCCAGCTCATGTACGCCAATCCAGCGCCGAGAATAATCAGGAATACCACGATGAGAAAAGGCATAATAGTTGATATGGAACTAAGAAAATCATCATCACGTGCGGTGCGGTATTCAATAGTTACAGAGCGCGTGGTATCTTCTGCCAGGCCATCAATAGTGAGAATTTGGCTGACCTCATTGTATGAAGCAGGCGCTGGCGTGTCCGAAGAGGAAGAGCTTGAAATATCGATTACGTTATCAAGGTTGGCGTTGTAGAGATCATAACCGAGGGTGACATTGCCGGAGGTTTCGCCTGCATCGGTGGTAATCGCTGAGGTAGTGGTTGATTCCGTGTAATCCCAGGCATCGAAGGCGTTAAGTAGTGTTGGCAGCAATATGAAGGCTACCATGATGATTAAAAATCCGAATACCATCCCGGCCTTGTTCAACTGTCACCTCCGTAGATAAACAAAAACCATAAACATTGAGCCTTGCGGCTTTTTGCCTATGGTTCCCCCACTCGGCAGATATTCGATTGTTAAACTAGGTTACATTCCCGTCCGAGTCAATCATATACGTGCGCGTTATGACTACGCAATAGGGCTTGCCGTTATCGCGCACTTTAACTTCGAGTTTGGAAAAGGGGATAGCGGAGCAATCAAGTTTAGATATTTTCTGCACGAGTTTTATTCTTGAATCATCGAGCGCAGGGGAGCCGGGGATAGTATGATTAGATAATTCGGTCGTGGAGGATTTATTCTCGCCAGCCATAACTTACCTTGTGCCTATTATAACACATATAACCCATTTGTCAAGAGCTAAGGTATTTTAGTACCATTTTCAAAAATGCCTTGCTTAGGGGCTTGACAAATGGGATTAAAGGGTATATGATTCTGTCGCTATGAATAAAACCAACAACGCCACAGAGTTAAGAAGTTGCGCGAATCCCAAATGCCTCAATGTGTTTGAGGCAGCGAAGGGCTCACACCGCCGCTATTGCAATGAGTGTATAATCAAGCGTATATCCGGTAGCCCCGGGCGTCCGGCTAATAAGTAAGAGGGCAAAGCAGCGATGACGCTCCAAATTAAGCACCCGCGGAAGTTCAATCAGACTGAACGTGTTATCGTGCCAAAGCGCAATAAGCACGAATCGCCGGAAGTGGACACAGGGCACGAGCTAACTTGTATCAACTGCGGCAGGGAGATAGCGAGCGGCTACCATTGCGATAGGTGCCGGGGATTATTTAGGGCAAGAGGGAGGTAAGCGTGCAAAACGTCATATCAGGCAGATTAGTAAGTATGGATGAGAATGTGCTCAGAGTGCAAATGGCGAATGGCATCATAGCATCCTACCCCTACAACGAGCTGAACGATGCCAGTGCCATCGATTTGCAGTGTATCTACGACAATATGGGACAATTAGTTGTGTGTCTGATAAAAGACGGCTATATGACAAGGATTAAACCAATAGGGGCGAGGCAAGAATATCTACACCGGCAGCGCTAAAAGAGGCAGGGTGCCGGAGCGCCTCATGGAGCATCTCCCTGGTGGACTTGATTCGCAAGGTGTGGGCGCTCATGCAGCCTGGACTCTACCCACCCAAGCCTGTGGGCTACTGGTGCTCCGAGAAGTGGTGCGGCCACCAGGAGATGTGTAAACGGGAGTTCAAGGTACGTTGACTACGGCGGCTCTTGAGGTGAGAACCCACTATGAGGACGCCATGGTGCGCATCCTCAGCGGGGACGTGCTGTCTGCGCTGCGCTCACTTCCAGACAACAGCGTGGACATGGCGCTCACCTCTCCGCCCTACTTCGGCCTCCGCGACTACGGCTACGGCGGAGACAACGACATGGCCAAAGCCTGGAAAAGGTATCAGCGTCATTTTCAAGGTAAGGACTGCGAGTTCTCTGCTCACCTGGACGATGAGGTAGCTCCCTTCACATGGTTCGTCAAGTATGGCGGCCAGCTTGGCCTGGAGCCCAAGTGGCAATGGTATGTGTGGCACCTGGTGGAGATATTCCGTGAAGTGTGGCGGGTGCTCAAGGACGAGGGCAGCCTCTGGCTGGTCATGGGGGATACCTACGCAGGGTCAGGCTGCGGCTGGAGCAAGCAGGGCCGCACGGTGGGGCTCCACTCCATCGACACCAGGGACCCCAGCATGTGGCCCAAGGGGAGGCCGCCCCAGTTCATCAGCAGCTCCAGGGACCCGGTGATGCGCCCCAAGCAGAAGATGCTCATTCCTGACAGGCTAGCTATGGCTCTCCAGGAAGACGGCTGGCTACTCAGGAACGACTGTATCTGGCACAAGCCCAACAGCATGCCGGCCAGCGTCAAGGACAGGCTCTCCAACACCTTTGAGCATATCTTTCACTTCGTCAAGAAGGAGCGCTACTACTACAACTTGGACGCCATTCGGGAACCCCACAAGACTCAGAGCCTAGAGCGCTACCAGAGGGGACTCAACCAGAAGGCGGGCCTGGGCAGGGCCTATCAGGGCAAACATAAGGGCCGAGAGGAGCAGACCAACAAGGAAGGCGGCACTCTGGCAAGCTCGGTGCGAGAAGGGGTTTCCTGCCATCCGCCGCAGTGGTTCCAGGAAATGTTCCCGCCCGACACCAGCTATAAGGGCAAGTTTGACGAATTGACAGAACTGCAGGTGGAGCGTCCTGTCAACCGGGCCAACAACCTGAGTCTCAAGGTGGCTTACCAGAACCGCAACTTTATGTCCTATAGGCCCAAGCACTTCGAGCTTCTTTCGGAAGAGGACAAAGCCCGAGTACTGAAGGCTTTGGAAGCGGGGCTGAGGGTGGACATCGTGACGAAGGCTACCGCCGCCAGCATCCGGGCCGATGATAGCGGCCGGGCGAAGGAGATTGCCGAGAAGGGCTACGCCGTCTATATCAACCATCCCAACGGGCGCAATCCTGGGGATGTCATGGGGAGGCACCACGGCAGTGGGCCTCAGTTCAGGCTCTCTGGCCTGAGGCGAGGGCGAAAGTATGTGGATAACCCCCAGACTGTCCCTTATAGCCATATTCGAGGGAGATGTGGCCTGCACTCCCTGGGGCGCAATCCTGGCGATGTAGCCCGCCTGGCAGAGGAGTTGGGGCTGCCTCTGGATGCCGAAAGCCTGTTCTACGACTATCTCATGCGCCTCCTGGCAGAGAAAGAGCGGGCCGAGCAGGAACGATGGGAGCCGGACTTCTGGGCAGTGAACACCCAGCCCTACACGGAAGGCCACTTCGCCGTCTTCCCCGAGGAGATATGCCGCAGGCCTATCCTGTCTACCTGTCCGCCAGGGGGCACGGTGCTGGACCCCTTCTGTGGCTCAGGCACCGTCCTGGCTGTGGCCAGGCGGCTGGGGCGAAAGGCCATAGGCATAGACATCGTGGAGAGATACTGCGAGCTGGCCGCCCGGCGCTGCCAGCAGCAGGTGCTACCCCTGGAATCGAGCGAAGGAGGTGATAAGTCATGACCGACCTGCAAATGTGGTCGCCGCTGGTTGGCTTCTTCCTGCCACCGGCAATAGCTCTCATTCAGCGAAGCACAGAAGCCACAAAGGGTATGTGCGGCTTGACGAGGGCATGGAGAAGCTAATAGCCGCCAGGGCCACGGAAGAGGAAATCCAAACCTATCTAATTCAAAAACAGGAGGCTTATCACATGGTAACAGACACGAAATTGCAAAGGTATCAGGGCAACACCAGTCTCACGGAAAAGGAAGCCAGCCACATTCTATCGCTGTGCTGGCCGAAGGCGCCACATGACGAAGTAATGCGGGCTGCGCTGCTATGCAAGTGCTACGGCCTGAATCCCCTTATGAAGCATGTCTTTCTGGTGCCCTTCAAAAACAAGCAAACAGACACTATATCCTGGGCAACGGTTATTGGTATCAAGGCTACTCGGTTGCTTGCCAGCCGGCGCCGTCCATATACCTACGTTGACGGACCGCGCGTTATGACCGAAGAGGAACAGCAGGCTATCTTTGGCAAGGTGGACCATGGACGGATATGGGCTATCTGCAAGGTGGGCGATCTACAGGGCAACCAGGCGCCCGGCTATGGCTTCTGGCCGCGCACTGATAATCCCTACGGCATGGAAAAGGGCAACACACCTGAGAACATGGCTTTTATCCGCGCTGAACGTAATGCGCTGGACCGGCTCTTCCCTGGTGAAATGCCGGACGTTGAGGTTGTCGATGAGCGCTTCACCAACGGACAGCACGTAGAGGCGGAGAACGTAATCGATAGCACAGCAAAGGAAGTGCCGACTGAGGAAGCAAAGGCGCCAACTACAGAGGCTCCGCTGACGCAGCGTTTCAATCCAGCGCAAAACAAACCAAGAACGCTTTTGTGATTCTGCGAGCCCTGGCAGTCTCTGCCGATGCCAGCTAAAGCGTGAGTGCGCCGGGGCAATCCCAAACGCAGAGAGTATATCGACTGGCTAATCGAATAGTTTCAGGGGCAATGAGCCGCCGGGACGCTGGCTAACCGGCGGCGGGGCGAACAGTGAAAGTAGAAACCTTTCATAATCGGCACAACGGCGTGTCCTACAAGGGCGCCAAGATACCATGCCCAATAGAAGCTACCGTGTGCCTGGATGATAAGTCAAAGATGGTAATCAAGGGAGTGCTATCGATAGAGCAAATGACCGGCTCCTACAAGTTTGGCGAACAACTACAAATCGTGGTGCTGGGCAAGCTGGTAAGGGTTGAGAAGAGAAATGCCAGCGACTACCAAAGGATTGAAATAGCGATACCGCTGAGTTGGGGCAAGCAACTTCTGGCAAGGTTTAACGAAGAATCTTAGAAAGCAGGCGCCATGACCGAACGTGCTGTAAACGATGACTTCTGGGGCGATAGCTTTGTAGAAGAACTGCCGAAAGACGCTAAGTATTTATACCTGTGGCTTATGACTAACAAGCGCTTAAACCCGTCCGGTATCTTCGAAGCAAGTACAAAAGCCATAGCCTACGAGACTGGCATTCCGGAAGAAGCTATCCCGGCACTATTCGAAGTGCTGAAACCAAAGGTGCTATGGTGCCAGGAAAACAACCTTATCTGGGTTAAAAACTTCACCCGCCGGCAATGTAAGAATGCCAAATTCCTTTTAGGAGCCGTGCCTTATCTCAGAACCCTTAAAAACGGCAACCTTAAAGAGCAATTCCTTGCTTATAATGCAGAGCTTTTCAGTCGATACAGTATAGATATGGTATCGATACTGTATGGATACGGTAGGGATACCTCTGATCTGACCCCACCTGATCTATATACTGATACTGATACTGATACTATTACTGGTACCCCGGGGGGGTTTTCTTTTGTTACTTTTCTTTATGAACTGCACGAAAAGCACATCGGCAAAGTGCCTAAAGCCCTGGTGCCAGCGCTGATGTCCACGGCTCAGAAGTACCCTGAAGATATGATTCGCCGCGCGTTTGACGAGATGGCAACCAAGGCTGAAAAGCCTTGCTGGAAGTATGTGCAGGGCATTTTGGAATCGTGGGAAGCCAAAGGCTATCAAGGGCAGAAGGGCGGCAAGGGCAAAGCGAAGCCAGAAGCTAGCCCTGATGAGTATGTGCGTAGATATGGCCACCTGGGCAAAAAGTCGGATATGTCTAGCCCTGTCTAGGGGTAGCGGTGGACAAATGTATAGGGGTGCGCAGGATGAAATCGCCGGCGTGGTGCCTGAATAGTTGTCCTAAGTGTGGTGGTGACATATTTATCGATAGAGATAAGGAGGGGGTATTCAGTACCTGTTTGCAATGCGGGTACCTAGCGTATGAGCACGAAATAGGCATGAACCCTTTACCGCTGCTGGTGTCGGATTTGCGGTCCTGGCTGGCCTCGGAGAAGCGCCGGGATAGGGATGGGCGCGACAAATAGGGGCTTAACGCCGGGGAGCGGTCCTGGGTTACGCGGCGAAGAAGAATGGCACAGGAGGTCACGCCATGAGAATGAAGTGTTTGCATTGTGGTAAAAAGGGCTGGCTGGTAGCGGTTGTCAAGCTCTGGAAAAGCGGCAAAAAGGTTTTCCGCTGCCCTCATTGCAAAGGGCTGACAGAACTGGAGATGTTTTAATGAAAAACCCGCGCTCACTCTATCAATGCCACGAGGCAAAAGTATCTGGCAGCAGGATTATCTGCGCCAAAGAGCACAAGTTGGGCGCGTGCCAGGACCTCGGCATACCGCTAGCCCGGATGAAGCGCGGCGAGCCATTGTACTGCGCGGCATGTACCAAGCGCAAAGACTTCCGGCGCAACGGTGGGATTCCGCCTAGAGAAGAGAGGGGCTGGTAGGCACAACCTGACAAAAGTTGACATATCTTAACAAAGGGGATGATGCCCAGTGGAAAGGGTGATTGGTGAAGGGAGTTCCCGCATGATTAAATGGGCGATCTCAGCCGGCGTGGTACTTATAGCTGTCGTGGCTCTCGTGCTACTCAAACACTGGGAGTCGCTGTTCCTGGCTGGGCTTGGCACCGGGCTCGGAATATACATAGGAAGGAGCACAAAGAAATGAAAAAAGTAGGCTTAATCATCATCGGCATACTCTTGCTGGCGCTGGCCGGCTGGTGTATGGGGCAGTTACAGAGCGGGACCGGCAGTATGAAGTCACCGGAGGCTACAGCCAAGAGCGCTATCATGTCTCTTGAAAGCCTACAACCCGCGAAAACCCAGGCTTACTGTACGCCGGTGCCCGGCCAGCTCATGGCAAACAGGTTGAGCCGCATGTATCTTAACATAAAGGAACTTGACATACAGAATTTAGCGGTTATGCTTGTAAGCAGGGAGGGCAGTAGCGCCCGAGTTCAGGCTGTTTACGACATGGTGCTGACTTCTCTTCTGGGCGCCGTGAGCACCGAACACAGAATGCAGACGTTGAAGCTTATAGAGCAGGATGGGAAGTGGTATGTTAACGAAGTATTCTGATGATATGGTGTGCGAAAAGGAGGTACCAAAATGACCAGACACTACTCACTGCGCGTAAACAATAGAGGCTCCAGGTACCGCATATCCACCGGCGCGAAGGACAGGCTCCAGGATGAAGCCGAACAGTTGGCAGCGTCCCTGGGCGTCAGCTCATGGGCTGAAGTGGAGAACGAAAAGCCCCAGCCGTCAAGCAATGGTGGTTTTGGAGCTTTAGATGTGGCTGTACTGGTCAGTATATATGCGATGGGCGGGATGCTCAATGTGTTTTTGTTTTATTGAAGGGGACGTGCGAATGCCGTCCCCCGGCGGTGTTGCCTCGCTGGGGTACTCCTTCCCCAGCTTTTCACACCCTTCCCTGGCGGCAGCTCATCCCTGCCGCCGCTGACTATTAAGCCTCTTGGCGGGGGGGCATTGATATTCTGAGTACCTCGAATAAAAGCAAAGGGGTAGCGTTTGTTTTCCGCTACCCCTGCTTCTTTCAGATTAAGGTGTGCCTGAACCAGGAATCGGAGCTCTCCGCCGGGCTCTCCGCCGGGCTCGCGGTCGAGATTTCATAATCTCAATATCTCTCTCGGAAAAGCTCCAGGCTGAGCCAAGTTTCTCGCCAACGGCGAAAATTTTCGCCAGATGGCGGACTCGATATGCGTTCACACCGAGCCGCTGGGCGACTTCTTCCGCCGTGAAGCGGCTTTTCTGTGAGTATTTTTGCAGGAGCGGAGCAAGCGCGATGTGCACATTTGTAGCATCATGCACATCGCGCTGAATAGTACGTCTATCCACACCGGCGGCTCGTGCTATTTCGAGCGTATCAATCCTGCGACCGAGATTTTGCAGTATCATAAGCAGCGCAAGCCGCGCTGCTTTATTTAGTTTTGTTTGTTCGTCACGATTTTTCACTAATCTGCTCCTTTCCGCACATACCACCAGCGCTGAGACTGAGACTGGCGGTTCGTCTAGCACGAGCGCTTTGAGCTTTATTCACTTTATTTGAAAGTTGAGCGCGTTTTTCGCTTACTGACTCTTCCGGAGTCAGTAAGCGATACGATTTCTTCCGCTAAGTACCGGCCCCAGCCAGGCCAGTTCCCATTTTTTAAATAACAGAAGCCAGGCTGGCCGTCTCCGAAGAAGATATCGTATGCAGTTACTGCGAGATTTCGCTGTACATGACGTACAACGCCCTCTCCTCTCGCTGTTCGGACCCTGCTTCCCACCGCGTAGTAACTCATTTCTTGCCCTCCTTTCCTTTGCTAGCTTCACTATATCACATAGTATGTTATTTGTCAAGAGGGTAAACGGCAAAAAATATTACAAAAATATTACATTTGTAGAACAAGCGTGCTAATCTCACACTTTACATACCCAAAAATCGTGCATTATGTCAAGTGCTCAATCGTGAAAATCATCATTTCAATCGTAAGCGCGAAGCTAAATAGCTTCGCTTGACAAGAGAGAGAGTGTGTGGTAGTATAAGCTCAGCCGTAAGCCCTGAGCCCAGGCCAGGCTGGCAAGAAAGAGGAGGGGAAATGCAATACAAAATCATCCCAGCAAAAGAAGCACTCGAGCAAGAACTCTACAAGTCCCCACAGTTTGTCTTGGAAGCAGAGCCAGAGAATTATGCCAGCGGCTTCTGGCTCGTGCCCCGAGCGGGATATGCAACGTGGACAGAAAACCTAGGCCAAGCTCTTGAAGAGCTTGCACTAAGGTTGAAACAAAATGAAAAATTGATAATATCGTGGCACTGAGCCCAAGCTACAAAGAGAAGAAAAAAGAAAGGAGAAAAAATGACAAAAATGCCAAAGATACTCACAACTCCGGAAGGCAAAGTTGTCTGCATCAATATTGATGCCGATATCCAGCTTTATACCGCTCCGGCTTCGCAACCACGCGGCACAGACATATACGCCCACACGGCGAAGTCGGGGAAGACGTATTTCTACGCCTTTCACTGGAGCAGGCAAAAGGAACAAAACCGCTGTGAGTTGATGAGCGAGGAGCGGGTAAAAGAATTCCTCATCAGCAAAGCGCAGCTGTGCAGCTGCGCTGGATTGAGTGATGAGGAGTTACAGACAATAGAACAATTTTTCCCCGGACTCTTCGACGAAACTGCTTAAAGGAGGAAATTATGGGAAAAGCTATTCCGTGCCCTCGGTGTGGGAGCACGCTCACGTACATACGTATTTCCAGAAACGAGGTCGTCTGCCGGTCATGCGGCACAATCTCAAAGCTCCCCCCTAAATCCCAATCAGATT
>FWPV01002047.1_pt1 | contig 21904 bp, 19 predicted proteins | sample 2228371 | NCBI WGS metagenome assembly FWPV01 (sample SAMEA103939776, study PRJEB20133) | metagenome | reverse complement strand
CAGCGCCGTGACCGCAGGCGGCGCTCCGCAAAGGCCCGGTCTTCGCACCCACGTTTGATAGTAGGGAGGTCGTATTCCTGTGAAACCCTGTACGGTGTTGAGTTCGCGTCTCATCCTTCAGCGGCCCCCGTGGCTCACGATCACTGCGCAAAAGTGCCTATTGCCCAACGGCCACGTGATTGAGGAATACTTGCTCGCGGAGGGCCGGGATGTGGTCATGGTGTTTCCGCTCACCGACGAGGGGAAGGTGATCCTCGTGGAGCAGTACAAACATGGGTGTCGGCGCGTTCTGTGGGATCTCCCCGCAGGCTATGTGGACAGCGACGACCTGTCGTTGCTCCAGGCCGCCCAGCGGGAACTTGCCGAGGAGACCGGCTACTCTGCCCAGGATTGGACGCACCTGGCGTCGCTCCACCCCGATCCCAACCGTTCATCCAACTTGTTCCACTTCTATTTGGCCACAGGTGCGCGGCAAACGTCTGTCCAGCATCTGGATGTTACGGAAGATATCCGCGTCCATGCTGTGTCGCCCCGCGAACTGTGGCAACTGGTCGCGGATGGGCACATGGGCTCGCTGTCGTCCGTTGCGGGGATTGGGCTAGGGCTTCGCCACCTTGCGGCGCAGGGTCTTGTGTCGCCTTCTGTGTTCGGCTGTCCCGAGGTACCGTGATGTCCTTCTGGAAGACGCTTTGGCGACTACTTACCTTCTTGCGGCCCTACACAGGGCGCGCGGCCCTGGCCTACACCTGCTTGCTTGGCGTAACGGCGCTGGGTCTGGTGGTGCCGTGGATCATCAAGCAGGCTGTGGATCTGGGGCTGGCCCGGGGCACGCCGCACACGCTCATGGTGCTGGGCGGTGGGCTTCTAGGGCTGGGCCTGGTGCGCGCGATGTTCTCGTTCGGGCAGCGGTATCTCAGCGCCTGGCTCGCTCACCGCGTCGCCTATGACCTGCGCAATCGCTTGTACGACCACATTCAAAACCTGTCGTTCGCGTTCCACGACCACACGCACACGGGCGAACTCATGTCGCGATGTACATCGGATGTGTCCGACGTGGAGGGGTTTACGAGCGTGGGTGTGGCCGAGTTCGTCAACATCGTAATCCTGCTCATTGCGGCGATGGCTATCTTGTTCCGCATTCACCCGGGCCTAGCCGCGGCGTCGCTGACCCCTATCCCCGTTGTGGCATTCATAACGGTGCGATTCGGGCGGCGCATCGGCCCCCTGTTCCAGCGTATCCAGGAGCAGCACGCTGCGATGACGGCGATATTGCAGGAGGACCTGACGGGCATTCAAGTGGTGCAGGCCTTTGTCCGCGAACCCTACGAGATTCAGCGATTCCGCGAGGCCAATGAGGAATTGATGCGCCGCAGGCTGGCCACCATACGGGAATGGAGTTTCAACTTCCCGATGATGACGTTTGTCATCAGCCTGGGTACGGCCATCATCCTTTGGTACGGCGGCAACCTGGTGAACGGCGGGCAGTTGACCGTCGGGACGCTGGTGGCCTTCAATAGTTACCTGGGCATGCTGGCGGCTCCCGTGCAGCGCTTGGGGTGGCTGGTGGACATGGCCGCCGATGCCGTGGCGTCGGGCCGGCGCATTTTTGAGATTCTGGATACGCCTTCGCCTGTGCAGGAGAACCCCGGCGCGGTGGACCTGCCGGCGGGCGCGGGGCGGGTGGAATTCCGCGATGTGGGCTTTGCCTACGGCGAGGAGCCGACACTGGAGCATGTGTCATTCGTCGCGGAGCCAGGGCAGATTGTGGCGCTGGTCGGCGAGACGGGGTCGGGCAAGAGCACCATCATTCATCTCATACCGCGCTTCTACGACGTTACCGAGGGTCAAATCCTGGTGGACGGCCACGACATCCGCGACGTTACCCTGCGCTCGCTGCGGCGGCAAATCGGCATCGTTCTGCAGGATACGTTTCTGTTTTCGGCCACCATCCGCGAGAACATCGCCTACGGGCGAGAGGATGCGACAGAAGAAGAGATCGTGGCCGCGGCGAAGGCGGCCCACGCACACGAGTTCATCATGCAGTTTCCGGGCGGATACGACACGCTGGTGGGCGAGCGCGGCATCACGCTGTCGGGCGGTCAGCCCCAGCGGGTGGCCATCGCCCGCGCCCTGCTCATGAACCCGCGCATCCTGCTGTTGGACGACTCCACATCCAGCGTGGACACCGAGACCGAGCGCCTGATCCAGGATGCGCTGGCCCGGCTGATGGTGGGGCGCACCACGTTTGTCATCGCCCAGCGGATTAGCACCGTGATGCGGGCCGACCAGATTCTGGTGCTGGAGCGGGGGCGCATCGTGGAGCGCGGGACGCATGCGCAGTTGCTCGCCCAGAGAGGGCGCTACGCCGCCATCTACGAGCAGCAAATCCGCCCGACCGACGGACGTTCGGCGGACCTTGCCGAACGCGCCCGCCCCGTACTCAGGAGGTGATTCCCCATGAGCGAGACCCGATCGCCCTTCCGCCGCAGGCACGCCCCCCATGAAGCGGGCGCCCCTATCCTGGAGGTCGCAGATGTTACAGCGCACTACAATGGCCGCCCCGCTCTGGACCGCGTTTCATTCCGCCTAACTGAGGGTGAACGTGTGGCGGTCGTGGGGCCCAATGGCGCGGGCAAGAGCACGCTGTTCAAGGTTATCGCGGGCGTGCTCGATCCCGCGGAAGGCGAGGTGCGCGTGGCGGGGCATCATCCGGGCGGGCACATCTGCATTGCCTACGTGCCCCAGCGGAGCGAGGTGGACTGGAACTTTCCGGTTACCGTGGCCGACGTCGTCATGATGGGCCGAGTTGGGAAGATGGGCCTGCTGCACCACCCCAGCCGCCGCGATCGGACGATCGTGAAGCAATGTCTGGACATCGTCGGGCTGTCGGACCTGGCCGACCGCCAGATCGGCGAACTGTCGGGCGGGCAACAGCAACGCATGTTCATCGCGCGGGCGCTGGCACAGGAGGCCGAGCTCCTTCTCATGGATGAGCCGCTGACCGGCCTGGACGTGGCCTCACAGGAAGCCATCTTCCACATCCTGGACGCGCTCCGCGCCCAGCAGGTTACCGTTATGGTCGCCACCCACGATCTGAACCTGGCGGCGGCGCGCTTTGACCGCGTGATGCTTCTCAACAAGCGTCTGTTCGGCATCGGGGCTGCCGCCGAGATCTTCACGCCTGACCGCCTGCGCGGGGCCTACGGCGAGCATCTGCGCTTCGTGGAGACCGAAAACGGCATCATGCTCCTGAGCGACACGTGCTGTGGAGGGGATCGCTGATGGACGGACTGGTGGATATCTTCATTGCGCCCTTGCGGTACGGGTTCATGCTGCGGGGGCTTGCCGCCTCTATCATGGTGGGGATCGTGTGTGCGACGGTGGGGACCTACGTTGTCCTTCGCGGCATGGCGTTTTTCGGCGACGCGCTGGCCCACGCGATTCTGCCGGGCGTCGCCGTGGGGTACTTGGTGAGCGGGAGCGCACGGGGGCCGCTTTTCTGGTGGGCATTGGGCACGGCCATCCTGACGGCCCTGGGCATCGGCGCGGTCGGCAAAGAGGCCCGGATCAAAGAGGACACCGCCATCGGCATCATCTTCGCCGCGATGTTCGCGTTGGGCATCGCCCTCATCTCGCGAACCCAGAGTTACGCCGTGGACTTGGCCCACTTCCTCTTTGGCGACGTGCTGGGCGTCTCCGCGGGCGACCTGGCGCTGACGGCGGGGTTCGGGGGGCTGGTGATTCTCATCATCGTGGCGCTGTACAAGGAGTTCCTGGTTGTCTCATTCGACCCTATCTTGGCGGCCACCCTTCGCCTTCCGTCTGCCCTGCTCCACTATCTGCTCCTGACCCTCATCGCGGTTACCATTGTGGTATCGCTCCAAACGGTGGGGATTGCCCTCATGGTGGCGATGTTGATCACGCCTGCGGCTACGGCCTACCTGCTGACCCGCCGCCTGCCGCTGATGATGGCGCTGGCGGCATGCCTGGGAGCCGCTTCGGGCGTTGTGGGCCTGTACCTGTCGTACTACGCGGGCATCGCCTCGGGCGCGGCGATTGTGCTGGTGTGCTCGGCCTTCTTCGCGCTGGCCGTGCTGTTTGCGCCGCGCAGGGGCGTGCTGGTGAATCGCCGAGCCCGCGCCTCTTCCTGATCTCCAACGCGCATCCGCACGAATAGGGCGGTGTCTCCGCGCCCACCGCGCGGGCGCGCCCGCTGTGGGCGTTCCAGCGCCGGGCTGTCAGTCCGGCGTCAGTCGCATGGGGTACAAATGCTCAACGAGGACCGGCGTGCCGATTGGGCGCGTGTCCCGTCGGCTGAGTGGAACGACCCAGAGGCAAGACGTATGAAACGATTGTTCCTCAAGATTGGCAAGGCGTTCATGCGCTTCGCATTGCGGCATTGGGCTGGAACCCTCATCGTGATTCTGCTTTTGCTTGCCGCCCTGACCGGCTTTCAGATGTGGCGGCTGGGGCCGGTCATGGCCCTGTCCCTGTTCCCTCAGTTTGTCATCTGCCTGATTCTTATCGCAGGGGTCATCGGCATTCGGCGCATGATGAAGGCGCTCTCGGCGAAGAACGTGGTGGAGAGCGGCGTGGCCCAGGGGCGGACGGTGCTGAAGAGCACGGCGGAGGAGGCGAAGGAGACCTTGGCTGCCCTGAGCGCGGACATGAAGCGGGACTTGGGGCGGTTGGTTGGGGCGCAAGTGGCGCCGACCGCCGCGCCCCAGCGGTGCCCGTCCTGTGGGCGACCGTCGCAGCCGGGGGCCAAGTTCTGCGAGGGGTGCGGCGCGCCGCTTCTTGTTACGTGCCCCCGTTGCGCCCGTGCCCTGCGACCCGAGGCCCGCTTCTGCGATGCGTGCGGCGCGCCGGTGCGCGCCCGTGCGTAGGGTGCCAAGCGGGTGGATGGAAAGCCATCCTCTGTAGTGCCGAGGCGAAGCCGGAGCGTCTCCGAATCGTGTCTCTGCCCTCCATCGCCGGAGCGACCCAGGGTGCCCTCGCCATACTACCGGCGGCTTCTCATTTACTCTAGCAGGCGCAATAGGTTATCCCTCGTCAGCAGTCCGGGGTCTGCACCGGTCTCCAGGAACGGCTGTACGTCTGCGACAATACGATCCCACGTCAGCCTCTTCAGCCTTTCGCGCACAGCGCCCCGCCAGGTCTCAGCGGTCAGTTCCGGTCCCGCCCAGCCCGTCTGCCGCAGGGCATTGTTCAGCAGGGTCAGGTTGGGCGCGGGCCACGCAGGGTCGCTCAGGTACCACAGCAGGTCGTAGAGGTCCCTGCCTTTGGCGTATCGGCGCTGCATGAGCGCATGGAGTTTCCCCGCCAGTAGCGATGCGCGGTCATGGTGCTGCAGTTGGAGGACCACATGGCGGCGGACGACGCTCGTCTGGAGCAGGGCTCCGGCGGGAGGCCGCGTGTCGACCTCAATCTCAACCGAGAACACCTCTCCGGGTTGAGGGGAAAGCCCCATCTCGTGTGGCAGTCCGGCGAAGCGAACGAAGGCACTGTGCACAACCCCTCGGTCGCTAACCTTCAGCGCGACGGCATACCCCTGGGCTGTGAGATCCCGCTGCACGGCGTCGAGATACCGGCGAAAGTCGTACTCCGCCACAGCCCGCTCCAAAGCGAAATCCAGGTCCTCCGAGTAGCGGGGGATGCCGTAAAGGAAACGTAGCGCCGTGCCCCCGTGGAACGCCAGTGGGATCATAGCCCCGGCCCGCTGAAGGGACGCCAGAATCTGCGCCTGGAGGTATTCCCGTGCGACGTTCCGACCAGCCACCGGAGTTGGGGATTTACGCACCAACTCCAAGAGATGCTCTTTCATAGATTCTGGTACTCCTGTGCCTCCGCTGACGCCAGTTCTGCTACGAACTTGGCAGCCCGCGCGAGTTTAGGACTATTCGCCAGGGTTACAAGCCTGCGGAGCTCCTCCATATCTAACTGGTTCAGGTTCTGCAGCCGCAGCTCGCGGAGGTAGTCCGTTGAATCCGCATCGTCCTCCAAGTAGATGAGGTCCAAAAGTGCCTTCTCCGGCGTCGCGACGAAGGCACTTTGCCCTGTCCCAAGGTCAAGTAGCCGGTAGCCGCAGAATAGGCGCATCTTGATATGCCGGAATTGGAATGCACCCAGGGGCGTGTCCCACCAGCCTGGCCGTCCGGTGGTAACACTGGTTACGACCGGCACCGATTCCGGGATCAGGTTGTAGTGCGCCAGGGCCGACTGGAGGCTGACGTACGAGCCGCGCACCATGTAATTGGCCACGAGGAAAGGATGTGGCTTGACCTTCTGGAAAGGCGGTGCCAGGGCATACAGTCCCCGGCGCAGCTGCAACACCCGCCCGGCTGCAACCCAGCGCGACAATTGCCGACGCACATCTTTGGATCGCACGCCGCCGGCCAGCAGCAACCCTGTCTCAAACACAGGTTCATCGCCGACAATCTGGAGAAGTTCGCTGAATTCCATAGCAATATTATACCACAGATGGCATATTATTGCAACAAAAATGAGGCGGCGATGGACGCCGGCGAAGGCTGCCCCGTTGTTTGCATTTTGGCAGCAATGTGATAGCGACGTCCGACTCCGTTGCTTGCGCTTGTCCGTTCCCGCATGCCTGTGGTATAATGCGACCGTAGTTGTTTGTCCGCGCAGTATCTGGCCCTGCATATCGCAAGGAGGTGATGCCTAGCGGGGAAAGCGAATGCGTCAATTTGGAATGGGGATGTGAATTCTTTGGGTCTGGGAAAGCGGTTTTGGCATTGAGCCCGCACGATGCGCCCGCATCGGCGACCGAACAGTTCTGTTTCCCACGACCCCGCCTACAGGGCATTGGCCCAGAATACCGTATGAGGAGATTGCTTCATGGCAAGCGTAACCTATGAGCATGTTACGAAGCGGTTTGGCGACGTTGTCGCCGTCAACGATCTGTCGCTGGAAGTCCGGGATAAGGAATTCCTCGTCCTGGTAGGGCCGTCGGGCTGTGGCAAGACGACCGCCCTGCGGCTCCTCGCGGGGCTGGAGGAGATTACCGAGGGCAATATCTACATTGGCGACCGCCTGGTGAACGATGTGGCCCCCAAAGACCGCGACATCGCCATGGTGTTCCAGTCCTACGCGCTGTATCCGCACATGACCGTGTACGACAACATGGCCTTTGGCCTGAAACTCCGCAAAATGCCCAAGTCCGAGATTGACCGGCGTGTCAAGGAAGCGGCGGCCATCCTGGGCATTGAGCAGTTGCTGGATCGCAAGCCCAAGCAGTTGTCCGGCGGCCAGAGGCAGCGCGTGGCGTTGGGCCGCGCCATCGTTCGCGAACCCAAGGTCTTCCTGATGGACGAGCCTCTATCCAACCTGGATGCCAAACTGCGCGTGCAGACCCGCGCGGAACTGTCCAAACTCCACCAGCGACTGCAGACCACGTTCATCTACGTAACCCACGACCAGATGGAAGCCATGACCATGGGCACGCGCATCGCCGTGCTCAAGGACGGCATCCTCCAGCAACTGGACACGCCGCAGAATCTGTACGACAAGCCCGACAACGTGTTCGTGGCCGGCTTTATCGGCAGTCCGGCGATGAACTTCTTTGACGCGACGCTGGTGGGCACCAAAGACGACATGTACATTGACACCGGCTCGTTCCGCCTCAAAGTGCCCCCGAGCCGCCTGCCGGTGCTGGCTCCGCACCTCGGCAAAGAGATCATCTTCGGCATCCGACCTGACAACGTCCATGACGCCGAGTTCACGCCGCCGGGAATCAACCCCGCGCGCGTTCCGGCCAAGGTGGACGTAACCGAGTTGATGGGCAACGAGGTGTTCGTGTACCTGGTTACCGGCAAGCACTCCTACATCGGCCGGGTTGACCCGCGCACGAATATGCGCGTCGGCCACGATGTGGAGGTCGTCTTTGACATGGATCGCATCCACATCTTTGACAAGGCAACGGAGCGGGCCATTCGCTAGGCGTGCGACCGATGCGCAGTCATGCGAGAAGGGTGGGCCCATCGTGGCCCGCCCTTCTTGTGCGAAAGGCGAGTAGACGAGCAGGCTGTGCCTTGACCTGCAAGCGGAGAACGGACATGGACGAACTGGAATGGATTCACGAACTGGCCCAACCGGCCAACACGAAAATCCTCATGCTGATCCTGGACGGGCTGGGAGGGCTACCCCTGACCGCCAACGGGCTTACCGAACTGGAAGCGGCCCACACGCCGAACATGGATAAACTGGCGCGGGAGGGCATCTGCGGCCTCAGCGAGCCGGTCGGGGCGGGCATTACCCCGGGCAGTGGGCCGGGCCACCTGGCCCTGTTCGGCTACGACCCGCTGAAGTACGTCATCGGGCGGGGCGTGCTGGAGGCGCTCGGCATCGGCTTTCCGCTGGAGAAGGACGACGTGGCCGCGCGCGGAAACTTCTGCACCCTGGACGCCGAGGGGCGTATCACCGACCGCCGCGCCGGGCGCATTCCCACCGAGAAGTGCCGCGAACTGGTGGAAATCCTGCGGCAGATTCGCCTCCCCGGCGTGGAGGTCTTCGTGGAGCCGGTGCAGGACTACCGCTTTGTGCTCGTCCTGCGGGGCGAGGGACTGTCGCCACATTTGAGCGAGACTGACCCCCAGCGCCTGGGCGTCCCGCCGTTGCCGGTGCATGCGCTGTCGGAAGAGGCCCGGCCTACCGCCGACCTTGTCAACCGCTGGGTCGCCGAGGCCCGCAAACTGCTGGCCGACCAGCACCCGGCCAACGGCCTCACCCTGCGCGGCTTCGCCAAGGACCCCGCCCTGCCGTCCATGGGGGAAATCTACGGCCTGCGGTGCGCGGCCATTGCCACATACCCCATGTACCGCGGCCTGGCGAAACTGGTGGGCATGAACATCCTGAAGACCGGCGAGACGGTGGAAGACGAGGTGGAGACGCTCAAGGCGAACTGGGCCAAGTACGACTTCTTCTACCTGCATGTCAAGAAGACCGACTCGGCGGGCGAAGATGGCGACTTTGACCGCAAGCGCGAAATCATTGAGCACGTGGACGCACTCGTGCCGGAGATGATGGCCCTCAATCCCGACGTGGTCATCGTGAGCGGCGACCACTCTACGCCGGCCCTGCTCAAGAGCCACTCCTGGCATCCCGTGCCGACGATTCTATGGTCGCGCTACTGTCGGGCCGACGACGTGGACGTATTCGGCGAGAGGGCATGCGCGCGGGGGGCGCTTGGCGTCTTCCCGGCCAAGAACATCATGCGCCTGGCGATGGCGAATGCTCTGCGGCTGACGAAGTATGGGGCGTAAACTGCAGGGGCGATTCGCAAATCGCCCCTGCTTGCTCCTCCTACCCGTGCCGCTCCATGAAGCGGCGCATCCGCTCCAGGGCTTCCTCAATCTTCTCCAGCGACGTGGCGTAGGAGATGCGCACAAACCCCTCGCCGCACGCGCCGAACGCCGTACCCGGAATCAGCGCCACGTGCTCTTCTTCCAGCAGGCGGTTGGCGAATTCGTCGGACGTCATGCCGCTGGCGCGGATGGACGGGAAGGCGTAGAACGCCCCGTGCGGCTCGCAGCAGGTCAGCCCGATGGCGTTGAGCCCGGCGACCACAACCTTGCGGCGGCGGTCATATTCGGCGCGCATGCGCTGTACGTCGGGCTCGCCGCTTCGCAGGGCCTCCAGTGCGGCGTACTGCGCCGGCGTGGGCGCCGACATGATGATGTACTGGTGCATCTTGCGCATGCCGGCGATGATCTCCGCCGGACCAAGGGCGTATCCCAACCGCCAGCCGGTCATGGCGTAGGCTTTGGAGAACCCCTGCAGGACCACCGTCCGCTCGCGCATTCCGGGCAGGGACGCGAAGCAGGTATGCTCTACGCCGTACACGAGGCGGTCGTAGATTTCGTCGGAGATCACCAGCAGGTCGCGCTCTTCCACCAGGCGGGCGATCTCCAGCAGGCGCTCGCGGCTCATCACCGCGCCCGTGGGGTTGTTGGGGTAGCCCAGCAGGATGGCCTTGGTGCGCGGCGTGATGGCCTGGGCAATGTCGGCCGCCGAGGTCTGGAACCCGTTCTCCATACGGGTGCACAGGTTAACCGGCGTGCCCCCCGCAAAGACCACCGCAGGCGCATACGCCACGAAGCAGGGCGTGGGGATGATCACCTCGTCGCCCGGGTCAATCAGGGCCGACATGGCGAGGTGCAGGGCTTCGGACACGCCGACGGTTACGAGAATCTCGCTCTCGGCGTTGTAGCGGACGCCGTACAGCCGCCAAACGTTGTCGCTGATGGTCTGGCGGAGTTCCAGAATGCCGGAGTTGGACGTGTAGTGCGTCTCGCCTTGCTGTAGGGAGCGGATGCCGGCCTCCGTAATCGCGGGCGGCGTTACGAAGTCCGGCTCGCCGATGCCCAGCGAGATGACGTCCTTCATGGTCGCGGCGATGTCAAAGAACTTGCGAATCCCAGATGGGGGAACCGACACGACTCGTTGTGCCAACACGTTCTTCATTGAACTTTCCTCCTGACGATAGTCCTATGCATGTGCCTCGTGCAACGCGGCGCGGGCCGTTTCACTCGCTCCCCTCCCGAATGAACCACCGGTCAAGCGCCTCGTCGTAGATAAGGGTCGCTTCCGCCCCGTCTGACAGGCGCACGCGGAACGCAGGGCCGCGCGGTTCGCGCCAGCGGCGCAGTACCGACACAACCTCGGCGCGGCCTTCGGGACGATACACTGCGCGCGGCTCCTGTGCGTACTCGTAGCCGGAGTAACATTCAACCCGAATGGGCCTACACTTGATATCCATTCCCCGTAGCATCTACCAGTGAGGAGTCGCCCACGTTCAACTGCTGATAGGAGCCGCGCACGCGGGCATTGTCGCCGATGAGAGAGTCCTTGAGCATGGCATCTTCAATGTGCGCACCCGCGTGGATGATGGAGTCTTTGATGATGGAGCGGCGCACGACTGCACCCTCGGCAATGGTTACGTAGGGGCCGATGACCGAGTGCTCCACCACTGCCGACTCGGCGATATACACCGGCGGCACGATGATGGTGTCCTGGACTCTGCCTACCCGGCCGCCTGTCTTGGTGAGCAGGTAGCGGTTGGTCTCGAGCACGGCCCCCGGCGTACCGCAATCCTGCCACACGTCCACTGTAACGGCCCGAAACTTGGCGCCATCGTCAATCATCAGTTGCAGAGCATCGGCCAGATAGTACTCGCCCTTGGTCTTGATGTCGCGCCGCAGGAGTTCGGCGACTGCATCGCGCAGCCGCTCGCCCTCTCGGATGTAGTAGGCTCCAATGACGGCGAGGTTGGACACGGGGTCCTGGGGCTTTTCCACGACGCGCGTAACGAAGCGCCGGTTCTCGTCCAGGATGGCGATGCCGAATCGTCGGGGGTCTTCCACTTCTTTGACGTAGAAGACGCCGTCGCAGTCCGTCGGCAGTTGCGACAGGTCCGCTTCAAATATCGTGTCTACGAAAACGATCAGCAGTGGGCCGGTCAGGTGCTCGCGGGCCAAGTGGAGCGCGTGGGCCTGGCCTTTCAATTCCTTCTGCTCCACGTAGCGGGCCTGCACGTTGTAGTGCGAAGAGACATAAGCCTGTATGTGCTCGCCCAAGTGGCCCACGATGAAGACCATCTCGTCCACGCCCAGGTTCACGAGGGGATCCAGGATGTGGGCCAACACCGGCTTGCCCGCCACGTTGATCAGCGGCTTGGGCTTGGTGAATGTGTGGGGACGCAACCGAGTCCCAAACCCCGCCAGAGGTATTACCAACTTCATAGCCGTTCAGACCTCCTTGTCCAGTTTCGGCTTGTGCGTATGCCATTCGGTAGCCTGCTCATAGGCGTAGGCTACCCGCAAAACCGTCGTTTCGTCAAATACGTTGCCGATGATTTGCAGTCCGACGGGCAGGCCCTCCGCAAATCCACAGGGCACGGAGATGCCGCAGACGCCCGCCAGCGAACACGCCAGCGTGAACACGTCGGAGAGGTACATTTGCAGCGGGTCTTCGGTGCGCTCTCCGATGGGGAATGCCACCGTGGGCGACACCGGGCACGCGATCACGTCCACCTGTTGGAACGCGCGGTCAAAATCCCGGCGGATGAGTGTGCGGGTCTTCTGGGCGCGCAGGTAGTAGGCGTCGTAGTACCCGGCCGACAGGGCGTAGGTTCCCAGCATGATGCGCCGCTTGACCTCGGGGCCGAACCCGCGCCCCCGCGTCTGCCGAATCATGTCCCACACGTCCCCACCCTCGCGCACCGACAGGCCGTACTTCACGCCGTCGTAGCGCGCCAGGTTGGCCGACGCCTCGGCAGGGGCGATGAGATAGTAGGCGGGCAGGGCATACTCTGTGTGGGGGAGCGAGATCTCCACCAGGGTCGCGCCGAGGGCCTCCAGGACGCGCAACGCGGCCTGCACCGCATCGGCCACGCCGCACTGCATTCCCTCAATGAAGTACTCCTTGGGGACGCCGACGCGAATCCCCCGAATCTCGCTCCGTAGGGCGGCAAGGTAATCCGGAACAGGGATGTCCACCGAGGTGGAGTCGCGCGGGTCGTGCCCGGCGATGGCCTGCAGCAAAATGGCACAGTCGCGCACGTCCTTGGCGATGGGGCCGACCTGGTCCAGGGACGAGGCGAACGCCACCAGCCCCCAGCGGGAGACCCGCCCGTAGGTGGGCTTGAGGCCGACGACGCCGCACAGGCCCGCGGGCTGGCGCACGCTCCCGCCCGTGTCGGAGCCAAGCGCTCCCAGCGCCATGTCCGCCGCCACCGCTGCCGCGCTCCCGCCACTGCTGCCTCCGGGCACGCGGCTTGTGTCCCACGGGTTGCGCGTCGTGAAGTAGGCCGAGTTTTCGGTGGAGGAGCCCATCGCAAACTCGTCGGTGTTGGTCTTGCCCAGGATGACCGCCCCCCGATCTTTTAGCCTTGCCACCGCCGTGGCGTCATACGGGGGTACGAAGTTCTGGAGGATGCGCGAGCCGCAGGTGGTGGGGATGCCCTGCGTGCAGAGCACGTCCTTGATGGCAAGGGGGATGCCGGTAAGCGGCGGGGGAGGCGGTCCGCCTTCGCGCCGCCACTGGGCAAGGCGCTCGTCCGCGGCCTTGGCCTGGGCCAGCGCCGCCTCGGGCTCCACGCGCAGGTACGCCCGAATCACGGGGTTCAGGCGGTCAACACGCCGTAGCACCGCGCGCGTCAGTTCCTCCGATGACAGGTCGCCCGCGCGTAGTCGCTCGCTGGCCTCGTGGATGGTGAGAGCGCAGGCGTCCACGGCTCACTCCAGAACAGCCCGCACGCGAATCTGGCCGTCCTGCTGGTCGGGCGCGTTGCCGAGGATGACGTCGCGCGCAAAGGACGCGGCCGGCTCATCCTCACGGGTGATGTTGGTCAGCGCCACGGCGTGGGACATCGGCGGCACGCCGTCCAGGTCCAGCCGTTGGAGGGTGTCGGCGTAGTCCAGGATGGCCGACAACTGCACGCGGTAGCGTTCCTTCTCCTCGTCCGTAAGGGCCAGTTTCGCCAGTTCGGCGATATGTTCCACCTGTTGCAGGGAGAGCGGCATCAGGTCATCCCACCGGATGGATTCGGGGGGATTATAACATCGGTGGCGCCGAAGGGCAAGCGAGGCCATGGACGGCTCCAGCAATTCTCAATGCGACTTCCCCGTTGCGGCATGGCTTGCCAATCCTGGCCGAAGACTCTCGTTATCGTGAAATTTGCGGGCCGCGGACAGTTCCTGGACGGGCAGATGATGGGTTGCTGTTTCCCATGCTGGAGTTGTCGGGGCAGCGGTCGGTCACTTGACCTCACCTAACCCCTCCCACACCCTCCCCTTCCCTCTCTGCCGGCGGAGAGGGAAGGGGAGGGCCGGGGTGAGGATGGGTGAGGTAGAGCGGCGCGGCAACTGAACGACGCCCAGTTACCTTTCCGAGCGATGAAATGCACCTCGCGCCGTTCCCATAGGGATTGCCACCCATGTTCCATTTATATTGAGAATTGCTGATGGACGGCTCCAGCCTGGCTTGAGTAGTCCATGGCCAGCCTCGGCTGCGCCCCCAGGCCCGCTAGAACTCCGTCGTCCCCGTGAAGCGGAACCCCGATAGGCGCACCGCCGGGACCCGAACGCCGCCGATTTCAAAGCGAGACACCAGCAGATGTGTCTGCCCGCCGATGTCCTCCACGCGGTTGAAGGCGTCCAGGTAACTTTCGGTGAACCGCAAGTTCTTGACGGGATAGGCGATTTCGCCCTTCTCCACCCAGAACGTGCCGTCGCGGGTCATGCCCGTCACGACGGCCTTGGCCGGGTGCACGGGAACCGTGTAATGGAATCGGGTTACCAGCAGTCCCTTGTCCAGGCCGGCGATGAGTTGTTCCAGCGAGGCGGCGCCGGGAGCCATGAACATGTTCAGCGGGAAGGGGCCTTGCGGGTTGGGCATGGGCAGCGAGTGGCCGGTGTTCTCGGCCCCGTCCTTGAGCGCGGTGGCCGAATCATGCACCACGCCTGTCGCAATGCCGTTCTTGATGAAGTCCACGCGCTTCTTGGGCACGCCCTCAAAGTCAAAGGGCAAGGGCAGGCCCGTTGGGTCAAGGCCGTCATCCCAAATGGAGACCGAGGGCGACATAATCTGCTGGCCGAACCTGTCCGCCATGAACGAGCGGCCCTCCTGCACGGCCAGCGCAGAGAATGCCAGATAGCCCATGATGGTTACGATGTCTGCCGCGGCATGGTGCTCCAGCACGACGGGATATTCGCCTGCAGGCAGGGGCCGGGGGTTGCGGCTGCGGAGCGCCTTGTCCACGGCTTCGGCGGCCAGCGCCTCCACATCCAACTCGCGCACGTCCACGGCGGCGGCCTCGCTGTAGCCCGAACTGTCCTCGCTCATGATGACCGAGTTGACATCGGCCACCGTGCCGACGGCGTGCACGAAATGCCCCAGCGAGTTGGCCACACCCAATTCCCACATCGCAGTGCGAAACGCCCCGGCGGCGGTCAGTCCCTTCTCGCGGGCCAGGGTGCAGAAGACGCCGGCGGCGCGCGCCCGCATCTCGGGCGTGGCGTTGGCGGTGGCCTCCGAGAAGGCTACGGCCTGGGGCACCGGCTGGGGGCCCGGCATGGGCGGCAGGGTCGGGTTCTCGGGCTGCAGGCGTGCCACCAGCATGGCGGTTTCTAGCGCCTGCTCCAAACCCGCATCGCTAAGGTCGTTGGTGGTGGCCACGCCGGTGCGCCGTCCGAGGACTACGCGCACGCGCACCGCCGCGTCGGACTCGGCCACGTTCTGGTGGATGTACGAATTGGCAAAGCGCGTCAGGGCGCTGTCGCCCGCCTGGAGCAGAACCTCCGTCTGGTCTGCCTTGGATTTGGATAAGACCACGTCTGCCAACTTGCGGAAAGCCTTTTCTCCGAGCATGTGGACTCCTTTCGGTTAGCCTAAAGCCTTTGGCCGCTAGCCGTCGGCATGCAGGGCCAAAACGTCGTCGCTATCCCTTCATCACGCCGACCTGCACATTGCGGAAGCGGGCCGGTGCCGTGCCGTGGCCTACGTGGGCCACCTGGGGCGGCTGGCCTTTGCCGCAGTTGGGCGTGCCCCACACGTTCCAGTGATTCCGATTGCAGATGGCATCGCAACCTGCCCAGAACTGCGGCGTGATGCCCGTGTAGGTGGCGTTCTTGTACAGTTGCCCCATTTTGCCGTTCTTGATTTGGTAAGCGACCTCGGTGCCGAACTGGAAGTTCAGGCGCTTGTCGTCAATGCTCCAACTCTTGTTCATCTCCATGTAGATGCCGTCGTCGGTGTCGGCGATGAGGTCGTCAAACTCCCACTCTCCGGGTTCCAGGTTGATGTTGGTCATGCGGATGATGGGGATGCGGTTCCAGCCGTCGGCGCGCATGGTGCCGTTGCTGCGCTGGCCCAACCTGGCGGCGGTCTCACGGGATGTGAGGTAGCCGACGAAGATGCCCTCGCGGACAATGGGCGTCCGCTGGGCTTCCACGCCCTCGTCGTCGTAGCCGAACGTGCCCAGGCCGCCCGGAATGGTGGCGTCGGCGGTGATGTTGACGATGGGCGAGCCGTAGCGGAACGTGCCGAGTTTGTCCAGCGTGAGAAAACTGGTGCCCGCATAGGCCGCTTCCATGCCCAGGACGCGGTCCAATTCAATGGGATGGCCGCACGATTCGTGCACCTGGAGCGCCAACTGCGTCGCGTCCAGGATGATGGTCGTAACGCCGCTGGGGCACACGGGCGCGGTCAGGAGCATGACGGCTTCTTCTGCCACGCGAGGGGCGTTGCCAGGCAGGTCCATTGCCTCCAGGAGTTCGTAGCCCGCCGTGCCCTGATGCCGGCCGAAGGAGTTGGGGTAGGATCGTTTCTGCACATCGTCGTTGCCCACGGCCAGCGCCTCCAGCCCGCCGCCGGTCTCCACGATTTCCTGCTCAATGTAGGCGCCCTCGCTGTTGGCAAAGGTCTTCTCCTCGCGGATGAACGCGGCGGACGACTCGGCGACGACGATGCCCTTCACGGCGCGCATGGCCGAGTCGGCGGCCAGGAGCAGTTCCAGCGTCTTCTCCAGCGGCACGGAGAACGGGTCAATCTTCACGGGCGTGCGGTAGGTGGCCACATGGGCCACCGGCTCGCCCAGGTTCACCGGCTCCAGTTTGAACAGGGCGCTGGCCTTGGCGATCTGCACCGCCAACGCGGTAACGCTGTCCACCTCGCGGGGTTCCAGGCGGGCGCTGGACGCGAACCCCCACGCGCCGTCCACCACCACACGCACGCCGAACCCCTCGGTGGTGTAACTTTCCAGGGACGCCACCTCGCCGTTCTTCACGGTGATGGTGCGGCTGGTGCGGCGCACGATGCGCATGTCCGCGTAGGTTGCGCCTTTGACCTTCGCCAGATTCAACGCGCGGTCTGTCAGTTCTTTCAAAGTCCACCTCCTTTGTATGCCGTTGCCTCGCGCGGCCAGATGGGGCGGGGCGCATGGGGCTTTCCCCTCCCCGCCGATTTGACCTTCTCGGGCCGCCGCGTACAATCATGCTCACGAACGTGCAACACGACTGCGGAGTGCAACAATGCCCGTTTACGAGTATATCTGCCCTGCGTGCATGACCAAATTTGAGGCGCTTCGGCCCATGAGCCAGGCGGATGAGCCCATCCCCTGCCCCAAGTGCGGGGGGATGGAAGCGCGCCGCGGCCTGTCGGTGTTTGCCGCGCTGTCCAAGGGGAGCGGCGGCGAAAGCCACACGGTCGCGGGCACCGGCTCGTCCTGCGCCACGTGCGGCTCCCACTCCTGCGCCACCTGCGGCCACTGACCCAGGCGGCTATTCGCTATCGGGCTTTCCACCTTCCGGCGGCTTCTTCCCCTCCTGGCTACCCACAGGCTTCTTGACGTGGTTGAGCATGCGCTGGAACCAGTTGAGCGCCTTGGCTTCCACGGGCCACCTGCGGCGCATGAGCCTTTCGTTTTCCTCCATCTGGGCGAGGAACCGCCCGTTGACCGAGTCGGGTGGGTACTCGCCTTTCTCGTCGCGCTCGCCTGCCTCCACGCCGGTTAGGATGCCAATGCCCTCGTCTACGGTGCACACCGCCCAGATGTGGAACCGGCCCTGGCGCACAGCTTCCAGCACATCCTCGCGGAGCATGAGGTGGCGCACGTTGCGGGCGGGGATGACGACGCCTTGCTCACCGGTTAGCCCACGCGCCTTGCACACGTCAAAGAAGCCCTCTATCTTCTCGTTGACCGCGCCAATGGGCTGGACTTCGCCGTACTGATTCACCGACCCCGTTACGGCGATACCCTGCTTGATGGGAATGCCGGTAACGGCGGAAAGGATCACGTACAGTTCCGCCGCCGAGGCGCTGTCGCCGTCCACTTCGGTGTAGGTCTGCTCAAAGCAGATGCTGGCGGCCAGGCTGAGGGGGCGATCCTTGGCGAACTTGCCGGCCAGATACCGCTCTAGGATGAGCAGGCCCTTGTCGTGGATGTTGCCGCTGAGTTTGGACTCGCGGTCTATGTTCATGACGCCCTCGCGGCCCAGCATGGTCTGGCAGGAGATGCGCGTCGGGCGTGCGTAGGCGTAGTCGCCTAGATACGCCACCGATAGGCCGTTGACCTGCCCGACCTTGGCCCCGTCTGTGGTAATCAGCAACGTGTCGGCCAGGATGGCTTCGCGGACGCGCTCCTCCGGTTGGCTTGAGCGGTAGCGCTTTTCATCCAGAGCGCGTTGGACGTCCTCGGCCTGTACCAATTCGTGGCCGCTGCGCCGGGCCCAGTACGCCGCCTCCGAAACGATGTCCGCGATGAAGGCGAAGCGCGTGCTGAGTTTGTGCTGGTCTTCCACCAACCGCGCGCCGTACTCCACAACCTTGGCAACGGCGTCGCGCGTGAAGTGGGGCAGGCCCTCGTCGGCGCATCGTGTGGCGATGAACCGCGCGTACTTCAATACATTCTCTTCGGTCCAGTCCATCTCGTCCGTGAAATCGGCCTTGACCTTGAACAGTTTCGCGAACTCGGGGTCTAGGTTGTACAGCATGTAGTAGATGTACGGCTCTCCGGTCAGCACAACTTTCACGTCCAACGGGATGGACTCGGGCTCCAGCGAGGTGGTGCTGATCAGGGCGTACTGCTGGGCGATCTCGTGAATGGAGATCTTGCGGTCACGCAGGGCACGCTTGAGACAGTCCCAGGCAAAGGGGTCTTGGAGCAGTTTGCGGGCTTCTACGACGAGGTAGCCGCCGTTGGCGCGGTGGAGCGCACCCGCCTTGATCATGCTGAAGTCGGTAACCAGCGTGCCGAATTCGGCGCGATATTCTATGCGGCCCACCAGGGCGCGGCAGGTGGGATTGCTCTCCACGATGACGGGCGCGCCTTTGGTCTGGCTGTTGTCCACCAAGACGTTGACCCGATAGCGGTCATACGGAGACTGGGGGCGGCGGGGCATGGGTGGCTCTCCCTCTGCCTTGCCCCCCGCATCTCCCTGCGCCAGCGAGCGGAACAGGGACAGGTTCTCCAGCACGTCGCGGTACACGCCGTCCAGGAAGACCTGGGCGTCGTGGATCCCGTTGTACTCCTGCTTCAGCGGCTCGAACAGGTGGCGAATGGCGAAGTCGCCGATTTCCCTGTCCAGGTTCTGGAGGCGGGCCCTCGCTTCGTCGTCCAGGGCGCGCACCTTTCGGAATCGGCGCTCCATCTCGGCCTGCACGGCGGGCTGTAACGCTTCTATCTGTCGGCGGCGCTCTTCGGGCAGGGCCTGATACTCCTCCTGGCTCAGAACTTTGCCGTCCTCGTACACGCCCACCATGAGGCCGCCCGGCGTGGCGACCAGCGCAAAGCCCTGAGAGTTGGCATACGCATTGATTTCATCCAGCGCCTGGCGCTTACGTTCGTCTATTTCGCGGATAAGTTGGGAGCGGTGCTCCTCGTACTGCTCGCCGGAGAAGGCGCGGGCAATGCTCTCCTGAATGAGCTGGACGAGGTCTTCCATCTGCTTGCGGAAGACGACGGCTTTGCCGGGGGGCAGTGCAATGGCCTCGGGGCGGTCTGGGTTGGCGAAGTTGTTGACATAACACCAATCGGGCGGCGTTGACCTGGTGCTAGCCCGCTGTTCCAGAAACCGCTGGACGGTGGTCATCTTGCCGGCGCCGGCGGGGCCCATGGCGAAGATGTGGTAGCCGTAGGATGGGATGTCTATGCCGAACTCAATGGCGTGGGTGGCGCGATCCTGGCCGATGATGGCGTCTAGGCGCTCCACGTCGGCGGTGGACGTGAACCCCACGCGCTCAAGGATGGGGGCACACGACCGTCGGAGTTGCTCTGGGGGAACCTCGTAGCGGTTTGCATCCATGCTGTACCCTCTCCCAGGCTCAGGTTAGGGGCATTCTAGCACGCTTTGGGAGGAGCGTCAACCGCAGGAGGGGCGGGAACTCGTCTTCATCTCTGTTGGCGGCTGCCGATGGCCGGCATTCCGCGACGACCATGCGAGGCGGCACTGTGAGCCGCCTTGCTTTACTCGGCGGGCCCAGATTCACGGGGTTACCACCGGGCGCCGGGGCCGAATCGCGGAGTGGGGGGCGTGCCTACGCCCGGGCTAGTTGACATAACGCATTGTGCGGGGCAGCGGCCTTCGCGCCTACTCCGTGAACTCCACCGTGCAGTCCTGCGTTACCTTCACCCAGTAGCCTCGGCCGGGCATCATCTCGCTTAGGTTGCTGATCCACGGCGGCACGCCGGGCACGTATCTCAGCCACGGCTCTGCCTGGGCGGGGTCGTAGGTGTACACGGCCGTGTACTTGCCTGCGATAGACGACAGCGCCTCGGTGATGGGCTTGGCGTTCGCCAGCGGGTACGCGATGAGGTTCCAGCCCTCATGCAGGGCGATGCGGAAGATGGTTTGCTCCTCGCCGCTGACAACCCAGTTGTCGGGGGCGGTAACGCGGACCCACAACCCCTCGCCCGGGTTCAGCGCGGTCAGCGTATTGGAGCCGGGCGGCGCGCTCACGTTGTACACGCGCCAGGAGTCCGTCTGCGCGTCGTAGGCATAGGCCAGGTCATACGACCCTGCCAGCGAAGACAACACGTCGGTGATGGCATAACTGGAGAGTTCCACCGGCACCGAAAGCAGGTTCCAGCCGGGCTGTACGGTTGTCGTGATGGTCTGCGTCAAACTCTGGACGTAGTCTCGATACCGCTGGCCGACTGCGGTGATCTGTTTGGTGTCAATGTCAAACAGCGCGGTTTTGCGCCACTTGTACGTGTCACTGGGGTGCCAGGACGTGAGCGCAAACCATGCCCACCGCTGCACCAAGCGGTTGTCGTCCGAGGGCATGCCCGTGGTGTCCGACCGCGCCGTGCGGAGCCAGTCAAAGGCCTGCACCATGAAGTTGAGCACGTAGTCCTGGGGGATATTCTGCACATAGACCCCTTCCAGCACGCCGACCTCGGTGATGATGAGCGGCTTGTCGCGGTAGCCCTTGTTCGCCATGACCTGGCGATAGGTGGTGATGGTGGGGACGAAGCAGTAGTCAAAGTCTATGGAGCGGCCGAACCCGTACACGTGCAGGTTGAACACGTCCACGGGCATGTCCACGCCCCAGCGCGCCTTGTAGGCGTCCAGCACGTCGGCCAGAGTGAAGGGGCGCCCGGTCTCCGGTATGGCGTTGATGAAGCCGATGGCGAATTTGTATGTGGAGCCGTAGGGCTGCAACTGGCGGATGATGTCGTAGTACTTCTTGAATTTCTCGGCGTACTCGGTGGGAGTGATGCCCCTGCAGGGGTTCAGCGGCACGCCGTTCTTGGTGCAGAACGTGTCGTACTCCAATTCGTTGCTGATGATCCACACGGTGCCCGGCGGATAATACTGCGGCTTCCAGTTGTACTGTTGCTGAAGGGATTCCAGCGTCTCGTTGCCCATCAGGTCGCCGTAGGCCGCGACCATGGGGTAGAAGTCCAGCCCCGTTACGTTGTAGGACGGGTACGGCCCCCAGATGTGGAACCACGAAGCGCCCAGCGTCGGCCAGTCGGGGTAGTCGGTGAGTTTGCGGTTTGCGCCGAAGCCAAACCGCCAGCGGTCGCCGGCGAATGCGGGCTGTGCGATGAGAAATACGACGACAAGCGCGGACAGGATGGAGAGAAAATATTTGCTATGCCGTTTCATGGGATCTGCTCCTTGCCGGTGTGCGTGCGAAAACAGGGCATGCGAGCATGCCTTACATATGGCCATTATACTCGGCATGTAGGGGCAGGCAATAGGACAATCGGGCTACAGCAATTCTCAACATAGAAATTGAACAGGGGTGGCAACTTCTGTTGGGGCGGCGTGAGGTGTATTTCACGGCTTGGAAAAGGTAACTGGGCGTCGTTCGGGTTGCTGCGCCGCTCTACCGCACCCATCCTCACCCCGGCCCTCCCCTTCCCTCTCCGCCGGCGGAG
>FWPV01006611.1_pt1 | contig 21906 bp, 29 predicted proteins | sample 2228371 | NCBI WGS metagenome assembly FWPV01 (sample SAMEA103939776, study PRJEB20133) | metagenome | reverse complement strand
AAATGCAATGAGCTTTTGGAAAACGCCAAGGAGGCAGTTGCAGCGTCCGGTGTCCAAGCAGAGGTGGTAAAAAGATGGGTCCTATCTCAAGAAGTCCGTGAGAAATATGATCTGCCCCTAAGCCCTGCTCTCGCAATAAACGGGGTCCTTGTGGCCCAAGGGAAGGTCTACAAGGCAGAGCAAATAATCACCCTCTTGAAAGGATGACCGATCTGATTTCCATTTAAGGAGGGGGTTGCCATGCTCAAAGAGGATGAGATGCGAGTCATGGGGACCGGGCCTCCCTTTTCTTGCTTCGATTACCTGACCTAACTGGTGCAATATATCTTCAACGGACGAGGATTCCAAGTTGCAATCCGCCACATGGGTTACACCGAAGAAGAGGCCCGCCAGTTTGCGCCACCCCAAGAATCGGATCCTGCGGGCCCACAACTATCAGGCAGGTCAGCGTGAATAGCAGAGATCGGATTATGACCGCGCTTGCGGGGAGACAGCCCGACCGAGTCCCGATTTTCTTGCGGGACTTGACTTTGGGGATGGAGGTGGCGGGATTTACCACTTGGGAGGTCTGTGCTGGTGGCCCCAACGGAGGTTATCATGCCGAAAAATCGGCAGATGCCGTGATTGCAAGCTGGCGTCGGTTTGGACAAGATTGCGTCGTGGGAAGCATCCATGATCTTGGACTCGATGCGGATGCACTTGGAGGCGAAACCGCGTTTCCTCCTCAGGGCATACCCACAGTTGTAAGACATCCTTTTGAGCGAAAAAACAGGCTTCTCCGTGCAAAGGTCCCACAGATGGACAAAGACGGAAGATTGCCCGGGGTGCTGAAGGCTTATGAACTTGTCAAAAGACGCATAGGGGCTGAAGTCGCCATTGCCGCCAATCTTGAAGGTCCTGTGACAAGGGCTTGTCTCCTTCGCGGGACACACAACTTGGCCAGAGACTTCGTCAAAGATCCCAAATTTGCTACAGACTTGATAACCTTCTCCACTGAGATAGCGATCAGCCATTTGCGACATCTTTCTAAGGTGGGTGTAGATTTTGTCTTCTTGGCCTCCGCAACAGATGGCCCGGTTTTCATAAGGCCTGAGTTTTACCTGACTTACACAATCCCGAACCTGAGAAGAATAGTGACAGCCTCAAGGGAACATGGTTTGAGGGTCGTTTTTCATCCCCATGGCAATTTCACGTTGGAAAGGTATCGGCCCTTGGTAGATGCTGCACTTGAAACCGGCATTGTGGGATTTCAGTTTGCTGAAAATTGCGACCTGAGGGTGGCAAAAAGCCTGTGGGGTGACAGGAGTGCGATCCTTGGCGGAATAGACATACCCCATGTGCTACACCCTGGACCAAAAGAGCGAATTCGGGAGGAGACCCGAAGATGCATTAGAGATGCTGCCCCTGGGGGTGGTTATGTCTTTATGGCCACCTGCTCCATCCATCGCGGGGATCCCTTGGGCCATATAGAGGCCATGGTGCAAGCGGCGCGTGAGTTTGGGGGCTATGAGAACTGTTCTGCTTGGTCAGCAAGTGCCCAAGATTAGTAAAGAGGAGCCACAATCATGGAGCCAATGATGAGGAGGTTTTTTTTGACTGCCGTCATCTTTGTTTGGGTTCTGGTTGCTGCGATCCCGGCGGCCTTAGGGGATGAACTCAGGATAGGAACGTGGAAGACCGCCCAGACTATTGCGCCCTTTTTCTATGAAAAGTTTATGGACGCAGGGGTGAAAGTTACGATCTTTCCCTTCACGAATCCCGCGGATATGAAAATGGCCCTGACTGCCGGTACCTTGGAGATGTGCGGCACAACCATACCTCATGCCATACAGGCTGCAGCCCGCGGCGAGCCTTTAGTGGTAGTGGCATCCCTGTGTAACAAGTGCTCTGCCTTGGTAGTGGGGAAACATGCCGATATAAGGACGACCAGTGACCTTCGAGGCAAGAAGATAGGCTACGTGCCTGGCACCATGCACGAGGTCCTGCTAAGAGAGACTTTAACCCGTGCGGGTCTCAACCCCAGTAAGGAGGTAACATTGACCCGTGTTGATTTCTTTGACATGGGAACAGCCCTGGCCAGGGGCAGCATCGACGCCTTCCTGTCAGGAGAGCCGTTTCCTAGCATTGCCGTTGTAGAAGGTTACGGCAGAATCCTGAGTTATCCCTACTACGATGACAGTATTGGGGCTATCAATGCGGGCATGCTTGTGCGTCGAGAGACAATAGAGAAAAATCCCAACCTTGTTCTGAGATTGATCACAGCCCATGCAAGGGCCACTGAATATCTTAAGAAAAATCCCCAAGAGTGGTTGGTCAAGGCCTCTGAATTTGGGACCCCACTCAAAGTACTCGAGCAGGCATCCTCCAATATGGAGCTGGAATGGAAGATGGACGAATCCTATATAAAGAGGGCCATGGCCTTGGGGGAGAGGATGAAAACCCTTGGCCTGATAGATCGTCAGCCCAATTATGAGAAGCTCTTCGACCTAAGCTTTGTACGGCGAATCCAATCCACTACACAGTAGAGGTGTCAATTGTCTGTATTCAATGGCCCCGGCAAGAGGTATTCGAAGTATATCATTCCATTCATTATGCCGTGCTGTTTGTTGGTGGCGTGGACGCTCGTCACCTATGACCGAATGGTGCCGCCGTATCTGCTACCTTCTCCCTCTGAGATCTTGAAGACGATGGATGCGTACGTATTGCAGCCCACAGGCTCGGCGCGGTTTGCAGGTCGTTTTCTAAGCGACACTTTGGCCAGCGTCTCCAGGGTGGGGTTGGGTTTCTCCTGTGCTGTGCTGATGGGGCTTCCTCTGGGGCTCATGTCCGGTCGTTTGTGGTGGGTCCACAGTTCCTTGAGTCTCACAGTGAATGGAATAAGGGCTATCCCTGGGATTACGTGGCTGCCTCTTGCCATGATATGGTTTGGGATAGGTACCAAGACAACCGTGTTTCTGGTAGCCCTGGCAGCCTTTTTCCCCATATACCTCAATACTGCAGCGGGCGCTGCTCAGGTTAATCCCATGTTTATCCAGGCCGCTGGCATGATGGGAGTGAAGGGGCTTGGCCTAGTCTTTAGAATCCTTATCCCAGCAACCATGCCCCACATACTCGCAGGGTTGAGGCTGGGTTTGGGTGTTGCTTGGGCTTATCTGGTGTTGGGGGAACTTACTGGTGTGCCAGATGGACTGGGGGCGGTGATCATGGACGCGCGGATGCTAGGTCAGGTAGATGTGATAATCGTGGGGATGATCATGATCGCCCTGGTCGGAAGGGCCAGCGACTTGCTTCTGGTCAAGACTCTTAGCTTTGGTATGAAGAGCGTCAGAAGGATCAAGGTGGCGGGATGAACGCTGCTGATGAGGTGAGATCTCCAGGCTACCCCATGCCTCTTCTGGAAGTCGACGCAGTTGAAAAGGTGTTTGTCGTAAACGGCACTAGGTCCACTGTCTTGAAGGATATAAGCTTCTGCTGCTTGGAAGGCGAGCTTATCTGCATCTTGGGGCCGAGTGGCTGCGGAAAGACAACACTCATGAGGCTCATTGCTGGTTTCGATTCGCCTTCCAGGGGGGCAATACGCATGGGCGGGGAGCCGCTTAGGGGCCCTGGTCCTGATAGGTGTGTGATCTTTCAGGAGGACGCCCTGTTTCCTTGGCTTACAGTGTGGGAAAACGTGGCATTTGGAATCAGGCGCAATAGAAAGGATGGCAGAGCCTTAAGGAGCGAGGTCAATCACTTTCTTTCCCTGGTTGGTCTGGAGAATTTTGGCAATTACCTACCTCGAGAGATCTCTTTGGGGATGAAACAGAGGGTGGCCCTTGCTAGAGTCCTGATTATGAAACCACGGATTTTGCTCATGGATGAGCCTTTTGCTTCACTTGATGTTCAAACAAGGCAAGAAATGCACAAACTCCTCTTGAAGATCTGGCAGGAACTTTCCCAGAGCATCATTTTTGTGACCCATGACGTAGAGGAATCAATCATCCTGGCAGATTCAATACTCTTGTTTGACAAGGACCCAGGACGCATCAAAGGGCAGGTCAAGGTGGAGCTGCCGAGACCGCGCGATCCAGAGAGCCAAGAATTCTTGAAGCTAAAAAAAAGCCTGCGACAAAGCATTATGTCATGCTGACTTGGGTCCTCCCCATTTCAAAGCAGGGGTCTTCTGTTCCATTGAGGCATTTCTCATTAGAGTTTGTCCACAATGGCAAACAAGGATTTGAAAGTTTCTCTGCGCAATGAAAGGTGATAGCAAATGAAGTGGGATTACGAATCCTTGGTTGAAAAGGCCATAGGGCTGGGTGCATCTGAGGCTAAACTGATTGATACAGCGCAGGTGGTTTTCGATCCGCGTTCTTTCCTGAAATGCCGTTTCGGCTGCAGCCGTTGGGGGAGGTACTGGACCTGCCCACCCCATCTGGGTCTATCCCCCGAGATGTTCATGGATGCCTTTGCAAGGTACAGGAAGGCGTTGGTGATAAAGGCAACAGATCCGAAGGTGGGGCAGGATGTGGCCTTGGCCATCGAGAAGGAGGCCATGCTTTCCTTTGGCGCCGGGTTTGCCTTCGCGCTGGCCCTTTGTGTGCAGTGCGAATCTTGTGCGTATCCGGAGCCTTGTCGGTTTCCCCATCTGGCCCGTCCGTCTATGGATGCATTGGGGATGGATATAGCAAAGACGCTCGAACCCTTGGGGTTCAAGGTGGAGTTCGCTCCTGATGGAAGACTACTGCCTGCCTGGTATGTAATGGTGCTTCTGGAGTGAGATTGTTCCTAAGGTCCGAAGGAGAGATTCTAGGTCTCTTTGATCGGCGGTCTTGTTTTTACAAAATCATCCATGGCTTTCCCAAAAATCGTCTCTGGGATGATTCCCCTGGGGAATTCTTACGTGTAATTTTTAGATCTGACTAAGCTATTTTGCCACAGAAAGGAGTAGACGTATGCCAGAGATGACCCCCAGAGAAAGATTCGATGGACTCTTCCGCAGAGAACCCCTGGACACAATGCCTTTTTTCAGTGGTATGGGAATGGTACTGATGCCTGCCATCAAACAACTGGGTTACCGCTTTCCTCAGATCCACCGGGACCCGGTGAAGCTGGCCCGCTCTGCGATCTGGGCGTGTCGGAAAGATTTGATGCCCATCACTGCGGCCATCAGCCCTTTCCATCGAACCTCTGCAGGCTCAGAAAAATCATCCTCCTTTATGTGAAAAATCGTCTCCCAGATGATTCTGCAACCCCACGCCATGGGTTAAATTGGGGGCGTATGGAGTGCCTTCACGAGGGGACCGGGACCTCCCGTGAGCTCATTTGAGGTCGATCATGGCATCCAACTACATAACGTGTCTGACGAAGAATGGAACTGCTTGGATTCCCTCTTACAGCGAAGGGGTGGATTGGGATAGGTGCACTGGCTGCGGGATGTGCGTGACGGTCTGCTCCCGAGATGTCTATGTCCTCATAGAGAAGGACGGACGGACTGTAGCTGACAATCCCAACGCTGGCAACTGCGTGGGGGATGGCTCGTGCGTCAAGGTCTGTCCTGCGAAGGCACTGACCTGAGCGCCGCAACCCGCGGCCGTGTTGCCAGCGGTGGGTATCTCCAGAGACAAAGACGGCCTAGGTTCGGAGGGGTCGGACATGGCTGAGACCATCGTGCTGCGCGTTGAAGGCATGACGTGAGGTGGCTGCGAGGGGACCGTGGTGCGGGCCCTGGAGGCACTGGACGGGGTGATCAAGGCAGAGGCGAGTTTTCCGGAAAAGAGGGCAGTGGTGATGTTCGAGCCCGCGAAGGTCCAGGCCGAGCGGATGCGGGAGGCAATCCTGAAGGCCGGGTTCCTGGGGAATGTGGTCTTGGAGTAACGGGGGCGTTGTGCGCTTGCGGCCCGGCTAGGGGTTGTGGGCAGAGCCATGTGCCACAGGCATCAGGACTTGGTGAGGAGGGCCTTGGACTTGGGGGCCACTGAGGCGGAGTTGGTGGACACCAGCGCCATCGTCTTCGATCCGAAATCCTATCCTAAGTGCCGGTTCGGATGTGAGTGGTGGGGTAGCTTTTGCACCTGTCCCACCAACATCGAAGCCCTCCAAGACGAGATCTTCGACGCCCTCTCGGGCTATAGCAAGGCCCTTTTTCTCAAGGCCACCGATCCCAAGCTGGGAAGAGAGATCACCCTATCGGTCGAGGCTGAGGCCAAGCTGATGCATGGTTTCCCACACGCCCTCGCCATGGTCCTTTGTGCCAGATGCGGGGATTGCATGTACCCCGAGCCCTGCCGCATGCTTCACGTAGTGCCCCCGACAAAGGGCACGAGGGGGATACCCAACGACGAATGCCCAAGGGCCAGGAGGCTCGATGGCGAGAAGGCCAAGGAGGAGAGGCCGCTGCCAGTATGGTTCAGTGTGATATTGTTGGAATGAACGCATCAGAAGGGAGGACGGACATTGGAGAGATTTCTTTTCGTGCTGACAAGGGGGATGGAGGACCCCTCCCGGGCCACCCGATGCTTTCAGTTCGCCAAGGTGGCCAAGGAGGGGGGTCATGAGGTCCACGTCTTCCTCACAGACGACGCGGTCATGCTCGCCCGATTGGGTGTTGCAGATCACATCAAGTCGGCGACAGGGGACGAGATGAAGCCCTATTTGGACTACCTGGTGAGGGAGAATGTGCCCATCTACGTCTGAATCCCGTGTGCCAACGCTCGCCAGTTGGGCGAGGAGGATCTTGTGGAGACGGCCCGCCTTGACACCGCCAAGACCTTGATCGAGCTGGCCGCTGATGCCAAGGTCTTCTCCTTTTGACAACAGGGTCCGGGATGGTGCGCGACCTTCTCGCCCTTCGGCCCGTGGCGGAAGGGGAACTGGTACCGCACAAGCGATGCGCAACAGGTGCAAACACCCTTGTGGCCGCCATGAGACTGGACCCAAGGGGGAGGGGAAGTGGTCATCTCCAGCGGGGTATTCAACCTGACCCCTGACAAGGCCAAGGCCCTGGCACCGTCCTTCAGGGTCCAGAGGCCCCATAGGAAAGGATCCGAGGCCTGTTGAGATGAGAGGATGGGGCCATACCGGGAAGGGATCTCCTGGGCCTCATGAAAGAGACGGCTTTGCAGGATGCGCAAGAGGCGAAACGCCCGGGTTTGGAGGCTCCCCTCCTCACCGAAAGGGGACCCCTTCACAGGTGTGAAAGGGAACCTTTGCAGATCAAGCTCGCCCCGTTGCTAAAGGCATAGTCCTCAAGGCAGGAGATCACAGGGTCGCAAACCTCCCGGTCTTTGACGTAAAGCCTGTACTCAAGCCTTCTCTTGTGGGGAAAGAAGAACGGCCAGACACGAAAGAGGAGCTTCCTGCCCCTCACGCCCTCTTGAAAGACCACGTATTCCTCGATGGTGCCGCTCTCCAAGGTCCTGTGGCAGTGGACCTCTCCGCCTGTCCCCTCTTCGAGGATGGACTTGATCAGACCCAGGACGTCCCACAGGCTTCGATACATGACCTGAGGGCGCGGCCCCGCCTTGACAGCCAGGGTCCCTTCGACGCTCAGAGAGACCCCTCGCGGCTCCTTCACTCCACCCAGGCCTAGCATCAGCTTGGGCCCTCTTTCCCCTTCGCATCCCATACGGCTAAATCTCGATCCCCTTTTGCGCCTGGACCCCTTGACTGTAGTGGTGTTTCACCTCTCTCATCTCGGTGACCCAGTCCGCGATCTCCAGGAACTCCTTCGGGGCATAGCGGCCGGTCAGGACCAAGTGAAGACGGGGGGGCTTTTGCCTGATGAGTTCCATGACGTCTTCGAGCTCCAGCAACCCGAAATATATGGCGACATTGATCTCGTCCAGTATGATCACGTCGTAGTCGCCGCTCTCCATGGCCCTTCGAAGGACCCACAGCCCCTCCATGGCCAGGATCTTGTCCAATGGCTCACACACCCTGCTGTGCACATATCCGGGCCGGCCGAAGCGGCTCACCGTGATGGGGAGGAAGGTCTTGGACAAGGCGTGTATTATCCCCACGCCCTTTTGCCCCTTGAGGAATTGCAACACAAGGACCCTCATACCGTGCCCGGCGGCCCTCAAGGCGAGGCCAAAGGCAGCAGTGGTCTTTCCCTTGCCATTGCCGGTGTGGACGATTATGAGCCCTCGATCCTCTGTGGGCTTGTCATCCATAGGTTCGCCCCGGTTCTCGCCCTGTCAATTCCTGTTTCTACTTGTCGAGGCGAGGGGATCAACCTCTTCGCCTCTCGATGAATCGAACCGCTGAGTCTGCCGCCACAGCCCCGTCTCCGGCCGCGGTCACTATCTGCCTCAGCGGCTTCTGGATCACGTCCCCCGCGGCGAAGATGCCCTGCCTGGAGGTCTCCATGCGGGTGCTCACGAGGATGAAGCCCTCGCTGTCCAGATCCACCAATCCGCTAACCAAAGAGGAGTTTGGTTCCTGGCCGATGCCAACGAATAGACCCTCGGTCGGGTACTCCGTCTGCTCCCCGGTCCTTCGATCTTTGAGCAATATGCCCGCGATGTGACCTCCCTGTGCGAGGATGCCCGTTATCTCTTCGTGCAGTCTGACCCGGATCTTGGGGTGACTCAACGCCGCTTCCTGTATCTCCCTGTTGGCCCTGAGCCTGTCCCCGCGGTGGACTATGGTGACATCTTCCGCATATCGGGTCAGGTACATGGCTGTGTACAGGGCCGAGTCCCCGCCTCCCACGACGGTGGCCCTGGTCCTGTCCATGGCCTTGAACACGGGTGCATCGCAGTGCGCGCAATAGAAGATGCCTCGACCCTCCAGTTCCTCGGTCCCTGGTAGGGATAGCCGGATGGGGTCTGAGCCGGTGGCGACGATCAGCGCTGTGGCCCTGTATCGATCCCCTTCGGTGGTCACTAGGTTTCCCCCCTCCTCCGCGAATATGCCGGTGGCGTTCACGGTCATGCGGTCCACACCCAGATCGCCCACCTGTTTGAGCATCCCCATCATCAACTGGGCCCCGGTCACACCATCGGGAAAACCGGGGTAATTCCCGATGTGCTCGTACATCAGAGGCTTTCCTCCTGGCCTCTCCCCGAGGATCAGGGTCCTCAACCTCGCCCGCGCCGCGTAGATACCAGCGGCAAGGCCCGCCGGACCCGCTCCCAATATGATCACGTCGTAATCCTCACCCAAGGCGCACCTCCGTCTCTAGGACACGTTGCGACCCCCGAGACACGCCGGCTGGACTCGAGGTCAGAAAAGCTCGAAGCCCATGGTCCCCGCCCCTCCATCCCGCCACACACTGCCGCGCCAGGACTGCCACGAAAGACCTTGCATCCCGGCACTGTATCCTTCTGGCCGGCTTGGACCCCAGGGCATCGAGGATGGGCGAGGTCACGCAGTCCTCCTTATACTTAGCAGGTTTCTTTCCGCAATTCCAGCCGTGGAAAGGGAATTCATTGACTCGATTTCCTGTCACGAATAGAATGGTTGCAGAAAGGAATTATGGGCCCAGGTGCCCGTTTGAGGGCGAGGAAAGAGGGAAGGTGGTGCGACTCCACCGCTGCCCCGCAACTGTGATCGGAACGAAATCCACCCATCCGTGAGGCCCTTCGAGGTCTGGATGCGTCGCCACTGGCCGCCCTCTGGACGGACGGGAAGGCGTGGAGAGTAGGCAGCCGTCAGTCAGTAAACCTGCCCGGGCCCTGTCTGGACGACCTTTCGAGGGGAAGGCGGCAGACCTCTGTTGAGGAGTGCCCCGACTTTCGAAGAGTCCGGGGCCTTTTTGTTTGGGGCAACTTGCCAAGGGAGTTTGCCGAGGTCGCGGCGAGGGTGAGGCGGGTCACATGGATCGATACAGGGCATCGGACCGCAGGGGCGTGGCGCTGGGTCTCATCGGCATCCTCCTGTGGGCCGGCACGGCGTGGCCTCGGGACATGGTGGATGAGGCAGGGCGTCGGGTCCAGGTCCCGGACAATCCACATCGGATAGTCTCTCTCGCCCCTAGCATCACGGAGAGCCTCTTCCTGTTGGGCCTGGATGAGGAGGTGGTGGGTGTGACTAAGCACTGCAACTACCCTCCGCAGGCGAAGACCAGAGCTGTGGTCGGCTCCTATGTCCAGTTCAGTCTGGAAAAGGTCCTCTCTTTGAGGCCGGACCTGGTCCTCGCGGTGCGTGATGGGAACCCCAAGGATTCAGTAGAGCGGCTGGCTTCCCTTGGGGTCCCGGTATACGTCGTTGACCCCCGTACCCTGGAGGGGCTCCTGGAGACCTTGCAGAGACTGGGGGATGTCCTCAGGCGGGGGCAGGAGGCGCAGGCCATCATTGGGCAGATGAGGTCGCGGCTGGACAGGTTGAAGGACGCCGTGGCTGGGAGGCCCAGGCCTAGGGTCCTTCTCCAGGTGGGGATCGAGCCCCTCGTAAGCGTGGGCAATGGGACATTGCAGGATCAACTCATCCAGATGGCAGGCGGTGAGAACATAGCTGCCTCGGTGCCCTTGCAGTATCCGATCCTGAGTGTGGAATGGGTCCTCCAGGCAGGACCGGAGGTGATCCTGGTCTCCTCCATGGTGGGCGAGACGGACGCTGGCAAAGAGCTCCGAAGGTGGAAGAAGTGGAAGGAGATACCGGCAGTGGCCTCGGGCCGTGTGCATTTGATCGACGGGGATCTCATCGATCGGCCGAGCCCCAGGATCCTCAGAGGGTTGGAGGAGATGGTGGGATACATCCACCCCGAGGCTGGGCGGCTCTTGAGAGGGGGGGGCAATTGAGACGAGGACACGTCAAGCCCCAGCCGCCCTCTTCCCGTCAGGTGACCCCCCTTCTGCCGGCCCACAAGGGGCCCCCGGTTGCGCGAGGGTGCCTCCAGGGGGAAGGCTCGCCTGGGGCGGTTTCGTCAGGAGGCCGAGCCTACATCCGGTGCCTAGTTCATGGGCGACACGTTGGAGGTGCACCCAGCCCACGGTCTGTCGGCTGGGCATGCGCCGCCTGATGCGCGCGGTATCCGTGCACCACCAAGAGGAGGGCTTCAAGGCGTGGTGACCCCTCGGAAGGTTTGCCTCCTGAGCGTCCTTGCCCTGATGGCGCTCGCCTTGGCCATGCTCCTAGCCATGGTCGTGGGGGTGGTCTCCATAGGATGGGGACGTGCCGTCGGAGGGCTCTTTCATGAGCTCCTTGGAGAAGGCCCTTCACTAGACCCCATGGAACGCGCGATCCTCCTGGAGATCCGGCTTCCCAGGACCCTGCTGACCGGTCTAGTAGGGATGGCCCTGGCACCCTCGGGTGCGGTCTTTCAGGCCTTGTTACGCAATCCCTTGGCCGAGCCCTTCATCCTTGGGCTTTCCAGCGGGGCTGCGGCCGGTGCACTGCTCTCCATAGCCGTGGGGGTGGCTGTGCATCCTCTGGTAACCCCTGCATCGGCCTTTCTTGGTGCGCTTCTCACCGTATCCTTGGTCTTTTTCGTGGCCGGCTCCAAAGGCCGGCTGCACACCAACACCCTCCTTCTCACCGGCGTGATCGTCAACGCCTTCTTCACTTCGGTGATCATGTTGGTGCTGACCATCAGCACCGAGGAGAAGCTCCATCACATGCTCTTCTGGCTGTACGGGGACCTCACGTCCGCGAGGTTCGAGCATGTGTTGCTGGTAGCTCCTTTGGCCGCATTGGCCCTGTTGGTCATCCTGGGGCATGCCCGAGGCCTCAACCTCCTGGCGGCCGGGGAGGAGACCGCCCTTCAACTGGGTGTGCCTGTGGAAGAACAGAAGTGGGTCCTCTTTGCCGTGACATCGCTCCTGACCGGCGCGGTTGTCTCGGTGAGCGGGATCATTGGGTTCGTTGGGCTAATCGTGCCTCACCTCGTGCGCATGGCCTTCGGTCCGGATCACCGCCTCCTGTTGCCATTGTCTGCCCTGTGGGGCGGGGTGTTCCTGATCTTGGCGGACGCGGTGGCCAGGGTGGTTCTGGCCCCCAACGAGGTACCGGTCGGGGTAGTGACGGCCGCTTTGGGTGCCCCCTTCTTCATACTCTTGCTGCGGCAGAGAGGATCTAGGTGGAGCCTGTCCTGAGCGTGGAGGGAGTCTCGTTTCGCTACGGGGCGAGATGGGTCCTTCGTGATCTGAACTTCCAGGTCAGACAGGGCGAAATCCTAGGTATCCTGGGACCAAACGCCTGTGGTAAGACCACCCTGGTGCGCTTACTGGACGGGGTACTTCGCCCGGAGAGGGGGAGGATCGTCCTAAAGGGGAGAGACCTCCGCGGCCTAAGGCGTAGGGAGATCGCCCGTCATGTGGCGGTAGTTCCACAAGAGACCCCTATGCTGTACGGGTTCGCCGTCATGGAGGTGGTCCTTATGGGGAGGAACCCTCACCTCCCACCCTTGGGGTTCGAGGGCAGGGAGGACGTGGGCATTGCCCTGCGCAGTCTTGAGAGGACGAACTGCTCCGGCCTCTTGGACCGTGACGTCAATGAGTTGAGCGGGGGGGAGCGCCAGCGCGTCTTCATCGCCAGGGCCCTTGCCCAGGAGCCGGAGGTGCTCCTGCTGGATGAACCCACTGTCCACCTGGACTTGCGCCATCAGATGGAATTCCTCGATCTCCTGGTGAGGCTGAACCGTGAGGATGGGATCACCATCGTGTGGGTCTCCCACGAGTTGAACCTGGCCGCCGTGGCATGCGAGAGACTGCTGCTCATGAAGGGTGGGGAGATCCACGCCTTGGGTAGTCCTGAGGATGTGCTGACCCCTGCCAGCATATGGGAGGTATACGGCCGACGCGTTGTGGTGGACCGAAACCCCCAGAACGGGGCCCCCCGCATAACCCCACTGATAGACCTGGAAGGCCAAGATGGGACTGGAGGGACGGAATGATGGAGCTATTCGAGAGGGGCGGCCCGGTCATGTGGCCACTGTTGATCTGCTCTGTGATCGCCCTCGCTGTGATCATGGAGAGGGCGTTTTTCTGGATCCGGGAGTCCACGAGGCGGGATCCGCGCCTGGTGGACGAGGTGCTCTCCCTGGCGGAACGCGAGCAGTACGACGAGATCCGACACAGGGTACAAGGCAACCGCGACTACGTCGTGCGTGTCTTGATCAGCGGGATCCTGCACCGCTCCTTCTCACTGACGAGCGCCATGGAGATGGCTGCCGAAGACGAACTGCGCCGCATGAGGCGAGGTCTCCCAGTTCTGGACACCCTCGTCACCCTCTCTCCCATGCTCGGGATATTGGGCACTGTCACCGGCATCATCAAGGCCTTTGACTTGCTCGGAACCTCGGGCTTCCAGGACCCGAGGGTCGTCACCGTCGGGGTCGCAGAGGCACTGATCACAACGGCGACAGGGCTTGTCATCGCCCTGCCTTGTCTGGTCGCGTACAACTACTTCCAGAGAAGGGCTGAAACGGCAGCAGGGGAGATGGAGACATACGGCACCTCCCTGGAGATCGTCCACAAGAGGAACAGCGCCCGGGGTGTGGAGAACGGCTCTTTTCATGTCCAGCCGCCGGCAAAAGGGGAGCGTCTGCCATGAGGGTGGGAAAGGCAGAGAAGAGGAGGGCCAGGATCGAGATGATCCCGCTGATAGACGTCACCTTCTTGCTGCTCAGTTTTTTCATATACGTCTCCCTGTTCATGATCCTTCAGAGGGGGATCCCGCTGCAGCTCCCCAAGGCGGCCACATCAACCCCGGAGAGGAGGGAGGCGGTGGAGGTGAGCGTGGATGGGCTGGGGAATGTCTTCGTAGCAGGGGTTCAGACCAACATGGAGGATCTACCGTCGGTTTTGTCGGAACTGGCAGCCGCATCGGGTCTGGACAGGGTATCCCTGCGCGGGGACAGATCGGTGACCTACGAGAGGATCATGCAGGTGCTCGATCGAATAAGGAGGGCTGGGGTATCCAAGGTCAATCTCGAGACCAGAGGGGAGGAGGGGTGACTTGAGAAGGAGGCTCGTGTGGGCGGGGCTCGCCTCGCTTGCGGTCCACTGGGGGGTGTTTCAGATCGGGTGGTCCGTGCATCCCGTGAGCAAGACTAATCCCCACGTCCCTTATCTGGAGCTGACCTTGGTGGAGCGCGCCCCTGAGAGGACGATCCACGACGCTCTTCCTTCCCCTGCTGCGGTGGAGACCGTTTCCCTCAGTGATGTGGTCCCAGACGCCGCCCCGCCCCTCCGTCCTGTTGAGCGTCCAAAGGCGCGAGCTGTGAACCGAAAACCAGCGGCGACCTTGAGTCCCCCACAGCGGGATATCGAATCGCCGCCGGCACCTGAGCCCGCAACTGGCATCCCCGAGGCTTCCTCGGAAGGGGTCGAGGGGCCAGCTCCGGAGACCCCCCCCCTGAGTCCAGAGAAGGTGGAAGGGCCCATGGCCAAGGCCTCGGAAGGTGCACCTCCGGTGCGTGACAGTGGCTGGCCGGCAGTCAGGCTCCAGCGGGCGCTTCCCAGGTACGATCTCAACCCTAGGCCTGAGTATCCGGAGACAGCCCGCAGGCGTGGGTATGAGGGCACGGTGGTGGTGACGGCCCGGGTCCTCAGGGATGGGACTGTGGCAGACATCAGGGTGGGCAAGGGGAGCGGTCACGAACTCCTGGATAGGGCGGCCATCCAGGCCGTGCGCTCTTGGCGCTTCATACCAGCGACTCTGAATGAAGAGCCCGTGGAGATGGAAGTGGACATACCCATCCGTTTTCAGCTCGAATGAAAGGAGTTGGCACGGATCCGCCTTAGTTCGGTGGGGAGACCGAATCTCACCTTTTCCTCTTCCATGCTGGTCAACTCTTCCACCTCCTTCACCCCCATCCTCATGAAGTATCCCAAGGCCTCTCGGACGAGGTGCTCAGGGGCGCTGGCACCTGCCGTGATCCCGAGCACTCGCACGCCTTCAAGCCAGCGAGCATCGATGTCGGAGATGTCGTCTATGAGGTGAGCGCGTCTCCGGAGGGCCTGGGCTACCTCGGCCAGCCGACGGGAGTTGGAGGAATTCCTCGATCCGATCACGAGAATCATGTCCGTTCGCCGAGCGATCTCCTTGACGGCTATCTGCCGGTTAGTAGTTGCATAACAGATGTCCTTCTTGGAAGGGGTGACGACCTTCGGGAACCGGGCCAGTATGGCATCCGTGATCTCTCTGGTCTCGTCCAGAGAGAGGGTGGTCTGGGTGATCACGGCGACCCTATCGGGGTCAGGAACGTCCACCTGTTCCACGTCTTCCCTGGAGATGACAACCCGAATGCTGTCAGGTGCCTCTCCCATGGTCCCCACCACCTCCTCATGGCCTTTGTGGCCCACCAGCAGGATGGTCTTTCCCTGCCTTGCGAATCGCTTCGCCTCCACGTGAACCTTCGTGACCAGGGGACAAGTAGCATCCACCACCTGGAGCCCTTTGGCCTTGGCCTGGGACCTTATCTGCGGAGAGACCCCGTGAGCCGAGAATATCAGGACGCTTCCCGTCGGGACCTCTTGCAGATCTTCCACGAACCTGGCACCGCGACTCCCGAGATCGTTCACCACGTGGGTGTTGTGGACGATCTCATGGAAGACGTAGACCGGATGACTGAAGAGCTCAAGGGCGATCTCCACGGCCTCTATGGCCCTTTTCACCCCGGCGCAGAACCCCCTGGGCCGGGCCAGAAGGATCCCCCTGAGCTGAGGGAATGGCACGGCATCTCCATGTGCAGCACAGTTCTTGGAATCTGTCATGGCCCTCCACCAGGTGGCTACGGGTTTCTCGACATACACTTCTATGGTACAGCAAACAGGATCCCGATGAGAAGCCTCGCTTGACTCCTCCCTTCAAAAGGTCCAAGATACCTCACAGACTTGCCGATGAGGCCTATTTCTCCCGAGATCCGTTGGCAGCATATGCCCCCGTTCGTCACCGAAGCTGTGATCCTCCATTCTGCGGATTTCCTGGAAAGGGACCGGCTGATCACGTTCTATGGTGACGAAAGGGGCAAGATGCGAGGAGTGGCCAAAGGGGCGAAACGGAGTCGAAGGCGTTTCGGGGCCAATCTCGAACTCCTGGCTCACGTGGTGGTGCGCGGTTTCGAGAGGCCCGGAGCAGCCCTGGTACGCGTTGATGGGGCAGACTTGATCGATTATTATCAAGGGGTTCGGGAAGGAGTGATGGGTTTCGCCAGGGCGTGTTATGTGGCCGAATGGATTGCAGGATGCACAGCGGAGCGACACCCATTGCCAGGCCTTCTCCCCCTGCTGCTCCGAGTGCTCCAACTCCTGGATGCCGGGAAGGGAGGGGAAGGCCTCCTGAGGATCTTCGAGGCAAAGGTCCTTGATCTGGCAGGATACAGGCCAAGGCTGGATCGTTGCGTTGTCTGCCAGGGGAGCCTCAAGGGACCAAGGGTCGATTTCCTGGTTGAGCGAGGGGGTGTGATCTGCGCCGATTGCGCTGAAAGGGAGGGGGGGGGAGTGAGGGTGTCCATGGGCACAATCCTGGCCCTTGATGAGGCCAGGAGGGTTGGACTGGACAGGATCCACAGACTCGCCCTGACCCCACTTGCGGTCAGGGAGGGCCGTGCCCTTCTCCGTGCGTTCTACACGTACCATGTGGGCCGGAAGCTGAGATCCGTCTCTTTCCTGGAGGCCTTGGAAAAGGGCGTTATTCCCACACAGGGAAAGGGTGAGGGAGCGAGGGGATGACTTTTCAGGAGCTGATATTCGCCCTTGAGAGGTATTGGGCGGGCCAAGGATGCATCATCCAGCACCCGTATGACGTCGAGGTGGGGGCGGGGACATTCAACCCGGCTACCTTCCTCCGCGTCCTGGGACCAGAGCCGTGGAATGTGGCCTACGTCGAGCCCTCACGAAGACCCACTGACGGGCGATACGGGGAAAACCCCAATCGTCTTCAGCATTACTACCAGTATCAGGTGGTAATGAAGCCATCTCCACAGGACATACAGGACATCTACCTGGAGAGCCTGAGATCCTTCGGGGTCGACCCCCTGGCCCACGATATCCGATTCGTGGAGGATGACTGGGAATCCCCGACCCTCGGCGCATGGGGTCTGGGATGGGAGGTCTGGCTGGATGGGATGGAGATCACGCAATTCACCTATTTCCAACAGGCCGGAGGTGTGGACCTGAATCCAATCCCGGTTGAGATCACCTATGGAATCGAGCGAATCGCCATGTACCTTCAGGGGGTGGATAACGTCTTCGACCTGGAATGGGGCCAAGGTATCCGTTACGGCGATGTCCACTTCCAGGGGGAGGTGGAGTTCTGCCGTTACAATTTCCAGGAGGCGGATGTGCCGTCCCTCATGCGGCTGTTCGAGATGTTCGAGACGGAGTGCGCGAGGCTGCTGGAGTTGGGGCTGGTCATGCCTGCTTACGACCACTGTCTCAAATGCTCCCACACCTTCAATATCCTGGACGCAAGGGGGGCGATCAGCGTTGCGGAGCGCACGCGGTATATCGGCCGGGTCCGCAAACTGGCTAGGGGTTGCGCTCAAGCCTACCTCAAACAGAGGGAGGAACTCGGGTTTCCCTTGATGAGACGTCCTTGAACCACCGCCGTGCCCTCTCGGTGAGTGCCATCATGTGCCCCTGAAGCTCTCTAAGATGATCATCCAAGAGCTCCTCATCGTCTGTCCTAGGCACGTAGAGGGGCTCCCCAAAGAGGTATACGATCCTTGAAAACGGAAGCGGGATGTGCATCGCGTCCCAGGTGGAGAGGGTCATGCGGGGACAGGAGGCCACGGCCATCGGCACTATGGGTGCGCCGGTCTGGCTCGCCAGGAGGATGATCCCTTGCTTTACCACGAGGGGGGGGCCGTGTGGCCCATCCACGGTGAGTCCCGCATCGTAGCCGGTCAGCTCGATGAGCATCTTCATCTCCTCCAGGGCTTGGCGTCCCCCACGATCTTTCCATCCTCGTCTCGAGAGGATCCCCGAGGCACCACGGACCGTCAGGTATCCGTGGCGTTCCAACACCCTGAAGCCAAGTTCTCCAGCGTCCTTCCTGCTCGACATCGTGATGTGCCTGCCCCCGCTGAAGTGGTATAGGTGGTGGATGGCCCATCTGTGCCAGTAGCAGAACAAGGCTGGCGAAGGTACCGTGCGTGTGTGGCTCAAGAGGCGGCCCCATCGCTCCTCCACGCGCGAGCTGCGGAAGACCCAGCGGAAAAGACCGTCCAAGAAGGGAACGGCCAGTGGAAGGCCGACAGCGGCCGTGCGTTTTCGCAGTCGCTTCGTGAAGGATCGGCCCATGGATCAAATCCCCCGGCGTCACTCCAGGCCCACAGCGACTAGATCCACCTCACGCAAGGGACCCTGGCAGAGGGCGACCCACCTCCTCTGCGGGCCTCGCCTTTCGGAACCTTCGGTGAATCCACCACCATTGCTGTGGACAGTCACGGATCATCGCCTCGGTTCTTTGGGTCAGGCCCCACAAGAAGCGCCAAGTGTCCTCTCTGTGGTCTCCCGTGTCGGGGGGCACAACGGGTGCCTCGATGACCAACCTGTGATGCATGTCATGAACCCTGCGCATGAACGCAGGCAGTGCCGGGGCCCCGGTACGAAGTGAGAGCAAGGCTGGCCCTTGAAAGGTGGGCACCCATCGGTCGAAGAAAGGGACATAGACCCCCCCTCGTGAGACGTTGAGATCGATGTGCAGGACCAGGACGCCGTTGGATTGCAACAGGGCTAGGGCCTCCTTGACAGAGACCCAACGTGGCTTGTCCTTCAGGGTAATCACTCCGGCCTTGTCACGCCACCGGTCCAGGAACCGTGCTACTGGCCGGTGACGGGGATCTCGGATGATGACCCCAACACGATAGCCCTCGAGTCCCAACCGCGCGAGGAGCAAAGGGAAGTTGCCGAAATGGGCGGTCACCAGGATTGCGCCTCGTCCATCCTTGAGGGCCTGGTCTAGGTGATGGAGACCTTCAATGGCGACATGACTACGAAGGGTGCTCAGGCGGAGGTATCCAGGATGGCCGAGCTCCGCCACGGTCATGCCGAGGTTCCTCGCGAGAGAGCGCAGTATCTCCCTCCTGGCAATGGGACCGTAGGATCCCCCAAGGGCAATTGCCAGGTTCTCCAGGGCAATGCGCCGACGCGGGCCCATGAAGCGATACATGAGCCAACCCAAGGCGCGGCCCATCGCGGGGATCCATGGCACGGGCACCGACTTGAGCAAGGCGCAGACACAGACCAACCCCGCCCATGCTGTCCAGGCCCCGGGGCCGCGCTTCATCCACTTGATGGCCCGACGGCTCCTCACTGGTTTCATCGAGTTTCTTTCTACATCACGGCCGATGGTCTCGTGAGAGCTGTGGAGATCCTCCTCCTCTCAATCCCTCGAAGGGAGTGATCCAATTCCACTTATCACGAAAGCACGCAGGTTGTGAAGCCTGTAGAAAAAATCGGTCTTCCGTTGTCCAGGGTCGGAGTCGGCGTGGAAGACCAAGGAAAGGTCGAGAGGCGATGGGGCCCGCTTCTCTTCGAGGTGGGTCGAATGGAGCCCCGCTACGGCCCAGGAGATGGCGGAGGGGGCATGGGGAGTGAGGGCAAGCCCTGTCTCATGACCGGGGGTTGGCTCTCAGGGAGTTGTGAGGGGGGGGGCGATGCCCCTGTGCCGCCCCCTTGATGCAGGGGTCTCCACCACAAGAGGTAGCCCAGGACCAAGGCCAGTACCAGGAGGATCGAGACCAGCCAGAGGGGGCCCCTTGCGGCCCTCTGTTTCTTGGTGAGGGCAGGGAAGAAATCCAGCCCTTGCAGGTAGTCTTCGTATCGGAGCAGGGCCTCGTTCTCGTCCAGGCCCACATGTCTGGCATAGGCCCTGATAAAGCCCCTGAGGTAGACGCGTGGAGGGAGTTTTTCCCACTCATCCGACTCCAGGGCCCGCAGCACATGGAGACTTATCCGTGTCTTGGCGGCGATCTCCTCGAGCCTTATGTTCCTAAGCTCTCTCTCACGGGCCAGATAATGGCCGAAACCTTCGTCCGAGACACGCCCGTCGTCCATGGCGGAGCCTCACCCCTGGTAAAGGGATCGCCCGAGGCCCCTTGGAGCCCCGCTGCGGTGTCAAGACACCAGGCGCGTCCATGACGCGCTCTCGAGTCAAAGGGGCCTACGGGATCGGGTTAAAGCGGGGGCGTCCACCCGTGATGCAGATCCGGATGGGACACCAGGATGACATTATCACAGGGGCCACTACGGTGACAATACAGGGGATGCCTCGCTGCCTCAGCTACGGGGGGCGGCCCAGTGCCCCTCTGCTTCAGGCCATCGCCATGAGCCCACCACGGTTGGCAGTCCCGCCACGGCTGGAACGGCCCCTGGCCTTCGCCCTGTCCTTAGCTCACCCCGGCGGTCGCCATCTAGTGGCACACCCATTGGCCGGAAGTGGCAGACAACGTGCAACCAAGGAGACCATCGAAGGTATCGCGCAACTGCCTTCGATTGCTCAGGGGATGTTGTTGGAAGAAATACTTTTAGATTGGAGGAACTACCGTTCCATCTGACAATTGGTCAACACAGATGAATCCGTCTCGCAACTCCGCATCCTGAATTGTCCCATGCCTTTTGCAAAATCAATATGTTACCATTATAGGTAACATAGGTTGATCGAAAGAGACCGGCCGTGCGATTGCGGATCCGAGGCTGCTATGATATATATCGTTTCGTTGGGTGGCGTTGCCACCTTCAGCTGTGAGAGTTACCGTACCTTGGACAGGGAATACACGACCCCCGAGGCTGCCCGGATCCTTGGGATCCCGATGAGGAAGATCCTCTCGTACATAGAGAGGGGGTATGTGCGACCGTCTCTATTGGAAGCCAAGGGGCATGGGTCGAAGAGGCTCTGGTCTTTATGGGACTTGGACAAGATCCACCTGATGAGAAGGTGCGAGCAGTTCGGCCTTTCCGTCCGACTTCTCAAGGTCCTGGCCAAGGCCTTGACCCCCCCACTGTGGCCGGAGACGATCATTTCAGGCAAGGTCCCGCCCTATCTCGTGATCGGTCAAGAGGGGGGGGTGCAGGCCTGGCCTGGCTCATTGGAAACCCAGATCGAGCTCATGTCCGGCCCTTGCCTCATAATCCCTTTGAGACTCATAGTGGGCGAGGTAAGGGATATGCTCTGGAGGAACGGGTGATAGCACGGGGCTGAACCCGCAACGCCGCATTTCTCACCAAGCGACTAGTAGGGTACCCATTTGGTGTGGGGTGGTATCCACCTGCCGAAGTAGTCCCAGTGTCCAGGCACATGGACCCACCTGCCCGGGGAGTAAGGGGCATAGTAACCGGGACCATAATAGGGCCTGCGATAATAGTATGGTCCCACGAGACCCGCGTCGAACATAGATCCGGCCAAGATACCGGCACCTGCCCCCAGGGCAGCCCCTCTAGCGTTGCCGGTCAGCCCGTACCCCAGGGCAGCGCCCGCGGCGCCGGTGGTGGCGGCACAACCAGAAGAGAGGAGCCAGATCCCTGTGACTGTCAACAGCAGCACGCCCATGCAGATGATCCTTCTGTCCCTCATACACAACGCCTGAAGCCAGTTCCCTAACCCCTTCTTGTTCATGGATCGCCTTGCCATCCTTTCCGTCAGCGTCCCCTCCAAAGGGGGCCAGTGACCTCCACACCCTCCCAGTCCAACCAGGGGCTCCCCGTGTCCTTCACCGTTCAACTCCCGTGCGCCCCTAAATTCTACAGACGGCCCTGCTGACATAAAGTTTACTCCCCTGCCTGTACCTCTTTTTCGCCCTCAAGGCTCCCCCGCGGGAGGCTCAGCTCAGTGGCAGGCATCCCGAAAGGCATCGCCGTTTCCCCATGGCTTCAGGACCGCTGGCCAAATCTCCCGGTCAGCCCTTGGCGATCGCCCTATCGCGGTTCGCAGTCCCACCAAGGGCCCCCCCCGCCCTTCCCCCCTGGCGCTGGGGCTTCCCCCCCGTCCCCCAAAGGGCGGGGCGTTAGTCGGGCCCGCGGATTTTCCCTTGAC
>FWPV01006603.1_pt1 | contig 21915 bp, 20 predicted proteins | sample 2228371 | NCBI WGS metagenome assembly FWPV01 (sample SAMEA103939776, study PRJEB20133) | metagenome | reverse complement strand
CGAAACGCTCGTACAGGCTCATCACCCGCCACTGATCACGCATCTTTTCCCAGGTGGTGGCGTGGTTGGATTCTGGCATCATGGGTACCATAAGCAAAACGGCAAACAGAAGACGCAGTTTAGCGTGAAAGTCGCGCCAGCCGACTCTGGAGGCTCCCCTCGCCCGCAGGGCCGGAGAGGAGGGCCTGCCTGCCGGCAGGGCCTCGGGTGGCCTCGTCCTGTCCGTTAGCGTCAATCCTGGGCCAGCTGGCATATGGGCCGCGTGGCCGGCAAGGGCGGGACCCCGCGCATACGACACAACGCGGCTACCCACGACCGGTCCGTTCCGTGGGGCGGGGGCCGATTCCCGCCGCTGGGCAAGGCTGTATCCGCCTGCCGACGCAAACCCGGGTGGGCCTCGTTAGGGTCGGGCACACATATTCAGGGCGGACGCCTCCTGCAACGCTCAGCTCATTGGCCGGTGCCGCCCCGTTTCTCGAGATACATCTGCCAATCTGCTCTGCTCAGGAGGGCCTCCACACTCTCCCCATCCTCTGGATAGCGGCCGATGCCAACGCTCACCGTAACCCGCATCTCCTGCCCATCGATCCAGTAGGGCCGGCCGAGGGCCGTACGCAGCTTGTCTGCCACCGCCTGGACATCGGCAGCCGAATCGAGGGCGTCGATCAGGACGACGAACTCGTCTCCACCCACCCGCGCCACGGTGTCCGTGTCACGCAGGCTGGCGCGCAGCCGGCGTGCACACTCCATGAGCAGGGCATCCCCCGCGGCGTGGCCATGGCGGTCATTAATCTCCTTGAAGCCGTCCAAATCGAGGAAAAGCACCGCCAGGGGGCGGTGCGACCGCTGGGCCAACTTCATGGCGTGCTCCAGCCTGTCCTGAAGCAGGATACGGTTGCCCAGCCCTGTCAGGGCGTCATGCAGGGCGAGATGGCGAAGCTCCTCCTGGGCCTTGCGCTCGAAGGCGAGCATCCGGTCATGGGCGCGCAGATACAGGAGGATCAAGCCGAGGCTGATGAGGGAGAAAAAGGCCACGAGCGGCAGCGCGACACCGAAAAGATCACTGAGGCCTAGCTGTCGCCGCACCTCCATCCCCACCGGCTGATGGACGTTTTCGACCTCGTAGCGCACCTTGAGCTCGGGCAGAAGCCACCTGGCCAGGCGCCCGACCGACCTCGCAGGCCGTTCCTGCAGGGTGATCTCCCGGCCTGCGCTGACATAGAAGAGCCGGTAATCGTTCGCCTCGTCCAGTTGGGTGGTGGGGAACAGCTGATCGACCCGCACCACCAGCAGTGCCAAGCGATCGGTCAGCGGGCGTGGTGCGGCTCCGTCCGTGGCTGAGGGCACGGGACGGTACATCACATAGGCCAGTCCGCCGTCCTCGGCCAGATGGAAGGGCTCGCTCGCGACGGGGGCGCCCTCCCGCAGACTCTTGTGCAACGAGGTGTGCAGGAAAGGGACGGAGGCAGTGTCCATGCCGTAGAGTGCCAGGGTGCCGGGCAGCTCCGGTTCCAGCATCACCAGCAGGTAGTACGCATCCCGGTCCGGCAAGGGTTGCCAAGTGCGCGTCTCCAGATAATCGAAGGTCTTGGCCGTGAAGTCGGCATTCCAGTCCCGACGTGCCTGGCGGACGAAGGCATCCAGGGACTCCCGCGGGACGCGCTGCACCAGTTCGAACATATAGACATGGGGGTGGTGCTTCAGCAGCTGCCTGGCCAGCCGTCTGATCTGCCTAGACGTGGCCTCGGGCACCGCCGCCAGCTGGGCGGCGAAGGCATGCAGCCCGGCTTCGTTGTCGCGTAGTTTGTCACGCAACTGGGCGAAGTGGACGCGGGCGTGATGCTCCAGATTGCGCTCGGCCTGCTGCAGGCTGCTTGCCAGCGCCAGCCAGACCGATCCCAGCGTCAGCAGGGCCCATGCCCCGAGGAGCAGGGTGTAAAGCCGGCGGCTTTGGTGCCTGTGGGCGGCCAGGGCAGACGACTGCATCGGAACGTCATCTTTCCAGGCGCCAGGGTGGATGTCCCTCGCCGTATGACAGCCGGATCTATGACGAATTGGCGGCGCCCCATGGGACCAGGATCTGCGACTCGGCAGTAGAGCGGACGCTTCCACCGCCGGTGGTCCACCCTGCATCTCTCCCCCTGTGTCTTTGCCTAAGAGTGGTCGATCGCCAGTTTGAGAGTGTAAATAATCCGGCGTGGGCGTCAACGCCCGGAGAAGGCAAGGTGGGGGTGGGTCCCAAATCGGGTTGGAGGGCTGGGCGACGGTTGAAGACGCATCCTAGCCTGTGCAAGCTCGCTGCTGTCATTGCCAAGGGGTCTGGGCAGGATGTCCATGAGGCGCGGCCATCATCAGTTCGTCCACGCCTGCCATGGCATCCCGGATCCGCTCCAGCAGCAGGTGCCGCCCGCCCTCGCTGAAACAACCCGCAAGTCTTCTGCGTCGCCTCGCAGCACGACCTTCTGCGCCCCTTAGTTGCCAAGATGGCACACCGCCTTGGAACGCACGATGGTTTGACGAGCGTCAATGAACTTGTTGCAGGGAGATCGTATATGGATGTACCCCACCGTACCGACTCAGCAGAGGGGACGCGGTGGAAATTCCGCAATCTTTGAAAGGACGAGCCATGTACCGACTATTCTACGCCATGATCCTAACCCCGCTCCTCGCCCACCCTGCCCTGGCTGCACCAGCCGATGACGCCTGCGCCGCTCTCATGGAGGCGCGTTCCAATCTCGTCCAAATGATTGGCACGACCGACCGCAGCGCCCATGACGGCTACAAGGCCAAGGTACATGAGGCCAGTGCAAGGCTGGACCGCATCCTGGGCGAGATGTCCGCCGGGTACAATGCAGATGACAAAGCCAGGGCAGCCGCATTCAAGCCGGTTTGGGAAGAGTTCAAGAAGACCCGCGAGCATGAAATTATCCCGCTCGTATACGCAGGCAAAAACGCCGAAGCCAAGGCCATCGCCACCGGCATCCAGGCCGAGCGCATGGGCAAGATGCGCGCGGCGATGGGCTGTAAATGAGGCTCGATGCCGACCACGGTAAGGCGCGGGTATAAGGTCGGGTCTTACATGGACATGCCGGCACCCTCCCGCCTTTGGGTGCCGGGATAAGGCGTGGGAGGAGGGACCTGTCGGCGAGTAGCGTGTCTCGGCAACGGGCGGCCGCCCGGGGCTGCCTGCCGATTGGGGTTGCCCGGTATCTTGTCTGCACCCTCACATGGCCGCCGCATGAGGGGTAGGATCCAACGCAGGGGGAGGGCCTCGCATGACATTCAGGCGAGGTGCCGCAGCCATTCCTTGCTGGGCTCGGGTCGGGCATAGAGATAGCCCTGGTGTATGACCGGCCCATGGGCATTCAGGAAATCCGCCTGGGCCTGGGTCTCGACCCCTTCGGCGACCACCTGTAGGGACAACCGCTCCGCAATTGCAAAAATAATGCCGACGATCGCCGCGTCCTCGGCGTTGTGCAACATGTCCTGCACGAAACTGCGGTCAATTTTGATCTCGTCGATGGGCAGCCGCTTAAGGTAAGCGAGCGAGGAATAACCTGTACCGAAGTCGTCAATGGAAAAACGCAGACCGAGCCGCGCGAGCCGATTCATTTTCTCTGCAGCATCGGCCGGATCGTTCAGAAGCAGACTCTCGGTGACCTCGAGCACGATGCGGCGCGGGTCGGCGCTGCTGTGGCGCAGCACGCCCTCGACCCAGGACAGGAAATCCGGCTGCTGGAAGTGCCTGGTGCTGACGTTCACCCCAAGCCGAACCGTGGAATCGCTCAGGGGCGGTTGGCCGAGCAAGCGGCAGACTTCGCCGAACACCCAAGCGTCGATGGCGATGATGAGGTCGCTATCCTCGGCGATGGGGATGAAGGCCGCGGGGGTGAGCAGACCCTGGGTCGGGTGCTGCCAGCGCACCAGAGCTTCAGCGCCGATGAGCCTGCCTGCAGCATCCACCTGGGATTGCAGGTAGAGGCGCAGCTGCCCTGTACCGATGGCCTGACGCAGGTCGCGCTCGATCGCATATCGGTGTTCGGCCTCCGCCGACATAGCCGCATCGTAGAACACAGACCGGCTCCCGCCGCACAGCTTGGCCTTGTGCAGCGCAGTGTCGGCGCGGCGCAAGGCATCGCTAGCGCGATCTACGTGCTCCGCTGCAAGTAACGTAGCACCCAAGCTTGCGCCGATGCTGAGCTCCTCCTCCCCCACTCGGATGGGGGCACGCAGGGACTGGACCAGGTCCTCCAGTAGCTTGGCTGTACCACGAGCGTCTGCATGGCTGCAATCCACGATCGCGGCGAATTCGTCGCTGCCGATACGCGCCACGAAATCCCGTGGCAGCAGCGCACGCAGGCGCAAGGCAATCGCCTTGAGCAGGCCTCGCCCAAAGTCATGGCCGCGTGCGTCGTTGACGATCTTGAAGCGGTCTAGGTTGAGGATCGCCAGAAGATATGCCTGCCCTGCCGTCGCGGGGCCGAGCAGCACCTGTTGCAGGCGCTCTATGAGCATGGCCCGGTTGGGCAGACCGGTGAGTACATCGTAATAGGCCAGGTGATGCAGATGCTCGCGCACGCGGGCCTGGTTCTCGTAGTCCTGAAACAGCAATCCAAGAAAGAGGGTGGCCAACGGGTAGGTGAGCATCAGCACCGGCCCCAGGCGCCGCACGATGCTCTCGCCATTGGGCAGGAGCATAAACAGCCCGAGCATGGCGATTTGCACCAGCAACCCCAGCGCATAAAGCTCAAGACCGCGCAGCGGCCTTGTCAGACGCTGCCTGTAAGCATGAAAGGCCAGGCCGATGGCTGTGGACACCGCGATACTCATGATGCCCACCAGCATGCCTGGCCCGCCGATCCAATAGCGATAGGCCCCGGCGATGGCCGCGGCCACCCCTGCAACTACCGGACCGCCGAAGAGGGCCGCCAGGGAGAGGATGACCGAGCGGCCATCGAAGATCAGCCCGGCGATGATGGTAAGGGGAAAGATCATACCCACCACCGCGATCAGTCCAAATGCCACCCCAACGATGAGGCGCGAGGCCATGCTCGGGAGGGAGAAGCGGGAGGTGGCGATTTGATACACCACCGCAATGGCGATCAGCAGCGCCAGATTGAGGATCAGATCGCGGGCTTCCTGCACAGGTCGATGCTCTTGAGAAACGCTTCATCGCCAGAGAGGCTGTCGCGGCGCGCCTAAGCATACCAGCTCAAGCTTTCGGATACGAAAGTCAAAATAGGCCTGACTGATGTTGACAGTAAAGGTCAGGATCGTCGTTGCCCCGTCGCCCCCGGCATCAATATCGCCATCCCTGAGCCCACTCATCATGGGGATCAAGGCCGACGCACATATGCCTGTACTGTGTAGGAACGCCCCCATCCTCGTGGACGAGCGCTGCATCGAGCCGATGGTCCAAATCGAGCACGCCTTCAGGGGCGGGCTGCAACAGGCCGGACAAGACCCACAACCCGGCTCTTCCTTCGCCCCCACTTGAACTCGGCTAGGTAAACGCGAAAATGCCCATCTCCCTGCCGGCAGGCAGGTGGAAGTGGATGAGGGCAAAACAAAAATGCGTGCAGCCTCCCTTCCCCCTACCCTCTCCACCGCTGGCGGGGGTGAAGGGAATCGTTTATCGTTTCCATTAGAAGGACGGGGGCCTTGAGCCCCCGTCCTTACGCACCATTCCGGACGGCCATGGTGCGCCCCTGTTGAGACTCACTTGGCCGCGAATTCCTCCAGTTTCCTGGCGCGGATGACGTTGCCATCCAACCCCGCCTCCTTGGCCGTGCCGCCGTAGGCCAGGACCATGAGCTGCGAGTAGTAGAGCACCGGCATGTTGAATTTGGTGCCGTATTTCTTGTTGATTTGGCTCTGATAGATCTCGGTGTTGGCCTGGCACAGGGGGCATGGGGTGACCAGCATCTCGGCGCCGTTGTCGTAGGCGCTCTCGATGATGTCCTTGATCTGGGCCTGGGCCTTCTCCGGCTCGGAGAAGGCGAGCGCGCCGCCGCAGCAGGTGACCTTCTGGTCGTAGGGCACCGCCTCGCCGCCCACGGTCTCGATCAGCTTGTCGAGATAGACGGGGTTTTCGAAGCTCTCGCCGGCGATGCCGAAGGGCCGGTTGGTCTGACAGCCCACGTAGCCGGCGAACTTCATGCCTTCCAGGGGTTTTTTCACAGGTTTCCTGAGCTCCTCGTAGCCCAGGTCCTCGATGAGCACCTCCACCATGTGCCGGATCTCGGGGATGGCCTTGATCTGCAGCCCCGCCTCCTTGAGGGCCTCCTGGGTGTCGGCCAGGAGCACGGAGTTGTGTTCCAGACGCTCCTTGCTCTCCCGCGCCCCCAGCCAGCAGGCGGCGCAGGTGGCGACGATGTCCTGGCCGGGCAGGTGCTGCTCGGCCAAGGCGAAGTTGCGCGCGTTCATCACGTGCCGCGGCAGCTCGCCCGATTCGGCATAGCTGATGGAGGCACCGCAGCAGTTCCAGTCTGGGATCTCGGTGATCTTGATGTCCAGGACCTTGCACATGGACTCCACCGAGGTGAGGTAGTTGGAGGCGGAGTTTCCCTTCTGGGAGGAGCATCCGGGGTAGAAAGCGTATTCCTTGCGTGCCATGTCCTCGATCTCCTTATGCCGCTGCCTTGACCGCCTTACGTTTGGCCTCCAGCTCTCGTGCCTTGGCCAACATCTTCTGGATGCCGTCGATGTCCTTGCACTTGTGTCCGCCACCCAGGGCCTCGAAGATGTTGAGCCGTTTGGCCTTGATGAGGCCCAGGGCCACGTCCTTCATCTCCAGGCCCTTCTTGATGCCGGCCATGAACCCGTCCTTGAAGTACAGCGACTGGGTGAGCTTGACCTCGTTGACGCGCCCGGTCTTGGTGCAGTTGTTCCAGAAGGTCTTGGACAGGTGCAAAGTGGGCTGCATCTTGGGCGCCAGCCCCAGGCGGTAGGCGTACTCGGCAATACCGTGCATGATGTGGGTGATGGGCAGCTTCCTGGGGCAGCGCACGTAACAGTTGTAACAGGAGGTGCACATCCACATGGAGTTGGAGGTGAGCACCTCCTCGCGCTTGCCCGCCCGGATCATCATGAAGATCTCCTGGGGCGGGTGTTCCCAGCCCGGATGGAAGTTGGTGGGGCAGGAGCCCGAACACACGCCGCACTGCATGCACATCTTGACCCAGTGGCCCATCTCGGCCTGTTCCTCGATCTCCTTGAGGAAGTTGTTTTTGTAGCGCGCGGCCATCTGTTGGTTGAGATTGCTCATGGGATGCCTCCTCGCTCAGAAGCCCTTGAAGGGGGACATGCCGATCTCCATGATCTTCGCCGCGTAGGCGTTGATCTTCTCGGGCAGGGTGTCGATGTCGGTGATGGCCACCTCCACGTCCAGCACCCGCTCCTGTTCTAGGTTCATGCCCTTCAGGGTGTCGTAGACCTTGGACATGCGATAACGGCCCAACTCCGAGCCCTTGACAAAGTGGCACTGGTAGTCCTCGCCGTGCTTGCAGCCCATGAGCATGACACCGTCATAGCCCGAGTTAAGGGCATCGGTGATCCAGATGGTGTTGACCGAGCCCAGGCAGCGCACGGGGATGACTCGCACGAAGGCGGAATACTCGCGGCGGTTCATGCCCGCCATGTCCAGGGCCGGGTAGGCGTCGTTCTCGCAGGCTAGGATGAGGATCCTGGGTTTCTCCGAAAACTCGTCCGGAATGTTCACCGCCTTGATCTGGGCACCGACGGTGTTGATCGAATAGTTCTCGAAGGAGATCACTCGTACCGGACAGGCGCCCATGCAGGTGCCGCAGCGGCGGCAACGGGACTCGTTGAAGAGGGGATAGCGCTTCTCGTCCTCGTCGATGGCGCCGAAGGGGCATTCCACCGTGCAGCGCTTGCACTGGGTGCAGCCCTCTAGCCGCGCCGTGGGGAAGGATAGGTCGCCCGAGCGTGGGTGGGCGGCCCGCCCCAGGCCGGCGTTTTCCATGGCCTGGATGGCCTTCATGGCCGCACCCGTGGCGTCCTCGATGGCCTGGGCGATGTCCATGGGACGGCGCACGGGACCGGCGGTGTAGATGCCGGTACGGCGGGTCTCGTAGGGGAAGCAGATGAAGTGGCTGTCGGTGAAGCCCCACTTGAACTGGGGTACGTCCGGCCCCTGCCGGTAGGTGAGGTTGAGGATGGAGACGGGCTTGACCTCGGACTCGGGCTTGGCCTCGGTAGCCTCGCCCTCGGTCTGCGCCGTTGCCACCGCTTCGATGTTGACCCCGGAATTGGGCACCACGCCGGTGGCCAGCACCACCAGATCGGCCTCCACCTGGGCATTGCGGTCGTCCAGGATGAGATCGTGGAACTTGACGGTGCAGGTGTCGCCGTTGGCGACCACCTCGGAGACCACCCCCTTGGAGAAGATCACCCCCTTGTTCTGGGCCGAGCGGTAGAAGTCCTCGCCGTTACCCGGGGTCCTGAGGTCGGTGTAGAGCACCACGCAGTCCACGTCCGGATTGGCGTCCTTGAAGTACATGGCCTGTTTGATGCTGGTGTTGCAGCAGTAGCCGGAGCAGTAGGGCAGGTGCTCACCGCTCGCATCGCGCTGGCCGGCGCATTGCACGAAGACCACGGACTTGACCTCCTTGCCGTCGGCGCGCTTGATGATGCCGCCGTTGGCCGCGCGGGCGAGCGCCTCCAGGCCGGCCTGGTCCACCACGTGGGGGGTCCTGCCGTAGCCCAGGTGGGGCAGCTTGTTGGCGTCGTAGAGGTTGAAGCCAGTGGCCTGCACGATGGCGCCGATGTCCTCGGTCACCGTGGGGCCGCTTTCCACGGCGATGTCCACCTTGAAGCGGCCGGGCGCCCCGGAGGTCTTGGCAATGGTGGCGTTGAGATAGACCTTGATGTTGGGGTCGGCCTCGATGCTCGCCACCAGCTCTGCCACCCCGTTGTCCTCGGGGGCCTTGAAGGGCTCGCGGGTGGGCACGCGCTTGTGGAGTTTGGCCGCCCAGCCGCCCAAGGCCCCGGTCTTCTCCACCAGCACCACCTTGTAGCCGGCGCGGGAGGCCTCCAGTGCAGCGGTCATGCCGGAGACGCCTCCGCCCACCACCAGCAGGGTCTTGCTCATGCCGGTGTTGGGGTTGCCGGAGGGCTGGGTCATGGCCTTGACCTCGGCACAGGCCATACGCACGTAGTCCTCGGCCATCTCCTGGGTGGTCTCGCGCGCCTCCTCGGTGTCGGGCCGCACCCAGATCACCCCCTCGCGCAGGTTGCCGCGGGAGATGGCGGTGGTGGGGAAGGTGAAGGCCTCGGTCTTGGCCCGGCGGGAGCAGGCGCAGATGGCGGCGTGAGTGACGCCTTCGTTGTCGATGTCGGCGCGGATCATGGCCACCCCCTCGCTGGAGCAGAGGAAGGGGTGGGTGCGCACGATCTGCATCTTGCCTTCCTTCTTGGCCACCGCCTCCAGGGCGGCGATGTCCAAACGCTCGCCCAGGCCGCAGCCGGAACAGATGTATGCAGCGTGTTTCTTCTCAGACATGCTCAAGCCTCCGCACGGGCTACCTTGTTGACGACCTGGATGGCGCGCAGCGCCGCGGCGGTGGCGCTCTGCACGGCGCGATTCACATCCAGCGCATTGGTGGCGCAGCCGGCGCCGAAGATGCCGGCATTGGCCGGATCCGCCATGATGAAGCCGGAGGAGTCGGCCATCACCTCGGCGGGGATGTCCACGCCCTTGACCTCGGGCTCCATGCCCACCGCCAGCACCACCAGGTCATGGGTGTTGGCGTAGCGCTTGTAGCCCTCGGTGTTGACCCCCCAGCAGATGGGGTTGCCGTCCTTGTCCTGGGAGATGCGCGCCACCTTGGACTTGATGAAGGTCACGTTGGGGTTGGCCTTGACCTTCTGGTAGAAGTCCTCGAAGCGGTCGATGGCGCGGATGTCGATGTAGTAGATGGTGCTCTTGCCCTCGTCGCCGTAACGCTCCTGCACGTAGTGAGTCTGCTTGAGGGAGGCCATGCAGCAGAAGCGGGAGCAGTGGCGCAGGTGGTTCTCGTCACGGGAGCCGGCGCACTGGATGAAGGCGATGTTCTTGGCCTCCTTGCCATCCGAGGGGCGCAGGATGCGGCCGCCGGTGGGCCCGTGCGGGTCGGCCAGGCGCTCGAACTCCACGTTGGTGATGACGTTGGGGAATTCGCCGTAGCGGTAGGGGGTGATCTTCGCCGCGTCATAAGGCCTCCAGCCGGTGGCCCAGACAATGGCGCCGGCCTTGAGGGTGACCACATCCTCCTTCTGCTCCAGATCGATGGCGCCATAGTTGCAGGCGGCACGGGCGGCCTCGGCCTCGGGCGTGCCGATGATGCTGGTGTCGATCACGTAGCGCTGGGGATAGGCCATGCTGTGGGGCAGATAGGCGGCCTTGATTTTCCCCAGGTTGTAGTTGAAGGCGTCCGGAATCTCGGTGGTGACCGCCTTGGCGCACTCGCCGCAGGCGGTGCAGTTCTCATTCACGTAACGGGGCTTGATCCTGACGGTAACCGTGTAGTCCCCCTTGCTGCCGCTGATGCCGGTGACCTCGGCCAGGGTCAGGACCTGTACGTTGGGGTTGGCCTTCAGGCGGCGCAGGTTGATCTCCAGCCCGCAGGTGGGATGGCACATCTTGGGGAAGTAGCGGTAGAGCTGGGCGGTGCGGCCGCCGAGCCAGGGGTTTTTCTCCACCAGCACGACGCGCTTGCCAGTCTCGGCAGCCTCGAGCGCCGCCGTCATGCCGGAGATACCCCCGCCCACCACCAGGATGGTCTGGTTGGTCGCCACAACGGATGTCATGTATCGCCTCCGAAGGTTGATACGGAAAAAGGGGAATGTCGCTGCCAAAACTGGCGAATGTTACCCTGCCGGGACCGGCTCAAGCGACCTTTTGCTCAATCGAATGTTTCTATGCAGAAATAGAGCGTATATATCTGACGAAGGCACAGGGTTAAGGAAGGCAAACCGCACACTCTCCTCCATCCCCTCCGAGCTTCAGTCCCCACTCCTCCATCGTCCGCCTTCTGTCCTCAGTCTTCTGTCTTCTGTCCTCTGATCAGACATGCACGCTCACCGGCGGCATGTTGCAGGCCTCACCGGGTGCGGCGGGCACCTCGAAGACCTCGAAACGCATCACCGCGAGATCCGCCAGGACATAGGTGGGTTGCGCCCCCACCCCACCCACCGTGCCGGGATTGACCAGGAAGGTAAGCCCCCCCTTCACGTTGGTGACCTTGCGGATGCTAGGGCGATGATCATGGCCGCAGCAGACCAGGTCGTAATCGCCAGTGAGGGCCATGGCGGCGGCGTAGTGGGGGTAGTGCACCAGAAAGATGTTGCGGCCGGCCAGGTGCACCACCCCATCCTGGCCGTGGTAGCGCACCACGCTGTCCGGCTCGTGGGCCAAGCGGTGCATGGCGTAAAGATCGCCGGTGTTGTTGCCATGGATGACGTGCACTGGCAGGGCGAACTTCTTGAGCACCCGCAGGGTGGTGGGCGCCACCACGTCGCCGCAGTGCAGCACGGCCTCGGCGCCGCGCCCTTTGGCGTCCTCCACGGCATGCTCCAGCAGGCGCCGGTTGTCGTGGGAGTCGGAGAGGATGCAGATTCTCACTGGGCGGGGTTTGGGTAATTCTTGATTCAAAACAAATGAGGTTGAAGGTCACCCCCACCCTATCCCTCCCCCCTCAAGGTGGAGGGGACAGGGAAGGTCAACATGGTTCGTTTCGGATCGATCATTCCAGGAATCGACAAGGGCGTGGCAAACACGGGCACGCCGTGGCGAAGGGACTAAACCTTTCCGACGCCTGCGCCCATCCCTGATCAGAACGGCGGCTTCTCGGGGGCGTTGTTGTACATGGCGATGCTGTCCAGGATCTCCCGTTTGGCCGCCTCGGCCCCCTCCCAGCCCACCACGCGCACCCATTTGCCCTCCTCCAGGTCCTTGTAATGCTCGAAGAAGTGGGCGATGCGCGCCAGCAGGTCGGCGGGCATGTCCTCGGGCCCGCGCACGTGGGCCCAGCAGCGGGTGAGCTTGTCCACGGGCACCGCCAGGACCTTGGCATCGTCCCCGGACTCGTCGGTCATGCGCAGCAGGGCCACCGGCCGGCAGCGGATCACCGAGCCGGAGATGAGGGGAATGGGGGTCACCACCAGCACGTCGCAAGGGTCGCCGTCCTTGGACAGGGTGTGGGGGATGTAGCCGTAATTGCAGGGATAGTGCATGGCCGTGGACATGAAGCGGTCCACGAACAGGGCCCCAGTCTCATGGTCTACCTCGTATTTCACGGGGTCGGAGTGGGCGGGGATCTCGATGATGACGTTGATGTCGTTGGGCACATCACGCCCGGAGTTGACACGGTCGAGGTTCATACGGATGAGAGATCAGGCTGGTTGCTCCAGGGCCGTGCCCCCGGCAGGGAAGGCCACGGCCGGTTGTGGCATGATTGCGTTTGAGCTCAGGTCTGCCGATCCACAGCCATGCCGGAAACGGAAGAATACGTCATCCAGGGCGTCACCAACGATGGGCGTAAATTCAGGCCCAGCGACTGGGCCGAGCGCCTTTGCAGCCTGTTCGCCACGCTCGGCCCAGACAACCGGACCCGTTACTCACCCCACGTCTTCCCGGTGAACCGGGACGGACAGGTCTGTGTCGTGGTGAACCGGCAACTGGAGGCCGCCGACCCCATGGCCTTCAACTTCCTCATGGGTTTCGCCCGCGACAACGATCTCCAGGTGACCACCGGCAGGCGCAGGCCACGCGTCTGACCGGCTACAGTTCGGCAAGCCTTGCGGCTACACAATGGTCATGCGCTCGGGCGGGGCGCCCCTGCCTCAGGCCATGGCCTTGATGGCGGCGGACAGACGGCTCTTGTGGCGGGCGGCCTTGTTCTTGTGGACGATGTTCTTGTCGGCGATGCTGTCGATGATGGACATGGCCTCCTGGAAGACGGCCTGGGCGGCAGCCTTGTCGCCGGCGAGCACCGCCTTGCGGACCTTTTTCACCGCCGTGCGGTATTGGCTACGCAGCGCCATGTTGTGCATGCGCCGTTTGGCGTTCTGCCGGGCACGCTTCTTGGCCTGGGCGGTATTGGCCATAAGGGACTCCTCGGGGTAAATCGGATAAAAACGGTAATATTAATGGCCGACGCGGCCACTGACAAGGCCGCCCCTCCGGCCTCCTCCCCTCGAGAACCATGAACCTGCTCAGGGCCCTTGCCTCGGTCAGCTCCATGACCCTGTTGTCGCGCATCCTGGGGTTCGCGCGCGATGCCATCATCGCCCGGGCCTTCGGGGCAGGGGCCATGACCGATGCCTTCTTCGTGGCCTTCAAGTTGCCCAACCTGCTGAGGAGGCTGTTCGCCGAGGGGGCCTTCTCCCAGGCCTTCGTGCCAGTGCTGGCGGAATACATGAACCGGCGTGGGGAGGAGGCCACCCGCCTGCTGGTGAGCCGGGTGGCCACGGTGCTGTGCCTTGCCCTCATGGGGGTCGCCCTGCTGGGGGTGCTGGGCGCGCCGCTCATCGTGCTCGTCTCGGCCCCGGGCTTCCTCGCCAACCCGGACAAGTTCCAGCTCACCGTGGAACTGACCCGTATCGTCTTCCCCTACATCCTGTTCATCTCCCTCACGGCCCTGGCCGCCGGTGTGCTCAACACCTACAGCCGTTTCATGCTGCCGGCCTTCACCCCGGTACTGCTCAACGTATCCCTGATCCTGGCGGCGACCGTGGCCGCCCCCCTGTTCGACCCGCCGGTGTTGGCCCTGGGTTGGGGGGCCTTCCTCGGCGGGGTGTTGCAGCTCGCCCTGCAGCTGGCCGCCCTCCGGCGCCTCAGACTTCTGCCCCGCTGGGACTTCCAGCCCCGCGACGAGGGCGTGCGCCGCATCCTCAAGCTCATGGCGCCGGCCGCCCTGGGGGTGTCCATCGCCCAGGTCTCGCTGCTCATCAACACCCTGTTCGCCTCCTTCCTGGTCACCGGCAGCGTCTCCTGGCTGTACTATGCCGACCGCCTGATGGAGTTCCCCACCGGCATGCTGGGGGTGGCGCTCGGTACCATCCTGCTGCCCTCCCTGGCCAAGCACCATGCCGACGACGACCCCGGCGAGTATGCCAAGCTGCTCGACTGGGGCTTGCGCCTTACCCTGCTGCTGGCCGCCCCCGCCGCCGTGGGCCTGGGGGTGCTGGCGGTGCCCCTCATCACCACCCTGTTCCATTACGGTGAGTTCACGCCCCTGGACGTGGAGATGACCCGCCAGGCCCTGGTGGCCTACAGCCTGGGGCTACTGGGGTTGATCTTGGTTAAGGTGCTGGCGCCCGGTTTCTATGCCCGTCAGGACATCCGCACGCCGGTGAGGATCGCCATCCTCACCCTGCTGGCCACCCAGGCCATGAACCTGATGTTCATCTTCCCCCTCAGGCACGCCGGCCTGGCGCTGGCCATCGGTCTGGGGGCCTGCCTCAACGCCGGCATCCTGCTCCACAAACTACGCGGCCAGGGTATCTACCAGCCCCAGCCGGGCTGGCCGGGCTTCCTGGCGAGGCTCGCCCTGGCCCTGCTCACCCTGGGCGTCTTCCTCTGGTACGCCATGGGTGCGGAGGCCGACTGGCTCGCCTATGGCGCCCGCGAACGCGTACTGCACCTGGCTGCCCTTGTGGCCGGCGGGGTCGGCCTCTACTTTCTGGTGCTGTGGCTGCTGGGGTTTAGGTTGCGGGATTTCCGCCGGCGCGCCGCATAGACGCCCCCACCCCGGCGGGGTAGTATTTGAGCTTTTTCAAGCAGATATCCGGCATGCACATCACCCATGGCTGGCCCCGAGCCCTGCGTCCCAGTGCCGTGACCATCGGCAATTTCGATGGCGTGCATCTGGGCCACCAGGCCATGCTGGCGCGCCTGACGGCCCAGGCCGCGGCGGTGGGTGGACTGGCCACGGTGCTCACCTTCGAGCCGCACCCGCGTGAGATCTTCACCCCGGACAGCGCCCCCACCCGGCTCACCAGCCTGCGGGAGAAGCTGGAGATCCTGCGCGCCCTGGGGGTGGCGCACGTGCATGTATGCCGTTTCACCCGCGCCTTCGCCCGGCTCACCGCCGAGGAGTTCGTGCAACGCATCCTGGTGGAGGGTCTCAGGGCGCGCTACGTGCTGGTGGGCGACGATTTCCGCTTCGGTGCGGGACGCGCCGGCGACTTCCGGCTGCTCGCCGAACTCGGCCACAGGTATGGCTATCTTGCCGAGGCCCTACCCACCGTGGAGGCGGCCGGTCAGCGTGCCTCCAGCACCGCCGTGCGCGAAGCCCTGGCGGCCGGCGACATGGCCTTGGCCGCCCAACTGCTGGGGCGGCCCTACTCCATCTCCGGCCGCGTGGTGGGTGGGGATCGGCTGGGACGCAGCATCGGTTATCCCACTGCCAACATCCAGCTCAAACACAACCGTCCGCCGCTCACGGGCATCTTCGCCGTGCGGGTGCAGGGCCTGGAGAGCCCCGACTGGCCGGGGGTGGCAAGCCTGGGTACACGCCCCACGGTGCACGCCAACGGCAAACCGACCCTGGAGGTGCATCTGTTCGATTTCGCACGCGACATCTACCGTCACCATCTGCGGGTGGAGTTTTTGCACAAGCTCCGGGACGAGGCGAAGTTTCCCAGCCTTAAGGCCCTGATCGCCCAGATCGACAAGGATGCCGCCCAGGCGCGGGAGTTGTTGAATGTGTGAGCCGCGGCCGGGGGCTCGTCTTATGGATCCGAAACAAATGAGGTTGAACGTCACCCCCACCCTATCCCTCCCCCCTCGAGGGGGAGGGGACAGGGAAGGTCAAGATGATTCGTTTCGGATCAATAACGATCATGCCTTGCCCAATGGCCGTTGGCCGGGTGTCTCCGGCCCACCGCCGCATCCCGACCAATAAACGAACAGCAGGCACACGATCCAAATGCCCGACTACAAAGATACACTGAACCTCCCCGACACCCCCTTCCCCATGCGCGGTGACCTGGCCCGCCGGGAGCCGGGCTGGATCAGGCAATGGCAGGAAGGCAGGCTCTACGAGAAGATCCGCGCCCATTGCGCCGGCCGGCCCAAATTCGTGCTGCACGACGGCCCCCCTTACGCCAACGGGGACATCCACATCGGCCATGCGGTGAACAAGATCCTCAAGGACATCATCGTCAAGGCCAAGACCCTAGACGGTTTCGATGCCCCCTACGTCCCCGGTTGGGACTGCCATGGGCTACCCATCGAGCTCGTGGTGGAGAAGACCCATGGCAAGGACATCCCGCCGGCCCGCTTCCGGGAGCTGTGCCGGGCGTACGCCGCGAGCCAGGTGGAGCGCCAGAAGGCCGACTTCATCCGCCTGGGGGTCTTGGGGGACTGGGAACACCCCTATCTCACCATGGACTTCCGCTTCGAGGCGGACATCATCCGGGAGCTCGGCAAGATCCTGGCCAACGGCTACCTTTATCTTGGATCCAAGCCCGTACACTGGTGCGTGGACTGCGGTTCGGCCCTGGCCGAGGCGGAGGTGGAATACGAGGACAAGACCTCCCCCGCCATCGACGTGGCCTTCCCCGTGGCCGACTGCGCCGATCTCTGCCGCCGCCTGGGGCTCGATGAGAGCGGCGACTGCCCAGCCTATGCGGTGATCTGGACCACCACCCCCTGGACCCTGCCGGCCAACCAGGCGGTGGCGGTGCACCCAGACTTCGTCTACGACCTGGTGCGCACCCCCAAGGGGGTGCTGATCCTGGCGCGGGAGCTGGCGGAGGCGGCCATAGCGCGCTACGGCCTCGAGACGGTGGAGGTGATGGCCCAGGTGCCAGGCCGGGCCCTGGAAGGCCTACGCCTACACCACCCGTTCTACGAGCGGCAGGTGCCGGTCATCCTGGCCGATTTCGTAAGCCTGGATACCGGTGTGGGTCTGGTGCACATCGCCCCCGGCCACGGTCACGACGACTTCGTGGTGGGTATGAGATACGGCCTCGCGGTGGACAATCCCGTGGGTGACGATGGCCGGTTCCACGCCGACACCCCGCTGGTGGGCGGGCTCGACGTGTGGGCAGGCAACCGGCGGGTCATGGAGGAACTGGCCGGGCGCGGGCTGCTCCTCGCCCAGGGGACCATACGCCACAGCTACCCCCACTGTTGGCGGCACAAGACGCCCATCATCTTTCGCGCCACCCGGCAGTGGTTCATCGGCATGGACGTCCAGGGCAGGGATGCGGGCGGCGGCAGCCGGCCGACCCTGCGGGAGCTGGCCATGCGGGCGGTGGAGGCCACCCGCTTCTATCCGGCCTGGGGGCGGGAGCGCCTCACGGCGATGATGAAGAACCGCCCCGACTGGTGCATCTCGCGCCAGCGCAACTGGGGCGTGCCCATCCCGCTGTTCGTGCACAAATCGACCGGGGCGCTGCATCCGCGCACCCAGGAGCTCATCGAGGAGGTGGCCAGGCGGGTGGAGCGCTCCGGCATCGAGGCCTGGTTCAGCCTAGAACCCCGCGAGCTCCTGGGAAAGGAGGCCGAGCAGTACGAGAAGATCCGCGACACCCTGGACGTGTGGTTCGACTCGGGCGTCACCCACGCCTGTCTGCTCAAGGAGCGCGCTGGGCTTAAACACCCGGCCGACCTCTATCTGGAGGGCTCGGACCAGCACCGGGGCTGGTTCCAAAGCTCGCTGCTGACCGGCTGCGCCACCGACGGTCATGCCCCCTACGCGGCGCTGCTCACCCACGGCTTCGTGGTGGACGGCCAGGGGCACAAGATGTCCAAGTCCAGGGGCAATGTCATCGCACCCCAGAAGGTCGCCGATACCCTGGGGGCGGAGATCCTGCGCCTTTGGGTGGCGAGCACCGACTACTCCGGGGAGTTGTCCATCTCGGACGAGATCCTCAAGCGGGTGGTGGAGGCCTACCGCCGCATCCGCAACACCCTGCGCTTCCTGCTGGCCAACATTGCCGACTTCGACATGTCCCGCGACGGCCTGCCGCCGGCGCAATGGCTGGAGATCGACCGCTACGCCCTGGCCCTCACCCGCCGCCTCCAGGAGGAGACCCTGGCGGACTACCGGGCCTATGGCTTCCACACCGCCGTGCAGCGTCTGCACAACTTCTGCTCCGAGGACCTGGGGGCCTTCTACCTGGACATCCTCAAGGACCGCCTCTACACCACGGCGGCCGCCTCCCGCGCCCGCCGCTCGGCCCAGAGCGCCCTGTGGCACATCGTCCAGGCCCTCACCCGCCTGATGGCCCCCGTGCTGTCCTTCACCGCCGAGGAGGCATGGGCCCTGGTGGGCACGAGCGAGAGCGTCTTTCTCGAGCTCTGGCACCAGCTGCCGGTGCAGGAGGACGAGGCGATGCTTCTGCGCCGTTGGGCACGGCTGCGGGAGCTACGAGGACTGGCCACCAAGCAGCTGGAGGAGCTACGTGTGGCCGGCCGCATCGGCGCCTCCCTGCAGGCCGAGGTGGTCTATCGGGCCGAGGGCGAGGATTACGCCCTGCTCGCCAGCCTGGGGGACGACCTGCGCTTCGTGCTCATCACCTCCGCAGCCCGCGTGGAACAGGCTTTAGGCCCCACACGGGTGGAGGCCCATCCCAGCCCGCACGCCAAGTGCGAACGCTGCTGGCACTACCGCGCCGACGTGGGTTCCGACCCTAACCACCCTGGCCTGTGCGGCCGCTGCCTGAGCAACCTTTATGGCAGCGGCGAGGTGCGCACGCATGCCTGAGCACCCTGCCGAACCGGGGCGTGGGGGCCGGAGGGCCGGACTGCGGTGGCTGTGGCTCTCCGTCCTCATCCTGGCGCTGGATCAGGCCAGCAAGCTCCTGGTGCAGACCCACCTTGCCCCCTACCGGGACATCGTCGTCCTGACCCCCTTCTTCAACCTCGTGCACGTGCACAACACGGGCGCCGCCTTTTCCCTGTTCGCCGAGCAGCCCGGCTGGCAGCGTTACTTTTTCCTCGGCGTGGCCGGGGTGGCAAGCGGCGTCATCCTCTGGCTGCTCGCCCGCACCCAGGGCCGCACCCTGTTCTGTCTGGCCCTGGCCCTCATCCTGGGCGGCGCCCTGGGCAATGTCATCGACCGGCTGGCCTACGGCCACGTGATCGACTTCCTGGACCTGCACGCCGCCGGTTGGCACTGGCCTGCCTTCAACGTGGCCGATGCCGCCATCACCGTGGGAGCGGGACTGCTCATCTGGGATGCCTTCGCTGGCGGGGGCACCCGCAAGGGGGGGACATGAGCGGGCGCGGGCTGCGCATGGGCGACCGGGTCACCCTGCACTACCGCCTGAGCTGCGCCGGACGGGAGATGGCGAGCACCTTCGGCGGCAGCCCCGAGACCTTCACCCTGGGGCAGGGCGAGATGGATCCCCGGCTGGAGGTCTGCCTGCTCGGTCTCGAGGCGGGGCAGCGGCGCCATCTATCCCTGGGGCCGGGTCAGGCCTTCGGCGAACGGTCGGAGGCCCTGGTGCAGAGGCTGGAGCGCAAGCTGTTCGACCCCGGGATGGAACTCGGGGTGGGTTACCGGGTAGACTTCAGCCTGCCCAACGGCCAGGTCCTGCACGGAACCATCCTGGACCTGGACGACACCCAGGTGGTCGTGGATTTCAACCACCCCCTGGCCGGGCTCCCCGTGGAATTCGAGGTGTATGTCCTCGCTGTCGAATGATGCTACCCCCCACCCACGCCCCGCGCCCATGACCGAGATCCTCCTTGCCAACCCCCGCGGCTTTTGCGCCGGCGTGGACCGTGCCATCGCCATCGTGGAGAGGGCCCTGGAGCGTTTCGGTGCCCCCATCTACGTGCGCCACGAGGTGGTGCACAACCGCTATGTGGTGGACGACCTCCGGACCAAGGGGGCCATCTTCATCGAGGACCTGGCCGACGTGCCGCCCGGCGCCACCCTCATCTACAGCGCCCACGGCGTGCCCTTGTCGGTGCGGCGCGAGGCCGAGGTGCGGGGGCTGAAGGTGTTCGACGCCACCTGCCCCCTGGTGACCAAGGTGCATGTGGAGGTGCGCCGGCTGCGGGAGCAGGGCTACGAGATCGTCATGATCGGCCACCGGGGGCACCCGGAGGTGGAAGGCACCATGGGCCAGGCCGAGGGCGGCATGCATCTGGTGGAAGGGCCCGAGGAGGTGGAACGCCTCGAGGTGCAGGACCCCCAGCGCCTGGCCTATGTCACCCAGACCACCCTGTCGGTGGATGACGCTGCCCGCGTGGTTCAGGCCCTGTGTGGCCGCTTCCCGTCCATCGTGGGACCTCGCAAGGACGACATCTGCTACGCCACCCAGAACCGGCAGGACGCGGTCAAACAGCTGGCGCGCCAGTGCGATGTGGTCATCGTGGTGGGCTCCCCCAACAGCTCCAACTCCAACCGGCTGCGGGAGGTGGCCGAGAACCAGGGCACCCCGGCCTACATGGTGGACGAGGCCTCCCAGATCCGGCCGGACTGGATCTCAGGTAAGCGCAAGGTGGGGGTCACTGCCGGTGCCTCGGCGCCGGAGGTCCTGGTGCAGGGGGTGATCGCGCGCCTTCAGTCCTTGGGGGCGGGCCCCGTGAGGCAGCTCACGGGGATCGCGGAGCGGGTACACTTCCCACTCCCCAAGGAACTCGCCTGATGGCGGACGCGGTCCCTGCCTCCCCCTTCGACCTGACGCCCTTGAGCCCCGAGGAAAGGGAGCGGCTCGCCGCCGGGCTTACCCAGGAGGAGCGCCGGGTCCTCCTGCAGCAGGGCACCGAACCTCCCTTCTGTGGCGACCTGTTGCATGAAAAACGCCCCGGTGTCTATTCCTGCCGCCTGTGCGGTCTGCCCCTGTTCCGCTCCGAGGCCAAGTTCGAGTCGGGCAGCGGCTGGCCCAGTTTCACCCACCCCTATCATCCCGACCACATCCGCTATCTGCGCGACACGAGCCACGGCATGATCCGCACCGAGATCCGCTGCGCCCGCTGCGACAGCCACCTGGGGCACGTCTTCGAAGACGGCCCGCCCCCCACCGGCCTGCGCTATTGCCTGAATTCCCTGGCCCTGCGCTTCACCCCAGAGGCCTGAGGCGGAGAAGCGGCAGGCGGTCCAGCCGTGCCCATCACCTGCTGGGGCGGAGCCGGCCCACCGCCAGGCGGTAGGTGTCGTGACAGCCCGAGCAATAGGCCATGGCCTCGGCCAGCTGCCCCAGGGTATGGAAGGGGTCGCCCTTGGTCTCGGCATCCCGGGCGATGAGGTCGAAGACCTCGTGCAGGCCCAGGCCCATCTCCACATAGGCCAGGGGCAGCCGTTCCCGCATGCCGGGCGGCATGCGGTGGAGCACCGGCCCCAGGGGTCTTGCCTCCCTCGCCACGGCCTGCATGTCCCGGCGGGCCAGGGCGTTGAAGATGTTGTGCAGGCTCTGCAGAAAGATGCGCATCTCGGCCAGGATGTGATTGCGTTCCTCGCCCGTCACGGCGATGGGGATGCGGGTGTCCGTACCCATGACCGGCGAGGCGGGGAGGTCCCCGGCGAGCAGGGAAGCGGTGCTACACCCCAAGAGCAAAGCGCAGAGCAGACGGTTCATGGGGCCTCTTCGAGCGACCAAGGTCCAGGGGGACGAGGGCCTGGTTCTACAGGACTGGATGATTCGAGCATAGCACATTCGGGCAGCCGCGCCCGTAGACGTCCCCTTGATGGGCAGGCTTCCAGACCTTCGCCCTGGCAGCCGTTTCTACCTTTCATCTCATCGGAAGGATGGATGGGGAGACGCCGTGCTGGATGTGCGCGATTCTTAGTTCCGGCGGTTTGCCGCCGTCTTCCTCTGCCCCGTGTATCATCCTAAAAACCGCAGTTGACCGCTCCATTGGATACATAACATGAGGAGGACACTAAGATTTTTGCCTTCGCTGGAGGACACCCCTTGGGTGAGCCCGCTACGCGCCCGCTTTCCGTGCCA